>Ga0207650_10000017_pt1 | contig 354674 bp, 287 predicted proteins | sample KBSS63metaG_FD_184325 | JGI IMG/M metagenome (GOLD analysis project Ga0207650, IMG submission 184325) | Switchgrass rhizosphere microbial communities from Kellogg Biological Station, Michigan, USA - KBS S6-3 metaG (SPAdes) (version 2) | ecosystem: Host-associated > Plants > Roots >...
CCCTTTACCAATGAGGAGCGGCATGAAAGCCGCTCCTCTGACTCAAAGTTTCGCTGAGTCTCCAGCTGGTTATTCCTTGGCGAGTTGCTCTCCAGCAGCGCTCCCCTCCGCTTCACCAGCTGACGATGATTCTGAAACAAGAGCAATGGTTTGAGAAGTCAATTTATTCAACGGCAAGTGTGCCAATTGAAAACTGTCTCAGCCGAGGGGTTCACCCCACTATTTTTTGAGCTTTTTGTGCCTCTTTGTGGCTAAATTACAGGCAACGAGTCGCTACTCATTTCGCAGCGCCGTCGTTGGATCCAGCCCGGCTGCGCGGAGCGCCGGGAGCCATGAGGCCAGAAAGGCGATGACCAGGAATAGCACTGCGACAGATGCAAACGTCACTGGATCGGTGGGTTTGACTTCGACGAGCATGCTCGCCAGCACGCGCGTGAATAAGAATGATGCGACCAGACCAATCACGATGCCAATCACGCTCAGGGAAAGTCCTTTCCCTACCATCAAACGGAAGATGCGTGCTGGCGCCGCGCCTAAAGCCATGCGAACGCCAATCTCTGCAGTGCGTTGGCGGACGGAGGTAGCAAGGACGCCGTACAGACCAACACCCGCAAGCAGCGCTGCGATCGTTGAGAAGACTCCGATCAGCAGGAGCGAGAAGCGTGTCTGCGCCTGGGCCTGGACCACGAGCGCATCCATCGGTTGCATCTGGTTGATGAAAGTTTCTTTACCTGCTTTGCGAACGACTTCGCGCACCGAGCCGGCCAGCGCCCCCGGATCTCCATCCGTCCGCAGCGCCCACCACGAAGCAGCTCCGTGGTTCACATATCCGTCCGTGAGGTAAATCTGCTCGCGTCCCTGTTCTACCAGCGATGTGTTGCGCTGATGGGCCACCACACCAATGATCTCGCCCCACTGAGCCTCAGGCGTGCGCACGCGAAATAGTATTCGCTTGCCCACCGCAGACTCGTTTGGAAACGCTTTCGCCGCGAGTGCCTGATCGACTATTAGCAGGTTCCGATCAGGCGCGCTATCTTCTTGCGTAAAAGTGCGACCAGCCAGGAGCGTCGTGCCCATCGCCTCGAAATAACCAGGCAGAACGACCTGAAGATCCGCAGCCTGAAACTTGCTCGGATCGTTTTGTGCTTCAGCTCCGCCCCAACGCACCGGACTAAACCCACCTGCGAGCGGCAATGGATTTGACGCTGTCACACTATTCACACCCGGAAGCGCGTCGAGTTGCTCGCGAAGCTGGCGCTTGAACGTTTCTCTCTCCTGAGGTGTGGCGCCGACCTGGCCGAGTAGTTGAAATGTCAGCAGCCCGCGCGGATCAAACCCGAGATTCACACGTTGAATATTAAGGAACGTGCGAAACATCAGACCCGAGCCAATCAGCAGTACAAACGCAAGCGCAACTTCCACGACAACCACAGCATTACGCAACCCCGCAGCGCCGAGTGCTCCGGTTCTCCCAGCAGCGCGTAACGTATCCATGAGGTTTGGCTTCGCGGTGCGAAGCGCCGGAATCATCCCGAAGAGCATGGCAGACAACAGACCCGCCAAAATCGAAAACGCCAACACCTCCATATCAATCCCGATCGCATTCAAGCGCGGCAGATTCTCCGGCGCGATTGCGAGCAGTTGGCGAATACCTAAATAGGCGAGCCCGACTCCAGCCACAGTCCCGAGCGCGGCGAGCACGAACGCTTCTGCAAGTGTTTGTCGAACTAACTGCCACCAACCAGCGCCCAGTGCAGCTCGCACAGCCAGTTCTCGTTCGCGCGACGAAGCTCTCACGAGCATCAGGTTCGCGACGTTCGCGCATGCGATCAGTAACAGGAAAATGACAGCACCCATGAGTGCGAGAATTGCCGGTCTAACTTCATCCACGAGATGCTGCTCCATCGGCACGAGTTGAAAATATTGACCAGCAGTCCGCGAGATGGTGTTTTCGTCGCGAATCTTCTGAACAATCGTTTCGACTTCGGCCTGAGCATTGACCATCGTCGCGCCAGGCTTGAGCCGCCCGATAACGCGCCACTGTACGTTGTTGCGATTGGCTACGTCATACGGAATGCGCGCCGCGATCCAGACACTCGGAAACTGTTCTATATTCGCTTTCGGCGGAAACAGCAGCTCAAAACCCGGCGCCAGGACGCCTACGATCGTCGGCGGTGGTCCAAACGCGGCGGCTACTGGAAGAGTTTTGCCGATGATGGATCGATCACCACCAAAGCGCTGTTGGAAGTAATCGTTGCTTAGAATCACCATAGTTGGCAGCGGCGGTGGCGCATTCGCAGCGGGTGCATTGCCGGCCTGACCCGCCGGTGGCTCGGGCTGTGGCGTTCCATCAGATTCCTGAAAATCTCGGCCGGCGATCATCGACCCACCCATCATTTGAAAGAAGTTCGTCGATACCGATGCGAAGCGGACGCGCTCAGGCGTGCCGTCTAAACCAGGAAGAGTGAAACGAAACGTCTGGAGAGCAGCGAAGTCCTCAAAATTATTCTTCGCGCCGTTGCGCACGTCGAGGAAGTCGACATTGGAAATGGGAAAGTCTTTCACGTTCCGCTTCTGCAAATCGCCGCGAACAAAGACCAGCCGCTCTGGATCTTTGTACGGAAGTTTCCGGAGCAGCACGCCATTCGTGACGCTGAAGATGGCGGTGCTCGCGCCAATCGCGAGGGCAATCGTTACCACGACTGTGATCGTGAATATGGGACTCTTGCGCAGCGTGCGAAATGCGTAGGCGAATTCGTTTAGCATGATGGCGGCCAGTTTAGACTCTCCTGCGAATTTCAGCCAAACTAAAAATTGTTAAGGTTTGTTAAGAATTTGAAATCATGAACATCCTGCCTGATAAGCCGTACGCATTAACGCCGCGTCGCGGTGATTCCTGGCCAATCGTCTGTGCGGAAAGGCGAGGCGGGCAATCCGGCGGCGTTGTAGAGGTTGACGGTTGGGTTGTCGGCCCATCCGTAACGAACCGCGACCGGCTTGGGGATCGTTGGACTCGAGACGATTACGGTATCGCCATTGATGCGCGCGTCAGCCCAAACAAATCGACGATCTTCGCCGGCGATAGCAAAGCCCTTCACTGGACCACCATCGCTCGTCTTTAATCCGGCGTTGTACTTGAAAGAAATACGTACCTTGTCGCCTTCAATCGTGTAGCGATCGAAAAGCGGTCCGGATGGAATTACCTTTTGGCCATACGTACCGGCGAGTGCCCATGCGGCCAACCGCCGACCCACATCAAGTTTGTTACGTGGATGAAGCTCCTGCTCATCACCGATATCGATCGACACTGCCATTCCAGTTTGCGGCTCACGCAAGGTCATAGCTTGCGCTTCACGCAACTCGGCCCAGTCACTCTCGTCGGGTTGAGATCGACTTGCGCGCCAGTTAGCGAGCTGCACGAAATAAAACGGAAATTCACGGCCCCACTCACTTCGCCAATTCCGAATCATGATTGGAAACAATGTGCGGTATTGATAAGCACGCCCTGCGTTGCTCTCGCCCTGATACCAAATGACGCCGCGAATCGCGAAGGGAACGAGCGGCGCAATCATCGCGTTGTAAAGAACACTCGGATTGTTTTGATTGGTTGCGCCAACAGCTTCCGGGCGTGTGCCCCAGTCAGGATGTTTCGGTTCCAGTGCGAGCTCAACTTTGTAGTCCCAGGTTCCGCGAAGTGAGACTGGCTCGACAGCGCCGTCTGGGCCAATCGAAAACGATCCTCCACGACCGAAGCCACCTTCTCCCGCACTATCAAAAACACGCACAGCAATCAGATTTCGTCCCGCACGCACGGTGGAACCCGGCACGATATACTTTCGCGGCAACATGTAACTATTCGGCGTCTCTCGTCCAGTCGAACCGATCTTCGTGCCGTTGAAATAAGTAACGTCGTAATCATCAATGGGCGTCAGATTCAGAACCAGATCCTTGCCGGACCATGAAGCGGGCAACTCGACGACTTTGCGAAACCAGATAGCTCCGTCAATCAGCAGACCCGCAGTTTCGATTTGTTTGGGCAGTTCCATCTGGCTCCAGCCTGTTGTTGAAGTCGACGGATCTGCGTATCCCAAAGCTTCGCCTTTGTTCTCGCCATCGATGTAGAGATTCTTCTCTTCCCATAGGGCCAACGCCTGCGAGTAAGCTGCTTTTGTTTGCGGCAGTGCGTTCAAACTGCTTTCGTAGCGATCGAGTATGGGTTTTAGTTCCGGTGACGAACGGAGTGCTTCGTTGCTGGTCCATGCTTCTGCGGGTGTGCCGCCCCACGAGCTGTGAATCAGCCCGATCGGAACTTTCAGATGCTCGTATAGCTCACGCCCGAAAAAATAACCGACCGCTGAGAAGTGCGCGGCCTCTTCCGGCGTCGTGACGACCCAATGTCCTTCAACGTCCGTTAGCGGTGAAGCTGCGGTGTGCTTTTCAACTGTGAAGAGTCTGATTTCCGAGTTGTTTGCGTGGGCGACGGTCTCAGCGCCATTCGTCGTGTTGACGAGGGGCCATTCCATGTTCGATTGGCCCGAGCACAGCCACACCTCACCAATCAAAACATTCTTAACGGTAAGCACATTGTCGCCTTTAACAATGAGCTCGAACGGGCCACCTGCTTTCAAAGGACCAAGCAATACCTGCCAGCGTCCTTGTGCGTCAGCAGTAATATTGGACGTTTTCTTATCAAAGGTGACGGCTACACGCTCGCCGGCATTTGCGCTTCCCCAGATGCGAACCCTGATTCCCTGCTGCAAGACCATGTTGTCGCTGATGATGGCGGGCAGACGGACTGCGCCGTTTGCGCTCGCAGCAATGAAAAATGGCAGGATGAAGCGAAGAAGGCGATTAATCAACATGGTAGTCGAAGACGAATCGTCCGACCTGGATCGTCCCCTTTCCACCGGTAGCAGGTTGGATCAATAGCGCTCGAACCATCGAGCTTTTGCGGTTGCGAAATGCTTCAACTTCTCCAACGGTGTCGCCGCTCGAAGCGCGGTAAAACGTCACGGTGATGCTGTCGGGAGTTTTACGCTGGTAACCAAAAACATACTCCCCCGGCTCCAACGAGAACTCGCCAACCTTCATCGGTACCTGCGCGACAAAGAAATGGGAATACTTGCCCTCAGCCGAATAGCCCGCCGTAATCATCACCACACCAGCGATAAACTTCCCTCGCCCATCGGTCACACCTGACGCGGTGCGAAACTCAGTCTCGATGTTCTCCTTTATTACCGGCGCCCGAGCAGGAATCACTTTTCTCAACTCCGGTTCGGAAGCAATGCGCCAACCCGCGGGAGCGCCATTGCTGAAAACGACGATCCAAGTTACCAGTACCACGAATAACGCGCCTATAAATTTCGTCTTCATCCAATCCCCCACACCCAGATCGGCGTTCATCCGCGCAAATCCGCGGCTAAATCTCCCGCGGAATGTTAAAGTATCGCCGGAACAAATGCATTGTCTAAGATACTTCCGAGTTGCCGCGGCTCTTCTGCTTCTCGCCAGTACTCGCACTCCCGCGCTCGACCCAAATAGAAGCCTGAAAGAGTTTGGCCATCAAACATGGGTCACTGAAAACGGTTTACCCCAAAATACAGTCCAGGCGATCATTCAATCGCGCGAAGGATATCTCTGGATCGGAACACAGGAAGGCTTGGCGCGATTCGACGGGCTGAACTTCACCGTGTTCGATAAGAAAAGTGTTCCTGCCTTCAAGAGTAATGACATTCGCTTCTTACATGAAGACCAGCAGGCTCGCCTGTGGATTAGCACATCCTACGGACTCGTCTGCCTTCATAACGGCCAGTTCACAAGCTTCACTGAAAGCGAAGGTTTACCTGATAACAGTGTCGGACCGGTTGTCGAAGATAAAAACGGTAACGTTTGGATCGGAACCGCCGGTGGTCTAACTCGTTTTGAAAACGGAAATTTTAAAACCTTCACGACAGACCAGGGACTCGGACGAAATGTGATTCAAGTGCTCTACGCGCGCGCGAACGGATCGATCGTGGTTGGCACCTCTGCCGGAGTTCAAATCTTCAACGGCGATCAGTTTACTTCACTAAACGTACCCGCAGATATGCTTCCGGCAAACATCACCTCAATCGCGGAGACAACTAGTGGCTTATTGTGGCTCGGAACGCTCGACGGACTCTATCAAGTTGATGCGCAAGGACGCACGTTGACCGTTACCCTCCCGAATAGCCGCGTCAGCGCGTTGCGCATCGATCGCTACGGCGCATTATGGATTGCAACTGCCGGCGGAGTTGCGCGTTTACGCGGTGAGCAGCTCGAGACATTTACGACATCCAACGGCCTGTCGAGCAATCTCGTGCTCTCGTTGTTCGAAGATCGTGAAGGCAGTATGTGGATCGGCACCGAAGCCGGCGGACTGAATCTACTGAAGAGTAAAAAGTTCAATACCTTCACGACTAAAGACGGCCTGCCGAGTGATCTCGTAAAAGTTATTTATCAGGATCCGCAGGGTGGAATCTGGATCGGATCGAACGGCGGTGGCTTGACCCTCTTTAAGAACGGCAAGTTCACGACGTGGACCACGCGCCATGGTCTGTCGAGTGACGTAGTCCTTTCGCTTGCGGGCGATACTCAGGGAGTGATCTGGATCGGAACGCCTGACGGTCTAAACCGTTTCCAGAACGGAAAATTTCAAACCTTCACGTTTGCAGACGGACTCTCGAATGATCTCGTCCGCTCGGTGTTAGTCGATCGCAACGGCGTGCTGTGGGTCGGCACGCGCGACGGTCTGAACAGTTTTCGTGATAACGAATTTACGACCTATACAACCAAGGACGGTCTCGCAAACAACTTCATCGGCGCCCTCTTTGAAGACTCGAAAGGCAATCTCTGGGTCGGAACTCTTGGCGGCTTGAGTAAAATAAAAGACGGAAAGTTTCAGACGTTTACTACCAAAGACGGTCTCTCCAGCAACACTGTCATCTCAGTTTACGAAGACGCAGCGGGTGATCTGTGGATCGGAACGAACGGCGGTGGTCTTAATCGTTTACGCGGCGACAAATTCAATTCCTTCACGAACACGGCCGACGTCATTTATCGCATTCTCGAAGACAAACAGCAGAACCTCTGGTGCAGCTCGAATAAGGGAATCTTTCGCGTCAATAAAGGTGAACTCGATAAAGTTGCTGCTGACGCGAGCGCGACTGTAACTCCTGTCTTCTACGGTCCTGCAGACGGAACATTGACGCGCGAATGTAGCGGCGGCGGGCATCCCGCCGGATGGAAAACAAACGATGGACGCATGTGGTTTGCAACTATCAAAGGACTCGCAGTTATCGATCCGGAAAACATTCCACTCAACACATCGCCGCCGCCGATCGCGATTGAACAAATCTTCATCGACAATCAATCAGTTCCGTTGAGTCAAAAGCTAAAAATCTCGCCGGACGCATCGCGGCTCGACTTCTACTACACTGCCCTGAGCTTTATTGCACCCGAGAACGTGCGATTCAAATACAAGCTCGAAGGCTTCGACGACAATTGGATCGACAGCGGCGCACGACGAGTTGCATCGTACACAAACCTGCGACCGGGCAATTACACGTTCCGCGTGATTGCGGCAAACAACGATGGTGTTTGGAACGAGAGTGGCGCGGCTGTCGAGTTTTACCTGCAACCGCACTTTTACCAGACCTACTGGTTCTACCTGGTTTGTCTTTTACTATTGGCGCTAACTGCCTGGGTGCTCTATCGCATGCGCGTAAAACGAATGGCTTCGCAGTTCCAGGCCGTGCTCGCCGAGCGCAGTCGCATCGCACGCGAAATTCACGACAACCTGGCCCAGGATATTCTCGGCATTTCTGTTCAGTTGGAACTGGTGGCGCGGTTGATGCCCGCTGCTGCCGAAACGGCGAAGGGCCATCTGGATCGCGCCCGCATTCTCGTGCGCAACAGTATGACTGAAGCGCGTCGTTACGTCTGGGATCTGCGTTCTCAGGAGTTGCAAAAGAAGGATCTGCCGGCAGCGTTGCGTGATACGACGAAACGCCTGACTGCCCAAAGCAATATCGAGGCGGTCGTCGAAGTAGCCGGTCTATTACGACCATTAACACCGGACGTGGAGACAAATCTCTTGCGTATCGGACAAGAGGCAATTAACAATGCGGTGAAGCACGCGGAGGCAAACCGCATCGATGTTGCGCTAAACTTCGACACGCGCAACGTGCGGCTCAGCATTCGCGATGACGGCCGCGGCTTTGACACGAACGAACGGATCGCTGATGGTCACTTCGGTTTGATTGGCATGCGTGAGCGGGCTGCGCAAGTTGGTGGTGTGCTGTCGATCGAGAGCGCGAAGGAGCGTGGCACAGAGATCGTTGTCGAGGTGCCGTTGAATGAGTAACAAGATTCGAATCATCGTGATTGACGATCAGGCGGTGGTGCGGCAGGGCTTCGTCTCGCTCATCAACACGGTTGCCGATATGGAAGTCATCGCGCAGGGAGTGAACGGGCAACAGGCAGTCGAGCTATACCGCGAGCATCAGCCTGATATTACATTGATGGACCTACGTATGCCGTTGAAGAGCGGCGTCGAGGCAATCGCCACAATCCGTCACGAATTCCCCGAAGCTCGGATCATCGTTCTCACAACTTACGATGGAGATGAAGATATCTATCGTGCGTTGCAAGCCGGCGCGCAAGGTTATCTGTTGAAAGACATGTTTTTTGAAGAGCTGGAAGACGCGATCAGGAAGGTCCATGCCGGTGCGCGCCGACTGCCTCCAGTTGTGGCAGAAAGACTGGCGGAACGAATGAGCGCCTCAGAGCTCACGGATCGAGAGCTTGAGGTCCTTCAGGAGATCGTGAAGGGTAAGTCGAACAAGGAGATCGCGAGCACGCTGCACATCAGTGAAGCCACCGTGAAGAGCCACATCAACAACATCCTCGGCAAGCTCGGCGTAACGGACCGCACCCAGGCCGCCACGCGAGCATTACAGCGCGGCATCGTCCATCTTTAGCCACAAAAAGGCACATAAAGCACAAAAAGAAAAAGTGACAGCAAGTTAAAGCCTGAACTCTGAACCGGCTTTGCACAAAAAGTCCTTGTTCTGGGATTTCTCTGTGCAACCTCAGTGTCCTCTGTGTCTCTGTGGTGTGGTTTTACTCGGAATTCATCAACCACAGAGACACAGAGGACACTGAGGTTGCACAGAGAAGAGAGCGATCGAGCCTTTTTGTGCAAAGCCCTCTGAACCTTCTCTTTTGTGCTTTATGTGCCTTTTTGTGGCTAAAAATTTTTTGTGTCTTTTTGTGGCTCAAACTAAAGTTTGAGATCTGGGCTAGACCAAATGGTCATGACACGTTTTCACCGATCCTGTATTTTGCTTTCGCTCGACTAATTCTCCGGTTCCGAGTTCAAATCAAGGCTTCCTACCCTACCAAACTTGTTGCAGAACCAAGAGGGAGTCTTGATTAAGTTATTGAACCCGGAACCGGTCCTCCTTTAAATCCCCTAAATTCTCGATTACTGACGACGCTCAAGTTCGGCACGCATTGCATCTGCCGCCTCATGCTTTCCATCGTCTTCGAGGGCTTTGATCTTGTTCTTGAAAGCATCGTATTTAACTGGCTTCTTTGCCACCAGGGTGAATACGTCATCAGCGGGATTGCCCAACGTGATCTGCACCATCTCCGTGGTTGAGGCTCCGTAAGGTGCGACTTTTACCGACCTGATCGGATAGTTGTTGAGTTCCGGCGCGTAATACTCTTCCTCGTACGAACCATCCTTGTCGACTTCATAGTGCAACACATAACAGTTGTAACCCTGGACCACTTCCTCTCTAACGAATCGAGGATCACTATGACTGTCGATAATAGGAATGAGCGATGTTACTTCGGTCCCCGGCATCGCCGAGAGGAATTCCAACTCACCTTTGCCCAGATCTTGAAAGACGCCATCTCCTGGAATTCCAATGGCGCTGTGCTCCTTTATGACTGTGCCGTCATTCTTGTATGCAGTAAGAACCTCTTTCCAGGTTCCATCCGACTTTTGGCTTCTCACCGTAATCACGTAATCGCTTTGCCGCGGGTTTGCCTGCGCCTTCGGATCGTTCATCTTTATCGTCTCTTTCGTCACTATGGTGAAGCCTTGCGCCGGCCTCGTTTTTGGTGCTTTCGGTGGCAAGGCGTTGACGATTACGGCTGAAACTACTCCAGTCACAAAGAGCGCTATTAAGAAGACTCGGATCTTTCTTGAAAGAGATTTATTCATATTTCTCTCCTGAGGGTTGGACGTGAGCAGAAGAATAGCACGATTGGTCTTCAATCTCATCGGTCCAGATGAACTCAAATGGATGCCGTCGAACCTCAAGAATTCCTGAAGCTCGTATTGTCCCGACCTGGTCATGGAGGGCACGTGGTATGTAGGAACAGGCGAGAGCTTTGATGCTGCGAAACTAAAAGGTTATCCGGCGGGAAGCTTTATTGTTATTCCGGCTGGTCTGCCGCACTTTGTAGCAGCAAAGGATGGCACGTCATTGTTCAGGTCAGCGGAACCGGTAAATTCGAAACTTATTATCTTGAAAAATAGGACAGTCAAATTAATTGCCACACAATTGCTGCTCACAGGGAACTCCGTCGCTATCACCATCCATCTGCGTGCCGGGGCAGTTCCTGAGGAAGAACTTCGCTTCATCGCAGGATGTCATTTGTGAGCAACGCGTCCGACCGTCGCAGCGATACTGCACGGATGCCGGCGGTGCTGGCTCGGATGCAACGAACTCCTGTGGCTGGGGCGTTGTGATTTCCGCCGGTGGCGGCGCGTACGCTCGCGTCTTACTCACCGCAACTGATGGCGACGCCTGCGGCTCTGGCGTCGTGATTGGTGTAACTACCGCAGACTGCTGCCTCGGTGCTTGACGCTCCACAAATTTATAGCAGTAGTAAGCAAAGGCGCCGACTGCAATAACCAGCAACACCACGAAAACGGTGATCGCCCAAGGGCTGGGCTTGAACTCCGACGTGGCTCGAATGTGAGTTCCTTTTTGCTGCATATTTAGCCGAAATATTTAAAGAACGCGCCAATCAATAAAACTACGAGGGTAAAGACAAGAAAACAGCCCATAGTGAACCTTCGGGCCTCTGGCCCTCGATCGGCATCGTAGACGCGCTCGAAGCATCTCGAGGCCGGCCCAATTATCCAGTACAACAAATCCCACATATGTTCGTGCAATGCCTGACTTTTGGAATTAATGAAGGCTCTAGAGCTTTCGAAGGGCAGGTGAGGAACCTCAAGAATCCTAACCGAAGTGAAAGCAAAGTGAAACAGTTTTTTGTTGTGCGTCGAAATTCCCTACGGCTTGATCGTCACCATTACAACGCCGTGACTTGGCACTTCCACCGAGAAGTTTCCGGAGAGGTTGCCGAGGTCTTTGTGGGCCCAGAGATCTCGCACTTTCGCCGTCAGATGTGGCGGATAGCCGATATCGGTCCATGACACCGAAATGTCTGCTGGCTTTGGACCACGATTGAACAATATGACTGCGCGTCCGCCATCCGCTAACTGCTTGGACCAGACTTCCTGAGCTCCATTTCGTTTTACGCGACGTCCCTGCATTCCGAGTGGATCCTGATTGACTGAGATCACCTCGCGGTTAGTAAGAATCTCCGCCACTTCACGCGACATGCTGCGCAGATCGTTTCCCGCCATTAACGGCGCGGCAAGGATGCACCACAAACTGAAATGCGAGCGATACTCGGTTGTGGTCATGCCACCGTTGCCGACTTCCAGCATGTCCGGATCGTTCCAACGTCCCGGGCCGGCGTACCCTTCGAGTCCATCCTGAAGATCGAGGATATGGACCACGCCCATGCCGCCCCAATCGCGTTTACAATCCCAACAGTCCTGTATGTCACCCGTCGAACGCCAGAGATTCCCGACGCTCCCGGCCCACAACCACGGTTTCGACGTGCCCCACTCGCAGATACTAAAAACGATCGGTCGCCCTGATTTCGCGAGAGCATCACGCATGATCGAGTAAGAGGCGGGCGCGTTCTGAGTTCCGGTTGAGCACCAGTCGTACTTCAGATAATCGACACCCCACGCCGCATACTGGCGCGCGTCCTGGAATTCGTAGCCACGACTGCCCGGACGCTTCTGGCAAGTGAGAGTACCGGCATCGGAATAGAGTCCAAACTTCAATCCTTTTGAATGAACGTAATCGGCGAGAGCTTTCATTCCGGAAGGAAATCGTTGTGGATCCGCTAGGATGTTTCCCTGTGCGTCTCGATCGATCTGCCAGCAATCGTCGATTACGAGGTAAACGTAACCGGCGTCTCTCATGCCGCTCGTGACCATCGCGTCCGCCATTTCCTTGATCAGCTTCTCGCTGACGTTGCAGGCGAACTTGTTCCAACTGTTCCAGCCCATCGGCGGAGTTTTGGCGAGACCGTTGTCGTGGGCACGAACGTCAGTGAAACAGAATGCGATGAGTAGCAGTGATGCAACGCTTAGGTATCTTTTCATGGTTGTTCGACTCTCTCTGCGGTTCTCGGCGTATCTCGGCGTTCTCTGCGTTAAAACGGCAAACTTAAACGCAGAGGTCGCATAGATACGCCGAGAACCGCAGAGAAGATTTCAAATTAAGACATCACACTCAACGAGCATTGATGACAACTGAAGCGGGCGCAAGATTCTCTGACGTCGCTTTCAAATAGATTCGTCCAGCCTTCGGTTTCGACTGAATAATCACGAGGGCCATTCCGTGAAATGCCTTCCGCTGTTTCCCTTTGAACGATTCGTGACTAATCTGGTTACCGTTATCAACACCCACAATCGATCCATCACCACTCACTTCAAATTTGATCAAGTTGTCTGCTAACGGAACGGGCGTGCCATTTCGATCGACTATCTTCACTGTCACGAATGATAAATCGACACCACCAGCATTGATCGTCTTGCGATCGGGAATCAAAACCATCTGAGAAGGCTGAGCCGCGGTTCGCACTTCCCTCGTCAACACCACGTGACCGTTCCTTCGCGACACCGCTTTCAACACACCTGGCTCAAACGCAAGCCGCCAGAACACATGCATGTCATCGCCTTGTTTACGCTTTGTCCCCTGCGAACGCCCGTTCAAAAAAAGCTCGACTTCATCCGCATTGTTGTAATAAGTCACGACATCGATTGTCTCGCCGGCTTTCCAGTTCCAGTGTGGAAAGACGTGCAACACCGGCGTGCTGGTCCACTCACTCTGGTAAAAATAGAACGGATCTTTGGGAAAGCCCGCGAGATCGATGATGCCAAAATACGAGCTGACCGCGGGCCACGGAAACGGCGTGGGCTCGCCGATGTAGTCCCAGCCGGTCCAAATGTACATCCCCGAAAAGAAGTCGTTATTCTTCACGAGCTTCCACTGCTCTTCATGCGCTGAGCCCCAAGGCGCAGTCGAATTGTCATACGCGGAACATTCGTAAGTAGGCCCGAGCTTGAGAATGTCTTCCTCCTTCCTGGGCCAACGTCGAATCTCATCGGAAGGCATCGCGTAACTGCCACGCGTGTGCAGCGAGGAATTCGTTTCGGCGCCGATGATCGCACGTCCCGGAAACATCTTCGCAAACTCCGGAAGTTTCGCATGATGGTAGTTTGTGCCGACCAGATCGAGATCGCCTTCCATGATCACTTTGTTATCACGGCTCACACCATTCGTCGCGGACGTGATCGGACGTGTGCGATCGAGATTGCGAACGATCGCGGTTAACTCTTTGGTGATCGTGCCGCCGGCTGGATTGTTGTTCCACTGCTCCATCACCTCGTTGCCAATGCTCCAGATGAAGATGCTGGGATGATTGCGGTCGCGCAGCACCATGTCTTCCAGATCACGTTTGTGCCATTCGTCCCAATCGAGGTGGTAATCGTATTTTGTCTTCTGAATCTTCCAAACGTCGAAGGCTTCGTCCATCACGATGAAGCCCATTTTGTCAGTCAAATCGAGCAACTCCGGCGCCGGCGGGTTATGCGACGTACGAATACCGTTGACACCCATCGCCTTCAACATCTCGAGCTGCCGCTCAATGGCCCGCGTGTTCACAGCGGCGCCTAGCGAACCGAGATCGTGATGATTACACACGCCACGTATCTTCAACGCTTTGCCGTTGAGAAAGAACCCCTTCTCGACGTCGAACTTGAATGTGCGAATTCCCAGAGGCGTTTCGTAGCGATCGACAATTTTGCCACCCTGGTCCAACTGTGATACGACTTTGTACAAGTAAGGACGCTCGTCTGACCAAAGCACCGGCGCTGAGACTTTCAGCGTTTGATTTACCATCGCGCGCACACCGTTCTCGGTACTTCGCGTCAGGTCCCTTCCCTTTGCATCCTGAATAATCGTGGTGAGATTTACCGGAACAGTGCTTCCTGCACCGTTCCGCACTTGAGTTTTAATGACGACCGTAGCCGATTCATTGCTAACTTCAGGCGTGGTTACGTACGTGCCCCAGTGTTCGATGTGGACCGGATCCAAAGTTGTCAGCCAGACATTGCGGTAAATCCCGGACCCGGAATACCAGCGCGAGTTTGGTTGTTGCGAGTTGTCGACCTTTACAGCAATGACATTTGGACCACCACCGTAAATCAGATGCTGTGTCAGTTCATAAATAAAGGAGCTGTAACCGTAAGGACGCTTTCCGAGGTAATGACTGTTGATCCACACCTCGCTATTGCGATAGACACCGTCGAACTCGATAAAGATCGACTTCCCTTTCGCAGTCAAAGGAATAGTGAAGGTCTTGCGATACCAGCCAATTCCGCCGGGTAATGCACCGCCGCCAGTGCCCGAAGGAGCTTTTTCACTGAACTCGCCTTCGATGCTCCAGTCGTGCGGAAGATTTAGTTGCCGCCATTGAGCATCGTTCAGATCCATATCCTGTCCGTTGGAAACATCGCCGAGCTGGAAGCGCCAGTTCTGATTGAACGAGACTCGTTTGCCGGGCCGCGAATTAGCGAAACAAAAGCAGGCAGCGAGAAAAATAAAACAAACGGTCGGAATGATGATAAGTTTCCTCGTCATGGCGTGTAATTTAACCACAAAACTCTGGTTTATTGGCCCAATATTGCTCCTTCTTCCGCTTGTTTTTGCAAAAGCACAATCAACGCAAATCCATTCCGGCTGGCAGTTCCGCGAAGCCGGCAAAACGGATTGGTACAACGCGACCGTTCCCGGATGCGTTCACACCGATCTGCTCGCCAACAAACTAATCGACGATCCGTTCTATCGCGATAACGAAAAGAAGCAGCAATGGATCGACAAAAAAGATTGGGAATATAGAACCACTTTCCGAGTCACCGCACAGAAACTCGCACGCGAAAACGTCGAACTCGTCTTCGAAGGTCTCGACACTTACGCTGTGGTGTATCTCAACGAGCAACTGGTCCTCAAGGCAGACAACATGTTTCGCACGTGGCGCGTGAACGCCAAACCCGTACTCAAAACCGGCGAGAATACGTTGCGGATCGTCTTTCGTTCACCAGTGAATGAGATTTTGCCGATGATGGCGAAGTTGAAGCACCAGCTTCCCGCTCCAAACGATCAGGGTGAAAAGACGTCGCCATACACGCGAAAAGCTCCATATCATTACGGCTGGGATTGGGGACCACGTTTTGTCACCAGTGGCATCTGGCGTCCGGTGTCACTGGAGTCATGGAACGGGGCGCGTGTGAGCGATGTCCAGGTGATAGTCAAAAAAATCTCAGCCGATGTTGCCGAGCTGATGGCTAATGTCGAAGTGGAGGCGAGTGCTGCTGGCGCGGCCGAGATAGTATTGGACAATCTGACGAACAAAGTCGTTGCCGGTAAACAGCAAATCAAGCTCGAGCCGGGAACCAATCGAGTCACATTCAACTTCACAGTCTCAAATCCGAAGCTGTGGTGGCCCAACGGACTGGGCGAGCAGCCACTCTACACCTTCCGCGCACGCAGCCTCGTAAACGGACAAGTCACGGGCGAGAAACTAACGCGAACAGGTCTACGCACGCTCGAGCTTAGACAGCAGCGAGACGAAGCTGGACAAAGCTTCATGTTCGTCATCAACGGTGTTCCGGTTTTTGCGAAGGGTGGAAACTGGATTCCAGCCGACAGTTTTCCTACCCGCGTCACTAAAGATAAATACCGGTTTCTGCTCAAGTCGGTGCGCGACACCAACATGAATATGCTGCGCGTGTGGGGCGGCGGCATTTACGAGTCTGACGACTTCTATGAGCTCTGCGATGAAATGGGAATTCTTGTCTGGCAGGATTTCATGTTTGCTTGCAGCATGTATCCGGCGAATCAGGAATTTCTCGACAGTGTTCGCGCCGAAGCGATCGACAATGTGAAGCGACTGCGTAATCACCCGAGCATCGTTCTTTGGGCCGGCAACAACGAGGTCGAAACAGCGTGGCGGAACTGGGGCTGGCGACAAAATCTGCCGGCATCGGTGTGGGACGACTATCTGAAGATCTTTCACGGCGTCTTGCAGGAAGTCACGGCGCAATTCGATCCGTCGCGCACTTACTGGCCCAGCTCACCGCACGGCGGACTCGACGATGATCCCCAGTCGTTGCGCAGTGGCGACGTGCATTTCTGGCAAGTCTGGCATGCGGCTGAACCGTTCAGTGACTACGAGAAACAAAAACCGCGTTTCATGAGCGAATACGGATTCCAGTCTTTTCCGAATATCGAAACGGTGAAGTCGTACACGGTTCCTTCCGACCGCGACATCGAATCGCCCATCATGCTTGCGCACCAGCGGCACCCGCGCGGTAACCAGCTCGTGCGTGAATACATGTTGCGCGATTACGCTCAGCCGAAAGATTTCGGGTCGTTCTTGTACGTGAGCCAGGTGTTGCAAGCGGAAGGTATACGCATCGGCGCCGAGCACCTGCGACGCATCATGCCGCACAACATGGGTTCGCTTTACTGGCAGATCAACGACTGCTGGCCCGTCGCTTCGTGGTCCAGCATCGACTATTACGGGCGTTGGAAGGCATTGCAGTACTACGCGCGCCGGTTCTACAACGATCTGCTCATAAGCCCGAGCGTGCAAAACGGGTATCTGAAGTTGTTCGTGGTTTCGGATCGACCGAAAGCTATTCCTGCAAAAATCAAAGTCACGTTAATCAGCTTAGATGGCCCGACGTTGAAGAGTTTCGTGCGCGACGTGGATGTCGCGGCGCTGACGAGTCGCTCGTACTTCGATCTACGTGTGGCGGAATTGCTCGAAGGAACTGACGCGAAGACTGTCGTCGTCTACTGCGAGCTACTGGTGAATGATAAGACCGTTTCCAGTCACGATTATTTCTTCGCGCCTTTCAAAGAGCTAAAATTCTCAAAGCCCACGATCACGTCTGACGTAGTTCGCACTCGCACCGGATTTAGCATCAAGATATCGAGTGATAAGTTCGCAAAAGCTGTATATCTTGCGGTGCCGGAACATGACGGATTCTTCTCGGATAACTACTTCAACCTCGCACCCGGAAGAGAAATGGCGGTGGAGTTTCATTCCCGCGTACCGCTGTCGTTGGAGGAATTTCAGAAGCGATTGCAAATCAGATCCGTGTTTGATGCGTTTCAATAGCGTACTTGGATCGGGTCAGTACCACCTGCGGTAGCGGGTGGGTGCGTTAGCCTTTCAGCGTACATTGATGGCTACGCAGCCACCCGCTACCGCAGGTGGTACTGACCCGATCCAAGCTCGACCCTTGATTTTTGAGGCACAGCTGGATTTACAGGATTTTAAGTTCCGAGTTTAGTCTGATCGTCGCCGCACTTTTAGTACCTATGCGAACGGTCTTCTCTCGATAACGAACGCGACAGTCAGTGCCATTAATACTTCTGATTACAGCCTGGGCCAACCGGCCGTTGTTCCAGTCAATATCAACTTCAAAACCACCGCGCGCCCGCAGTCCCTTTACTGCTCCATTGGGCCACGCAGACGGCAAAGACGGCAACAACTCGATCTCACCCGTGTGACTCTGCAAGAGCATTTCCACAATCCCCGACGTGGCGCCGAAGTTTCCATCGATCTGAAACGGCGGGTGCGCGTCGAACAGATTGCGATAGACCCCACCGCCGCCACTAAATTCCTTCGCATAAACCGGCGTCAGCGCTTTCTGCAATAACAAATACGCGCGATTGCCATCGCGTAAGCGAGCCCACAAGTTTATCTTCCACGCCAAACTCCAACCCGTTCCAACATCACCACGCAATTCCAAACTCTTCCGTGCCGCTGTAAAAAGCTCCGGCGTGCCGCGCTGCGTGATCTGATTGCTCGGGAAGAGACCGTAAAGATGCGACACATGCCGGTGCTGGCGCTCGGGCGCTTCAAGGTCCCAATCGTCGAGCCATTCCTGCAACTGACCGGCTTTGCCGATTTGCATCGGCGGCAAACGTGCTCGGGCCGCGGTGAGTTTCGTGCTGAAGTCTTTATCAATGCCGAGAATTTCTGCTGCCCACGAACATTGATTAAACAGATCGCGAATGATCTGCGCATCCATTGTTGGTCCAGCACAGATCGAAACACCAGTATGATGCCTGTTTTCCGGCGAGATCGACGGGCACGTCACCAGCCAATTATTTCTCGGCTCCGGCACCAGCGTGCCGAGAAAAAATTCTGCGGCGCCCTTCATCACCGGATACGCGCGAGCGAGAAAGTTCTTATCACCGGTGAATTCGTAGTGCTGCCACAAATGCGTGCACAACCACGCGCCGCCGGTGGGCCAGAACCCCCAAAGTGGTCCATCGATCGGAGCGGTTTGTCGCCAGAGATCCGTGTTGTGATGACAAACCCAGCCGCGTGGGCCGTACTGAACTTGCGCAGTGCGTGAGCCATTCTCAACCAACTCCGAAACCATGCGCAGCAATGGCTCATGACACTCAGAAAGGTTCGTGGTTTCAGCGGGCCAGTAATTCATCTCTGTGTTGATGTTAATCGTGTACTTGCTTTCCCACGGCGGCGTCATCAGGTGATTCCAGATGCCCTGCAGGTTGGCCGGCTGCGAGCCCGGGCGTGAAGATGAGATCAGGAGATAGCGTCCGTACTGGAAATAGAGTGTGGCGAGATGAGGATCAAGACCCTGGAGAAATTTTGACGGACGTTGATCGGTCGGCAGATCTGCAGCGGCCGTTCTTCCCAGGTCCAACTTCACGCGATGAAATAAGCGTTGGTATTCCTCAACGTGCGCGGCTTGTAAGTCGAAAAATGTTTTTTCACTGGGCAGCTTTAATTGTTCGGTGACGATTGCACTCGGGTCTCCCCCGGTGTCTTTGTAACTACGGTAACTCGTGGCGGCAGCGATAAGCAGCATTGCCCGGTTCGCATTACTGACAACAATTTGTTCTTTTTCGGCAAGCGTCTGCCCATCATCCTGCAGCACCAACACACGTGATTCAAACTTCAGACCGCCCTTGATGCCGGATGAGTCTCCATTCACACCACGAATGATGAGCGTGTCCTTGCCATCAGTTGAGACTGTTGCTTTTTGTGGCGTCTCGAACGTTACGGCGAAATTCAATTGCGCCACTTCGTCGGCAATAATAAGGACTACAATGACCTGGTCCACCGCACTCGCAAATGTTACTCGCGTGAAAGCGGCTGCGCCGATGTTGTAAGTCGTCGTGGCGGTAGCGGTGTCGAGATCAAGTTCGCGGTGATAGTTGGTAATGTTGTCGTGATCGCGGAATGAGAGTTTCAGATCGCCAAGCGGTTCGTATGGCATCTGCTTGATCGGTTTGGCCATCATCTTGGCGCCAACCAGATCGTGCGCTTCCTTGTATTTGCCTGCGAAGATCAAACGCCGGGCTTCGGGCAGCGCCTTCAGTGCTTCCGGATTGTTGGGATCGTAGGGAGATCCGGCGTAGAGCGTGTCTTCATTTAGCTGGAGCCGTTCGGTCGCTATTCCACCAAAGATCATCGCGCCTAAACGACCATTTCCGATCGGCAGCGCTTCGGTCCACTCACTCGCGGGCTTGTCGTACCACAGAAGAAGAGAGTCGTCGGCAGTATTCAGGATTGACGACGCGAATGGGAAAGCAACGGCCGCCAAACCCGTATTCGCCAGAAACTTGCGACGCGTGAGTTTACGGTTCATAAATCAGGATTTCTCACGCAGCGGCGCAACGGCGCAGCGTACGACTTCTTCGTTGCGCCGTTGCGCCGCTGCGTGAGAAAAATTCTTTTGCGCCCCTATCGCGCGAGCGGCTGCAGCTTAATGGTCCACTTTACTTTTCCCGCTTGCGGATCCTGCCGCAACACAAAATCACGCCCACGCGGGACGAGGGACAACATCTGCACATCGCTGCCGGGACGTGTAAATAGTCCATTCACCGCAGCACCGTCAACGCTAAACACACGCAGCTCAACGTTGTCCCAATCCATATCCTTCGTGCTCTGTGCAACCTTAATGTGCGGTAACACCGTGTGGTTCCTGACCAGCAACACAACCGGAATCGGACCGGCCGCAATCTCGTGCCACTTCGCCCCTTCGTAAACATGCCCGCTCTGATAATCAATCCAGCTACCAGGCGGCAGATAAACCTTGCGTCGCTCACCACTCGCAAACATCGGCGCCACCAGCAAATCCGATCCGAACATGTATTCATCTTCAATGGTCCATGACCCCGGATCGTTTGGATATTCAAAAAACAGCGGCCGCACGAGGGGAAAACCACGCGCCGATGAATCCTTCGCCTGCGCGTAGATGTAAGGCATCAACGAATAACGCAAACCGAGGGCTTTGCGGAAGTCTTCAGTCAGCGCCTCATCATATTCCCACGGCTCACGCGGCGGCGCTCCATGCGCTCGCGTGTGCGAAGTCAACACACCCCACGCGAGCCAGCGACGGTAAAGATCGCGCGGCGCACGATTAACAAAACCACCAACATCATGACTCCAGTAAGTGAAACCTGATAACCCGAAAGATAGACCACCGCGTAACTCAGCCGCCATCGCAGAATGGGTATTCTCAGCGTCGCCACCCCAGTGCAACGGGTAACGCTGACTGCCGGCCCACGCACTGCGCGCCCAGATCACGTCATCGCCAGTAACTTCTTTCGTGACCTCAGCGACTGCCTTGTTGTAACGCAATGGATAAAGATTGTGTTCGTACCAGCCACTCAAACCCGAAGCGTATTGGCCCGTCAGGGGCGCGCCCTCACCAAAGTCGACTTTGATCGCGCCCACGCCAAGCTTCAGCAGATCTCGCAGCTTGCCCTGGTACCACTTCACCGCTTCCGGATTACTCATGTCGAGCGTCGCATCCTCGAACGGAAGGCGGCCACCTTCATTCCTGACGTGATACCCCTTCTCGACCATCTCTTTCCAGAGCTCGTTTTTGCTGGTGAAGTAAGTGTACTGCCAGAGACTGACGTGAAATCCCTGCTGCTTCAGGTCTGCAATCATCTTTGCGGGATCGCGGAAACGTGAAGTCGAAAAGCGATAATCGCTGCGCCAGTCAGTTTCGAACCAGCCGGTGTCGAGATGGATCACATCGGCAGGAACGTGATGAGATCTCAGTTGCTGGGCCACCTGTCGCACCTGGTCTTCTGAGTTGTAAGTGATGCGGCTCATCCAGAAGCCAAAGGACCAGAGTGGCGGTACGGGACTACGACCGGTCAGAGCGGTGTATTCCGAGAGAATGTCTTTCGGCTCACCGAGGAACACGAACAGATCGAGGTTCTCATCACCTGAATAGATTACGTTGTGTGCGTCGTAGAATTTGCCGAAGTCGAATGTTAGCGGCGCGCTGGTGTGAACGAACATGCCATACCCGTTGTTGCTCAGGAAAAACGGAATAGGCTTGTACATGTACTCGTTCTGCGTGCCCATGCCGTCACGCGTTGAGACCAGAACTTTCTGGCCACGCTTGTTGAAACGCGTAAACGATTCACCGCAACCGTAGATATTCTCGTTGTGCTGTAGCTCGAAAGTGGCGGCGATGCGTCGTGAAAGATCGCCCGCGCGACGCACGAAGGAAAACGGGATAGGAGTAATGAATGTCGCCGGATCGCCGATGTTTTGTGTGCGCGTGAGCAAGCGTCCGCGTGCATCGTAGATTTCGATGTGGAACGGTTGCTTGACGATCTTCACGCGGCCATGCGCGCTGGTGTAGACGATTTCGCGATCGTTCTGCTCGACTCGCCATGAAGCATCTTTCGCAACTGGACCAGCCAGCATCAGTGATGAGGTCTCGCTAATTGGAACGGCGCGCGTCGAGAAGCGCAAACGCACGGTACGGGGGCTCACGAAGCTGATGGCAAAAGGCAGCGCCGGATCCTGATCGTATTCAGTGCCGGGAAACTCAGTCGCCTTGCCGCGCGTGAAGCCAACGTCGATCTTGTTGAATGATAAGGTGGTACTGCGCAGGTATCGATCCCATTGCAACGTTCCCTGGCCCGTGGCGGTGTCGAATGAAGTAACGCGACTACCGACAAAGTAGACGTTCTCCATCTTCTGAAAATCCTGACTAACATCGACAGGATCACCGAGCACCTGTCCCTGCGAATTAGTAGCCACAAAAAGGCACAAAAAGCACAAAAGAGTTACGGAAACCCTTTTGTGCTTTTTGTGCCTTTTTGTGGCTATCATCGTTCGGTGAGTTCTTTCAAATCTCCGGAGATTGTAAATGTATTCCGTAACCCGCCGGCGCTTATCATGAATTCACCGGGTTCGATCACGCGTTTGCCACGATTATCGATCAACGACATTTGCCGCGGCGTGATCGTGAACGTCACGGTGCGTTTTTCTCTTGGGCGAAGTGAAATACGATCGAAGCCAACTAAGGTGCGAATCGGCACCGGCGCAGACGCGGCGACATCGGTGAGATATAACTGAACTACTTCGTCTCCAGCAATCTCGCCAGTGTTTCTCACATCAACCGTGACTTTGACACTGTCACCGACTTTCGACCGCAGGTTGCTGTAAACAAACGTGGTATAACTCAATCCATAACCAAATGGATAGAGCGGCTCGCCTTTAAAGTAACGATAAGTCCGGCCCTGCATGCTGTAATCCGTAAACGGCGGCAACTGGTCCACTGATTTATAAAACGTAACGGGCAAACGTCCCGCCGGATTGTAATCGCCGAACAATACATCCGCGATCGCAGTTCCACCTTCACCGCCCGGATACCACGCCGTCAGAATCGCGGGGGCATTCTCGTTGGCCCAATTCACCGCGAGGGCGCTGCCGCTTAGCAACACCACCACCACCGGCCGGCCTGTCGCAACCACCGCTTTCAGCAATGCCTCCTGAGGTTTCGGTAAAGAGATGTCTGTTCGATCACCACCGCGAAATCCCTCGACAGCCACCGGCATCTCTTCGCCTTCGAGACCAGCCGAGATGCCGAGCACCAACACGCTCGCGTCTGATTCCCGCGCCGCGTTGACAGCGTCTTCAATCATTCGTTCTGCGAGTTTCGGATACGACCAGACGAGTTTCGCAACCGCCTCGCGATTGGTCTGGAAATAATCCATGCGCAGATCGTAACTGCGTCCCGCTTCGAGAGTGATTTCCGTCGTGACTGTCCGTTTCGGATTGCCGGCCCACGCGTCAATCAACAGTTTGCCGTCAACGTAGAGCCGCGCACCGTCATCGGCCGTAAATCCGAACGTATAGTTTCCCGATTCAGGAACCTTCAGCTTCCCGGTCCAACGCACCGAGAAATTGTTCTCACTCAGTTCGGGCGCCGGTTTGTAACGTCCCCAGTTGAAATCGATGCGCGCATCCGTGCGGACAGCAGCGGCTGGACCACGCAGCTCACGGTTATTGAAATACTCAGCTTTCAAGCCAGGTTCAGTGCCGTTCGTGGTCAAGGCCGAAGCCGGAACTGGAACAACTGGTTCACCCGCGAGGGTGGAACCGGGCGCGTAGACGACTTTCGTATTTGCTGAGACGGCGTTTTTGATCCCTGCGAGTGGCGTGGTTATAACTGATGGGTAGCCGTTGTAGTTTCCCCACAACACTTCCGGCACGTCCGCATTTGGACCAATCACCGCGATGCTCTTCAAATCTTTCTTCAGCGGCAACGTATGATTCGCATTCTTCAAAAGCACGATCGATTCGCGCGCCGTTTTTCGTGCGAGTTGGCGGTGTTCGGGAGTGTCGTTCTGCGAAAACGGAATGCGTGCGTATGGGACCATCTCGGGCGGATCAAACATGCCGAGTCGAAACCGCGCGGTCATCAAACGCTTCACCGCAGTATCGATCTCGCTTTCGCTAATTAGTCCCTGCTTTACAGCCTGAACCAGCGTGGGATACTCGGTACCACAAGTGAGATCTGTACCACCGCGAACACCCATAACTGACGCTTCCATCTCGGTCGGGACAACTTTGTGGAATTTCCAGATGTCGTAAATCGCGCCGCAGTCAGAGACAACGTAACCATTAAACCTCCACTCGCCGCGCAGGATGTCAGTCATCAACTTCTTGTTGGCGCAGCACGGTTCGCCATTGGTGCGGTTGTAGGCGCACATCACCGAATAAGCTTTGCCTTCGAGGATTGTGGCGCGAAAGGCGGGCAGATATGTTTCGCGCAGATCTCGTTCGGACGCGATCGCGTCAAAGGCGTGGCGCTCGGGTTCGGGGCCGCTGTGAACCGCGTAGTGTTTCGGGGTCGCTATCACTTTGAAGTAGCGCGGATCGTTGCCTTGTAGTCCGCGGACAAACTCAACACCGAGTCGTGCGGTCAGGTAAGGATCTTCGCCGTAGGTTTCCTGGCCGCGGCCCCAGCGCGGATCGCGAAAGATGTTGATGTTTGGGCTCCAGAAAGTCAGGCCCTGGTAGCGAGCGTGTTGATTGTTACGAACAAACTCATGATGCTTGGCGCGGGCCTCAGTCGAGATGACGTCGGCGACGTCGTACATCAGCTTCGTGTCCCAGGTTGCGGCGAGACCAATCGCCTGTGGGAAGACCGTCGCGTAACCGGCGCGAGCAACACCGTGCAGCGCCTCGTTCCACCAGTCGTACGCGGGAATGCCGAGGCGCTCGATCGCCGGAGCCGCGTTCATCATCTGCGAGACTTTCTCTTCCAGCGTCATGCGGGAAACGAGATCGTCGACGCGTGCCTCGATGGGAAGGTTGGGATTTTTGTAAGGTGGGATTGATTGAGTTTGGGCTGGTGAGATGAGGGCCAGGAAAACGAAAAGTACGACAAGAAATTTCTCACGCAGCGGCGCAACGGCGCAGCGTTCGTCGCGGCTTTCGTTGCGCCGTTGCGCCGCCGCGTGAGAAATATTCTTCACGGCCTAACGCACCCCAAAGAGAATATCAACCGTCAACTGGTCCAATCTTTCATACGGCAACGCTTTCTTAGTTAACTCCGCACGATCCAACGAAAGCTCCTTCACTCTTTTCGCCTCTTCCTTACTGTAACGACCGAACGTCTCTCCTGATCCATTGCGTATCTCCGCCAGCAACGCCTGAATCTCCTTATCCTCATCAAACTGCCGCGCCTTGTCCTTCAGTATCAGATAATTCCTCATACAGCCTGCCGCAAACTCCCACACACCTTCCTCGTTCTCACTACGATACGAGTGCGCATCGAAGTGACGTGGTCCATCGTAGGAACTCTCGAGCAGCCGCACTAAAAAGAAAAGATTCTTAATCGACTCCGATCCGAACCGCAGATCCTGATCGAAACGCGGACCTTTCTGATCATTGAGATCGATGTGAAAGAGCTTGCCTGCTTCAATCGCCTGGGCCACCACGTGATAAAAGTTCAGACCGGACATTTGCTCGTGACCGACTTCCGGATTCACGCCGACCATCTCTGGATGATCGAGAGTCGCGATGAAGCCGAGCATCGCGCCCGTCGTTGGCAGGTAAATGTCTCCACGCGGCTCATTCGGTTTTGCTTCCAACGCGAACTTGTACCCATATCCTTGATCGATCGAGTATTCACAAAGGAAGTTGAGCGCTTCGCGGTTCCACTTCAACGCCTCGCGCGGATCCTTCGCCGCATCGACTTCCGCGCCTTCACGTCCGCCCCAAAAGACGTAGATCTTCGCGCCCAGCTCCGCACCGAGATCCATCGAGCGCATAGTTTTTTGCAGCGCATACAGACGCACTCGCGCATCGCTTGAAGTAAACGCGCCGTCTTTGAAAACCGGATCGTAAAAGAGATTCGTGGTCGCCATCGGCACCTTCATGCCGTTATCGTCGAGGGCCTGCTTAAACTCGCGGACGATACGATCTCTTTCAGACGCCGCGGCGTCGATCGGCAACAGATCGTTATCGTGCAGATTCACGCCGTACGCGCCGAGCTCACTCAAACGTTTGACGATCGTGACCGGACTCAACGTCGGACGGGTAGCATCGCCAAACGGATCTCGCCCGCGATTACCGACGGTCCATAGACCAAAAGTAAATTTGTGTTCCTGTTTCGGTTTGTAATTATTGCTAGCCATGTCACCCCTCACCTGATCTTCTCTGTGCAACCTCTGTGTTCTCTGTGTCTCTGTGGTTTCCCGTTGGTGAGAGTAACACCACCACAGAGACACAGAGGTTGCACAGAGAATACAAACTATTTCGCGGCGACTTCGAGCTTCACCGTGTCATACTTCACGGAGCTCGTTCCTACCATGATGTCGAACCAACCCGGCTCGACGACGCTCTTCATATTCAGATCGAGAAAGGAAAGCTTGTCGGGTGTGATGACGAACTCGACAGTTTTGCTTTCGCCAGGCGCCAAAGAGATCCGCTTGAAGTCTTTCAATTCCATGATCGGTCGTGTGACTGAGCTCACGAGGTCGCGAATGTAAAGCTGCACGATCTCGTCACCCGCGCGCTTGCCGGTGTTTGTGACTGTAACGCTCACTTTCGCATTGTCAGTCGCGCTGATTTTAGCCGGACCTAACTTTAAATTCGAATAAGCAAACGTGGTATAGCTCAAACCAAAGCCGAAGGGAAATAACGGTTCCTTGTTGGCGAAGAGATAACCGCGACGAGCGGTCGGTTTGCGATTGTAGTAGAGCGGCAACTGGCCCACCGATCGCGGAAAGCTGATGGTGAGCTTGCCGCCAGGGTTGTAGTCGCCAAACAGAACGTCAGCTACTCCGACGCCGGTTTCCTGTCCTAAATAAAAGCCTTCGAGTATGGCAGGCACGTTCTCCGCGATGTAGTTGATCGAGAGTGGACCACTATTGATCAGCAACACAACCGTCGGCTTGCCAGTCTCGAGAACTGCTTTGACAAGATCATTCTGCCGGCCCACCAAATCGAGACTGTCGCGGTCGCCGAGGTGATTGTCAGCCCAGCCCTCCTTGTTCGTATCTTCGTTACCGCCCAGCACGAGCAGCGCGACATCTGCCGTCTTTGCGACTGATACCGCCTCGGCGATTAGTTTTTGATCGTCCGCAAGATCGTTGAGCGTCGCACGGTCGGCAAACCAGTCGCCACCCTCTTTCGTTATCTTGCAACCTTCGGCATAAGCAACTTTGATCTTATCGCCGACCTTGTCCTTTATTCCCTGAAGCACGCTGACGCCGCGTCCGGGCTTATCACTGTATCCACCTAGATGCACCTGCGCTGCATTTGGACCAATCACCGCGATCGACTTCAACGCACTGATATCCAACGGCAGCAAGTTGTTTTCATTCTTCAGAAGTGTGATGGATCTTCGCGCTGCTTCAGCCGCGAGTGCTCGATGCTCGTTCGAATTCGTGACCCGCACAGCGCGCTCGACATCAACGTATGGGTTTTCAAACAATCCGAGCAGAAACTTCGCGCGCAGGTTTCGCGCAACCGCCTGATTAATCGTCGCTTCCGAAACCTTTCCTTCTTTTACTAACTGCACGAGCGTCGCGAACGAATCCGGATCCGGAGTTTCCGTATCGACACCAGCTTCGATCGCGAGTTTCGCCGTCGTTGGCTTATCTGAAGCGAGGTGATGCAGATCCATCATCTGCGGAATCGCGTAATAGTCAGAAACAACGTGGCCCTGGAATCCCCACTCCTCGCGCAGTAACTTTTGCAGCAACCACTTATTCGCATGAGACGGCACGCCGTCGATCTCGTTGTACGAAGGCATCACGCTCATGATGCCCGCCTCGACCACCGCCGCCTTGAAACTCGGCAAGTAATATTCACGCAACGCTCGTTCGGAAACGTTGATTGGTCCAATATTGGTGCCGCTTTCCGGCTGTCCGTGCGCGGTGAAATGTTTAGCAGTGGCGATGACGTGATTTTCATCAATGCCGGGGCCCGGTCCCTGCAAGGCTTTCACGATCGCCACAGCCATGCGCGACGTTAAATAAGGATCTTCGCCGTACGTCTCTTCTGTGCGTCCCCAGCGCGGATCGCGAGCGAGGTCCAGGTTTGGACCAAGCACCTGTTGACTGCCGCGCGCACGTGTCTCTAGCGCGCCCGCTGTGAAGACTTTTGTAATGAACTCAGGATCCCATGTCGTTGCGAGTGCGATGGGTTGCGGAAAACTCGTGCTGGCCTTGGCCATGTGTCCGTGAAGTATTTCGTCGTGGAGAATGGCAGGAATACCGAGTCGTGTGTTTTCGAGCAGCCATTTCTGAACGTCATTTGCAAACTTCGCTCCAGCGCGCGGATCTTTCTGTTCTCGCTGTCGCGCGATCTGGCCGATGCCATACTTCATGACTTCGGCGGCTTTGGCTGGAGAGAAATCGCCGCGATCGGTAGCGAAGTCTGTTTGTGGATTTACCTGAGGACGGTTGGTCCAAAGACAAGTTAACTGCGCGACTTTTTCTTCGAGCGTCATCCGCGAAAGTAAATCCGCGACGCGTCGTTCAACCGGCAGCCGGGGATTCTTGTAATCCGGAACTTTCTCCTGAGAATTCATGGGCAACCAGAACGAAGCAATAATCGCGATACAGATGCTGTATCCAACAGTTCGCTTTTTTCTCAAGGAGTTGTTCTCTCTTTTAATTTTTTAGCCGCGGATTTCACGGATTAACGCGGATCGAACCAATCATTAAAATTGCCGGAGAACAGGCGATTGACGTCTCTGGAGATCTCCTCCGGAGTTATCGCACGGCCACGATCGAGCAATTGCTGATAAGAGTCGTAGAGCGCATCAGCAATCTGCCGGCGCGCGTGTTTCCATTTGTAGATCAGTTGCTCGAGCACACGCGCGTCTGAATGTTGCGGGATGAAGCTTTGACCCAACAACTCGAACCGCTCGCGCGTGATCTCCGACACGATCGAGGGATTGTTTAGAAACCACCAACAACCAAACGGCATCAGGTTGCTGAACTTCCTCGCCGCGACACATAACTCATGCTGGTTCTCGCGTGAAAGAAACGTCACGAGGAATCTGACGTCGGGATACTCCAAACAAAGTCTTTCGATCGCCGTGACGTCCGCTCTTCCAAGTGCATCGCCGGCATCGCGCAGTTGCGGATTTACTCCACGACGCACGCCAACCATTAACGTCAATGCCAGCCGGTGCTCTTTCGCTGTCGGCAAGATCACTTCACGCAACAGACGATCGCGGGTGTCATCACTCGGGAAACTAAAATCCGGCGGCAGTGACAACGCCATATAAACCGGGTTCCGGCGTTGAATCCAATCATCGAGGAAAGCACGAGTTTGTGTGACCGTCGAAACAGCAAGATTTGCGGTGTTTATTAAACTGTCGAGCCTTAACGACGAACTAAAACGACGGTCTACACTGATACTGCTACTCCAGAGCTGATCCTCTGCATCGTCAAATGGATCATTCGTCATCACCACGCCACTCACCCGCGCAAAGTCAAATACTTGATCGAGGTGTTCGGCGATAGTTTGCGAGTGGAAGAAGGCGCGAGCTTCTTTTAAATCCGGAGCGCGAGTGTCGAGACCAAACACGTCAAGCACTGAAATGATTCCCTGTGCCGCTTCCGACGTGGGCGTGTTGTCGACAAACAATGTCTTCCAAACAAGATCGGCTTGATCCGTTTTAGACATGGCCCAGAATCGTTCATACGTGATTCGAGCCGAGCGAAGTGCTTCCGCAGTGAGGTAGTGGTAGGTCAGCAGCTCGTCAATGCCCCACAAACACAATTCATTGAATTCGGGAGGGAACAGGTGCGTGTGCGCATCCGCAACGGGCGCGGAGTTCACAATCAAATCAACCTGCGCACGCAGCTCTGTCGTGTTTGAGAGCAACTGACTTTCGATTGACGTCACCATAAGCTTGTCCCATTAAATCTTCGGCACGCGCGCGTCCAGCGGATCGGCCCAACGATCATTTGGGATCGCCGGCGTCCAACCGGGCCGCAGTGGATCCTGGTCGTAAGGATACGAGCCAAGACGCAGATACAACTCCCGGTACTCAGCAACTTTCTCACGATCCAGCTTAACACCGAGGCCGGGTCCGTTGGGCACGGCAATCGCGCCGTTTTCATACTTCAGCTTGCCGCCCTGAATGATGTCATCAGTCAAATGATGATAATGAGCATCAGCCGCGAACGACAGGTTGGGAATCACGGCGCCAAGATGCAACATCGTCGCGAGCTGAATTCCGAGCTCTCCCGATGAATGCACGGCAACACCGAGTTGAAACGTTTCACAAACTCCGGCTGCTTTCACACACGCGCGAATGCCGCCCCAGAACGTCGTATCAAGCAACACCACATCGACCGCCGTATCGAGAATATTAGCCGCCAGTTGTTCGAAATTGACTACGACGGTGTTCGTTGCGAGCGGCATGCGCACCTTTTCACGCACACGCCGCATTCCATTCAGACCATACACCGGATCTTCCAGATAATCGTTGCGAACGTGTTCAATCTGCTGCCCAAACCAGATTGCCGTCTCCGTGGACCATATGGCGTTTGGATCGAAGCGAAAGCGATCGCCATCGAGTGCAGCCGCGAGTGTACGATAGCATTCGAGTTCGTATTCAGGAGGAAAAACTCCTCCCTTTAATTTATGCGAGGTAAAACCATAGAGCTTCTTCAACTCGCGCGCCGATTCTACGAGCTGCTCGATGGTTCTAACCTCGCCCTTTCCATCACGCGAATTCGGGTAACGAAAAAACAAGTAAGACGCAAACGGCACGCGGTCACGCAAACGCCCACCGAGGATCTCGGAAACAGAAACACCCCACTTCTGCCCGAGGATATCAAGACAGGCAAACTCGATCGCGGCCAGCATCTGCGTGCGATTGTTGTAGAGCGACGCGGTCGGATTCGCGATCAAAAATCTCAGCTCTTCAAGTCGCGCCGGATCCTGTCCTATTAAATATGACTTCAGCGCCTGAAACGCAGCTTCCGCCGATTCCCCACCACCACCCATTTCACCTAAACCGATTAGCCCTTCATCCGTCTCCACCTCGACGATCGTGCGCACAAACCGTCCCCAGTGACACCCATTCGCATGACGCAACGGCGCCTCAATCGGAACAGTAACAGTCGTGGCTCTTAAATCCGCGATTTTCATCCGTGAAATCTGTGGCTAAAAAACTTCACCATTCCAACGCTTTCTCTTTGTATTCGGAAAGTGTCTTCGCCGGCGGCTCAACTCCACTCGGCAGTGGTTGTTTCGAAAACGTCTGAAAGTATGAAAGACACGCATCCCGCCACCAGATCGCATCACGCTCCTGGATCGCGAGCTTCTTAGATATCGCAGCGTGTCGTTCACGATCGATCGATCCTCCCACGCTGGCCCACTTAACTCGAGTTGTTCTCACCCAATCGACGCCACGTTGATAGTGCAACGCCATTTCATCCCACAGCGTGCGACCCGACCTCATTTTGTGATCCCACGAGACGTGATGAAACCAGAGCAAGAACTTTTCAGGACATGTTTCCACATTAGAAAACTGTCGCGCGACTTCGGGACGATATTGATTGACTGTGTCGCTACCAGTCTTCGTCCGATCGAACCCAATCCCGAACGCATCCGCCTTGTGATAGTAAACCGGATTCCAATCGTCACGTTTTTCCTTGTCCCACCAGGGCGCTGGTCCATAATGATGTCCGCCCCAAAAGAGATGATGAAGTCCAAGCGGCGTCATGTAATTCACGACCGCCTCATGCGACTCTAGCATCAGCCGTACGATCGTCTTCACGGCGCTGGGATCGTGAGTGAGTGTCATCATTGCCCATTCGATCGCGATCTGCTCGGCTGAAATTTCCGGGTTCCACGCGAGTCGACCAAACGCATACCAATTCGCCTGCAAAAGATCGTGCCCGGTCCAATTTACTTCAGAGCCTGTATTCGCAACGCCCGCGATCCCGGTCAGTCGTTGTCGATAAAGCGAGCCATCGAGGACTTTACTAACACTCGAGCCACGCCCGCGCGCGTACGTATCTGAGTCGAGAAACTCACGCCACATCGACGCCAGAAAAACAAAATGATTAGAAAAGCCGAGATACTCCTGCGTGATCTGCAACTCCGGCATCACTTGCGTGTGCGGCATCGCGCCGAAGAGCGGATGAAAAGGTTCGCGCGGCTGAAAATCTATCGGTCCATTCTTCACCTGAAGCAGGACGTTCGGCGCAAACTTCCCGTCGAATGGCTGTAGATTCTCGTACGCCGCACCGGCACGGTCGTAACCGGGCTGCATGTCATAAACAAACGCGCGCCACATCACGATCCCTCGATGCGGCGCGAGCGCTTTCGCGAGCATATTTGCGCCGTCCGCATGGGTGCGATTGTACGTTCTTGGACCAGGCTGTCCTTCGCTGTTTGCCTTGACCAGAAAACCGCCGAAGTCAGGAATCAGCTTGTAGATCTCATCGACCTTCTGTTTCCACCATTCGATCACCGCAGGATCGAGCGGATCGGCAGTCGGCAACTTTCCTAGCTCAATCGGCGCTGAAAAACGCGGAGAGAGATAGACGCGAATTCCAAACGGGCGGAACATATCGGCAATCGCCGCAAACTTGTTGAGATATTTCGCCGTGAGGAACTCGGAATTAGCGTTGACATTATTCAGTACAGATCCGTTGATTCCGATCGAAGCGTTCGCTCGCGCATAGTCGAGCAGCCGTCGCTGGTCGTCCCTGCCCATCCATAAAGACTTGCCCGCATAGCCTCGTTCGATACTTCCGTCGATGTTGTCCCAGTGATTAAGCAGACGCAGCTTCAAACGTGGTCGTTGATCTATTTGCAACCGATCGACAGGCTGTTCAGTTTGCAGCAAACGCAGAAAGTGAAACGTGCCGTAAAGCGCTCCGATATCGGTTGTTGACGCAATTACAACAACGTTTCTGATCGTGCGAATGCGAAAGCCTTCCGGACCGAGTTTCTGTAGCTCAGGTTCCCAACCCAGTTTGCGAATAAGTGTCGAAGTTTGAGGAAGTCCGATGATGACGGACGCGTCGTCACTGTTCCCAACGACAAGCGCTGCACCTAGTAGTTCGCGACGAATCACATCAAACGTTGCAGACTGACCTTGAATCGCAATCGGGCCAACGCGCCGCGATGAAAGCTGGTCATAACGCAGCCACAAACGCGATCCATCATCAGCTTTTACATAGCCACAAAAAGGCACAAAAAGCACAAAAGAATTCAGCACGTATAAGAGTATCTTTTGTGCTTTTTGTGCCTTTTTGTGGCTCACAGTAGTCCCTGTTTACGGAGGAAGTCTCTGATTGCAGAGTAGCTTTGCACCATCTCGTCGCGATTGAAGCCGCCGTGCTTTCGTCCTTTGATTGTCACCAGCCGGTTCGGAACGCCAGCTTTATCCAACGCCGCATGAAGTCGAACCGCGTGACTGTAAGGCGCAACGTCATCAAGCTCACCATGAATCGTGATGATTGGCGGCAAACCCGCGCGGACGTAATTAACGGGCGAGAGTTGTTTCGCAAGCTGCTCCGGATTGCTCATACTGCCAAACCACTCGCGCGCGTAGTTCTTCGCGTTCGGACCTTCGAGCAAATCCGCGACGTCGCCTATTCCAAACCAGTTAACAATCGCCGCGACTTTCACCTCGGGGACCCTTGTTGTGTTCCAACGATCGCCGCCCTCAATCGGACACTGCCGATCGAAAACACTGTTCGCCGGCAACATGCCTGTAATTAAGGACAGATGCCCTCCCGCCGATGTGCCCGTCAAAACAAAGCGCGTTGGATCAAGCCCGTAATCGCGCGCGTGATAAAAGGCCCAACGCAGCGCGCAACGAGCATCTTCGACCGCCGCGGGCGCCGGCGCTTGCCGTGCGGTTCGATATTCAACATTGATTGCAGACCAACCGAGCTCCAGGTATGGCAGCAGGTACAAGACGTTTCGCTCTTTCTGTCCGTCAACCCAACCGCCGCCATGAAAAAGAATCAACGTCGTCCTGGGACGACTTCGATCTTTCGGAAGATATAGATCGAGTTTGAGTTCGAAGTTACTTGCTTTCGCATAAGTAACGTTTGGAAAGATGTCGTAATCGACTGGCGCGTAATCCATCCAGCGATCGGTTTGCCCCTTTGCAGATCCACAGATTACACAGATTACGCAGATGAAGAAAAAAATCTGCGTAATCTGTGGATGAAGTTTTTTTATCATCAACTTAGAAAGGCTTTGCCTCAAAAGTCAGGATCGCACTTGGATCGGGTCAGTACAGGGAGCGGTAGCGACCTGGTCAGTGATCACCATGCGACATTTCCTGGCGATTCTTGACTCCATGGTATAACCAGGTCGCTACCGCTCCCTGTACCGACCCGATCCAAGAATAGTTTCGGACTTTTGAGGCAAAGCCACTCAGAAACTAAAACGCAGTCCGAAACGCCATTGGCGCGACTGGTTCGGTCCGTATGTAGACGTGACGATGCCGAAGTTTGCTCCGGTGACATCGGAAGCTGGATTGGCGAAGTTTGCATGGTTCGTCGCGTTGAGCGCCTCCGCGCGGAATTGTAAATTAGCGCTCTCCGTGATCCTGAACGTGCGGAAGATACTCAAGTCAGTCTCGAAGAAGCCAGGACCACGCAGAGTATTCCGTCCCACCGTTCCAAACCGCGCGCCAGTCTCCGGCGCCCAGGCACAATTCGCGGTGCAGTTTATACCAAGCACCGTGTTGTCGAACCATACCCCAGCGCTTGAGCCACGTTGCGCTACCGTTCCTACTCCGCCCGGAATGGCGATTGTCGGGTTAAGTTGGTTCGGCACCTGACCGCTGCCGCCCGCGAGCAGATTCGGCGCATTGTTTTGAATGACATAGATCGGAAGACCGCTCATGACACTCACTACACCGCTCACCTGGAAACCACCAAAGACCGCACTGGCCCAACCTTCACGAGCCATGCGCTGGCCCTTTCCGAACGGCAGATCGTACACGCCGTACAGTTGTAAGTTGTGCTCTCGATCGTAGCCGGCTATGCCGCGGTTGCGCTCCTTCGCCGGCAGGAATTGAATCCTCGGACCTTGATCGTTGTCGGCATAGTTGATCGTCTTGGACCACGTGTAAGAAGCTCCGAAAAGCGAGCTGGCCCAACGCCGCGTAAAGAGCGCCTGAAGCGAATCATACGTCAAGTCGCCGTATGGTTGAATCGAGTTGATGTCTGCAGTTAAACCAAACTGAACCGCAAGGGGCCGGCCCGCGTTGCCGGTTCCCGGTGGGCCAGCGTTGATGTTGATGAAACCCATCTGACCTTTTGCACGCGTGCCCACATATCCAACCTGACCGACGAACCGCCACGGCAGCTCGCGTTCAATCAGGAAGTTGAACGAGTGAATCGCTTTACGCATCGGCTCCTTCGGGAACGTCGTGGTTCCCGTGTTGGCCGGTAAAGAGATAATGCCCTGCGTGAGATCAGGCGGACTACTGCCGTTGATCAAACCCTGGCGCAGCGTCGTCACGGGAATGAACCCATTGTCGACGCCGTTAAACCTGATCGCCTGCATGGACCAGATGTTCGCGATCGGGAAAGCGTTTCTTACATCCTGGAACGGCCTCGGATCAGCAGATTGACCGTAACCGCCACGAAGCACAGTCTTGTCACCCCAACGGTATGCGATTCCGACGCGCGGCAGAAACTGGCCGGTTCCCGCTTCGGCGCCACTGTCGAACGGAACTCCGCTCAGCCCACCCGTGAAAACCTTGCCTGTCTCCGGATCGAATCGGTTAATGCCGGTGTGATCTTTCCTCGGCACACCGAAGAGTTCCCAACGCAGACCGTAAGTCAACGTAATGTTGCGTCCGATCTGCCAGTGGTCACGAGCATAAAGCGAATACTGTTTCCACCAAACTGAGTTCGGGTTACGCAGTTGGTCCACCTTGCCCGCCTGTGCCGGCAGGCCAAGCAGGAAGTCGGCCCAACTATGGAAGAGCTGGCTCTCAGCGAGACTGGCCGCATCGCCTTGCCGTCTCGTCGCGGTGCCGCTGAAGCCGAAAGAGCCGCGCACCGTTTGAAACGCGCCGCCCTGCGGCTGGAAGTGATTGAGCTGCGGATTGAGAAAATCGCCGCCGAAGCGGAACGAGTGCGTTCCCTTCAACCAGGAAAGATTTGCCGCCGCGACATACTGGTTATCGCGGAATAGAAATGGATTGCCGGTGTTGTCGTTGCCGATGTTGGTCCAACCGCCGTTGATCTGAAACGCGGGCACGCCGCCTTGCAGATGATCTGGACCATTCGTGCCGGGAATTTGCAAGACGTCGAGTCCGAAGTTCGAAACGATATCGAAGCCTTCGGCTCCGAGTCGCTGGCGCGTGTAGCCGATGTTTGCGTCCAAAACAACAGTGGAAGTGAACGAGTAAGTCCCGCCGATACCGAACACATTAATCAATCCGGGAGCCGTGCCCAGTTGCCCACCGTTCAAAGCCGGGCCACTGACTTCTCCAAATATTGGCGGATCGACGATGAGCGTGGGCGAACGGCTATAACGGCCAAACAGAGTGAACTTGCCGCCGTCGTAATTGATCTTGAGATCCGCATTTGTGCGGTTGAACTCGGCCACGCCCGCGGTCGCAAAGTTGTTTGTGAACCCGGCCTGGTTCGGCAGCGGCAAACGCCTGATGATCTCGAGAGCCGCGATGTCGATCCGGTTTGCCGGGATCGTGTTGTTTGCGAAAGGCGTGCGCAACGCCGGATTTGGGTTTGACGCCGGGTCATAGACTGTGACGCCGGTGCCGGTGAAGTTCACGTTGCCATTGACATCCGGACGCAGGCTCGCAGGCGCGACGCTGGCTGTAGTGCCTGCTGCATTCCGCTGTGTCGTTCGCTCGAGATCGGTGAAGAAGAAGAGTTTGTTTTTGCCACTCCAGACCGATGGTCCACCTTCACCAAAACGCGGCAGGATGATTGGACCACTGACCGCATAACCAAACTGGGCCAGAATGTCCTTCGGATTTTTCACCTGGTTCGACGCCTGGAAAAAGCGTCGCGATCGGAAGCGGCTGTTTGTATCGTAGCCCCAGCCAGTGCCGTGAAAGTCATTGCCGCCGCTCTTGATACTGACGTTGATCGCTGCGCCCCCCGCAAGACCCTGCTCAGCATCGAAAGCGTTCGTGACTATGTTGACTTCCTGAATGGCTTCGGCTGGCGGCACGTAAACCGTGTTGGTTGGCAGCCACGGGTAAATGATGCTCGCGCCGTCAATCTTCGTGTTGTTCTGCAAACGCGACACGCCATTGACGTTGTAGGAGATCGAACGCTGCGGGTTACCGGCTGCGGAGTTATCTTCGCCGTTGCCATTTGCGTTGAGGAAGAAGCTTCCCGTGCCTCGCGTCGTGCCCGGGATAAGCTGAATCAGACTTTGGTAGTTGCGACCGACGCTGCCGAACAGTGGCAGGTTGTTGATCTGCCTCGCTGTTTGCGTGACGTTCACATCAGCGCGATCGGTCTGTAGAGTCGCGTCCAGACCGGCCGTGATGAGAACCGTTTCCTCTAGCCCGCCAATCTCGAGTTGGGCATCGAAGCGATAAGTCTTGTTGGCGTCGATGCGGACACCTTCCTTGACCGTCGTTTTGAAAGACGTTCGCGAGATTGCGACTTTGTAGACGCCTACTTGCAGGTCGTTTACCGAGTAAGCGCCACGATCGTCAGTCATGATGGTTGATACATCTCCGGTGGCCACGTTGGTGAGCTCGACCTTCGCGCCTGAAACAGCAGCTCCGTTCGGATCAGTAACGTTTCCCACGAGAGAGCCATAAAGGACTTGCGCCCACGTGACGGCGGGCACAAGTAGAACTGCTAAGAACAACGGCGCCAGGTATGGAGCCGTTCGAAGTACGTTTGTGTGTTTGGTTCGCTTTGGAAAGGCTGTGAAGGTAAACATAACTCTCTCCTCTTAGGGTTTGACGGGCTTTGCCCGAAAAGTCGGATTTCTCTGTGCTACCTCTGTGTTCTCTGTGTCTCTGTGGTTGTTTTTCCTAAGCAATCGTTAACCACGGAGACACAGAGAACGCAGAGGTGACACAGAGAAGAGCATGTACGCCGACTTTTTTGGCAAAGCCGGTTTGACGTTACATGTGCACCAATTGAGCTACGCTCTGGCCAATTAGTTCGCGACCACAACAAAATAGATTAAAGAAAAGCCCTCAGGCTACTGCCGGGGCGCCGAAGTGTTTTAGTAAAACGAGAGCGATTGTGCCGCGTAAGCGCGGCTGAGTTATCGGATCGCTCGGTACGATCTGTGTTTCTGCACGCGTAAACGAGTGCTGGCGTACGGTGTCTTTAATGATTGGTCCCACTTTTTCCCAGGCACGAGTTACTTCGCCCACAATCACGATCATGTCCGGCGCGAGGCCGGATACGAGCGGAGCAATTCCCCGCCCGAGATACTGGGCCATCTGCTGTAAAGCCTCGACTGCTTTGCCGTCGCCCTGCTGGGCCAAGCGCAGAAGGTGCTCGAAGCTGATTGTTTTGTCGAGTGTCGTGGAACGACGCCCGCGGCTCGAGCCGGCCTGCGAGTAATAGCGAATTGCGGCTGAGTTGGAGGCATACATTTCCCAACAGCCACGGTTACCACAACTGCATTCAAGCCCATCCTGAACAAGCGCAGCGTGTCCGAATTCACCGGCTGTACCGGTCGATCCCTGGACCAGTTGATGATTGAGTATCAGGCCGCAGCCGATGCCTTCTGACACCGTGACGATCACCAGATTACGGAGTCCTTCGGCGCGACGGCCGAAGCAAATCTCCGAAAGTGCGCAGGAATTTGCGGCATTTTCGAGCTCAACCGGCAGTTGAGTGGCTTTTTCCAAAGGTGATTTGAGATCGAAATCTTTCCAGCCGAGGTTTGGTGCGAAGACCAGTTTCTGAGTCGCGACGTCAACACGACCCGGGAGACTCACGCCGATGCCTTCACACGTTAACTCGGGGCGCGCGTTCATGAGCTTACGAACACGCGGCACCAGTTCTGCCAGAAACTGTTTTGGCTGTTGTGGCGTGGGCAATGAATCCTGCGCGAGGAAGTTGGCGTCGAGATCGGCGAGTGCGAGCGTGGTTGTAACTGGCCGGACATTTATGCCGATGATTCCCACGCGCTCTTTGTTCAAATGGAGAAACGTAGGGCGGCGACCTCTTGCGGTATGGCCATTTGCGCCTTCGGTGATCCAGCGCTCGCGGATTAGCTGCTCCGCGATTACGGATACAGTGCTGCGTTGCAATCCCGAATGGCGCGCCAGGTCGGCGCGAGAGATCGGCTGGTGCGTGCGGATCAGATTGAGAACGATGCGCCGGTTGATATCGCGCGCGGTTTCGCTCGTAGCGACCTGAAAGTTTGACAGATCGATTCTTCGCACGGTTGATGTCTTGTACAGGTTTAGATCGATTTAATTCGTGGCGCGAACAAATATCACGCTATCAGGGATCAAGTCAACAAAAAAGAGTTAGCCACAAAAAGGCACTAAAAGCGCAAAAACGATTTTGGTAAGAGCCTCTAGTAAAAATGACAGTTACCAAAAAGGATGAAGCAAATAAGTTATCAACAAATTGACTGCAACAAGATCAAACCTCAGTCTCTTCATTCTCCTGTATCTGAGCGCGGTCATTGCAAATACTGCTGCCGCGCAGGAGATGGAACCGCGCGCGTATTCTCCCGCGCCCAACGGAGCTCAATTTGTCCTGCTCACTTATGGTCACCAGTCGGGCGACGTCCTGCTCGATTCGTCGCTTCCGCTTGAAGACGTAAGCATCAAATTCAACCTCCTTTCCATCGGCTACGGACGAACTTTCAACCTCGCGGGCCGGCAAGCAAACGTTGCTGTTCTCGCGCCTTACCTGTGGGGAACAGCACAGGGGACAGTCTTTGAAGATCAAGTAAAGGTGAGACGCTCAGGCGGTGGTGACTTACGAGTCAGGTTTTCAACACTCTTGAAGGGAGGCGCCGCACTTGGCCCAAAAGAGTTTGTCCAGCAAAAGCCGGCAACGATTATCGGGGTGAGTGTCTCAATCGTCGTACCCACCGGGCAGTACGATCCTGCGCGTCTCGTCAATCCGGGTTCAAACCGTTGGGCCTTCAAGCCTGAAGTTGGTATCTCGAGACCTGCTGGTCGTTGGACGTTTGAGCTCATGGGAGGCGCCTGGCTCTTCACCGGGAACAACAGTTTTCTCGGCAACTCACGCCGCGAACAGAAATTGATGGCGTCTTTTCAAGGTGGTGTGATCTACACGCTGCGCCCTCGAATGTGGGTCTCGGCTAACACAACGTTTTACAGTGGCGGCAGTACAGTCATAAACGGAACTGCAAACAATGACCGCCAGAAAAACGCACGCATCGGCGCGACGTTCTCCTATCCACTCAATCAACAACAATCATTAAAGGTTGTTTGGGCGAAGGGCGTCACGACGCGTATCGGCGGCAAGCTGAACACAGTCGTTGTTGGCTGGCAATACGCATGGTTCTAGCCTGTCAATTTTGCTAGTCACTCAAATTAGCCTTTCCTACTAAAGTTTTCGCACAACATAAAGAGGAGCAGCAACATGGAACTTAAACCGGCGGCAATGGCAATCCCTCAAGAAACCGATCATTTACCACAAGGAAAATACGGTCCCATTTATCCGAAAAGTCCGTCGTGTTACGGCTTCAGCATTCTGGCGAAGATTATTCCCGGACGCGAACCCGTCTTTCACGAATACGCGCAAAACATCGAAAAGGCCGTGGCCGCTCAACCCAATATCCTCGGCCCTCTCAAACTGCACTACCTCCGCTGGATACTCTTTCCTATCAATGGCGAGACTTACTTCATGTACCAGGGCATCTTCGACACAGACTTCGACAAGTACACAGAAGATGCCGTGGCTTTGTTCGGCGCCGCGGGTGTGAAGACGGTCTTCGAGAATCTCCAGGACTTTCCGCTGGACTGGCAAACTAACCCTGAGGCTTTCGTGAAATTCGTTCGCGACCATCAGGTCCCGAGCTTTTTGGAGTATGGCGAGTATCCATATGTCAGCGCCGACGAAATCAAGAAAGCGCTGAAGTTGAAGGACGCATTCTCGCAGATGGTCGATCAATTGCAGTGATACTCGGGAGTCAAACATGAGTGACGAAAGGGTTGCCAGGACTTACAACCAGAACCATGTGTCGCGTAAGTACGATCGCGACCGGCGACGCGTGAGCATTTACATGTCGTGGAGTTACCCGGCGGAAGCAGGCAGAAACCCGGCCGAGTTGGATAATCGTTTTTCAACGATGACCGAAGTGCGACGCGTCGCATGGCCCGCTTATGAGGCGCCGCAATGGTCCGACCCGATGCAGTTTCAGCAAGGGATTTCGGGAGCACTCGAGCTCTTCTTTTGGGCGTTCGCACCTTTCCAACAATTCATCGGCGAAACAACCGGTAATACCGTTCCACTCTTTCAACGCATCGATCAAGCTGGTTTCAAACTTCCGCTCGACGAGCGCGTGCTGGCAGACACCGACACACTGCTGGTGTTCGGTCTGGACCACAACGTCACGCAACAGGAAGCGACGACGGCAGAAATCGAAGCCGTCCGGAATTTCTTAAAGCGCGAAGGAACGTGTTTGATTCTTGGTCCACATCATGAGGTCGGCATCTCAGAAGATCCCGATCACCGAAACATGGAATACAAACACCACGGCGACGCACTTGTTCCGCGCCAGCAGCGTTTCGGACTTTACACGCGTTCGTTGATGAACGGTCTCGGAATTCCGGTCGAGAACCGCTATGGCCTTAGACCAAAGCGCGACGAGCAAACCCGAAAACTCGCGCCGTTGTCGATCGCGTCCGATCTCGATACCAAACGCTGGTTGAAAGGCGTCACCACCTTTAACTTCCACATGCACTTACCGCATTACGCAGTGACTTCGAACGATGGCTCGGTACACGTACTCGCGAAACAGCCAATCGATCAATCACGTCCTCACCCCTTCGTCGAAGCAGGCAACACTGAATTCAACATGTTTCTCTGGATGCCACCCAATGGCGAGCGCGCCGGCGATGTTTTATTCGCTGACTCCACCATCTTCAGCACGTTGTTTGGCGCCGACGATAGCCTCAGAAATTTCTGGCGAAATATCGCGACAGTAAAGTGAAGCCTTTCCAAAGGAGAATGAAATGGCGACAGATCCGATGGCGGCAGTACGGCAGTATATCGACGACTTTAATAAAGGTGACGGCGAGGCTATGTCGGCAAGTTTCGCAAACCCGGGTTCGATCCTAGACGGAATGGCGCCGCATGTGTGGCAGGGACCAACAGCCTCCGCGGATTGGTACCGGGATGTTTTGATCGAAGGCGAACAACATGGCGCTTCAGGTTATTTCGTCACCCTCGGTGAACCGCTGCATAACAACATCACGGGAGAAAGTGCGTACGTGGTTGTGCCCGCTTCCATGACGTTCAAAGTTCAGAATCAACAGGTCGTGCAAACCGGTGCGGTCTTTACAGTTGCGCTGCGCAAACTCGCAGATGAATGGCGCATTTCTTCGTGGGCGTGGGCGAAAGGAACGCGTGCATGATCGCCGAGACCGAAACTACTACTGAACTGGAACTCGATGATATTCAGAGCGGCGTCTTACGACCGCGCCCGACTCCCTACGTAGCAACTTACATTGCCTTCCGTATCGATGACCCGAAAGCAGGCCGTGACTTGCTGGCGCGCATCTCGCGCGTCGTGACGTCGGCTGCGAATCCCACGAGTCCGTTAGCTGATACGTCGGTCAGCGTTGCACTTACATATCAGGGTCTGAAAGCACTCGGTGTCCCGCAGGACGCGCTCGACAGTCTTGCGTGGGAGTTTCGCCAGGGCATGGTTGCGCGCGCGCATGACTTAGGAGATACCGGCGAAAGCGCGCCCGAGAATTGGGAACAACCCCTGGGAAGTTCCGATCTGCACGTCGTCCTCGTAGCAGTCTCGCCCGATGAACAACGACTGGAACAAGCTCTCGATCGCGCGCGCGAAGCTTACCGTAAGATGTCGGGAATCGAGGCGATCTGGCGTCAGAATTGTCACGCGTTACCCACCGAAACCGAGCCGTTCGGATTTCGCGACGGCATTAGTCATCCCGCGATCGAAGGCAGCGGCATTCCGGGAAGTAATCCACAGGAACGACCACTCAAAGCAGGTGAGTTTGTATTGGGTTATCGAGATGAGATGGGTGGTATTCAAAAAACCACTCCTGAAATTCTCGGCCGCAACGGAACGTATGTTGTGTTTCGCAAGTTGCACCAGCGCGTCGCTGCTTTCCGCCAGTACCTCAAAGCGAATTCAACCAGTGCCGCAGATGAAGAATTGCTGGCGGCAAAAATGATGGGCCGTTGGCGTAGTGGTGCGCCCCTCGCACTCTGTCCGTTCCATGACGATCCGGAACTCGGTGGCGATTCAAGACGCAACAACGATTTTCTTTTTGAAGCAGATGATCCAACCGGGATCAAAACACCGGGTGGCTCACACATCCGCCGCTGTAACCCGCGCGACGCAGCGATTGCCGGCGTGGCGCGTATACACCGGATGATTCGCCGCGGTACGGCTTATGGACCAATGCTTCCTGAGGGAGTCATGGTCGATGACGGAGTCGATCGCGGTTTGATGTTCGCGTTCGTCGGCGCAAATATCGGACGGCAGTTCGAGTTTGTTCAGTCGCAATGGGTCAACGACGGTATTTTCTTCGGAGCTGGAGATGATAAAGATCCGATCGTCGGATCGGGTGAAATCAACTTTACCCTGCCCCGCAAACCAGTTCGAAAACGTCTACAGGGTATTCCAAAGTTTGTAGTCACGCGCGGAGGTGAATACTGCTTCATGCCGGGACTACGAGCACTGCGCTGGCTCGCTGAACTTTGATTCGTTTTCTCTGCGGCTCTCTGCGTATCTCTGCGTTCTCTGCGTTAAGGAGCAATTTCAACGCAGAGGCCGCAGAGATACGCAGAGAGCCGCAGAGAAAGAACATGATCGTCATACAAGTCGTTATCGCGGTCCTGGGGTGCGTTTGCATGCTTCCGCAAGCAGTTCGAGCACAGGTCAGGGGCGTGTATCCGCTTGGGATGAGCGCTACTAACTCCGGTGTGACGCCGCAACCGGGATTTAGTTACTCAAACCTTTTGGCAATCTATTCACGCGACAAGTTCGTCGGCCCCGAAGGCGAGATACTCGCGACGGGACAACAATCAGTCGTCATGGATCTGAACTCTTTTGTTTGGGTGAGCACACGCAAGATCATGGGTGCAAGGTTTTCAATGTCAGCGACACTGCCTGTTGCAAACAATTCACTCACTTCCGACATTACTGGTCCAATCAGCGGCGGCGACGGATTCGCTGACTCTTACTACCAACCGTTCATTCTGGGCTGGGATACGAAGCGCGCCGCCATTCGGGCTGTTTATGGATTCCTCGCGCCCACCGGCAAGTTCAAAGAGGGCGCCAATGACAACGTCGGTTCTGGCTATTGGACTCATGCACTCTCTTCCGGGCAAACGTTCTACCTGACAAAGAACAGAGCGACTGCGGTCTCTGCTTTTCAGATGTATGAGATTCACACGAGGCAAAAGAGCACTCAGATTCATCCGGGACAGACATTGAATCTCGACTACTCAGTGACGCACGCGATCCCGTTCGGTCGCGAGCGGCGCTTGCAGCTCGGAATGGTGGGCTATCATCAGTGGCAACTCACCGATAAGACTGGACCAGCAATCACACCCGACCAGGCAGATGCGCATTACAAAGTAAATGCTCTTGGCGTCGCGTCGAATTTGAATGTGACGTCGAAAGTTAACGTCGGCTTCAAGTATTTTCAGGAATTCGCAAACCGATCGACGTTCCAGGGACACTCGATACAGTTTTCAGGCTCGATCAGCTTTTAGCGATTCTCTGTGCAACCTCCATGTTCTCTGTGTCTCTGTGGTGAGTTAACCACGGAGACACAGAGAACACAGAGGTTGCACAGAGAAGAGGAGATAAACATGAGAGACATGATCCTGCGTGCGTTGACGAACATCGCCGCCAGAGTCGGTGGCCCAATGACGTTCCGGATCATTCTTCAACCACTCATGGCCTCGATCTTCGCCGTCCGCGATGGTTTGAGAGATGCTCGCGAAGACCGGCCGCCGTATCTATGGACAATCATCACTGATCCTTCTCAACGCGTCGGCTTGATCCGCCAGGGATGGACAGCGGTTGGAAGAGTGTTCATTCTGGCCATCGTCATGGACGTCATTTATCAGTTGATCGTCGTAGGTTGGGTTTATCCACTCGAATTGTTAACGATCGCGGTATTGCTGGCGGTAGTTCCCTACCTGGTGCTCCGCGGTCCAGTGAATCGGCTGGTGCGAAGCCGGCAAGGCAAACCAGTTCGTAGCGCGGCTCAGGAACGAAGATGATCGATGTACTCGTAATCGGTGGCGGCCCGGCTGGTGTGGTTGCGGCACTCCGCGCGGCAGACTCAGGCGCGACCACCGCGCTCATCACTCGCGATGAGTTCGGCGGCATGGCCGCAAATGACGGCCCTGTCCCCGTGCGCACTCTGGCCCATGCGGCACGGTTGATTCGAGAGTCTCGCCAACTCGGGCGCTACGGCATCGTCGTGGGCGAGCCGGTGCTTGACTACCAGCATCTGCTCGAACGCGTGCGCGAAGTCGTTAACGACGTGCGTGCTCATTCAACTTTTCGCCGGCAGATCGACTCGGTGAATGTCGCCGTGCACGAGAACACAGGTTGCGCGCGTTTCGTCGATCCTCATACAGTCGAGACCGCGTCCGGCCTGCGTCTGAGCGCTGACAAGTTCATAATTTGTACGGGCGGCGTGAGCCGTCGTCTTACCTGTCCGGGATCGGAATTCACCGCCACGCACAGCGATGCCTGGGCGCTGACTTGTGTACCACCGTCAATGATTGTGATCGGCGCTGGCGCAACCGGCGCGCAGGTGGCCTCGGTCTTCAACGCCTTCGGATCCACAGTTCAGTTGTTTCATGCTGGCCCACGAATTCTGCCCACTGAAGATGAAGATGTATCAGTCGCAGTCGCAAGACTCTTTCGCCAATCGGGTATCGTCGTAAGAGAAGACTTCGGCGTTATCGAAGGATTTGAGAAGACTCCAGCGGGCGCTCGCATGACTTTTACGAAAGACGGGAACCGCGAGAGCGTCGAAGCCAGTGTGATTGTTTCGGCCATCGGTTGGGTAGCAGAAACAGCCGAATTGGACCTCGCAAAAGCAAACGTCGAAACTAACAAGCGCGGCTTCGTTTGCGTTGACGAATTTCTCCAAACGTCGGCCTCGCACGTCTTCGCAGCAGGCGATGTCACTGGTCGACTGATGCTTGTGCCGCAGGCAATTCAGGACGGCTTCGTAGCAGCCACAAATGCGGTCTGTGGTCCAACCATGAAGCTTCCCGATCAAGCGGCGCCGATTGGCAGCTTCACCGATCCCGAGTACGCGCAAGTCGGACTCACTGAAACGAAGGCGCGCGAAACTCACGACATCGTGACCGCAATCATTGACTTTAACTCCACCACACGCACGATCATCGACGGCCGCACCGACGGGTTCTGCAAACTGATCGTTGATCGCGAGACACGCCAGATCCTTGGCTGTCACGTTGTTGGCGAGCGCGCAGTTGAGATCACGCAGGTTGCGGCTGTCGCTATGTCAGGCAAAATGCGCGTTGACGATCTGGCACGCGTCCCTCTCTCATTTCCAACCTACGCCGGAGTGCTCGGTCGGGTTGCGGCAACTGTCTCACGCCAACTCAACTTGAACGTAAATCCTGTAAGAATCCTGTAAATGCTGTCTTCTCGGTGCAACCTCTGTGTCGGTCTGTGTCTCTGTGGTTAACTGATTCAAAAGCAATACTCACCACAGAGACGCAGAGAGCACAGAGGTTGCACCGAGAAAACCTCACTTAACCGGTGGGATCGAATATCGCGCCACGATCACAGTCACGTTATCGCGGCCACCGTTACTCAGCGACAAATCGATCAAGCTGCGACACGCAGACTTTGCGTTAGCCGCGCTGTTAAGGACCAGCTCGATCTCCGTATCATCAACCATGTCTGTTAGACCGTCGGTGCAGAGCAAAAGCTGATCGCCATTCGCAAGCAGGTAATCATCAACTTGCGGATCGCATTCACCTTCCGGGGAACCGAGAGCATCGACCAGGACGCCGCTCAGCTCACGCGAAAGCGGATCCGTTTTCTCCGTGATCCCGACATCCTCCCTGTGATCGTGCGTTAACTTAATCAGTTTTCCGTCATGCAAAAGATAAGCACGCGAGTCACCGATATGACCGATGACTAAATCGGTTCCGTGCGTTAGGGCGGCGGTCATTGTCGTCCACATGCCGCCGCGGCTTACATGAACGGCGGCGTCGCGCAGGAGAGCGGCATTCACACGGCGAAAGCGATCGCGCATGCGAAACATGACCGCGTTTCTCTCCTTCGCTCCCCAACGAAACTGCCAATCCGGCGTATGCAATGCCAGACCCAGTAGCGTGTAGATGGCCTGACGACTCGCAACCTCGCCGCCGACCACACCGCCCACGCCATCTGCGACAATCATCCCGTAGCCGGTTTCTTCGTATAGCTCTCCAGCCATCGTTTCCTCGTCAGTGAGGCTGGTGAGTACAGTCTCGACTGCGCGCCCGCAACGAACGATCAGGAAATGATCTTCGTTCCTCGTGCGCGCGTATCCTTTGTCGGTCATGCCGTAGAAATCTACGTTCACGCGCGAGGAGAATGGTGGCGGCGGCGTCTCATTCAATGGTGTTGCAGCCGCTTCTGTGTCGTTTACTTCAGAGTTGTGATTCATACCGATCGTTCTTCACCGTATCGCTCAACATCACGTTCAAGAAAGTAGTTGAGGAAAGTGCGGATGACTTGCAATTGCGCCTAGCTGGCCAATCTCGGTCCAACTCGGCGCGATTGCAGTCCGTACAATGTCTGCAGCGAGTTCAAATTCAAGTCCCAGCAACAACCACACGCCGAAGCGCAACCAGATCATCTTCTTTCTTCGAAAAGGCTTCGCTGGATCTGCGCCCGCGGGGTTGACCAGCTTGATCACTGCCCCGACCGCGCCCACGGTAATCACGATCGCCGCGATAGCTTCCAGTAACAGCGCGACGTGACCCTCCGTGGCCACCCGTCGTTTGACATCGCATTGGTGGGAAGACGGGTGACCACGGAGGGCCACCCCCTACTGTTGATGCAAGCTGCTCCTTTAAACCTCCGCGGAGCGGGCGGCGGTTGGGAAGACGGTGGTACAGTCGTTCTTCATGTCGGCCAATATCCAACCGTAGGTGCCGGCCTCGTCCAAAGCTTTGTCGAGTTGACCACTGATCACGTGCTCACGGTCGTAGGCGAACTCGCGAGCCGATGACCTGGTGTGGAGGCACACCGTAAACCTCTTCTGCAAACACTCGCATAAACTCCGCACCACCGCCCGAAACGATGAAAGTTCCAAAACCGCGCGAGCGAAGAAACGCGAGCACCTCCAGCATAGGCTGGTAGATCATCGTCGTTATCAAACACTGCGATCCGCTCGTTGACTGGAACGTAATCGCTGCTGCCCGCAGTCGAGACGAGCGTGGCGAAATTGATGATGGAGAATTTGGCGTTGCCTTCGCTCCATGAAGGCAGCGGATCTGAGCCTGACATGATTTACCTCTTCACGCTTTGGCAGTTCGCGAAGAAAACTCACCCAGCTTGTTCGCAAAGACCTGCACTTCTGACGGAGCACGGCTGTTTCCCGCCGCCAGAACCTGCATTGCCGTTATGCCTTTGCCGTACGTGTCTTCCATGTCGCTCTTCTCAGCGGAAACTACAGATCCTTTTAACGAGATGCCTGCGAACAAACCTTTGCTACGCGAATAGGAAAGTATCTCCGCACTCATCGACGCATCGGTGGATGCTGCAGCTTCACGGCCGACTGGCCCAGCAGCGATCGAAGCGTCCGCGCCCAACTCAACCTTGTTGCTGACAAGCTTCTTCAAGCCGGTGGTGTTCATGAACAAAAGCACCAGCTCGGTCGACGAACCACCGACCTGTAGACCAACGCTGCCGCCTTTGATTTCGAGAAATGCCGGCGCCGACCAGCCAGTCGGCGTGCGACAACTCGCAACGCCGCGTCCCGCTTTGCCGCCGACGATGAAGCCGGCTTTGACAACGCCCGGAAACACCGCAACGCACTCAGCTTTGTTCAGCAGATCCGTTGGGATGCCTTTATCCGGTGTCGCCATAATTTCGCCGAACACCTTTGCGGCTTTCTCCGCCTGGCTCGCGCCTTCCTTCATGTCGCTTCCGCGCGGTAGCGGTGCTTCCGCCCCCACGGTCGTCGCTGTTGGTGTTGTAGGTTTAGGTGTGGACTTTGGTTTTGGTTTTGTTTGAGCGTCTGCCACAGCAAGAATTGCTATGACCATCACGACTAGAAAAACTATCCGACTCATACTCCCCCTCCTTCCTTGATCTCGATCGTGTGCCTTACGGCACAGAAGTTTGCCTGGACACGGTCAGTACCACCTGCGGTAGCGGGTGGGTGCGCAGCCTTTAGGCCCCGAAGTGATCGTTAGCTACGCACCCACCCGCTACCGCAGGTGGTATTGATGTCCAACAACGAGTTCTGTTTCTTGAGTCACTCAAAAGTCGAACTTCGCGCCAACATTGATGCCGCTCATCGCGGTCTTAAAAATAAATCCCTCGTTGACGTAATCAACACGCAGGTACCGGTAACCTCCAATCAGCGCGACTCGCGGTTTAAGTTGATACCCGATGCCACCGAATGCCTGCCCCGTGAAATCAGAGTTGATGCCAAAGCCACCGACGTCGAACCTGCCCAGAAGAAAAACACGCGGCGAAAGACTTGCAGTTCCTCGGGCGCCAATTATCGGATCGACCCAATTCTTGCCTTCTTCAACATCCACGAGCGGCAAAATGCGTGGTTGAAATGTAAGGTGACTCTTCACGTGCCAAAAGCGTGCGCCTCCCAACAGATCGATGCTGCCTCGCTCGACCTTCAAAACGCGATATGCAACTACCGGATCAAAAATGAACTCCTTCACTTCAACGTCGATATCTCCGAAGAAAGGACTCGGCGTGACTCTCTTTCCGGAAAGCGACATGTACATTGCATTCCCGATGAAGGACCAGTTCCCTTTGCGAGCTTCGAACGTGCCCATCGCCGCGAAGTCGAGGTTTTTGAACAGGTCCGAAAAGCTGGCGTCGACCTGTGCGGTTTGTCCGACTACTCCGATCCGGCCATCGAGTGCGGCAAAAAAGGCGTACGGCGCCACTGAAAACTCCCACTTCGAGCCTGCCTGTGGCGCTGGCGCTTTTTTCGAAGTGGTTGAGGTGTCAGTTGTTTCTGATGCAGGGGGATCCGTCTCTTTCGTTGTTGACGACTTAGCCGGTTCTTTGGATTTCTTTGACGGATGGTCTATCCGGCCCTCAACTCGCGCAGAAATCGCAAACAGCAAGGCCACACAACTGACGGCAGACACGATTTTCCATTTTGTCATTCGAGCCCTTCTCCAGTTTGATAATTTGACAGTATTGCAGGCTTAACATAGCAAGTCTGTGGAACCTGTAACCCTGTCTAAATTACCAGTGCGGCACTTGGGTCGAATCTCTGCGCAGCGTCTGCGTTCTCTGCGTCTCTGCGGTTTAAGTTCACCCCGGCGGCGCAGTGGACGCAGAGGTTATGCAGAGAACAATCACGATGGGCGATAGGCCGGCAGCGAAACCGCACGGTTCAGGATCACGCCGAACTCCGTTCCCTCTTTGACCTTGGCTTCGTCACCCTTCTTCAACTTCTTCGCAATGAATCCAACGCCTGCGCCAACTCCAGCACCGATCGCCAGGCCTTTCCCGCCACCCGCAATCGCACCAATCAACGCTCCACCACCTGCGCCTCCACCAATGAACTTCGCGTTGCGATGAGAAGTCTTTTTGGCTGAGACTGTGCTTTCGTTGTCGCTTGAAGAGTTTCCCGAGGTGTAATCGGTGAGCGAGCCGCTCATCGACGCCGCACGACCGTTGGGCAAGTTCAGGTGATAGAAAATTACGGAGAGTGTGCCCGGGTTGCCGTCCTTCCGGGCTTTCTGCACCGCGGTGACACGGCCCGTGATGGTGCTGCCCGCTGGGACCAGCTCCACTCCGTTGGTGGAGTAGACAGGATCGATGACAGTGGTCGAGAACGTATCGCCAATTCGGGCCGACCCGGAATTGAGTGAATCGTTCATCCTCACATGGAACGTGCGGTTCGCGCTGATTGAGTAATATTTTATGCGCGGCTTTTTCTTCTGTGCGAAGACTGCGTTACTACTAACAAGCAAAACGAACAGCACAGGAATAACCCAACTGATTTTTCGACTCATGTTTTATCCTCACGATGCACGCTTGAGCTTTATCAAGCGGAGTTTGCCTTGCGTAATGATGTTCGCCGGTTTGATGTGGCGTGTTCGAACTCTCGGAAAGTAATAACTATGTCCTGTCTTCCACGTTTCCAAATCAAACTCGCGGCGCATTCCACACTTCAGGCAGACGCGATACGTTTCGCCTTCATGTGTGAATGGACGAGACAGCTTGCGATGCCAGCAGGACCAGAGTTTGGAAACCACAAACAACAACGTGTGAGTGCTGTTTTGCGGACCAGGCTTGGTGGGTGGACTGTCGGGACTCATAACTCACCTCCTCTGCAGTGCTCAAGGTCGGGGGGCCCGAGAGGTCGAAAGCGATGCCGGAATTTTTACTGAGAGCTCAAGGATTTTTCCCGCACGTAAAACAGTGCAATGCACGACAGAGCCTGCATTCGAGCGCGCGATGTTGGAAAATATCGATCGGTAAGTACGCCTATCGACAGTTATGGCCGCGTTGTTGATCTTCACGATCACATCGCCACCGATCAGCAGACTCTCATTATCGATGACGGCTTCAACCTGGCCGCCGATTAATCCCATCTGATCGGCTAGTGAATCTCGCGCCACATTCGTAACCAGAAAGCCTGCTTGTTGCGGCACGTTAAGGGCTTTGGCGACGATGCCTGTGACGAGGACACCTTCGAGACCGTTGAGAAACGGATCGCGATCGAGTAAGAGTGTGCGCGCGGTGTTGACCGTGGCAGCGAAACCAACACCTTGAAATTCGCCTGTGTCGCTAACCACGTTGCTGACAATCGCAACCACTTCGCCAGCCTTATTGAACACGGGACTACCGGAGTTACCAGGATTCACCACTGCATCGGTTTGCAGAAACTCACTCGTGCTCAGAATGCCACCGCGTGTTTCATCCGGTCTGCGGGCGCTGATGCGGCCCACGGTCAATGTGTTACTCAAACCATATGGCGCTCCGACGATAAAGATGTCGTCACCTGTCTCCACGACATCTGAATCGCCGAGCGTCGCGGCGGCGGCTGCAGTAGGCACGCGATCTACTTTCAGTAGCGCCAGATCAGCGGCAACATTTGATTCGACAACCTGCGCTTTGAATCTCTGCCCGTCAGTGAACTCGATCGTGATCGGCAGACCACTTTGCACGACGTGAGCGGCTGTAAGAATCTGGCCGTCCTTTGAAATCAACACGCCTGAGCCGACACCTGAATCGTCCATCTGGCTAGTGATTGGAGAAGACTGATCTCCGCCCGTGCGAACGATTACCACTGACGACTTAACGCGCCGAAAGGTGTCACGCAACTGCTGCGCAGAAGCGACGGTGCAGGTTACGAGGAGAATCAAAAGTGCTTTATGAAACATGTTGTCCTGTCAGTGGCTGAGGTTAGAGAGATGCGAAGAGATATTTCTCTGCGAACATCACGAAACCTCTCTCGCATGGGGAACGTGAGAGAACCGAACTGCTGATTGACCTATCCCTCTGAAAGCCATCGTGGGGCGAGGCTGCGTTGGAGGGAATGCTGGTATTTTCGACTATTGAATAACTTTAGGTAGGTACTCTAATCCTTCGTCCGGTGGCGCACAATACGTAAAAATACTAGGTCTATTTGCCGCATTGGCTAGGAGATGAGCCCAAGCCGGACGGAATACCTGATCAGCTCGGCGGTCGTCTCCACGCCGAGAGTTTGCATCATCTCGTATTTGTGCGATTCGGCGGTGCGGGTGGAGATGTTCAGTTGTGAGGCGATCTCTTTCATCGTTAAACCACGACTAATCAGTTCGAGCACTTCGCGCTGGCGCGGCGTGATCGTCGTCTTCTGAGTATGAAGTGTGAGCGGTTCAGCGGGACGATTGGTTACGAGGGGTGAGACATAGGTTTTGCCTTCAGCCACCTCTCTGATGGCAGTCACCAGTTCTTCCCCTGCGGCTTGTTTCAAAACGTATCCCGACGCACCACAACGAAAGGCTTCAGCAAGGAGCGTTGCATCGTCATGCATCGTTAAGAAGACGATCTTAGCTTCACTGCCCTGCTCCGTAATTCGTCGCACAGCATCGAACCCATTCAACACCGGCATTGAGATATCGACCAGAATTATGTCCGGCGTCAATCGCGTCGTTGCTTCCACGAGCTCTTCGCCATTTCGCGCCGTGCCGAGCAGATCGAATTCCTCACTCAAAAGACTCTGCAGTCCTTGAGCGAACATGACGTGATCGTCGGCGACTAGCAGTCGGGTTCGTTTCATGTTATCGGCACCTTCGCGACCAGCATTGAGCCACGACCTGGTGTCGAAAAAATTTCACAACTTCCCTGAAGCAGGCGCAAGCGTTCTTCAATACTGATCAATCCCAGTCCGCCATCTTGCCTGAACCTCTCAACGTCAAAACCGCTACCGGAATCAGACACGCACAGCTCCAGGAATTCAGAATCTCTCTTTAGCGAAACGACGGCCGACCTCGCGCCGGAATGTCGCGCAACATTCCGCAGCGCTTCAACCGCAACTCGATAAAGACCGATAGACGTTTGGAAAGGTATGCGTTCATCGCGAAGATCGGCGCTGAGCCGTACGTCGATCTGTTCCTCGTGCGCGAAACTTGCGATATAAGACTCGAGTGCCTTCACCAATCCCAGGTGTTCCAAAACTGCAGGATGCAGTTGGTGCGATAGTCTGCGCACTTCGTTTGTAAGGCCGCTCGCTGTTTCGCGCAGTTCATCCAACTCGCTGATGAGCTCTCCGTCGGGCATCGGAACATTTCGTTTGAGCTGACTGATATTCATCGAGAGAGTGGCAATCTTTTGATTCAGATCGTCGTGAAGCTCGCGAGAGATACGGCGACGTTCCGCTTCCTGAATATCGATCAATCGTCCCAGCAGTTTGCGAATTTGATTATGGCTTTGATGTAGTTTTTCCTGACTCTCACTTAGTGCTCTGGACGCTTGATTAGCCGAGTCAAGCGCGAGTTCGAGTCGCTGCTCTTTTTGTACTGCGACTTCCTGTGCTCGCTCACGTTCTTTGATTAGCGCCGCAAGAAACATGAGTGGCAATGAGGCGAGTATCAGGAAGAGTTGCACTGACAGAGCGTTCATCTCGGCTGACTGAGTGGCGAATGGTCCAAAGCCGTGAATCGCTCCCCAGATTTCAAACACGCTGACAATGACGAGCGCCGCGGTTGTTCCACGAGGGCCGAATCGTATTGCGGCCCACAGTAAAAGAGGCAGGGGTAAGTAGAGGAGCGCGGGTCTCGTTTGCTGGCCAGCGGTACGCATACGAGAACTTATCAGACCCACGATCAATAAACCGACTCCAAGCGCACCGGCTTCGAGACCTTTCCAGAAAGTGTGATGAATTGACGGGAATCCACCTCGCGCCCAGGTCACAATCAGCGGTACCAACGTCAACGATGCCAGGACGTTCGAGAAGAACCGCATGCGAAAGACCGCCCAGTAAGGGGTGTCGCCAAAATGGTTCAGCATTACGAAGGCGGAATCGAGGAATGACGAGAGGAACGGGCCAAGTAATGACACGAGGATAAAGATTGAGACGTGGTGCGTGTTATCAAAGCGCAACTCCGATTTCTGGGTGAGATATCGCAGTAGTGATGCGCCGATGAGAGCTTCAGTGCAGTTGCTGATAAACCAGCAAAGGATCATTGTGGACGGTATGTCTGCGTTGAGCTGGGCGAGAATGTGTGCCGGAAACGCTGCGAGCAGAAGAAACCACCACGAGCGTGGTTTAGACAATATTAATGCGGCGAAGAGGATTGAGTTTGGCGGCCAGAGCGTTGAGACCGGATGCGGTTGGAAGGTTAACGCAAAGCCGATCTTCGCGCCGATATAGTAAGCGGCGCCAACCGACAAAGCCGCGAGAGCAGGTCGCAGCACACCCCGGCTCGCAAACTCGTTACGGCTTACCTTTGTTGTACCCACGACGAGCTCAGACATCGTCGTGCCCTCCGTGCTACTAACCTTGGTTACACAAGCCCGGGCGAGAGGCTTAGGTTCTGACCTTGCAGTTTCGAAAGTATAGCACGAGGCATCTCTGCGTAACCTCTGCGTTCTCTGCGTCTCTGCGTCTCTGCGTTTAAAGATCAGTTCACCGCAGAGACGCAGAGGACGCAGAGGCTACGCAGAGTTCAATCTACGGCGTGACTGTTTGTGCAAACGCGGGCTCGGGGGCTTTGCGTTCTTCGGCGAGGAAATGGTAAGCGACGCCCGCGAGTGCGGCGCCGATGACGGGTGCTAGCCAGAATAACCAGAGCTGCTGCAAGGCCCAACCGCCGACAAAGATTGCCGGACCCGTGCTGCGCGCGGGATTAACAGACGTGTTCGTGACTGGAATCGTCACGAGATGGATCAGCGTAAGAGCCAAACCGATCGCCACACCCGCCAACTGCTGCGGCGAACGTTTATTAGTTGCTCCAAGGATCACGATCAGGAAGAAGAACGTGCAAATTAACTCAGCGACGAGCGCCGCAACTAATGAGTAGCCGCCGGGGGAATGAGCGTCATAACCATTCGCCGCAAAACCTGAGCTCGCATCGAACCCAGCCTTGCCAGTTGCAATCACGTAAAGAATGCCCGCGCCCGCGATCGCGCCCGCCACTTGCGCCAATACATAAGGAATGACATCCCGACCCGGAACCCGCCCTGCGGTACACAGTCCAACGGTAACGGCTGGATTGAAGTGCCCACCGGAAACGTGTCCCACCGCATACACCATCGTCAACACCGAAAGTCCGAAAGCTAACGAGACACCAAGCAAGCCGATGCCGACTCCGGGAAAGGCTGCAGCCAGCACAGCGCTGCCACATCCGCCGAACACGAGCCAGAACGTTCCGAGAAATTCGGCAGTCATCCTTTGTGAAAGTGAAAATACGTTCATTGTCTTGTCCCCCGTTTGAAAATGCAGATGGGCCAGAGCTCCCCATCAGTCGCGCTCTGGCCCATCACGCTGAGGCTAAAGCTAGTGCCCTCTCCTCCTGTTGGAGTGCGCCTTCGCCAACCTCAGTCTCTAAGAAATGTACGTTCGTCCCGCCAACACCTCTTTGACAGCCACGAGCAGATCGCCATTCATTTTTGCTTTGGTTACGTAGCCTTCCGCGCCAGTTTCCAAAGCTGCTGTCTTGAAATCAAAATCATCATGAAGCGTCAGAAAAACTATCTTGGTCTGCGAGTCGCTGTCTTTGATCCGTTGCGCGACCTCGATACCGCTCATGCTCGGAAGAGAAATATCAAGCACGCAAACATCGGGTTTCAATCGAGCCACTGCTTCTAAAAACGCCGGCCCATCACTCATCGCTTCCAATACATCAAACTGCCGCTTCAACAAGTGGACAATCGTATTGCGTATTTCTTCATGATCGTCCACCACTAAAATACGCGCGCGCGCCACTCGAGCTCCCTTTTTTTCAAGTCAATCGGGTTTCAAATAGTCGGAGCTATTTGTGACAATCCTAAAGAGGTGCGCGTCAAAAGGTACTGGCAAAACTGACAGGTCTCCCACTTATGCCGCCACGATCGAACTGCGCATCGCGTATTCGATCAATTCGGCGCTGCTTCTGATTTGCAGGTGCTCCATCATCGTGTACTTGTGGAAAGCCACGGTGCGTGGAGAAACGTTCAGCACAAAAGCAACTTCTTTCATCGACCGGCCCTCAGCCAACAGTTGCAGAACTTCTTTTTGCCGCAGTGTCAGCGGGCTGGTGCTCTTTCTTCGTTTGAAGTTTTGTACGAATGAGCCCACCATCCCTTTGGTCATCAACGGCGTCACGTAATAACCACCACGCACCACCTCACGGATCGCTTTCTGCAATTCAGTGCCGGCGGAAGTCTTGAGCAGGTAGGCTGACGCTCCTAAACGAAACGCTTCGCCGGCTGTGTCGGGATCGTGATTCATCGTGAGATAAATCAACTTGACGAGGGGCATCGCCTGCTTGAGCCGTTGTCCCGCGTTCAAGCCATTCATCGTCGGCATGCCGATGTCCAGCACAATGACATTCGGATTGAGGTCGGGAGCCCCTTCCATCAGTGCCTGACCGTCAGCAAATGTGCCAACAACTTCAAACTCCGGCTCGAGTAAGTGTTTGAGGGCGTCGAGAATAATCGTATGATCATCTGCGAGTACGACACGGGGGCGTTTCATATTTCCTCCATTACTGTCGGGTTCGATCGGGTCAATTTAAGTTTTGGGGAGTACTTAAGCTTGCGTTTTCAATGGAACTGACACCTCAATGCGTGTACCGCGTAGGGGGCGCGAGTACACACTCATTTCGCCGCCGAGGAGGTGTAGTCGTTCCTTCATGCTGATGAAGCCAAGCCCTTTCTCCATCAGCGCCGTCTTCGTATTGAATCCACATCCGTTATCCGAAACCACGAGGCGCACGGCGTTTCGGTTTTTAGTCAACACCACGCGCGCCGATTCTGCACCACTATGCTTCACGCAATTGCGCAAACCTTCCTGCGCGATTCGAAAAACACACAACGTAACGTCTTTATCGAGCGTCGCCGGAAATCCGCTTTGATGAAATTCCACTTTGAGCTTTTTACTGTCGGTCAGCTCGCTGCACAGACTCCTGACGGCCGGCGCCAGGCCCAGGTGGTCCAGCTTCGAAGGATGCAGCTTGTATGAAAGCTGGTGAAGCTCTGCGGCGATCTCCTGGGCCTGCGTTTGCAAACGCTGCACAGTGCGGTGCAGCGGAACCTGTCTTTGCAGCTTTTGTCCAAGCTGGTCCAGCTCGATTGATAAAACCGCGAGTCGTTGATTGAAGTCGTCGTGCAGCTCGCGCGCCACTCTGCGTCGCTCCTCTTCCTGCGCTGCAATCAAACGGCCACCCACGTCTTTCAAGGCCTCTTCCGCACGCTTCCGCTCCGAAACGTCGATCATGAAGCCGTGGAGTTTTGTAATTTCATCGCTATCGGTATCAACGCTGATCAGGTTTTGCACCCAGACCAATGATCCATCACTCGCCCACATGCGAAACGTGAGATCGAAGTGCTGCTTGATTCGGATTTGTTTCTGATACGCGGCCAGCACCCAGAACAAGTCTTCGTCGTGAATATGCCTAACGAGGAAATTGGGCTCGTACCACTCGGCGACCGGATACCCAAGCATCTTCACTGCCTGCTCGCTGACATAGTTGAACCGCTGCCCTTCAACCTCACCTTCCCACGTCAGGATCTTTGTTCCCAGGAGCTCGATCAAACGTTCTTTGCTATTTCTGGAATCAGCTCTCCCAGAGGGCAACTCTTCATGCGTGATCAAAATTCTGAAACTCGAACCAGGCAGATTCAAACGTGCGGCGTGCATTCGAAAAGGCCGTTGCTCCGTCAACGAGGTGAAGCAGTATTGGCGATGAAATTCTTTCTCAGTACCGAAGAGAATGTCATGGATATCGTCAGCGAGAGTGATTTTTGAGTCTTCGTCTGATTCCACCGGTGTTGACCTGCGACAGTTTTCAAAATATGCCGTGCCGTTTTTATCTTCTGAGTTACGCTCGAACAAGCTCCAGGCTTTACTGGCATAGATAATCGAACCCGATTCGTCGAGCACGGCCACATTCGAAACACACGCATCAACAATCGCTCGCAGGAAGTCCTCTGGTGGATTGTTGGTGTCCAGCTCGATCTGATTGGCTGTTTGTTTAATCACGCTCGAAAACATAGGGTTAGTCCATTTCAGGTCTGCTCAGGTGCGAGGTCACGTTTGCTTTCGAATCGATGCTACGGATGCTCAACACTGTTATCGCTCCCCTGAGAACGGCGAAGTCATTCGACCGAAGGCAATTGTTAAGATCTCTTTCACTCTCCCACTCACTCACGAGCAGGGTCGAATTCTCATCGGCCGCGTCGAGATAAAAATCGAGTGTGCGGCAACCTCTGGCTTTCTTAAGTGGATCGAGTAAACGCCGGATGGTTTGAAAGAACTCTGTCCGCTTCTCCGGTTGCACCGTGATCCTTGTAGTGTTCACAATCATGTCGGGTCACACTCACACACACGTATACATAACGGTCCGCACAATCCGTAAAACAGTTGAACACTTTCTCTTCGACTTAACTCCCGGTAAGAGAGGGGCGAATTTTAAACCTTGATGCTTGTTTCCCAGGAGCAATATGCGTGCCCAAAGCACTGCACTCCACATAACGTGCATACGTCTTTTGTTTTGAACACTTATGTTTTAGACCGTACCAAACGGGCGTTTGAATGGCCGTTATATTTCGCGGGAACTGCGTTAATGCGTGGATGATGATCGTGGGGGAAGTGTGGGTAGTGTCATTACGTGGATCCGCGGTGACTGTTTAACTCCCTGTTGCGTGTCGCCGTTGTATTCCGAGCTTGATCATTCTCGTTCTCAGCGTACTCGGATTGAGTCCAAGGATCTTTGCAGCGCCATATGGACCTTCAACTCGCCAACCAGTGTTCTCAAGAGTGCGTATGATGTATTCACGTTCGACCTCTTCCAGAGACTGAGTCGGCACTGTTTCGTGGGGAACATGTTCAAACTGATCAACAACCTGAAGCACACTTCCCTTCGTGTGTATCACTGCCCGCTCGATCACATTCGCCAACTCTCTGACGTTTCCCGGCCACGAATGCGATTGCAGGTTCTGCATCGTCCGCGGTGAAATTGATGAGATCTGTTTTCCGAACTTCTTCGCATAGGTGCTGCAAAAGTGGTCGACCAGTAAAGGGATATCTTCCTTGCGCTGTCGCAGTGGCGGCATCGTTATGGGGTAGACATTCAAGCGATACAGGAGATCGTCTCGAAACGTTCCCTCCTCTACTGCGGCCTTCAGATTGCGATTAGTTGCGGCAATGATTCGCACATCGACCTTGATTGTTTTACTGCTTCCCAATCGCTCAAACTCGTTTTCTTGAATTACACGCAGCAACTTCACCTGTGACTCTGGTGGCAGCTCGCCGATCTCGTCGAGGAAAATCGTGCCACCGTTTGCCAGCTCAAAACGACCTTGTTTCTTCCCGGCTGCGCCCGTAAACGCGCCCTTCTCGTGACCAAACAGTTCACTTTCGATCAGCGTCGGAGCCAGGGCGCCGCAGTTTACCTTTATTAAAGGACGGTCTTTTCGCGAACTTGCGCCGTGAATGGCGCGCGCCGCGAGCTCTTTTCCCGTTCCCGTTTCACCCGTAATAAGGACAGTTGAGTCCGTGGGCGCAACTTGAGTGATCTTGAAAAGCACGTACTTAATGGCATCGCTTTGACCAATGATCTCGCCGACATTTTCGTCCAGTTGCAGCTCTTGTTGCAGGTAGATATTTTCTGCTTCTAACTGGTTCTTCAACTGTTGCAGCTCGTCGTGCGCGTTCTTCAGCTCGACTTCCGACTCTTTACGCTCAGTGAGATCGATACAGGATCCAATGAAACCCAGAAATATGCCGTCAGGCGAGAAGCGCGGAATGCCCGAGTCGAATATCCATCGATACTCGCCATCGTGCCGGCGTAGACGGTACTCCATTTCAAACGGTCGCCGGGCATCAACACTGCTGAAATAAGTTTCGCGGCAATTCTCCACATCGTCCGGATGTATGCCTTCCAGCCAGCCGTTACCCATTTCTTTTTCAAGCGTTGAGCCCTTGAAGTCGATCCACGGTTTGTTGACGTAAGTACACGACTTATCCGGAGCCGCGACCCAGATCATGACCGGAGCGGTATCGGAAACGTCGCGGAAGCGCTGTTCACTTTCCCTTTCGAATCGTTCTTCATTGAGATGCGACTGGGTCGCTTCTCTCAGATCCGAGAGACGTTTGTACTCAGTTTCAGCTTTGCGTTGTTTAGACCTGGCGAGCAGTAGACCAGCAATGAGGACAGCCTGAACCAGCAGGACAGCAAGAATAAGGACGACTTGCAAAGACGATAAGGCCCATAGGACCATTGGGGAGACAAGGGGTTCCATCACTGTATGTTTTGCAAAAATTTCTCACAAAGATGTTAAGACCGCTTCATCCACAGATTACACGGATGTCGTAAAAAATCTGCGTAATCTGTGGATACAACTTTTTATGCGCGGCCGCGGCCTCTTGAGTGTCATGCGCCCTCGCGTGACACCTCCCCAAACGAGACCGCGGCTCGCGCGTCGGGAAGTCACCTCCGCTCCGGAATCGCCCCACGTCTCCGTTAGCGACGGCCACCTCCTCGAAATCCACCACCTCCTCCTCTAGAACCTCCGCCACCGCGAGAGCCACCATAGCCACCGCCACTGCTGCGACTGCGGCTATAACTTCCAAAATCGCGACTGCGCTGCGCGCCACTACTGCGTGCGGCTCGATCGCGTTCGAGGCCGCTCATCGTGCCGCGATCTATCTGACTCGCCCGGGATCCACTACCAGCACTACCGGCGCGCTCGCCTCTCGCACGCTCTGATCGCTCCGTGTTCCTCGCGCGATCGTTCAACATGCTGTCTCGCACGGAAGAATCTCCTCGCTGCTCCGGCCTCTGCGCACCATTCCAACTGCCGTTATCCCACTTGTTCCAGTTCCCGTTAGCATCGCGGCGGTAGACATTTCCATCTCGACCCGCATACACGTTGTCGCCCTTCGCGCCGACAAAGCCACCACCGTTTGGTCCGCGACGAGAAATCATTCCTCCCTGATCCCCACGCGTGACACGCGTCGTATTCCCGGCGCTGTTGGTAAATCGTTTGGTGCTTGCCCAATCGTCGCCGCGCTGCACCTGAGTCGATCCCCAACTGCCGTAAACATTCGAGCCCTGGCGCGTTTGCGCATACGTTCCAGTGCGCGGGTTATATGCCTGCGCCGCTCCGCGCGCTCCATATGGTCCATATGCAAACGCGCCGCGCGCATACGTGCCGGTGCTCGGGTTGTAACGAGCGCCAAAACCGGCGCCGCCGTATGGTCCATAGATTCTTCCGGCAGTTCCGTAGAAACCTGTGTACGAGTTGTACCAGGCGCCATAACCGTACGTGCGCCAGTACGGGTAATAAATACCGCCGTAGTAATAAGGCGGGTAGTACCAGCCGGTGCCCCACACTGCGCAACCCCACCCAATCATCAAACCGCTGTAGCCGGCGTATGCGGCGTAGGTCACCCAGTCGTCGTTGTCATCTTCGTCTGGTTGCACTGTGACGTAGGTGACACTGTGCGATGGAGAACTCGGCGGAATCTGATAAACCTCCTGCGGAACGGAGGTGGCGAGTGTCCATGGACCTTTCGCAGTGTTGGACTGGAACCAGACGCCCTGAAAACACATGTAATACGTCTCGCCGACCTTGATGATCTCTTTGTCAGTGTTTACCGCGCGTTGCAGCGTTGTTTCCTGAATCGGCTGGAATTGGGGATCGCCCTGGTATATGACTTCGGGGGCAGTGATCTCTTTTTTATTTACGCGCGCGAATTGCGGGATCTCCGCGAGCAAAACAGCCTCTGCCGCCTGCTGTGTTCCCGGTACTGACGAGAGCACGCGCGCACGCGGGTGTTCGGGGGAAATTCGCTTGAAGTCTTCCGGCAAATGCGGTGTGGCGAAGGACCAGTGACCGCCTAAACCCGGAGCCGTGAACCAGCGGCCAGCCACGAGGTAATAAACAGGACCATCCTTTCCGAGCCGGAAAAGATCGCTTTCCGTGTTGCTGATCCAAAGTAGTCCGGTGTTGGGAACCGGTTCGTACTTCGGCTCACCGTCGATGAGAATCAGCTCCGAAGGATCATTCGTGACGTAAACCTTTGGCAGCTTTTTCGCAGGTGTTCCCGGAAGGGTGGCGCGTACGTCTTTCCAGTTATCGTCCTCGGGTAGTTTGTTGAAACTGTCCGGTAGTTTGCCTGCGTTGGACCAGTAGCCTTGCAAGTCGGTGGCGCGCAGCCACGTCGTGTCGTTACGCAGGTAATACATGCCGGTCGCGGTGTGCTGGAAAATGTCCCAGTTTGTATTCACTGCATACTTCAGCTCGTTGTCTTTGATCGGGCTCCAGATCGGCTCGCCGTCGAAATTGACGAGTATCGATGGTGATTGCGTGAGAATTATTCGCGGCGCATCGCTCTTCAGACCCTCGACGTTCTTTGGGTTGATTGTGCTCTTATCGACAAAAGCGAGTATGCGATCGAGATCGATAACTCGATCCTGCTCGGGGATGTTTTTCTCGAGCTCGGTTACGATCTCCTGGGTTTGTTCCTTCGAGAGAGTGGGAAAGTTTGTCTCCGAGATCTTGATCTTCGAGAACTTTACCAGTCGCTGCGGAACAGAGGTTTCAGTTTCAGTCTCGAGCTTGATCGTTCCCAGTGCGGGCTTTTGCTCACCCTTAGCCACATACGAAACGGCGGTATAAGCCACCAGTTGCTTCTGATCCTGCCAGCTTGAAATCTGCGGCTGATAGAGCACGAGCTGCGCCTCGCTGGGCAGACTGTACGCGCGCGGCCAGCCACGGTCAGCGGCGGTCTGTGCAGTTTGCGCGCGACTCGGGATGTTCTGTGCGAACGCCGGTGTCGTTAATGAAATGATGAGTAACGCCAGGATGATGGTAATTCGCATGGGTGGAATTGTATGGATTGCGCGGATTGCGGGAACTGTCAGTTTTTACAGTCATCCACAGATTACACAGAGGTCATAAACATCTGCGTAATCTGTGGATGGGCGTTACTTCGAGGCGTCGATCAATCTTTCGAGTATGATCTTGTAAGGATCGGAGGAGATGCCGACTGTACCGTAGAAGGGTTTGTCGTTGATGGTGATCATGAAGAGCACGACCGCCAAAAATCCCGACATCAGGAGCACGAGGACGATGTGTAGCTTCGGATCTCCGATTTTGTAGAAATATGCGACGCCAATACTGATAGCGGCTCCCATCCAAATCACCGCCCACATCGTTGTGGAAAGCCCACTATTCACCGCATCGATTCTTAAACGTCGATACTCGAGCAGGTTGTTGTAGGCCCTCAGCGTCTCGCCATGCAGAGCTGTCTGGCTCGGATTTGAGGGTGAGAAGGACTGTAACTTCCCTTGAAAATCATCGATTAGCGTTCGGCCGCGTTCGACGTTTTGTCCCTTCTGCTGGGCCGGCCAGGCTTCGTTGATAACAAAGACCGTGTAATCGCGCAGCCCTGTTCGCAACTCTTCTCGTGCAGGCGACGGATAGCCGCTGACGTCACGAAACAACAGGGCAATCGCACTCGCTTCTCTCGAAACCAGATCTGAAGCGGCCGAATTTGTGTTCCAAACGCCGACCGCGATCAAACCCACAGTGATGCCATAGAACACGCCGATGGCTTGCACGGTGCCACTGACTGCATCGTTGATTCCTTCGCTGTAATGAAACCTTGGGACGACGTAACGTCTGGCGAGCAGGAGCCCGGCTATGGAAAGGAACTCAACGAACGCGATTATTACCAGCGCCTGGCGGAAAGGTGACAATTCATAAAGCCATATCGGCATGTCACTCTTTACCCTTATGGACGGGGAAACTTCTTGAACATCTTCTCGACGGCCTTCTTGATCGGCTTCTGAGCATTTTTCGCATCCTCGGCCTTGTTACCGGTTGGTGCATGATTTAGCGTGTCAGTCGCCGTAGCACGCCAGACGCCGTTCTTGGTTTTGGTGTCTGAGATGTCGATGACGAGGGTTCCCTTTGTCACCGCCCAGCCTTGTGGCGCAGCGGCAACGCCCGTGGAGATCGAGTTCAAAGCCGGCGCCCAGCTCGGATTGGTCATGTGCATATCGCTCTCGGTCCAAACCCAGGCAGCGAGTGTGAGCTCCGGATCAGTCTCGACTTTCTGAAGTCCTTTTGCAGCGAGCGCGCGATCGACTTCCGCAACTACCATTGCGTTGACGAGCGCGTTCGCCCCTGCCATTCCCTGGGACCATGTGTAGGTTTTGTACCGCGAGAGATCTACTGCGGGGTCGGCGCCCACGCGCACTTTCTGCGCGGCGACAGATGCAGCGCCGGCAATAATCAGAAGCAGTATTAAAGCTGAACGTTTCATATTGAGACTCCAGAACCGAGCGGGAGTAGCGCCGTGTGAGACTCACCCTGTACGAGTCTTTCCACCACTACGTCCAACCCGGCGCCACCCCGCTCGGTTCTGTAAGCTGAGATTATCCCCAGATCACAACGGCGTTAACTGTCAGTTTTAACAGTCTCTGCGGTTACGATTTTGCCTGGAAATTCAGGGTCACATCGCGGTGAGAGGTTTTACTCGTGCCGTCCAATGATACGCGGTCGATCGATCTTCGCTGGCCTGCTTCACTACTGTCGCGAAGGAACAGCTCACCGCTCCCCTCAACACCTCCGCCGGTCGCGCCACCACTAATTTTCAGGTTGATTACCTGCTTCGAATCGTCTTTCCAGGACCATGATCCGCTGACGAAGATCGTGATCTCCGATATGAGGTTGATCTCCGCCTTGCCGTCTTCGAAGAGTTTTATAACGACGGTAGAGACCTTGAACTTCTCGTCACCGAGCTTGAGGGTGCCGTCACCATTGGCGTGCGCCACGATAGATTTGTTGTCCTGCGCGGACGCGGTTACAGCAAGTAACAACAAAATGCAGAGCGCAAAAATTTTTCTAGTACGTGTCATATGTATCTATATTCCGCCCATTTGGATCGTCGCAGAACTGTTAGTTTTGACAGGCATTTTTAGCCACAATAGGCACAAAAACACAAAAGGAGTCTTGTACTTTCCTAATTCTTGTGCCTTTTTGTGGCTAAGACCTTCTCTGCAGGCGCGTTTGGAACAAGGCGTTCACGACGGCGAAGAGGAACGCGCCTGACAGTCCGCACAGGAGCACACCCGAGATACCTTCGATACCACCAAGCAGTCGCCAACGACCGGGCAGCACAACATCGCCATAACCGATCGTCGAATACGTCCCCAAAGAAAAATAGAGCGCGGTTTCGTAGGTCTCAAACAGGCTATTCCAGTAATAGAAGCCGGCCCAGATGGCGGTCTCGATCAGGTGCAGGGTTATCACCACTGTGAAAACTGCTATCAGCAAAACCGCCTGCCGCCGTATCGTGGCAAGGCCCTCAAGCTGAGGAAACCTGCCAATCAAATACTGCGCGAAGACCGCAATCCCACCGACATGAATCACGACGCAAATCGCCACAATCGCAAAGGCTGTCAACAGCTCGCTCAACATAAACTCATCAATTAAGAGAACTTCCCCAGCATCAGTACTGTCAATTTTGCCAGTGTTAGGTGCTTCACCGCCGAATCTAAAATGCCAATCACAATTGAAGAACTGCTGCTCAAAGCTAGTCCCTAGGAGTCGTCTATGAATATCCTGTACTCATCCAGACTTCCCATTGCACTTGTCATTCTCGCGATTACCGCTGCCTGCACGGGTAAGAGTAAAGAGAAACATGACGCTGCACCGCCTCCAGCTACCGTAGTCGTCGCTGAAGTGCAGCAAAAGACTGTCCCCATCTACAGCGAGTTCGTCGGGCAAACAACGGCTGACAACACTGTGGAGCTACGCGCTCGCGTGGAAGGAGTGCTACAGAAGGTCTACTTCAGAGAAGGCACGCCGGTTAGGAAAGGACAACTCCTGTTCACGATCGACAAGCGTCCTTTCGCAGCGGCGGTGCAGTCAGCGAAAGCTCTCGCCGCCAAGGCTGTTTCCGATTTGGCGCAGGCGAGCCAGCGAACTGACGTGCTCGAAGCACAGGCGCAACTGGCCGATGCGCAGTCGACATTAACGAGAGCAGATCAGGACGTGAACCGCCTGGCGCCACTCGCGAAAGAAAAAGCAGTTACAGAACAGGATCTCGATGCGGCAGTGGCAACGCAAAAATCCGCGCGTGCGATAGTCGACGCGAAAAAAGCTAATTTGACGAACCTCGAAGCCGCAGTGAAGTACACGATCGAGCGCGCGCGAGCAGAAGTGTCTGCAAGCCAGGCCCGCGTCACTCAAGCCGAGCTCGAACTGAGTTACTGCAACATCTACGCTCCGCTTAGCGGCGTCATCGGATTTCTTCAGGTGGATGAGGGTAACCTCGTGGGCCGTGGAGATGCCACGCTGCTGGCAACGATCTCAGCCTCCGATCCACTGCTGGTGGATTTCAGTGTCAGCGAAATCGATTTCCTGAAACTAACCGATCCCAAGACAGCGGGAAAAGGCGCCGCCGGCAAGCTGCACTTCGATCTACTTCTTTCAGATGAAAGCCAACACCCGTACCAGGGAACGTTCCGCGTGTTGGACCGCACCGTCGATCCGGCAACCGGAACACTGAAGGCACAGGCCACATTTCCGAACCCCGGCAGCTACCTGCGACCAGGACAGTTTGCACGCGTCCGCGTCGCGGTTGCGGAAAGAGAAAACGCGATCCTCGTCCCCGCGCGAGCGATTCAGGAAATGCAGGGCGCTAAGACGGTGATGATTGTCGACGCGGAGAACAAGGTGTCGCTGCGCACTATCAAGGTTGGAGATAAAGCTGACAAGGACGTGGTCGTGCTCGAAGGTCTAACGGGTGGCGAGCGCGTTATCGTTGAAGGCATGCAAAAGGTTAGACCCGGTGGCGTGGTCAATCCAACCACCGGTGCTACTCAGGCGACGGCAAAAGCAGGTGGTGTCTAAAATTGATCGCTTTTCTCTGCGTAACCTCTGCGTCCTCTGCGCCTCGGCGGTTAAGCTCACCGCAGAGACGCAGAGGACGCAGAGGCTACGCAGAGAAGAACATACACAGAGGGTGAGCTTCTATGTCTAACTTTTTCATCCGGCGGCCGATTGTTGCGATCGTCATCTCGATCCTGACACTGATGATCGGTGTCATAGTTATTCGCGGGCTGTCGATCGAGCAATATCCCTTTCTTGCGCCACCTAACATTCGTGTGACTGCGACTTATCCCGGCGCTTCAGCCGAAGCCGTCGAGCAATCGGTCGCGACGCCGATCGAGCAGGAAGTGAACGGCGTAGATCGCATGATCTACATGAAGTCATCAAACACGAGCGACGGCCGCATGTTGCTCGACGTCAACTTCGAAGTCGGCACTGACCAGGACACAGCAAACGTCCTCACCCAAAATCGTGTTTCCACAGCCGCCGCTCGGCTTCCGGCTGAAGTCAACCAGCAGGGCGTCACGGTAAAGAAACAGAGCCCAAGCATTCTGATGGTGATCTCGCTCTACTCACCCAAGGATGCTTACGACGCGAACTTTCTTATCAACTACGCTGGCATCAACCTGCGGGATCAAATCCTGCGCATTCCCGGCATCGCGCAGGTTGATCTCTTCGGCGGCACCGACTACGGCATGCGCGTCTGGATCAAACCTGATCGACTCGCAAAACTCGGACTAACTCCAGCAGACGTCATCTCAGCGATCAAAGAACAAAACCTGCAAGCGCCCGCAGGAAAGATCGGCGGCGCGCCGACACCGACGGACCAGGAGTTTACTGAAACTCTCAGCGCGCCAGGTCGACTCGTCACCCCTGAAGAATTCGAAAACGTCATCATTCGTCAAACCGGTACTGGCGCGGTGGTCCGTATCAAGGACATCGGTCGCGCTGAGCTCGGCTCGCAGGATTACAACTCGTTCGGTCGCTTGAATGGTAAACCCGGCGGCGCAATGGCTGTCTATCTTTTGCCCGGCGCAAACCAGCTCAAAGCCGCGGAAACGATTTACGAGACGATGGAACATGCCAAGGCGCTGTTTCCGCCCGACATGGATTACAAGATCGTCTACGACACGACTCCAGCCGTCGAAGCTTCGATTCACGAGATTATGAAAACATTCATCGAAGCTCTGATTCTCGTCACGATTGTCGTTTTTGTCTTCCTGCAGAACATCAGGGCCACGATCATTCCGCTGGTCACGATTCCGATCTCTCTCGTCGGCACGTTCATCTTCTTTCCAGTGCTTGGCTTCTCGGTAAACACGCTTTCGATGTTTGGTCTCGTGCTGGCGATCGGCATCGTGGTTGACGACGCGATCGTCGTGGTGGAGGCAGTGATACATCACCTCGAACACGGTCTGGCTCCGAAAGAAGCAACGATCAAGGCGATGGCCGAAGTGTCCGGACCTGTGATCGGAATCGCACTGATTCTCTCGGCGGTGTTCGTACCGGTTGCACTTCTCGGTGGTCTCGTCGGAAGCATGTACAAGCAGTTTGCGCTCACTATTGCGATCTCGGTGTTGTTGTCGGCCTTCAATGCGTTGTCACTGACGCCTGCGCTCTGCGCATTGTTGTTGAAAGAGCCGAAGCCGATGCGTGGACCACTCGGCGTCTTCTTCCGCGGCTTCAATAAAGTCTTCGACGTCACGACGAACGGTTATGTACACGTGTCGCGACTGCTCATTCGCCGTTCAATCATGACGATCGGCATCGTGGCCATCGTCGTGTTGGGCGCGGTCGTGTTCGCGAGAGCAATCCCCTCCGGTTTCATTCCCGACGAAGATCAGGGAATTCTCGGTGTCAACGTGCAACTACCGCCGGGCGCTTCGCTCGCGCGCACCAACGAAGTGCTCAAGAAAGTCGAAGCAATTCTGGCGAAGACCGAAGGCATTGACTCATATCAAACGGTCGGCGGTTATGGCGTAGTCACGAATACCTACCAGCCAAACTACGGTTCACTTTTCGCGCGTTTGAAACCGTGGGAAGAGCGACATGGCGAGGCGCTGCACGTCAAAGGAATCATGGCAAAGTTACAGAAAGAGTTTGCGGCGATTCCTGAAGGCGTGATCTTTCCTTTCAACATCCCGACCTTGAGCGGCTTCGGCGCTGCATCGGGTTTCAACTTTCTGATTCAGGATCGCACCGGCTCGATGACGGTCGATGAGCTTGGTGAACAAGCGCGCGCATTCATCACTGCCGGTCGTCAACGACCTGAGATCGGGAACCTGTTCACTTCATTCGATCCAAACTATCCGCAGGTCAAAGTCGATCTCGATCGGGAGAAAGCACGCACGCTCGGAGTTCCGGTCAATGAAGTGTTTCAAACGATGTCGGCGGCAATGGGCGGTGCCTTCGTGAACGACTTCAATCGCTTCGGTCGTTTGTATCGCGTGTATGTCCAGGCTGAGTCTACAGATCGTTTGCACGCAGACGACATCGGGAAGATCTATGTGCGATCGAGGACCACGAATGTGATGGTCCCACTCTCGACGCTCGTGAATGTCAACGATACTGCCGGCACCGAGCTCACCACACGTTTCAATCTACTGCGATCTGTTGAGCTACAGGGATCCCCTGCGCGTGGATACACGTCGGGCCAGGCACTCGCAGCACTCGAGGAAGTCTTCAATCAATCAATGCCGAAGGAGATGAGTTTCGCTTACTCGTCACTCTCCTACCAGGAGAAGATCGCACCACCGCCGGCGCCCACCTTCATCATGGCCATTGTCTGCGTCTTCCTTTTGCTTGCGGCGATGTACGAGAGCTGGCGTTTGCCGTGGGCCGTGCTGCTCGGCTCACCACTCGTTGCGTTGGGAGCTTTGGGTGGCGTTTGGATGTTTGGCTACGACAACAACGTCTACGTGCAGATCGGTCTCGTGATGCTCATTGGTTTGGCTGCGAAGAACGCGATCCTCATCGTCGAGTTTGCCAAGGCCAAGCACGAAGAGGGCAACTCACTCGAAGACGCGGCGCTCACGTCTGCTCGACTACGATTCCGACCGATCCTGATGACGGCATTTGCTTTTATTCTCGGTGTCGTGCCGCTCATGAAAGCGAGTGGGGCGGGCGCGGGCGCGCAGAACGTGATGGGCGTCGGTGTGTTCTTTGGAATGCTCGTCGCCACGGCTTTAGGTGTGTTCATCATTCCCGGTAATTACACGTTCGTTGAAGGACTCGGTCGCCGCAAACGTGAAAAGGTCGTCGCTCCTGCTGAACCGGCAACTGCTGAGGCCGGAGGAGGTGACTAAATGAAACGATTAGTTGTCATTCTTCTCATTGCGTGTCTGGCCTGCACATACGCTGCCGGTCAGAAAAGTGGCGGTCAGAAAAATCAGCGGCCGCAAGTGCAAACGCCGGCTACTTTCCGTGGCGACCCGGCGACGCAACCAAGTCCGCAGTCGCTTGCGAACCTCAAGTGGTTCGAGCTGTTCAAAGATGAAAAGCTGCAGCAGTTAATTAACGACGCGCTCACGCACAACTACGATCTGCGTGAAGCGGTCGCGCGCGTTGACGCAGCCAGGGCAAACCTCGGACTCGTACGTTCCGAACAGTTTCCTCAGATCTACGCCAGCGGCGATGTCTTAAACACGCGGAGCTCTCGCGATGCTGAGGTTAGACTACCCGACGTAGTTAAACGCGATCGATCTTTTGGCAGCGTGCTGCTGAACCTGCTCAACTTTGAGATCGATATCTGGGGACGATTGCGCAAACAAACAGCCGCGGCGCGATCCGATCTGTTGGCCACTGAAGAAGCTCGACTGGCGGTGATAACCACGCTCGTCAGCGACGTCGCCAGCGCCTATTTCAGTTTGCGTGAATTCGATTATGAGCTCGAGATTTCTCGCCGCACGCTCGCGTCTCGCGAAGAGTCTCTGCGTCTGATCAGGCTTCGGCAGCAGCGTGGTGTGTCGACAATGCTCGAAGTGCGCCAGGCGGAAGAGCTTGTTTATGACGCGACTGAAGTGATACCCGATCTCGAGCGGTCGGTGCAGGTAACTGAGAACTTTCTCAGTTTTCTAACCGGGCGAATTCCTTCCAGCATTGAACGAGGACTCAGCCTGACGGAGAACCAGGTACCGCCGGACGTGCCGCCAGGATTGCCTTCGGATCTGATCGAACGGCGTCCTGATATTCGATCGGCTGAGAACAGCTTGATCGCCGCCAACGCGCGGATCGAAGTGGCGAAGAAGGAATACTTTCCACGCATCTCGCTCACTTCGTTTCTGGGTTACCAGAGTGGGCAGTTAACGAGTCTCTTCAGCGGCAGCAGAAACGTTTGGAATCTGGCGGGACAGGTTTCGCAGCCGATCTTTACGGGCGGTCGCATAAAATCGAACATTCGTTTTACTCAAGCGCAGCGTGACTTTCTGCTCGTCGATTATCAAAAGACCGTGCAGGGTGCGTTTCGTGAAGTGTCGGATGCGTTGATCTCTTATCAAAAGGTGAAAGAAGTTCGCACGCAACGCGCACTGCTGGTTGACACCTTGCGAGATCGTTCTCGTCTTTCCTACTTACGATATACAGGCGGCGTAGCCACATTATTGGACGCGCTCGACGCCGACCGAGAGCTCTTTGAGGCTGAACGAAGTCTGGCCCTCGCACGCCGTGACGAGCTGCTCAGCGTCGTTCAGCTCTACAAAGCCCTCGGCGGCGGCTGGCAGTAAAGGCAGTTCTCTGCGTAACCTCTGCGTCCTCTGCGCCTCTGTGGTGATCTACTCTTTTAACCGCAGAGACGCAGAGGACGCAGAGGTTGCGCAGAGAAGAAATTATGGATGCACTACAGTCGAGAGCGTTTCAGAGAGCTTCATTAAAGAGTGAGTCGTATCGTGTCGTTGCGTTGCTCTGCATTCTCGGCGCGGTGCTCGTTTTTGTAATCCTCCGCGGCGTCGCTACTCAAAACTACTTACTGCTGTTTGTCCAGGCTACGGTGGGCGCGCTCGCAATTGCTCACGAAGCCGTGATGTTGCGTGCGATTAAGAGCGCCATACGCGACGATGAGGATCTCGTCCCCGAGCTCTGGGTATTCAACATCCTGATCGAGAGCCAACTCCCCACCGTCGCACTCTTCGTGTTGCTGCTGAACGGCTGGATGACTCCTTATCAAGTCCTCGTCGCACCAGCAATCGTCATTTACTTTCTATTCATCACGCTTTCGACACTGCGACTACGTCCGAGTCTAACGTTCATAACCGGTTTGCTCTCTGCAGTCGGTTATCTGCTCGTCACCTTTTACGTCGAGCTCAGCTTTGCTGACTCAACCGCCGGGTCGGAGAGATTTCCCTTCCCTGTCTACATCGTTTACGCGGCATTGATTTTTCTCGCCGGCATCATCGCGGCCGCAGTCGCGCGGCAGATTCGCGGCTACGTGCGCGCGGCATTGCGCGAAGCCAAACTCCAAAGCGAGCTCGAACAGATCAACCACGATCTCGATCTCGCACGCTCAATCCAGCAGGGCCTGATGCCCGCACGTCCACCGCAACTTGACGATTTCGAGATCGCCGGTTGGAACCAACCCGCTAATCAAACCGGTGGAGATTATTTTGACTGGCAACTCCTGCCTGACGGTCAACTCGCGATCAGCATCGGTGACGCGACCGGTCACGGAATCGGTCCAGCACTCGTAAGCGCACTGTGCCGTGCGTATGCGCGGGCGAGCTTCCTCGCTGATCAAAAGCAGGAGCAGATACTCGAACGTCTCAATACCCTGCTCGCAAGTGATCTCGCAGACGATCGCTTCGTCACTTTTGCAGTCATCTTTTTGAATCCCGCCAACTCGAATATCAAAGTGCTTTCAGCAGGCCACGGTCCGATTCTCTGTTACCGGCACGCCGTGAATAAATGGGAGAACTTCGAGGCTCAGGGTATTCCACTCGGAATGATCGACGGCATGAGCTACGAAGACTCGCACCTGAATTATTTGCGGGCAGGCGACATGATCGTTCTCGTCACCGACGGTTTTTACGAGTGGCAGAACCCGGAGGAAGAAGAGTTTGGTTTAGAGCGACTGAAAGAGACGATCTACGCGGCGCGAGATTGTTCGCCGGAAGAAGTGATCGCGAGACTATATACGGCCGTCAAAGATTTCTCGAGAGGTACCGCACAAAACGACGATCTCACCGCCGTCGTGTTAAAGCGAAAAATCACTATCGCCGCGTTAAGGGAAGAATCGGCCCAAGACGAGCTCGTGGCGTTGACTTAATTCAGCCGCGGATTAACGCGGGTTGACGTAGATCTGCGTTTAATCCGCGTTAATCCGCGGCTAAGCGTGGCGTTCCCCGTAGAAATACGGATAGGAGCACTTGTGTATTCGACCTATAATGCGATCTCCTCCTAGTAAATATTGCGAAGGAGTTTTTTCCCCCGACTCATTCTGCAATCGCGTCCCTTAAAAAGGATTAACAGCCGCAAGCGCGAACTCAATGTCGTTGTAAAAGCGACTTTAGAAAGTTGTTGTTCTCCCCTATGCGCTGGTCGTTGCTCCGAATCCCCGTCTTCGGAATCGCTCTCTGTATACCTGTGCTCCTCGTCCTGGTCCTGCCAGCCGCCGCTCAATCAACTGCTTCAATCGAAGGACAAGTGGTCGATCAACACGGTGCGGTGATTCCCGGCGCAAGGATCATCGCAAGCAGCTCGTCGATCGCTGTTCAGCGCGCTACCACCTCCGACGCGAGTGGCAGATATGTGCTGGTCGCACTGCCGCTGGGCGAATATACGATTGTTGCAAGCGCTGGCGGATTCAAACGGCAGGCAATCGCGCAGCTCAGACTCGAGGTCGGAAGAAAGATAACTCAAGACCTTCAGCTCGAAGCGGGAGATATTTCAGAACAGGTGTCAGTCTCTCCAGCTAACGATCCGATCGAACGTTCGACTACTTCAGTCGGGCATGTGATCGATCGCAACATGGTTCAGGATCTTCCGCTCAACGGTCGCTACTTCCTCGATCTGGGATTACTCGTACCCGGTTCCGTAACTCCTCCGCAAGGCGCTTTCTCGGCGTCGCCTATGCGTGGCCTGGGCTCGCTCGCAGTCAACACGACTGGCAACCGTGAAGAAACAGTTAACTACACGATCAACGGCGTTACTCTCAACAACCTCACATTCGCTTCGATAAGCTTTCAGCCATCAATCAATACGATTCAGGAGTTCAAGGCTGACAACTCCACGTTCAATGCTGAATTCGGCGGCAGCTCGGGCGCGATCGTCAACATCGCCACGCGTTCCGGCGCCAATCAGTTTCACGGCGAGTTGTTTGAATTCTTCCGCAACGACGCTCTCGATGCTCGCAATTTTTTTGAACTGACTTCTCACAATCCCGCGCCTTTTAAACGTAACCAGTTTGGCGGCAACATCGGCGGCCCGATCTCCCACGATAAACTGTTTTTCTTTGTCTCGTATGAAGGACTACGCCAACGCCAGGGACTCAATATCAACAGTCTGGTGCTCAGCGACGCCCAGCGCGCGTTAACAACCGATCCTGTAATCACAAAACTGATCGGATTGATCCCACGCGCCAACTTTGTTGACTCGTCAGGAACCGCACGTTTTGTCAGCTCCGCGACTGCGCCTGTCGACGTGGATCAGTGGACGGCAGACGTCGCCTACAATCTCAGCGAAAGAGATCGCTTGCACGGCTATTACGCAGTGCAGCGCTCCGACTCGAGTGAACCCACTCGCACCGGCACTACGATCCCCGGTTTCGGCAGCGTCGCGCGGACCCTGCGACAGATCTTCACGCTCAACGAAACCCATACGTTCAGCCAGGCAGTGCTGAACGAGCTACGCCTCGGCTTCAATCGCTGGTCATCGACGAACACGCCCCTCGCGCAAACCAACCCCGCGGAGCTGGGGATTCGAAACGGCGTAAACGATCCGATAGGTTTGCCGCAGATCAATATCGCCGGCGGCAGTCTCAACTTCGGTGGACCAGCGAATCAACCATCCGGACGTGGCGACACGACTTTTGTCATCGCCAATGTTGTTAACTGGCTACATGGTCAGCACTCAATAAAAATTGGTGGCGAGTACAGGCAGTTTTTCAACAATAACTTTCGACAAACGACGGGCTCGTTCAACTTCGCGAGTGTCGCTGCATTCATCGCCGGAACAGCAAACTCTTTTGCAGTCACGCTCGGCAACCAATCCACGAGTATCACTCAGGACGCACTCGGCTTCTTCGCGCAGGACACTTACAAAATTCATCCGCGTCTGACTCTGGAAGGCGGTCTGCGATACGACTGGAACATGACGCCGAACGAGCGCTACGACCGTTTCATCGTCTTCGATCCAGGCAGCAACTCTTTGCTTCGTGTCGGAACTGATATCAACAAGGTCTACAAAGAGAACAATCAAAACATTCAACCTCGTGTCGGGTTTGCGTGGCTACCGTTCGGGCAAGACGAAACGGTTGTGCGGGCCGCTTATGGTGTGTATGTCGATCAGCCGATGACGAGCATCGTGACCTTGCTGGGTGGAAATCCGCCACTCGCCGTGCCGCTGACTTTCAGCGGCGCGATCCGTCTCGATAATGCAATCGATGTCGCTGGCCCAGCCGGACTCGCGCCCGTGTCGATCGATCACAACTACCGCAATGCTTACGTGCAGTCGTGGAACTTCAACGTGCAGCGCGAGTTTTTTAAGACTGCGTTCATGGCTGGTTATCTCGGCTCGAAGGGCACAAACCTGATCACGCGACGGAACATCAACCAGCCGCTGAATGGCGCGCGCCCGTTTCGGACGCTTTCAGCAACGAGCCCGATCCTTCCGGGCACAACGCTGGGCAACATCACTGAAGTCGGAAGCTCCGGTAATTCAAACTACAACGCGCTACTGCTAACAGCCACACGACGCTTAAAAAAAGCATGGCAATTCCACGCGTCCTACACGTGGTCCAAGTCGATCGACTACACCTCGTTCAGCACCGGCGGCATCCTCGTACAGAATAGCGATGACCTGCCGGGCGAGCGCGGACCTTCTGATTTCGACGCGCGGCATCGCTTCGTACTCAGCTCACTTTGCGAACTGCCTTTCCGTGGGAATCAATTCGTCTCAGGCTGGCAACTCGGAGTGATAGTGCAGTCACAGAGTGGCAATCCGTTCAACGTCGTGACGACAAACAGCACGGTTAACGGTGTTGCCAACACGCTGCGCCCGGATGTGAGTGGTCCGGTAGCTGCCCCGGGCGAGGTGGATCAGTGGTTTGATACCTCGGTGTTTACAGCAGTGCCGCGCTTCGGAAACCTCGGTCGCAACGTGATCGTTGGCCCAACATTCAATAATTTTGATTTCAGTGTGATCAAGATCACAGACATTGGAGACAGATTTCGCGTTCAGTTTCGAGCAGAAGTCTTTGATCTATTTAACCACGCGAACTTCGGCCGGCCGGGTAATACGGTTGGCACTCCTTTATTCGGTCGCATCACGAGCACACGCTTTCCAACCGGAGAGAGTGGCTCGTCGCGCCAGATCCAGTTCGCAGTGAAGGTGATGTACTAGCAGGGGGGAAGCTTTGTTCAAGAGGTCCCAAAACAACCATCTCTGCGGCGCTCTGCGTATCTCTGCGTTCTCTGCGTTCTCTGCGTTTAAAGGCTATTTCAACGCAGAGGACGCAGAGATACGCAGAGGGCCACAGAGAATCGCCCTTTTGCTACTTTTGTTGACACTGCTGGCGCCGGCTGCGAGCGCTCAGGATACGCGTAAAAAAGTCCTCATGCTCTACTGGGAGAGCAAGGACTTCGTCGGCAACATCAGTTTTGACAAAGGCTTTCAGGCTGGCCTTTTTGCAGACCCGTCGAGCAAGTGGGAGCTTTTCAGCGAGTATCTCGACACAACGCGGTTCCCCGGCGAGCGTCAGTCGGAGCTACTGCACGACTACCTCCGCGAAAAGTATAAAAATCAAAAAATCGACGTAGTAGTCGCCACGCCAGACCCCGCCCTCACTTTTCTCCTCAAGTATCGCACCGATCTTTTTCCGAATTCCCCGGTAGTTTTTGTGGCTGTCGAGCGCCCATCGCAGGAGGCGCGTGCCGCTGGTCCAGGTCTGACGGGAATTATCCGAGCCAACACTCATCGAAAGACTCTCGATCTCGCTCTGAACCTGCACCCTCAAACCAAAGAAGTATTTGTTATTAGCGGAACGCCGGAGCACGACAAGAGATTTGAAACAATCGCGCGGGAAGAGCTTGCCGGCTACGACAAAAAGTTTCGCATAACGTATTTCACCGATCTTCCGATCCTTGAATTACTCGAGCGCGTGAAAGTGTTGCCGCAGGAATCAATCATCCTTTACGTCTGGCATCGCTCAGCGCTGGAAACGGAAAAATCTCTGCAAACCTTCGAGGTTTTGGAAAAGATCAGACAAGTCGCAGCAGTCCCGATCTACGGAATGGGAAGTCGGAATGTCGGATACGGGATTGTCGGTGGTTACGTGCAGGATTCGGAACGGAACGGCCTTGAAGCCGCCGAACTGGTTCGCAGGATTCTGAACAACACACCCGCGCAGGAAATCCCTGTAGACAGTGCTGCTTCAGTTCCGATGTTTGACTGGCGCGAGTTGCAACGTTTTGGAATCAACGAGAGCAGTCTCCCCAGCGGCAGCGTCATTCGTTTCAAAGAATTTACCCTCTGGGAGCAATACCGGTGGCGATTCGTTGTGGTAGGGTTTCTCTTAATTATACAAACCGCGATCATTACGACTCTCCTGTTGGAACGGCGACGGCGCCGCCGCGCTAAGGAGGCTCTCGACCGGCTGAATGCGGAGTTGGAAGTGCGTATCGATGATCGTACCGCCGCGCTGCACGCGAAGAGTAGAGAGCTGGAATCTTTTGCTTACTCAGTCGCGCACGATCTCAAAGCCCCGCTCCGTGGAATTGATGGCTACAGTCGCCTTCTGCTTCAGGATTACAGTGAAAGTTTACAAGACGACGGCTGCACCATGTTGCAAACGATCCAGGATTCGACGGACGAGATGAGCCGGTTGATCGACGACCTGCTCGCCTATTCCAAATTGGAGCGTCGTGAGCTGAATACTGACACGATTGAGTTAGCGCCGGTTGTTACGTCGTTGGTGGAAGAGAAAAAACGCGAATCCGCAGAGCGTACGATTGATTTTGTCGTCGACGTTAATGGAGCGTTTGTATTGGCGGATGCGAGTGGACTGTCTCAGGCGTTGCGAAACTATCTCGACAACGCGATCAAGTTCACGGGTAAAGTTCCGGCGCCACGCATTGAAGTCGGATCGGAAGAAGGTGCGGAGAGTTGTGTGCTTTGGGTTCGCGACAACGGCATCGGCTTCGACATGCAGCACCACGAGCAGATCTTCGACATCTTTCAACGACTCAACGTCGCTAACGACTATCCGGGCACCGGGATCGGTTTGGCGATCGTGCGTAAGGCAATAGAGCGTATGGGCGGTCGCGCGTGGGCCGAGAGCAAGCCCGGCGCCGGTGCGACTTTTTATTTGGAGATTCCCAAGCGGGCAAAAGAACGAACAGCTTTCTCTGCGTAACCTCTGCGTTCTCTGCGTCTCTGCGGTAAATATCACTGCGGAGACGCAGAGAACGCAGAGGTTACGCAGAGAAGAAGTCGATTGATATGAGAGTACTTTACGTAGAAGATGATCCGCGCGATGCCGACTTAACTGTCCGAGTGTTGTCGAGGACTGCGTCTCATATCACTCTCGAAACTCTTTCCAGCGTCCAACAGGCACACGAACGCCTGCAGCGGCTCGCGTCTGATCCGATCGACCTCGTGCTAACTGACATGCACTTGCGCGACGGCGATGGTCTATCACTACTCAACTACATCCGTGAAAACTCTTTGCCGCTCGCAGTCGTGATCGTCACTGGCATGGGAGACGAAGACACTGCAGTCGCCGCGCTGAAGGCTCGCGTCGATGATTACGTCGTCAAACGCAAAGGCTATCTCGACAAACTGCCGGTAACACTCGAGAGTGCTTTCAATCACTACCTCGCCGACGCCGCGCGCCGCGCCAATCCGTTGAGAGTTCTTTACGCTGAGAGCAATTTGTCTGACATCGAAAACACGCGTCGCCACCTGGCAGTGCACGCCGATCACATCCACATGGAAATCGTCGGCACGGATCACGAAGCAGTGTTCACTCTGCAAGACGACCTCAAGCGTTTTGATGTGCTGCTCCTGGACTTCAAGCTTAACGCGCTTCACTTCTTGAGGGAGCTGAGTCTGCAAAGCAAGAGAATTCCGCCAACAGTCTTGCTCTGTAATGAAGCAGATGAAGAGTTTGCCAGGCAGGGACTCAAACTCGGCGCTTCGAGTTGTCTCGTAAAGCGCCCCGGTTACCTTTATCAACTGTCGTGGGAGTTGGAGCAGGCACATGCGCGCGCTGATTTGGAGCACCGGGAAGCGGCGTTGCACGCGAGCGAGGAACGCAACCGCGCCATCTTGAATGCCATACCCGATCTGATGTTTCTGCTCGACCGCGAAGGAACATACCTCGATTACCACGCACCTGATGACAGCGCTCTTTTCGCAGCGCCGGAAGAGTTTCTCGGCAAGAAGCAGTCTGAGGTGTTACCGCCCGGTCTCGCTGCCAAGTTTGCTTATAGCTTTGCCAAAGTCTTGCAAACCGAACAGCCGGTTCTTTTGGAATACTCACTGTCCGCGGCTGAAGGTTTACGAACTTTTGAGGCATCGATGGTGCGATGCAACGGCGACAGAATCCTCGCCATCGTGCGCGACATCACGCGGCGTAAGGAAGCAGAGGGGTCCTTGAAAAAAGCATTGGCCGAAGTGCAAAGCTTGAAGGATCAACTGCACCAGGAAAATATTTATCTAAAACAGGAGATTCGCGACGCCAGCAACTTCGGCGAGATCATCGGGCAAAGTGAACCGCTTAGACGAGTGCTGAGCAAGGCAGAACAAGTCGCTCCGCTCAATACCACAGTCTCGATTTTTGGTGAAACTGGTACTGGCAAAGAGTTACTGGCCCGCGCGATTCATAAGCTTAGTCCGCGCCGGAATCATACGCTGATCAAAGTTAATTGCGCCGCGTTGCCGGGCTCCCTGATCGAGAGTGAGTTGTTCGGTCACGAGAAAGGCGCATTTACGGGTGCCGATTCTCGACGTCCCGGACGCTTCGAGATCGCTCACGGTGGCACTCTTTTTCTCGATGAGGTTGGCGAGCTGCCACTCGATCTACAAAGCAAACTACTGCGCGTGCTCGAAGAAGGTGAGTTTGAACGACTTGGAGGTACTCACACGTTAAAGGTTGACGTACGTGTGATCGCCGCCACGAACCGCAATCTCGAAGAAGCCGTACGCAAGGGAGAGTTTCGCTCCGATCTCTATTACCGGCTCAACATCTTTCCGATCACGCTTCCCCCTTTGCGCGACCGGAAAGAAGATATACCGATACTCGTAACTCATCTCGTCAGGAACTTGAGCCAGAAGCTCGGCAAAACGATTGACGCAATCTCACAAGACACGATGGCGAAGTTGCGCAACTATCCCTGGCCCGGAAATGTACGCGAGCTGAGAAACGTGATCGAGCGCGCGGTAATCATCACTCCGGGATCGCAACTGCGCTTGATCGACGATCTCGATTCGCAGGCTTTGGAATTGGACCTTCACGAAGAGACCACGCTGCAGAGTGTATTTCAGGTTGGAGGGACACTCGAACAGTCCGAGTACAACCTGATAATACAAACGTTAAAGAAAGTTCATTGGAAAGTGGAGGGTCCAGGTGGGGCCGCGGAGTTGCTCAACATCCATCCCAGCACGCTGCGTTCAAGGATGCGCAAGCTCCGCATCGAGCGGCCAAGATATTCCACGCAAACTGTAGAGAACTAATTAAGCCCCTAAGTGATTAATCGTTTGGGCTTGTGTCTTCCTGTGATCTCTGATGATCGCCACCGCTTCGTCGGCGTTCGCCACACAAACCGGGATATCAACATCTTCGGGATTGATCAGCGGCGTCTCGAACGACAGCATCGCATCACGCACCCACTCGATTAAACCCGGCCACATCTTTCCCACCATGATCAGAGGCGTATGCTCGAGGTGCCGGACCTGAAGTAACTGCCAGATCATCATTGTCTCCAGCACCGTGCCGATGCCACCCGGCGCGACGATGAAGGCGTCAGACGCGAGCACGAAGTGATGCAGGCGCGTAAAGAACGTTTTATGCTCGTACGCGAGCTCGACGAAGGGATTCACGTCCTGTTCGAATGGCAGGTCAACGCGGATGCCCATTGATTTCGCCTCCCCTGCAAGATCGACGCCTGCATTCGCGGCCTGCATCAAACCTGGTCCACCACCGGTGATGATGTCGCAGCCCATTTCCGCCAACATCTTCGCAGCTCTCTTCGTCTCGTCGTAAGCAACCGTTCTGGGCTTCGCTCTCGCCGAACCAAAGATCGTCACTCGATAACGATCGCGATGCGACGGTTTCAATCGCGTAAGATTATTGACCACATCCCAGAGCCCGAGAACAGAATCAACCAGTACCTTCTTCACCGCCTCTTCATCATTAAGACTGACTGCACTCATAATCTCTCCATTTTTGTGTTTTGTGCCTTTTGTGGCTAGATCTCGATCACGTCGTCAAGAGCGGGGCATTCTGTTTGCGCTCCGAATCGTTGCTTAATCTGTTCACTGAAAGCTCGTCGCGCACGATCTTCACCGTGCGTGATAATCGTGCGTGGTCGCGAGGGCGCCATCGCACCGTACCAGTCGAGTAAACCATTCTGATCGGCATGCGCGCTGAAGCCACCCATCGTATGGATCGACGCACGCACCGGGACTTCCTCACCAAATATCATCACCGACTTCGCACCATCGACCAGTTTGCGCCCGAGCGTTCCCGGAGACTGAAATCCGACAATCAGCACTGCTGTCTCCGGTATCGGCAAGTTGTGTCGCAAGTGATGCATGATGCGCCCGCCAGTACACATACCACTGCCGGCCATGATCAAACACGGTCCTTTGACACTGTTCAGAGCCCTCGATTCTCCGGGCTTCACACAAGGCCGAGCACTGGTCAGGCTCCGCGCCAATTCGCCCGACTGGACCATCGATAACGCTTCGGCATCGAAGAGCTCGTTGTTTCTGCGGTAAATGCTCGTGGCTTGAACTGCCATCGGGCTGTCGAGATAAATCGGAAACCGTGGCAACGTCTTTTTCCTGAACGCTCCGGCGAGCAAGTAAAGAAGTAACTGCGTTCGCCCGATGGCAAAGATCGGCACCAGCACTTTCGCCTTGTTCTGAATCGCCTGCTCGATTATTTCTCTTCCCTCGATTGCCGTGTCGTGCAGTGAGCGATGAGTACGATCGCCGTAAGTGGATTCCATGATCACCGCATCTGCCTCTTTGAACGGCTCGGGATCGTTGAGCAGCGGTGCACCTCGTGGTCCGAGATCGCCGGAAAACACGACGACCTTCTTGTGACCATTCTCAGATATCGTCAACTCAACACTCGACGATCCAATCACGTGGCCAGCATCAACCAGTCGCGCCTCGATACCGCGCGCGACTTCAAAACGCTGGTTGTATTTGACTGGTGCGGCCAGTGGCCCCAGCTTGCGAACATCTGCCTCTTCGAACAACGGCTCGAGTGGCGGTAACTTTTGGCGGGCGCGTTTCAGGTTCTCGCGTTTTAGATCCTGCGCTTGAAGCGAGTGCGAGTCTTTGAGAATGAGCGTGGCGAGATCGAGTGTTGGCCTGGTGGCATAGATTGGACCTTTGTACCCATTGCGAGTAAGCAGCGGTAGACGTCCGACGTGGTCCAGGTGTCCGTGAGTAAGCACGACCGCGTCGAGCTTCCCACCTTCGATTTGCGCTTTGCGGCGATTCTTCGCGCTTTCCTGCTTGCGACCCTGGAAGAAACCACAGTCGACAAGGATGCTGGCGTCTTTAGTAATCACTTGATATGCGGATCCGGTTACATCACCGGCTGCGCCAAGGAAACGAATTTTCATAACTGCTCCTGAATAGCTCTTCTCTGTGCAACCTCTGCGTTCTTTGTGTCTCTGTGGTTAACTAGTTCAAGGCAATAACTCACCACAGAGACACAGAGAACGCAGAGGTTGCACAGAGGAATCAAGCTGCTCATCGTCAAGGTCAAAACGGCCAGCGCCACTCGGTTACTTCTGGCTTGTCGACGCCATATTCATGCGCATACCGGCGACACTCGATCTGCAAGTTCCTGAACTTTTCCTTGGCGTGAGCGCCGATTGATTGCAGCTTCGGAACGCGATCGATGACGTCGATCGCGAGCGTGTACCGATCGATTTCATTTTCAATCGCCAGCTCCATCGGCGTGTTGATGTTGCCGCGCTCCTTGTAGCCGCGCACGTGAAGATTTCTGTGATTGGTCCGGTTGTAGGAAAGTCGATGAATCAACCACGGATAACCGTGGAAATTGAAAACGATCGGCTTGTCGATAGTAAACAGGCTGTCGAAATCGCGATCACTCAAGCCGTGTGGATGCTCTCGATTGGTTTGCATCTTGAACAGATCGATCACATTGATGAAACGGATCTTTAGATCTTTAAACTCGTTACGAAGCAACGCCGTAGCCGCGAGCGCTTCCTGAGTCGGAATATCACCGGCGCACCCAATCACAACATCTGGCTCCTGCCCTTGATCGTTGCTTGCCTTTGGCCAGATGCTAATGCCCTTGGTGGCATGCGTCATTGCAGTGTCGATATCCAGATACTGCAAGTGCATCTGTTTATCGCTCACGATCACATTGATGTAGTTTTCACTACGCAGGCAGTGATCGGCGACCGACAGCAGGCTGTTGACGTCCGGCGGCAGATAGATACGCGTGACTGCGGCGCGCTTGTTTACAACTACGTCCAGGAATCCCGGATCCTGATGAGTAAAACCGTTGTGATCCTGTCGCCAGACGGTTGAAGTGATCAGAAGATTGAGTGAAGCAATGTTGCGGCGCCATGAAAGCTCATTACAGATCGACAGCCATTTCGCATGCTGATTGAACATCGAATCAATCACATGCGCGAACGCTTCATACGTCGAAAAGAAACCATGCCGTCCCGTCAACAAATATCCTTCCAACATGCCTTCGAGCGTGTGCTCGCTCAACATTTCAATGACACGGCCATCAGGCGACAATTCACCGCCATCGCTGTCTTCCGGAAAGTATTCCTCAATCCAAAACTTCTTACTTGCCTCGTAAATCGCATCCAGCTTGTTTGACGTGTTTTCATCCGGACTAAAGACCCTGAACTTGTCCATATTCAACTTCATCACGTCGCGCAGAAACTTGCCGAGAGTTTTGGTGTTTTCCAGTTCGACCTGGGCAGGCTTATCAAACTTTGCAGCGTACGTTCTGAAGTCGGGCAGGCGCAGGTTCTTCTTTAACTCGCCTCCGTTGGCATGTGGATTCGAGCCCATGCGACGTTTGCCGGTCGGCGTCAACTCGCGCAACTCGGAAATCAGAACGCCGTTGGTATCAAAGAGCTCTTCAGGTTTGTAACTGCGCATCCACTCTTCGAGTAGTTTGAGGTGCGCCGGATTCTTCTTCACGCCGGAAAGCGGCACCTGGTGCGAGCGCCACAAACCTTCCACTTTGTGGCCGTCGACTTCGGAAGGCGCCGTCCAACCTTTCGGTGAGCGAAGGACGATCATGGGCCAGCGCGGTCGTTCTGTAGCTTCTTCCCGGAAACTGCGAATGGTCTTGACGCAGTGGTCCAAGGTGGCGGCCATCGCCTGGTGCATCGACGCTGCGTCAGATCCCTCGACAAAGAGCGGCGTGTAACCATAGCCCTTGAATAGATCTTCCAGCTCCTGGTGAGTGATGCGTGCGAGCAGCGTGGGATTGTTGATCTTGTAACCATTGAGATTAAGGATCGGGAGAACTGCGCCGTCTCGTTTCGGATTGAGAAACTTGTTGATGTGCCACGAAGTTGCGAGTGGGCCAGTTTCGGCTTCACCGTCACCGACCACCGCCGCAACGATCAGATCAGGGTTGTCGAAAGCCGCGCCACACGCGTGCGACAGTACATAACCGAGTTCCCCGCCCTCATGAATCGATCCCGGAGTTTCCGGTGTGCAATGACTGCCGATGCCGCCTGGAAAAGAGAATTCCTTGAAGAAGTAATGCAGTCCTTCCTCGTCCAGGCTCTTATCCGGGTAGACTTCAGAATACGAGCCTTCCAGATAAACTGGACCCAGAACTCCTGGCGCACCATGCCCCGGCCCGGCCATGAAGATCATGTCCAGATCATTCAACTTAATGACGCGGTTCAGATGGGTATAGATAAAGGACAGCGCCGGGCTCGAGCCCCAGTGACCCAGCAGACGGTTCTTGATGTGGTCGGGTTTCAGCGGCTCGCGAAGTAGCGGATTGCCCTGAAGATAGATCATCCCGAGGGCAAGGTAATTGCAGGCACGCCAAAACGCATGAATCTTCCGCGCCTCAGTCTCGTCTAATGGAGCGCCCGGAATCGTGGCGCGCGCCACACCATAAGCACTCAGGTCATTCACTACTGTTTTACTCGCGCTCATGAACTCCACCTTCTGGGGGATGAGGTGGTGAGGCCCTTCTTGAAAGATCTACTCAATGGATCACGATGCCGATGCTAAGACGCAGGTTGTCCTGGCGCGTGCCGGGTATAACAAACGGCGTCCCGACTGTTTGAAACGGCGTTGGCGCAAGCACGATCCCGGTCTGCTGATCGCCGCGCTTGATGATGTTCCAGTCGATTTGAACAATTCTTAGATCGAACCTGTCGTTCAGCTTGAGATCGAGTCCGCCGCCGAAGGCCATCGCAAAGCTCGTCTCGTTGGTGTGAAAATCGCTGATGCCGAAGACTGCCGGCAGTTGCGGGCTATCGACGTCGAGTTTCTGAACGGCGACGCCAAAGAGGGCGTGGCCGAATGGCTTGAATGTCGGACCATCGTTAGCGTTGTTCTTCACCTGTATGCCGCCGAGAAAGTTTTGGACGGTCGAGTCGACTGTGCCGCTTCCTGCCGGGCGTGAAAAATTGTCTTCGCGGAGATGGAGTGAATAGTCGAATTTAGCCCCGACGTATTTGTGAAAGTTTGCGCCGAATGCGAGGTTGAAGCCACGCAAGGTTTGTCTATCGCCAAGGACGTCGTCGACCGCGGGGCTCCCAGTATCGCCCGCGAGGTTATCGTAGAACAGGGCCGAATAGCCTCCGAAGAATTCGTATTTCTTGTAATCGTCCTGTGCGAAAGTCGTAATCGTTGAGAGTAAAACCAGAGCTGCGAGTACCGCCAAACGCTTCATAAACCTTGTTCCTTTCATGCGTTATTGGTCGGGGAATGCAGGTAGTCTATTGATGGTCCAGCAGGCATGAAACTGTCAGTATTGACAGGTTTCGGTTTGAAACCACTTTTGTGCTTTGTGCCTTTTTGTGGCTAAAAATTCTGTGCCTTTTTGTGGCTCAACCGGAGAGCTGAGGCATCAGGTAGAACATGAGGGCGATGATGGCGTAGACGGTGATCAGTTGCACGCCTTTAAACCAGTTCGACTGCCCGTCACCACTCACCATCGATCCGATCGCCACAGCGATGAACAACGAACCAAGCTCCGCGCGACCGAACGCGAGTTCCAACGGTTTTGGTGCGACGAAGTAACTCGCCAGCACCAGTATTGGCGCAACAAACAACGCGATCTGTATACAACTTCCCGATGCAATGCCGACTGACAGATCCATCTTGTTCTTGCGCGCCATCGCTATCGCCGATCCGCTCTCTGCTGCCCCACCGACAATCGCGACGAATACAATACCGATAAACAACTGCGACATGCCCAGCGCCTTACCCGTTTCCTCAGCAGCGCCGACAAGGATCTCACTCATCCACGCCGCCAGCACTGACGCCGCCAGCAAAGTGATTACAGCACGCGCCACCGACCACTGTTGTTCGTGATGCGCTTCATGTCCGGTATCCACGCTGGCAAAAGACGCCGTGTGTGTTCGCAGTGAAAACAGGATGTACAGCGCATAAGCTATCAACAACATCACTGCAATTCCGATATTGAGCAGTTGTTCCTGCCGTATCACTTCGTTTGGTCCAAACACTCGACTAAACGCGCTTGGCACAGTCATGCTAACCGCCGCCAGAAACATCATGGTGCTGTACGCACGCGCGGCTGTCTGGTTGAAACGCTGTTCGTGATAGCGAAGACCGCCCAATAAAAAAGAAACACCAAGCGCGAGCATCAGATTGGCAAGGATTGCTCCCACGAGCGACGCGCGCACCATCTCGAGTAAGCCCGCCTTCAGCGCCACAAACGCAATGATCAATTCCGGCGCATTGCCAAACGTTGCATTCAACAATCCACCGACAGCATCGCCAGTGCGATGGGCAAGCTGCTCGGTAGCACCTACAATTTGGGCAGCAATCGGAACAATCGCCGCCGCCGCCATGAAAAACAACACGGGCGCAGAGACGTGGGCCACGTGCTCGAGCGCGACGGTAATCGGGATGAACAACAACAACCAGTTCATCGGACTGCGCACAAAACTACCGAGCGGCGTTCGCGGTGATCCAACGTCGTGCAACTCAGCAACTGCTTGATCTGCTGTAGCCATATCAATCTCCTCTCACTTCTTCTCTGCGTGACCTCTGCGTTCTCTGCGCCTCTGCGGTTTACATTCGTTCTTTACCGCAGAGGCGCAGAGAGCGCAGAGGTCACGCAGAGTTAAAATCCGTAAACAACCGGCGCCAAAACCAGCACGACAATTCCAACAATCAACGTCAGTGGAATCCCGACGGTGGCAAAATCAGAAAAGACATAGCCACCCGGTTTCTGGACCATCAGGTTCGTTTGGAAACCGGCTGGATTGATAAACGCGCTCGAAGCGCCGCTCATCAGAATCATCGCAAACGGAAGAAAACTGACACCAAGACTTGTCGCCAGCGACACCGCGACGGAAAACATCAGCACCGCCGCCGCGACATTCGTGATCACATTCGTCAGCAGAACCGTGCCGACATAAACAGCTGTCAACGCCATCATCGGACTACGCCCACCGATGACGGCAAATAAATCCGCGGTCTTTGTCGCGAGGCCACTTCCAGTGATTGCCGACTCCAATCCAACCGCCGCGCCCAGCACGACGATCGTTTGCCAATCAACGCTTTGCCACAAACGATCGACCGTCAAACAGCCCGTCACCAACATAGCCATCGCTGCCAACAGTGCGGCGTTGAGCATGCTGGTGAGTCCGGTGGCCGCAAGGACAACCATCCCGACCGTAATCACGATCGCGACGAGGGCACGATCGATTCGCTGCACGCGAAACCCTTCGAGTCTTTTAGTCAGTATGAAATCTGACTCGCGCCGGTTTTCATAAAAGAAAGCGTCATCGACTTCCACGACGCCTGCGTCGCCTGCCTCGAGACGCAAATCAGCAAGCGGCTCGCGAGGCGCCTGACCATGACGCGAAACGCCGACCAGCATCAGTTCATAAGGACTGTCAGGAAGCGGAAGATCACCGACTTTGTGTCCAATTGCCGGCGATCGCGCAGACAACACGACTTCGACCAGTTGATGTTCATGTCGACGGCTCGACATCTTCGTCGCATAAGCCGGAACCAGTCCGATCGTGGTCCATAGTCCCGGCAGGGCGTCTGCCGGTGTGGAGAAAGCCAGTAAGTCACCGGTTTCAAGCTTCGTGGTGGCGTTTGGTTTTAAAGTTGTGCCATTGCGTCTAAGCGACTCAAGAGTAAAACCGACGGGATGGGCCAATCCCGCCTGCTCGAGTGTCTTTTGTTTCAGCTTGGAATCATCGATCAGGAACTCACTACGAAAGGAACGTTTCTCAACGCCGGCTTGAGTTGCAGTTCTGTCTTTTAATAAACGAGAACCAATCAACATCATGTAGGCGATACCGGCAACCGCGGCGGGTATACCGATCAATGCGGGATCAAAGAACCCAATGGGCTTGCTCGCCGGCAATTCACCTTTCGACATCGCGTCTGAAACCAACCCCGCGATAATCAAATTCACTGACGTTCCAATCAGAGTGATCGTGCCGCCGAGAAGCGCGATATAACTCAGTCCCATGAACAGTCTTGAACCCTGCAGACCAGTGCGACGCGTGAGGTCGCGCACCGCCGGGATCATCATCGCGACGAGTGGCGTGTTATAGAGAAACGCGCTGACGATTGAAATCGGAAGGAAGATCCTCAGTTGCGCGATCATGATCGATCTCGGCAATCCGATGACGCGTTCAGACAAAAGCGAGATGGCCCCGGTCGCATACATGCCGGCAGCGACTGGATAGAGTGCGGCAACCGTGATCACTCCGGTGTTGCTGTAGCCTTTGAGCAATGCCGCGGGTGCTGCGAGTTGCAGCGTCATCGCGACAGTGATGGCGCCGACAAACACTAACCAGATCGGTAGTTTATTCCACACTAAGAGAACAACCATTACGATCAGGAGTGCCAGAGTCATCCAGGCTGGGGTTGTCACAGCTTAAGATCTTATTGAGAGCGCAGGAAGACCGTACCTGTCAGAAATAACAGTGGCCGTAAAGAGATCACAAAAAGCACAAAGAGAGGAACACATAAGGAAAATAAGAAAAAATGATTTCTGCCTTTTGTGTTCCTCTTTGTGCTTTTTGTGAACTACCGTGGGTGACATTCCACGCACTGAAACGGAGATAGATCACCGAGATTCACAGGGTGCTTGAACGGCTCGTTCGCTTTGTGGCAGGTCTCACACTTCCGATCCGCCAGACCGCCAAGATCGACCGGATGCTGGAAGTTCTGCATCTTCGCTGACGCAGCCGGATTCGCCGAGTCTGCCAACACGGTGTGACACACGTTACAGTCGTTGCGGATTACCTTTCCTTTGTCACTGACGTGCTCTCCGTCGTGACAGCGGAAACAACCGGTGTAATAGAAGTGCCCGAGATTATCCGGGTGCGCCTGCCAGTCAGTCTTCATCTCCGGAAAAATGTATGTCTGGAAGATTCGTTGTACTTCACTGATTGACGATTTGATTGCCGCATTCTTGCTCGCGTATACGTCTGCGTAGTTTGTTTTATAAAACTGGTCCAGGTGCGAGCCGATTGTGTTAACCGCTTCGTTAGTCGTGTTGTACTGCCTCGTGAGTACTTCGACTGATTGTCGCTTCAAGTAAGGCAACGAAGGATCGAGCTTGCCGGCTGCAAACGATTGATCGACTGCCTGATCGGGTGGCAAGTACCTGTGCGTGGGTCGATTGTGGCAATCAACACAGTCCATCCGGCGCTTGTCAGCACTCGCTATCTGCTCCGGTTTGAGAGGGCGAGTACGATCGTAATATTCGGTGACGTTTCCTTCGCGATCCTTTACGCGAATCCAGGGAATAGTCTGACGTCGCTCGTCCGATGCGATGAACGTGATTTCGTTATTGATGTTCATGTGCCAGTGAATACCGGCAACAATTCCCGTCTTCTGACTGCCGCCACCGACATTTATCAGCATGTGCAGTTGGCGCAGCGAGTTCTGCTCGTCGTATGCGTAGTGGTTGAAGGTTTTGAGTTTTGCCCCGTGGAACTTTTCGGGCCAGTGACAATGCCCGCATGTCTCATCCGCGGGCCGAAGGTTGTGAACCGGAGTCGGAATAGGCCGCGAATAGGTGCCACGAATCAGAGAAACGAGCTGGCGTGTGCCGGCCAGCTTCGATCGCGCATACCACTGCGCGCCCGAGCCGACGTGACAATCGACGCATCTGATATGTGCATGGGGCGCCACCTGAAAGGATGTGAATTCCGGGCTCATGACGCTGTGACAAGCTTGACCGCAAAAGCTTACCGACTCGGTGTATTCATACGCCTTGTAACTGCCAAACGCGCTCATCGATACGAACAGGAACGTGAAGACGAGTAGCAGAGTGGCGACGCGACGCTGGCGCGCATCGTTGAAATCGATCTTCGGATAGGCGCCGAGATCTGATGTAGGATTGAGACGACGCCTGCGACGCTCGCGAATCATTCCGGCAACTATCACGAGCAAACCCAGGATCAGAAACGCCGGGAGAAGCATGTAGGTGACGATGCCGAAGTAGGGGTTTTCAGTGCGCTGCGTGAGGTCGATCAAAAACAGCAGTAAGATGCAAGCGAGACTGGTAAACGCAATCACCATCCCGACGAAACTCACGTAGTTTCTGGTCAGGCTGGGCAGACTGCTCCTTGGCGTTGAGTCGTCACTCATCGTTTGGGTTATACCTCTGCGTTGATCTCTGCGTTCTCTGCGCCTCTGCGGTGACGTACCCTTTTAACCGCAGAGACGCAGAGAACGCAGAGGTTTCGCAGAGAAGCCGAAGCAGTTACGGTGTTGCTTTTAGCTGCTTCATGTAATCGACCAGGGCCTTCGCCTGTTCAGCCGTCACGCCTTTGTCTCCATAGGCTGGCATGTGCGGTGGCTTCGCGGCTTTCTTGCCTTTCAGGATCGCTTCAACCATCTGGTCGTCGCTGATGGAAGTGTCAAACTTCTTCTCGGCTTTCTTGCCATGACACGCCACGCATTTCGTTTTGTAAGTATCCGCTGGTTCCGCAGGCGCTGCTTTCGTTCGTGCTGCTACTACGACGAGCATTCCGGAAAGCAATGCCGTTCCCGATACCCCTGCAATGATCGCGCTTAGTTTTTTCATAGTTCTTCCTCCCAAGTTCAAAACCGCCAGGTCGAGCCTTTATGACAACGTATACACACTGAAAAGTCGTCGCCACCAAATGCGCGTTTGCCGTTATGACAACTCATGCAACTGAAGCGACGACTTGGTGCGTGGTGATTAAGTGCTACTGGTCCAGTCACCTTCTGACCCTGTACCTTGTGACAATCAACACACCGCAAAGATTCTGAGTTGTCATGGCGCACGTGACTGAACCCCATCCGAAATGCCGGCGCGTTCTGCGAGGTTCGCATCAAACGGCCGAGCTTGTGACAGACGGCGCATGACGAAATATCTTTGCCGTTCGACTTTGCGCCCGGCGAATGGCAACTAAAACAATTTCTATGCGCGCTCATTCCCGTAGGGATGGTGAGCGCAATTCCACGATTAACCGGACGATGACAACTGCTACATCCCGCGCCACCATGCTTCGCGTGATCGAATTTGCTATTGAAACTTCGCAGCGGCGGAAACGCTTTCATCGCTCCAGTCTGAGCGTCTGTATGACAGATCGTGCAAACTGGACCACTACTGCCGCTCGCAAAGAGTGGCTGATGACAACCAATACAAGGCGTGTGCTTATCTTTCCCGGGTAACGTTGGTTGTATTGAATCGTTTTCGCGCCGGTGACATAACAAACAGGGCAGTCGCGAGTGGTTTGGATTCTCGTGCTGAAACTTTGAGAAATCCGCACCATTGCCCCCGGTCTGTGCGAACGCCGTGGTGACCCAGGTAACGGCAATCAACGTGGTTTCCAATATTCTGTACTTCCTCATTCCAACGATTACTGGCTCGACGACTTCGACACAGCCGCCGGATGGCTGGACGGCAGCGATCGAGTGCCCAATACAATGTGACACTTCACGCAAACAAACTGAGCGTTGGCCTTCCGCTGGTCCATCTCGTAGTTGAGTATGCCGCCGTCGTCTGTTGTCGCGGTGATGTGACATCCGTCTGCTCCACCACACGATTTCACGGGGGGCTTCAGCGTTTTCACGTCATGACACTTCGTGCACTCAATCTCGCCATGCACTTCATGTCGAAACGCGCCGGCCGCCGTTCGCCGGCGCCAAACGGCCATCGCGATCGGATCGTCAAAGCCAATCGTCTTCGCTAACTTCGGATCGAAATCGACGTGCGTGTTAGTAATGGGCAGGTGACAACTGCTACAGCTCTGCGGCAACGGAGCAAGCTCGCTCTCCTGGTTGTGACAGCTAAAGCACTGGCTATGCGTCAGCGGCAGCGACTTGAACGTTCCCTTCTTCAGCCAGAACGCATCGCCGTGATCTTTCGGTGGCTTGGTAACGAACTCCTGATCTGAATCACCCTGAGGTTGATAAGTGTCATGACAAGTCGCGCAATTATCAGCGCCGCTGTCCTGATGTTTGTCGTGTGGAAAAGCGACTTTGAAATCAGAAACAAATTCCTTTCCCCTTGCAGACGCCCAAAACGCTGCGCCAAGACTCGGAAACGGAAAGCGCGACGTATCCCTTGGACTCGCTTTGACGTGGCAATTCGAGCAGATGCGCGGCGCGGGTCTTTCACGCGCAAAAAATTGCTTCCGGTGACAGGCGATGCACGACTGGTGCTCTGGAAACTCGGAAATATCCGGAAACGCGTCGCTCTCTTTGCGCACGGCTTTCCAGTTTGCTGAAGGAAATTTATGACAGGTCTGGCATTCGAGACGGTGCTTATCGTTGGCGTGTGAGAACCGCGAATAATCGATGCGCGTTTGCGCCGATGCCTCACAAGCCGCAACCAGACACAAAAACCATACGTGCGTCGTTCTCACCACTTTTTGATTTCTCTGTGCAATCTCTGTCATCTCTGCGTCTCTGTGGTTAACTTATTCGCGGCAATAACTCACCACAGAGACACAGAGAACACAGAGGTTGCACAGAGAAGAGCGAGCCCGTAAGTTTTTGTTCATTCCTGGCGCCCGAAATAAAACCGCAATGACGTGTATGGCAGGTGCGCGTGATAATTCTGCGGCCTTGGACCAACCAGCACGCTCTCGTTGTAGTTGTAGTATTGATACCCGACGTTCCAATCCAGGCGCCGGTGCAGCCTGATCGCGAGCCGGCTGTCGGGAGATTGAAAACTCATCGGATACGAAGTGACTAAAAACCCCGGGTTGCCCGTGGGATCGGAGATGCGATTGCCCTGGCCCGTGTCCCTGTTAATCCGGTAACTGATGAACAGAGTCGCGCGGGGTGTAAGCTGGCTCACAGTGTCAACATAGAAGAAGTTGTTTCGCATGAAGTAGAGGCTGCGACCCTCCGTATGGTTCACGCCGTTGAAAAAGTAATTCACGACCGCGTTGCTGTTGACCCAGTTGTAGTTGTAACCCGCATTGATCGAGAGTCGTGGAGTGGCGACCCAGTCAAAGGCTGAGGTGAACACTCGCGACTTGATGCTGACGCCGAAATCCTCGAGCGAAACACCTGCGATCTCAGAAGGATTCGCGTTGTCTCTCGTGATCAGAGAGACGTTGAGCGACATCTTGTTGGTGATTGAATACCTGCTCTTCGCGCGAATGTACGTGTAGTCGTAATTGCCGATACGTGAGAAGACGTTGTCGGCGGTGCCCTTCTCGCCGTCGAAGTAGATGGTCCAGTTACTCGCCGGGCGCACCTTGAATCCACCTAAAATCGAATGCGTATTGTTCTCCTGCTCCGATTGACTGGTCGAGGTGGGCGGCGTCGGCAGTGAGCCGTTAGAACCGAAATCGAAACCGCTGAAAAACTCGTTGATGCGACGATGGCCGTAGCGATAACCGAGGTGTATCGAGTTTCTTGCGGTGAAGGCGTAATCGCCCTCGATTGTGTTCTGGTATTTGCGATAGTTCGTAACTACGTTCGCGGGCAGATTGTTGAAGCCCACGGTGTCGGTCCTCGTGCCGCCTGTAATCGGTCGAGTGAGCGAGAAGAAATCACTGAAGGAGCCGAGACCGTTGATTTCAAAATCTTCGACGCGGAAAGTGTTCGAGATTCTGAGTTTGCTGGTCGCAAGCCAGGTTACGCCGACGTCGCCGATCGTGTTAGGTCGCTCGACGTCCTGCGAGATGTTGTAGGTGCCGAGATTCAGTGTGTTGGGCGATGAGTTTGGTGGAGTTGGGGGGAAACCGGAAACCCTCGGGTTCCAGTTAAGGCCGGTAAAACCCTCGCTGAAAACGGAATTGGAAGTTGCTTTGCTGTAGATAAACCGCGCCGACACATCGAGTCGCTGGGCGAAGAAACTGTGCAAGCTCAAGCGCGTGTAGTTGACTTTTCCACGCGTCGGCTCGTCACGATGAAAAGTATTCAAGCTGGCTGTGGTTGGATTAAGGTTGATGCCGGGAGTGCGTCCCAGATCGATGAAGGTGTCGTCTCGAAAACGCCTGAAGCCCTGCATGAAAGAAAAATCGATTGGCCCAACCTTGCCGTCTGCTCCGAAGCGGAAGTCATTCGCGCGCGAGCGTAGCTCTGAGAGCATAAGGAAATCGTTACCACCAACGTGATAGTTCGTGAAAGCCGGTCCGTTGTAACGCTCGGGCGAGAAGCCCACATTAAACCTGATGCGCTCGTTCTTGGGCAGGATCGTGAGGTCAAAATCACCCAGCTGCTGTCTGGTATCGAATCCATGCTCGCCTGTGACCGGATTGGGCGGAACGCTGAACTCCGGCGGGCTGAAGACCCAGTTGGGGTTAGCGAGGGTGTTCAGAAAACGGAAATACTTGAAGCGGCGGTAAGAGCCGTCGAACCGATACCACTTCGGATTCTCGACACTCATTCGCATTTGCCCATACGGATCTGCGCCCCAGCCGGTTGAAGTCACGAGGAAGCTGTCAAAGAGTCCGCCGTCGTGACCATCTTTCGCCTTCAAGAGAAAGCTCGTATCGAATAACCGCGGCCCGGCGCTGTAGTTAAGATCGCTACGATACTTGTTGTGATCTCCGTCAACACTGAGACCGCGATAGCCAAACTCAAGACTGGAAATAACGTCGTAGTCGCCCATCGAGTCATTTCCATTTGCGCTCTGGCTTTGTGGATTTGGGCTTGGGGACGGTTGTTGAGCTTGTACGTTTACCAGCACCGCCAGCAGGCAGGCGGCGAGCGTCAATAAATTGTTTGGCTTGCACTTCATCGGAAAAACACCGGGCTCGTGCGCGAGCCGTGAATTTTGATGTGACAGTTGGTGCAACTGCCGTATTGCGCGTTCAGGTTGTGCGTCGGGCCAGCCGGCTCGTCCGCTCCCACGCCGTGATCCACGCTATGACACGTCAGGCATAGATGATTTACCTGGCTGAACTTCAACATGCGCGGGTTAGCCGATCCATGCGGTATGTGACAGGCCACGCACCCGTCCGTCTTCACCGGCGCATGTTCGAACGTGAATGGGCCTTGCTTGTCTGCGTGACACTTGATGCACGCGGCGTCGGCGCCCACGGCCAGCCGCGTCTGCTTCAATTCGAAACCACCGTGCGGATTGTGGCAGTCGCTGCAACGCATGGCGCCTTCGAGGACTTTGTGATGTGACGGGAGGGTGAACTGGTGTTTGACTTCACTGTGACAGTTCAGGCAAAGCTTCGGCTCACTCACCTTGAGTAAATGGATCGTGGAGAAATCGGGTTTTTCTGCATTTGCCGGGGTGATGAAGGTGTTTGAGCTCGCCAGATTTTTACCGGTGATCGAGCCGTGGGACGAGTGACAATCGGTACAACCGACATCGTTGCGCCAGTGTTCGCCACGGCGGAAGTTGTTGTGCTCTTCGCGCCCGGCGTGACAGGTCAGGCAGGTTTCCGAGATCTGCTTGGGCGACTTGTTCTTGAACGAGATTATCTTCGTTGGATCGCCTTCCGCGATGTGCTCCTTGCCTGGTCCATGACACGACTCACAGCCCGTCAACTTGTTTTTCCAACTACCTAAACTGCCGAGCTTGGCGTGTGAAGTGGGGAGGAAGTTCTTGAACTGATCTTCGTGGCAGTCTTTGCATGCCTCGCTGCCGACGTACTGGTCGTCCCGGGCTGTAACGCGGGAGGGATAATCGGAAACAGCCCACACAGCGAGCAGGAGTGCGCCCAATATCAGTAGGATTCTGAATGTCTTGCGGGTGAGCATCTGCACGATCATCCTTTTGAAAGTTGTCGAGCAGCAGAATCCTAGCCGCCGTTTTGCGTCTTTGTTACTGGCAATTCTGACAGTACCAATCCATCCACAGATTTCACAGAATTCGGGAAAAATCTGCGTAATCTGTGGATGAAAAAAGTGAGTAAAAACATGGCTAAAAATCTCATCACGGTTGATGGTAATGAGGCGGCGGCCTCGGTGGCGTTCCGCGTTAGTGAGGCGATCGCTATCTACCCCATCACACCGAGCTCACCGATGGCCGAGCTTTGTGATGAGTGGGCCAGCCGCGGCAGGACAAATCTTTGGGGTGTTGCGCCGGAAATCGCAGAAATGCAATCCGAAGCGGGCGCCGCTGGAGCCCTGCACGGCGCGTTACAAGCCGGCGCACAAGCCACCACCTTCACCGCTTCTCAGGGCCTGCTCCTGATGATTCCAAACATGTACAAGATCGCGGGTGAGCTGTCGCCATTCACAATGCACGTGACTGCACGAACACTCGCTACTCACGCGCTTTCGATCTTCGGCGATCACTCAGACGTGATGGCGTGTCGTCAAACCGGCTTTGCGCTCCTGTGTTCAAACTCCGTTCAGGAAGCGCACGACATGGCCGCAGTCGCACACGCCGCCACACTCGAGTCGCGAATTCCCTTCATGCATTTCTTCGACGGCTTTCGCACGTCACACGAAGTCTCAAAAATCGAGGAGATCAGCGACGACGATCTACGCAGTCTTATCTCAGAAGACGCCATCTACGCGCATCGCGAACGCGCGCTTACTCCCGATCGCCCGGTCTTGCGCGGCACTGCGCAGAACCCGGACGTGTTCTTCCAGGCACGTGAAGCTGCAAACGGTTATTACGACGCAACGCCGGGAATCGTCGAACGCGTGATGGCGAAACTCGCGGAAAAGACTGGCCGCCACTACAACTTGTTCGACTACATCGGCCCTGCGGACGCCGAACGCATCGTCGTGATCATGGGCTCCGGCGCCGAGACAACACATGAGACAGTCGAATACCTGACCGCCCAGGATGAAAAAGTCGGTGTGGTTAAAGTGCGTCTCTATCGTCCCTTTCAACGCAAAGCCTTCATCGACGCGCTGCCGAAGACCACTAAGAGCATTGCCGTACTCGATCGGACCAAGGAACCCGGTGCACCTGGCGATCCACTCTACCTCGACGTAATCACAGCGCTCGCCGAAGCACGCGCCGAAGGAGAAACACAACTCGTTCCAAACGTGATCGCCGGTCGTTACGGCCTCTCGTCTAAAGAATTCACGCCCGCGATGGTAAAAGCCGTCTTTGACGAGCTGAAGAGCCCAACCGCCCGCCGTCACTTCACGATCGGAATCATCGACGACGTAACAAACACTTCAATCCCATGGGATCCCTCCTTCCGCACCGAAACAGACGACATCTCGACCTCCCTGTTTTACGGTCTCGGTGCTGACGGAACAGTCGGCGCTAACAAGAACTCAATCAAGATCATCGGTCACGAAACCGATCGATTTGTGCAGGGTTACTTTGTTTACGACTCAAAGAAGTCAGGCGCGATCACCGTTTCACACTTGCGCACGAGTCCACGCCCGATTCGCTCGGCTTACCTGCTCGACCGCGCCGCGTTTGTTGCGTGTCACCAGTTTGAGTTTGTCGACAAGATCGACATGCTCGAGTACGCCGCTCCGGGTGCAGTCTTCCTGCTGAACGCGACCGGCGATCCGCAAACAGTTTGGGATCGCCTGCCACGCGAGATGCAGGAACAGATGATCGAGAAAGGCATTCGCTTCTTCGTCATCGACGCCTACGCCCTCGCAAAGCAGGCAGGAATGGGCGGGCGCATCAACACCATCATGCAAACATGCTTCTTCGGGATTTCCGGCGTCCTGCCACGCGACGAAGCGATTGCACACATCAAGAAATCGATCGAGAAGACTTACGGCAAACGTGGTCCGGAAGTCGTGCGTAGAAACTGCGAGGTGGTAGACCTGGCGCTGGCCCAACTTCACGAGGTCCCACTGCCTGCCACAGTCACCGCCACAAAGTCGCGGCCACCACTTGTCTCGACTCTTGCTCCCGATTTCGTACAGAAAGTAAGCGCGGTGATGTTGGCGGGAAAAGGTGATTTACTGCCGGTGAGTGCGTTTCCTGTCGATGGTACGTGGCCTGTCGGCACGGCGAAGTGGGAGAAGCGCAATCTCGCGCTCGAGATCCCGGTCTGGGACACGAAGGTTTGTATTCAATGTAACCAGTGTGCGCTCGTCTGCCCACATGCCGCGATCCGCGCCAAAGTTTACGAAGAAACTGCGCTTGCCGATTCACCGGCGACGTTCAAGTCAACGGCTTACAAAGCTCCCGAATACAAAGGGAAGATGTTCACGATTCAGGTCGCGCCGGAAGACTGCACCGGTTGCAACCTCTGCGTTAACGTTTGTCCGGCCAAGGACAGGACCAACCCGAAGCACAAGGCAATTAACATGGAGCCACAGGCACCATTGCGCGATGCCGAACGTTCCAACTACGACTTCTTCCTCAAACTACCCGAGCTCGATCGCGCCGACGTCGTGCGTCTGGACCACAAAGGCTCACAGTTTCTCGAGCCGTTGTTTGAATACTCGGGCGCGTGCGCCGGTTGTGGTGAAACACCTTATCTGAAACTGTTGACTCAACTTTTTGGCGACCGTTTGCTGATCGCCAATGCCACCGGCTGCTCTTCGATCTACGGTGGAAATCTGCCGACCACACCATACACGACGAACAGCGACGGCCGCGGTCCGGCGTGGTCTAATTCTCTGTTTGAAGACAACGCTGAATTCGGTTTTGGCTTCCGTCTCGCCATCGATGCGCATATCGCAGCCGTGCGTATGTTGTTACAGCATCTCGCACCAAATATCGGCGAGACACTCGCGACCGAGCTGCTCGACGCAGATCAGGAAAACGAAGCTGGAATCATCGCCCAACGCGAGCGTGTCCTGGTTTTGCGTAGTAAGCTGGCCGGCCTTCAGTCGGCGGAAGCACGGCGGCTTGAATCTCTCGCGGATTATCTCGTCAAAAAGAGTGTCTGGCTGGTGGGAGGCGATGGCTGGGCGTACGACATCGGCTACGGCGGACTCGATCACGTTCTCGCCAACCGCCGCGACGTCAACATCCTCGTACTCGACACCGAAGTCTACTCAAATACCGGCGGCCAGCAATCCAAAGCAACACCACTCGGCGCCGCGGCAAAATTCGCGGCTTCCGGGAAAGCGGTCGGCAAAAAGGATCTGGGTCTGCTCGCGAACATGTACGGGCACGTGTACGTCGCGCGCGTCGCGTTCGGCGCCAAGATGATCCAAACCGTGCAGGCCTTTCGCGAGGCTGAGGCTTACAAGGGACCATCGCTGATCATTGCTTACAGTCACTGCATCGCGCATGGCTACGATATGGCCCAGGGCGCAGCACAACAAAAACTCGCAGTCGAATCCGGCGTGTGGCCGCTGTTCCGGTTCGATCCGAATCGAATTCCAAAGGGCGAGCCGCCACTCAACCTCGACTATGGGCCACCGAAAGCGAAGGTCGCCGATTACATGCGAAATGAGTCGCGCTTCAGAGTGATCGAGCGAGCCGACCCCGAGCGCTTCAAACAATTCCTCGCGGACTCTCAAGCCGCGGCTGAAAGACGATATTCCGTTTACCAGCAACTGGCAGGAATGAAAGTGCCGGCCTTCGGAATTGAAGCCGGAAATGGAAATCACGACGGGGAGAAGCCCGACGGGGAGCCCGATGTAAAGGAGGCCAAATGAATCTCAATACAACCTATATGGGACTCTCGTTAAAAAGCCCTTTGATCGTCGGCTCCAGTCCGCTTACTCAAGACCTCGACACGGTCAAACAGCTCGAAGATGCGGGAGCGGCCGCGCTGATCCTGCCTTCGCTCTATGAAGAGCAAATCACAGGGGAGCAGATGGCTGACTTCTTTTCGAGCGAAACTTATGAAGACTCATTTCCGGAAGCAACCAGTTACGCTCCGGATCCTGAGTCGGCGCCCGGACCGGGTGAATATCTCGAGCACTTGCGTCGTGCTAAACAGGCAGTCGGCATTCCGGTGATGGCATCGCTCAATGGCAGCACACCCGGCGGCTGGATGAATTACGCGCGGCTCATGGAACAAGCAGGGGCTGATGCGATCGAGCTTCACCTCTATCATGCCGCCAGCGATCCCGAAGTCAGCGCAGCGGAAGTTGAGAGCCAGTTGCTTCAAACAGTCTGGGAGGTGAAAGGCGAGCTACGCATTCCGGTAGCGGTCAAAATCTCACCTCTCTTCACTGCCTTCGCCAACTTCGCTTTGCAAATCGACAAAGCAGGCGCAGACGCAATCGTGCTCTTCACACGCTTTCATAAAGTCGACTTTGACGTGATCGAGCTCGAAGTTTTACGCCGGGTCGAGCTCTCGAGCTCAGCCGATCTCGATCTGCGCCTCCGTGGCACCGCGGTGCTGTCAGGACGTGTTAAGGCATCACTCGGAATCACTGGCGGCGTTCACACGGCGCTCGACGTAATCAAGGGAACAATGGCCGGTGCGCATGGTCTGCAAATGGTTTCAGCCCTCATGCGACATGGTCCACATTATCTGCGATCGCTGCGAACTGAAGTAGAAGCATGGATGGTGGCGAACGAATGGAGCTCGCTCGACGAGATGAGGGGCAACATGAGCTTCGCACGAATTCCTAATCCAGCCGTTTACGAACGCGAAACCTTTAGACGAATGTTTACATAAATCATGAGCGACACAATTGGGCCAGGTTTTTCACTAATCAAAAGCGTGCTGCACCCCACTGATTTTTCAGAGGCCAGTCTCGTTGCTTTTAACCATGCACTCAGAGTTGCGATGTTGGTGCAATCCAAACTCACGCTACTCAACGTTTCAGGCGATCGGCCTTCGCAGTGGTCCGACTTCCCGGGAATTCGTGAGACGCTCGAGCGTTGGGGGACGTTACCGAAGGGCAGTCCGAGATCTGCGGTAGGCGACCTTGGGATCGAAGCGAGTAAGGTAGTCGCCAGTGAGAATGATCCGGTTGACGCGGTGATGCGCTATTTGGGGGAGCATCCGTCCGATTTAATCGTGCTGGCGACGAGTCAACGTGATGGAAGGGTTCGCTGGCTCGGCAAATCCGTCGCGGAGCCGGTTGCACGTAAGACCGGCGAGATGACGTTGTTGATGCCGGGTGATGTTGAGGGCTTTGTATCCAGCCGCGATGGGTCGGTGAATTTAACTAAAATACTTGTTCCGGTAGCGGAGACGCCGAGCCCTCAAGCAGCCGTGAACACTGCTGCTAAAATGGTTCAAAAATTGAACTGCCCGCAAGGAGCATTCATCGTGATGCACGTTGGTACGTCTAATACCATGCCGGCGTGTCGTTATCCTCAGATACCCGGTTGGACCTGGGATAAAGAATTGCGATCGGGCGAGGTCATCGGCAGCATTGTTAATGCCGCGAAAGAACACAAAGTCGGTTTGATTGTCATGGCGACTGACGGGCGCAACGGTTTCCTCGACGGCATCCGCGGTAGTCACAGCGAAAGAGTCTTACGTCACGGCGCCGCGCCCCTACTCACCGTCCCGATCGGCTCAACCATCTCCCGCTACCTTGCTTAGATCACAAAAGGCACAAGAAGAACCACAAAAAACACAAACCTTTCCCCATTCAGTTTTAAACTTTTGTGCCTTTTGTGGTCCTTTTTGTGCCTTTTGTGGCCCTACTTCATCGATTTCCGCAGATCGATCATCGATTGTTGACTGACGCGGAGCAGCCCCTGTCCGGGGCGATCGAGGTCTGCTATTAAGAATAGGACGAGGGAGAAGCCGATGATGAGCGCAATCGCAGCAATCGAGCGCCTGCTGTTGGCCAGACCCGCATGATAGCCGATCATCTCCATCGCAAGAATCGCGAGCAAGTACAAAACAATCCAGATAACTGCCGGCACACGACTCCGCAATCCCGCCTGAACTCGCGTGGCATGCAGGTCGATCATTTCGTTGAGTGATTCAACGAAAATCGCGGTGATTGGTGAACGATCTTTTTCCGTAACAGCCACGGCCTGCGCCCAGAGCCGCTCGTGCAACTCCTCGGATTTTGACAACGCCTGGGCTAAATTTGCCGGCTGCTGAACCGTCTCGACCCGCAAATCAACATATTCACGAAGAAGGTTTTTCACTTCCATGCGCATCGGTTCCGGCAACATGGCCGCACGAAGATAAGTGGTCCCGATCGCGTTTGATTCAGACAATATCACCTGTCGTCGATCTTCAAAACGTGATCCGGCGAGACCAAAAGTGAAAGCCAGCATGAACGCCAGCAAACCGAGCGTGCCTGCAACCATGCCGCCCACCGGCGATTCCTTTTCGTCCTGGTGAAGTTGGTGGCGGTAAAGTGCGAGTCGAAAACCGAATTCGAAGGACGCGAGACCAAAGACGACCGTCAGCGGCAGGATCGACCAGAGCGGAAAGGGATCGAGTAGTCCGGTTGTTTCCACGTTGCCCCCTCACACGACGAATTTACTCAACAACAACGCAATGATGATTGTTGAGAAGATTGTGACCAGTCCCGGCAACATGAAACTGTGATTGAGCAAATACTTTCCAATCTTCGTCGTCCCGGTTTGATCGAAAGAGACAGCCGCCAGCAACGTGCCGTACGTGGGCAGGAAAAAGATTCCGTTAGCGGCAGGATACAAGGCAGCGAGCGTCCACGCCGGCACTTTCAACGCGACGCCCACCGGCATCAGTATCGCGACGGTTGCAGCCTGACTGAAAAGCATCGTTGAGAGCACAAACATTCCGATCGCAAACGTCCACGGATACACTTGCAACAGACTTTCAATGCCACCGACGATGTAACCGCGATTGCCTTCGAAGAACGACGAGCCGAGCCACGAGATGCCGAGTATGCAGATGATCGCGGTGATGCCGCTGCGCATGATTGTTCCTTTCAGCGCAGCTTCAGGTGAGGCCTTGAAGACGACGAGGATCAGTCCGGCGATCGCGATCATCACGATCATGATCGCCATGCCCATGTTGACTTGATCGGTATCGCCCCCGGCAACTTCGTATGCTGGTCGCAAGTTTGGAAAAATCCCGATCAAGACAACTGCGACGATGCCGAGCAGGAAAAGCAACATCGAGCCGCGCGCGCGACCAAGGTTCTTTTCCTCGATGCGGGCTTGTTGTTGCGGCGGCTTTACTTCGCCAGTCTCGAGGCGTTTCTGATACTCCGGATCCGCGTCGAGATTCTTTCCGCGCCACGCAACTGATAACGCTCCAATCACGACGCCGAGAAACGTTGACGGAATCGTGATCGCCAGCAGGCGCGGGAGTGAGATTCCCTGTACCAGTAAAAACCCAAGCATCGCAACGGTTGCTGCGGAGATCGGAGACGCGATCACGCCCTGGAATCCCGCGATTACGCTGATCGAGAGTGGGCGCTCGGGTCTGATCTTTCCGTTGCGCGCGACTTCAGCGATCACCGGCAGTAGGGCGTAGATGACGTGTGCTGTGCCCGATGCAAATACGAGCAGGTACGTCACGATCGGGGCCACGAATGTGATGTACTGCGGTCGCTTGCGCATGACCTTTTCGGCGACTGAAACGAGATAATCAAGACCGCCGGCGGCCTGCATCGTCGCGAGCGCCGTGATGACGGCGATGATCATTCCGAGAACCGATCCGGGAGGACCACCTGGCGGAAGTCCAAAGAAGAAGACAAAGACGAGCAATCCAATCCCCGCCACCGTACCGAGTGCGATTCCACCAAGACGCGCACCAATAACGATGCAAGACAAGAGAATGATCAACTCGATCCAGATCATAGCGCTTCATCTCTGTGCAACCTCTGTGTTCTCTGTGTCTCTGTGGTAAAAGAGAAACCACAGAGACACAGAGAACACAGAGGTTGCACAGAGAAAATCTCAATAAGTAGTGAATAAATTCTGCAGCTCAGCGTTGGAGCGTTGCTTTAATAACGCCAACGTCAAAAGCAGGCGCGCCTTTTGCGGGTTGAGCTCGTCGGAGGCGACGAATCCCATTTCGTCATCGTTGACTTCCACGTTTCTTCCGACCGAACCCGTCGCAACACGACTGCTCCGCACCACCACGACGCCTTTTTTAGCAGCCCTCGCCGCTGCGTCGAGCGAAGCTTTGTTCATGTTGCCATTGCCGACACCAGCGATGACGATCCCCTTCGCGCCATTCGCAACTGAAGCATCGATCAGGTCGGCGGGCATGTCGGCGCACGCGAAGATGATGTCCACGCGCGGAAGTTTGTTGACGTTAGTTACATCGAACTCGCTTGCACTCGTGTGTTTCCATTGCGGCGAGTTGTAAAAATCGTTCTTGCCGTAAGTCGCGACGCCAACGACACCACGCAACGGCGACATGAACGTCTGAATCGCGGTGGTGCTTGTTTTAGTCAACGAATGGGCCGCGTGAATCCAGTCGTTCATCACGACGAGCACGCCGCGTCCTCTGGCGTTTGGATCGATCGCCACGCCGACTGCGTTATACAAGTTCAATGGGCCATCAGCGCTGACTGCGGTCGAAGGTCTCATCGATCCGACCATCACGACGGGCTTGTCTCCCTTCACGACGAGATTCAGAAAGAACGCAGTCTCCTCCATCGTGTCAGTGCCGTGAGTGACGACGATGCCGTCCACATCGGCAACTTTTTGGAGTTCATTTATACGCTTGGCCAGCTTGAGCATGATCTCGAACGACATGTCCTGCGATCCGACATTCGAAATCTGCTCGCCTTTGATATTGGCCATGTTCGTCAAGCCTGGAACAGCCGCGATCATCGCATCGATCGTTACCGCGCCTGACGTATAAGCCGCCTGCGTGCCACTCGCAGCCGCACCCGCAATCGTGCCACCCGTTGCAAGTATCACGACGTTCGGTTTCTTCTGAGCGATTGCGTACTGCCAGGCGCTAAAGGTGAGAAGTAATGTCGCTAAGTAAATTCTTTTTTGATGAACCATCGCTTTCCTCACTATGAAGACCCCAAAAAGCACAAAGAGATCGCAAAAAAGCACAAACCTTTTGTGTTTTTTTGTGCCATTTGTGGACTAATAAGCTTTCAAGCCTACGGCGTGAAATTGTTTGCAGACACGCTCGACTACTTCCGGCGCCGGTGGCCGTACATCATTGAGCGTGTAATCGATCCCGAGTTTCTCCCATTTGTAACGACCCATTTGATGAAAAGGCAGCACGTCAACTCGCTCTACATTACCCAGCTTCGCTGCGAACGCTGCGAGCTGGTTGATGTCGCTTTCGTCGTCCGTCAGTCCGGGCACTAACACGTAGCGCAACCAGATCTTTTTCCCACGCTGCGCCAGACGGCGTGCAAAATCCAATGTTGGACCATTATCTTTTCCGACCAGATGTTGATGACGCGCTGGATCCCACGATTTGATATCCAGCAGCACCACGTCGATCTCGTCGAGCTCTTTATCTGACAATCGCTCACCGAGATATCCATTGGTGTCTAGCGCCGTATGAACTCCCATTCCCTTCGCAGCCGCCAGCAACCGCACAACAAAACGGTCCTGCATCAACGGCTCGCCACCACTAATCGTCACTCCACCAGACATGATCTTCAGCCCATGATGATATTTGCGCAGTGCGGTAATCGCGCGCTCGAGTGGAATCGCCAGTCCGTTCATCATGTTCCACGTGTCTGGGTTGTGACAGTACAAGCAACGGAACTGACAACCTGCGGTCCACGCCACGAGACGAACACCTGGACCATCAACCGCCGAGCCCGTCGTGAACGAATGCAGGAAGCCGATGTCACCCGTCTCGAGGGCTTTCTTTACGACTGACTCCGAGACGTTCTTACTCAGCCCTTCACGAAGCTCGAACGGGTTCGTTGTTTCCAGCGGAGTATTTTCCGCAGTCCTCTGTTCACTCATTGCTATCACCCATGGAACGTTCGGTTGATGACGTCCATCTGCTGTTCGCGGCTGAGACGTACAAAGTTCACGGCGTAGCCGGAAACACGTATCGTCAGTTGCGGATACTTCTCCGGATGTTCCATCGCGTCAATCAGCATGTCGCGATTGAGCACGTTGACATTCATGTGATAACCCGTGTTCGTAAAAAACGCGTCGAGTATGCCGCGCAGGTTCGGCACGCGATCTGCCGTGACTCTCCCCAAACCTTCCGGCATCAACGACGAAGTAAGCGAGATCCCATCTGCTGCATCGCGGAAAGGGATCTTCGCGACCGAAGCAGCAGAGGCGTGAATGCCATGCACATCACGCCCGTGCATCGGATTGGCGCCGGGTGCAAACGGTTGTCCGTGTCGACGACCATCGGGCGTGTTGCCCGTGTTCTTGCCGTACACGACATTTGATGTGATCGTCAGCACCGATTGCGTGTGATACGCATGCCGGTAGACCGGATACTTCCTGAGCTTCGTCATGAATGTGCTCACCATCCATGACGCAAACTGATCGACGCGATTGTCGTTGTTGCCAAACTTCGGAAAGTCTCCATCCGTTTGGTAATCGGTGATCAGACCGGTTTCATCGCGAACAACGCGAACCTTTGCGTAGCGAATCGCCGACAGACTGTCAGCCACAACCGACAAGCCCGCCACGCCAAACGCCATCGTTCGCAACGGCGCATAGTCATGCAGCGCCATCTCGATCCGCTCGTACGCATACTTGTCGTGCATGTAATGAATGACGTTCATCGCGTTTACATAAACGCCGGCCAGCCACTCCATCGTTTTTTCAAACCTGGTCAGAACATCATCGAACTGGAGGAAGTCGCCCTGAATAGGCGGGGATGGTGGTCCAACCTGCTTACCGGTGAGCTCATCTCGGCCGCCATTGATCGCGTACAACAAACACTTGGCGAGATTCGCGCGCGCGCCAAAGAACTGCATCTGCTTACCGACACGCATCGGCGAAACACAACAGGCAATCGCGCCGTCGTCTCCCCATGCGTTACGCATGATCTCGTCGCTTTCAAACTGAATCGAGCTGGTGTCGATCGCTACTCTGCAGGCGAAACTACGAAATCCTTCGGGCAAACGGGGCGAATACCAGATCGTGAGGTTTGGCTCCGGCGCTGGTCCAAGGTTGTAAAGCGTCTGCAGGAAACGAAAGCTTGTCTTCGTTACGAGCGGGCGACCATCATCTCCCATTCCTGCGATCGATTCAGTCACCCACGTCGGATCGCCGGCGAACAGCTCGTCGTATTCCGGCGTCCGCAGGAAGCGAACGATGCGCAGCTTGATTACGAAATCATCAACGATTTCCTGCGCCTGTTCCTCAGTGATCGCTCCTGACTTCAGGTCGCGCTCGAAGTAGGTATCCAGAAACGTCGAAGTGCGACCCAGCGACATTGCCGCCCCATTCTGCTCTTTCACAGCCGCGAGATATCCGAAGTAGAGCCACTGCACCGCCTCGCGCGCGGTGCGTGCGGGGGCCGAGATGTCGAAGCCGTAGCTCGCCGCCATCTGTTGCAGCTCTTTTAGCGCGCGAATCTGTTCGCTCAGCTCTTCGCGGTCGCGAATGATCTCGTCAGTCGACATGGCGGAGTCGAGCCTGCGTTTCTCTTCTTGTTTATGTTCGATCAGGCGAGCGACGCCATACAGTGCGACTCGACGGTAGTCCCCGATGATGCGGCCACGGCCATAGGCATCTGGCAATCCAGTCAGTATGTGTGAGCTGCGGCAACGTCTGATGTCTTCCGTGTAGGCATCAAACACGGCGTCGTTGTGAGTCTTGCGATACTTCGTGAAAGCTTCGACTACATGAGGATCGGGTTCGAAGCCATAAGTCTTGAGGGCGTTGACGACCAGGCGGAAACCGCCGTTCGGCATGATTGCGCGTTTGAGCGGCGCATCGGTTTGCAGACCGACGATCAACTCGTTATCACGATCGATATATCCTGGAGCATGGGCCGTGATGGAGCTGGGAATCTGCGAGATGTCGAGCACACTCTTGCGACGCTCTTCGAGGAATAGCTCCTGTAACTTCTCCCACATCTTCGTCGTGCGCTCTGTCGCGGGGGCGAGAAATGTTTCGTCGCCTTCAAACGGCTCGTAGTTCTGCTGAATGAAATCACGAACATCGATATCGGTTTGCCAGAGTCCGATGTTGAACCCTTCCCAACCAGGGATAGTTTTTTTGGTTTCCTGCGGTGCAGTGCTGGCCATGTTCTCTCCTTCGGTTTAGTCGTTCTCAGGCAGCAGCTTTTGCGAGCCCTAGCAGCGCGCCCGTGTGTCGAGCAATCATCAACTCTTCATTCGTTGGAATTACCCACACGGAAGGCTTGCTGCGAGGCGTTGAAATCTTTTCCACACGCTTCGTGTTCGCCGCTTCGTCGAGCTCAATGCCGAGCCACGCCGACGACTCACAAATTCGTTTCCGGATCTCGGGTGAGTTCTCACCGATTCCGGCAGTGAAAACCAGACCATCAATACCGCCGAGCGCGGCAGTTAAAGCGCCGATCTGTTTGGCGACGCTGTAGACGAAATAATCCACGGCGAGTTGGGCCGCGGGCTCGCTTCGTCCGAGCAGATCGCGCATGTCATTGCTTATTCCCGAGATGCCGAGCAGACCGGATTTCTTGTAGAGCAGCGTTTCGACTTCTTTGGCAGAGAGATTCAATCCCTGGAAAAGATGCAGGACGACGCCGGGATCGATCGAACCGGGTCGGGTGCCCATACAGAGACCGTCGAGGGCCGTGAAGCCAAGTGTGCTGTCGAAGCTCTTCCCATTCTTCAACGCACACAAACTCGAACCACTTCCCAGATGAGCAACAACGACGCGTCCGTGAGCGATCTCCGGCGCCACCTGAGGCAGGACTGACGTGATGTATTCGTACGACAGTCCGTGAAATCCATATCTCTGCAAGCCCTGCTGGCGAAGCTCGCGCGGAAACGGAATCAATTCTGCGACTGCGGGTTGTCCGCGATGAAAGCTGGTGTCGAAACACGCGACTTGCGGTATTCCCGGTAGTCGTTCAAACACTGCTTCGATCGCAGCGAGATTGTGAGGCTGGTGCAGTGGTGCGAGTGGCACGAACTGGTAAAGCTCCCGCATCACGTCTGCATCCACGATTGTTGGACCTTTAAACTTTGAACCACCATGGACCACGCGATGACCAACACCGAGCACACGCGAGCCGCCGTATTTCGAGCGTAGCCAGCCGGCGAGTACGTCGAGTGCTTCACGTCCGTCACGCGCGGCAACATCCTGGTTCGCGAGGCTTTCATCGTTGTCGTCTTTGACGCGCAAGCGCGGCGACGTGCCGATGCCTTCGATCTGACCGCGCGCCGCCAGACGCCAACTCTCGAGCGGCGGCCGTTCGAAAACACAAAACTTCAAACTCGATGATCCGGCGTTTAGTACGAGGGCATAGTCGTGCATCGGTTACAACTCCCTTGATTTCTCTGTGCATCCTCTGTGTTCTCCGTGTCTCTGTGGTGATTTCCGGTATTACAACCACAGAGACACAGAGAACACAGAGGTTGCACAGAGAAGCAGTTCAAATTTTTGCGCGTCGGGCATGAGCGACGAGCTTCGCAACAGCGCAACTCGCTACTTTCGAGCGCACACTGTCAGCACGGCTCGTCAGAATCACAGGTACCGTTGCACCGAGCACCATGCCGGCGCTGTCTGCGTTTGCGAGAAAACTCAACTGCTTTGCGAGAATGTTTCCGGCTTCGAGATCGGGCGCGAGCAGAATGTCAGGATCGCCCGCAACTGCCGACTTGATGCCTTTCGTCTCGGCCGCTTGCGCGCTGATGGCGTTGTCAAAAGCGAGTGGTCCATCGAGAATCGCGCCTTTGATTTGCCCGCGTTCAGCCATCTTGCAAAGCGCCGCCGCGTCGAGTGTGGCGGGCATTTTGGTGGTGACTGTTTCCACCGCGGCTAGAATCGCGACTTTTGGTTTTTCCAATCCGAGTGCGATAGCGAGATCGATCGCGTTCTGACAGATGTCAGCCTTGTCTTCGAGTGTGGGTGCGATGTTGATGGCGGCGTCGGTAATGACGAGCACTTTGTGATAAGTCGGCACGTCCATTATGAAGACGTGACTGATACGACGAGCCGTGCGCAGTCCGCCATCGCGCGAGACAATCGCTGACATAAGCTCATCGGTGTGCAAACTGCCTTTCATCAGGATCTCGGCTTTGCCTTCTTTCACGAACTCGACGGCTTTTGTCGCGGCGGCATGGCTGTGCGGGACATCGACGATCTTCAAGTTGCCGAGATCGATCTGAGCCATCACAGCTGTCTCTCGAATCTTGGCTGCTGGTCCAACCAGCAGCGGCACGATCAACCCGCGCGTGGCGGCTTCAACGGCGCCCATTAAAGCCGACGCTTCGCATGGGTGCGCCACTGCGGTTGGGATTGGCGCGAGTCCTTCGCAACGAGCGAGTAGTCTTTCGTATTTTCCTGTTCCAGTTGCTGCTACCATTTTTATTTCTCCCGAGCTGCCGGTCCTGTTTCCTTCAAAAACAGCGTTAGCAAAATTGCGAGCGCCACTCCGAACAGAAGTGGTGTGAACGTGGTCCGGAAATGCTGCAGTTCCATCTGCTCTGCACCGCCTGATACGCCGTATAAGATCCAACCAAAAACCGGTCCCAGCAGCGCGCTAAAAGTGAAATTTAAAAAGTTGACGACGCCGGTGGCCGTGCCGCCGAACTGTGGTGGATTAGCTTCTTTGATAACGGTGTAAGGCAACATCGCCGCACCCGACACGATGCCGGTGAGAAGACCCAGAACATACGGTGGAAGAATTCCTCTTGGTCCATAAAGGATCCATGCGAGACAAATCAGGAGGACTATCGCAGCGCCCGCGATCACGGGTTTGCGTCGACCGAGTCGATCGGAAAGAAGACCGAGCAGAGGACACCCGATGATCCAACCGAATGGGACGGTGGCTGAGCGTAATACTGCCGTGCTGTAGTCGAGGCCGTGACCTTCCTGGAGGAAGCGGACGCCCCAGATCATGTCGAAGATCGTCGTGGGAATGAACATCAATCCTGCAATCAGGCCACACAGGATCGACTGAGGATTCTTGAAGACAGTTACAAATGCTTGTACGACTGGTTTCAGACCACCGCCGGGTTGTGTGGAGCTTTCATCCGGGATCAGGAAATAGAGCGCAACGCCGATCAGTAATCCGATGATGCCCATCGCGATCCAGAAGTGATTCCAGGCGACGCCACTACCGATGATTGGTCCAACAACAAACTGGCCTGCCGATCCGCCGGCCATGCCAAACATCTGCGTCGCGCCGATCAACGTTGCGGCTTTTGCAGGTGAGAAGTTTTTGGTCGCGATGTAGATCGCGCCGACGAGTGCGAAGACGCCGCCCGCGCCCTGCAGAAATCTTCCCGCGCCGCCGATCGTGGAATTCCCGGTAGCGAAGAGCAACGCGCCCACGCCAACGACAGCCGCCGCGCCCGGTAACAATCGCCGTGGACCAAAGCGGTCCATCGCCGCTCCTGCAACCAGGCTAAAAGGCGAGTATCCGTAATAAAAGAGACCGACAATCGAAGCGACAGCAATCGGAGTGACGCCGAACGCATTGCTGAGCTCCGGCATCATCACCGCCGGCGCCGAGCGCATTGCGTACTGGTAGAAGTAATAAACAGCCGTCAGCACCCACGCCACCACCGCCATGCGGACAGCGGAACGTGTTTCCGACGCACTGACTTGTGCAACTGCCTGCGCCATACGATCGTCTTCGTGTATTTACGCTCTGCTCAATTCTTGTTAACGCCTTCGGCGTTAAATCAGTTCTTTCCCGGGTACTTGCTCTTATCGAGATTCGTAAGCTTGATCGGGTCGAGCAGCTCCTTGATTTGCGCTTCGGTCAAAATTTTCTTCTCGCGAATGATTTCGAGGATGCCTTTGCCTGATTTGTAGGCTTCACCTGCGAGCTCGGTGGCCTTCTCGTAACCCAGAACCGGATTAAGCGCGGTGACGATTCCGACTGTTGTCTCCATGTAGCGCGAGAGCACCCGCTCGTTGACGGTGATTCCGTCAACACACTTCGTTCGCACCAGAATGGAGGTGTTGTAGAGCAGGGCTTGCGATTCCATGACGGCGAGACCGGCCAGCGGCTCGTAAGCGTTTAGCTGCAACTGCCCGCTGTGTGCCGCAAGCGTGACACTGTAATCGTTTCCCATCACGCGAAACGCGACGATGTTTGCCACTTCAGGCACGACCGGATTCACTTTGCCCGGCATGATTGACGATCCGGGTTGTAGCGCCGGCAGGTTGATCTCAGCCAGACCAGCACGTGGACCAGAAGCGAGCAAAATCAGATCGCTCGAGATCTTGGAGAGCTTGATCGCGAGGCTCTTCAACGCCGACGAATAGACAACAAAACCCTGCTGGTCCCACGTCGCCGCCAGCATGTCAGTAGCTGGAACGATCGGTTTGCCGGTCAGCCGCGCGAGGTGAAACGCACATCGCTCCGAATAACCTTTCGGCACATTGATCCCCGTGCCGATCGCAGTTGCGCCCATGTTGACGGCATACAGATACTTCTCCGCATCGCGCAGCAGTTTGACTTCATCCTGAAGACTGGCGGCGAACGCGTGAAACTCCTGGCCCACCGTCATCGGAACCGCGTCCTGCATCTCAGTGCGACCCATCTTCACGATCTCGATGAACGCATCGCCTTTCATACGAAACGACGCGATGAGTTTTTCGAGCTCGCTGATCAGGCGATCGTTGCGGAGGATGAAGGCGACCTTCAGCGCCGTCGGGTACGAGTCGTTGGTCGACTGCGACATGTTGAGATCGTCGTGAGGTTCAAGGAATTGGTACTCGCCTTTTTTGTGACCGGTTAGTTCGAGGCCGACGTTGGCGAGTACTTCGTTGGCGTTCATGTTGGTCGAGGTGCCGGCGCCGCCCTGGTACCAATCGACGAGAAATTGATCGTGATACCGGCCTTCGCGGATCGCGGCGGTGGCTTTTTCGATCGCGGCGAGGCGATCGGGCTTCATCGCGCCGACGTCAGCGTTAGCGCGAGCCGCGGCGAGTTTGACGATGGCCCACGCTTCGACAAATCCCGGATAGTGGTTGATCAGGATGCCGGAAAGTTTGAAGTTTTCGAGCGCCCGCGCGGTTTGTACGCCGTAGTAAGCGTCGGCCGGGACCTGCTTCTCACCGAGCAGGTCTTTTTCTGTCCGCGTCTGCTGCGCGTTTACTACCGGCGCAGTAACGAGGCAGATAAGCGTGAAAGAGATCAATAAGCTCTTCATAACATCGGTCCTTATCTCTCTGCGTAACCTCTGCGTTCTCTGCGTCTCTGTGGTTAACTTCACTGCAGAGACGCAGAAGACGCAGAGGCTACGCAGAGAAAAACCTACTGGTCAGACACAGGCGTCCACGACTTGTCAGGGTTGAAGCGATCGATTGCATTCGCAAGCTCGACCGTCTTTGGGCCGAGGTCTTTTTGATAGACCACGCCGTCATGACTCACCATGAACGTCTGCACACCGGTGATACGGTACTGCGCGGGGAATGCGATGAGTGCGAAGCCGCCAATCATCGCGCCCTTCACGACAAAGTCCATCTCACCAAGCGGAGCCGCAGGTCCCTGCCCTTTCAGTACTTTGAAAAAGTAACCGTGATACGGCTCAGCCTTCGAGCTGTAACCGCGAGTGATTGCAGCCGCTACCTTCTCGCCGACAGGACCACCCCACGTACCGTCATCGTTTTTCCACGCGAGCCCGTCCTGCGTTCCCGGTGTGCTGATGATCCGTTGCGCGTATTGATTCGTGCCCGAAGTACCGCGTTTCGTCAGCGCATATTCGTGCTGTGCGTTGACGTACCCGCGACAGATAGCAATCGCATCGAGCTCATTGCTACCGACGCGCCGGTAGAGAAGTTCCTGCCGGCCCGCCTTCGAATCGAAACTCCACGTCGACCCAACCTTCACGATCGGCACAGCAAAGGGCCAATCGTCCTCGCCGATCTCGAGGATCGCGCGACGAGGATTCTTAGGCTGTAGCTTGACGTTGGCCTTGACACGCGCTTGTTCGGCAAACTTCTGGGACACTTCACGATCGCGTGCCGGTTCACCCGTGTGAATGATGTCGTAGCTGTCAGGGCCAAGAATTTCCGCGAGCGCCATCTCGTCGAACTTCTCGGCAGCATCGATGAGCGCATCAGCAGCCTCCTGTGCGCTCGCGAATGCTTTGGGTTTTCTCTCGATAGTTGTTTGTGACGTGACCACTGGAGCCACCGCCGAACAAAGGAAAGCAGCAGCAACGAACCACGTAGAAACTCGGATATGTAATGTACGTTTCATAACCTCTTACCTCCTTCCTCCACCGCCACCACGACCGCCGCCACCGCCGCCACGGCCACCGCCACCGCCGCCGCTACGGCCACCTCCACCACCAAAACCACCGCTGCTGCGACCGCCACCACCGCCGAATCCTCCCATGCTGGAAGATCCACGGCTGCTGCTTGACCGCGCGCTGGCGCCACTGAATCCGCCGGAGCCACCACCGAAGCCGCCACGGCTGCTCGAGCCACCGCCAACACTGCGATTGCCGACGCGATCGCCACCGGCGTCTCTTGCACGGTTGTTGATCCCTCCAGGACTGGAGCGATCACTAACGCCTCCACGATTGCCGGCGCCGCCGCGATCACCTACACCGCCGCGATCACCAACGCCGCCACGATTGCCGGCGCCGCCGCGATCGCCAACACCACCACGATCACCAACGCCGCCACGATCACCAACGCCACCGCGATCACCAACGCCGCCGCGGTCGCCCACGCCGCCACGATTGCCTCGGTCACCTGCGCCACCGCGATCACCGATGCCACCACGATCCCCGGCGCGGTCGTTGCTTCTCAGGTTTCCACCTTGCCGGCCGATATCTCGCTGTGCAGCTCGCTGCCGGTTCCCTAAAGAGTCACCGCGAGCACTGCCACCAAACCGATCCGCAGTCCGGCGGTCGCCGTACGGAGCACCGCCACGATGTGCGGGATTGTGTTGCCACTTATTCCCGCCCTGGACACGGTTTCCGCCCTGGATGTTGTTGACGCGATTGCCGCCACTGATATTCGTGTTGCGGTTGAAGTTGTTATTCATATTGACGTCGATGTCGCCGCCACCCCAGCCACAACCCCAACCCCAGCCGCCACCCCACGCCGCGCCCATGGCCATGCCAACGCCGAACGAGATCGCGCTCGCGGCGATGACTGCGCCTGTCGATGGCGGGTAGTAGATAGGCGGATACGGATAAACAGGCGCACCATAAACAACAGTCGGATTGTAGGAAGGCACGTAAACCACTTGCGGATTTGCCTGCTCGATCACAATCACTTCTTTGCTTTCAACGACCTGCGTCTGTACCTTCTGTTGCTGGTTTGACTTCAACGCCCCGGCGTCTTCCGCCTTGTTACGCATCCGCTGGATCGCGTCCATCACGTCTTTCTGTTGCGCGAGAAAGGCGTTGCCAAGATCGGTGGTCCACTGAATGTCGTCAGCCAAACGCTTCACGACGTCGGGCAACGGCGCCATCGCCTGAACACTCGGATCCCAGGGCTGCTTCTTGATTGCCTCGCTTAACTTCTTCTGGTCTTTAGCCAGATCCGGATTTCGTTCCAACCATTGCTGGAGCTGAATGATCTCCAGCGGATAGGTTGAAGCAACGAGCGTCTGGCTAAGCAGGTTGTCGGGGTACAACGCAATCGGAGCGACAAGCGAATCGAGTTGCTCCGGTGGTATCGTTACTGGCTGATCCTCCGGGACCGGTACAGGTACATGCCGGGCAAACACGAGCGGGTTCACCGGTAGAAGGACAGCCGTGCAGGTAATGGCGGCAAGGTAGCGAAGCAATTTGCGCGCATACCCTGATGGCCTGGTTTTCACTTTCATTTCAACACCTCCGCCTTAATACTCCTCTGTGCATGCTCTGTGTCCGTGGTGAGTGTCGCCGTGGCGAGCGGTACAGGGATGGAATAGCCACAGACCAACAACGGACACAGAGAATACACAGAGAAGGAATTCACTTGATGTGCGCCGTCTCCCAACTGCGCACCTTACGTCTTGCTTCGTCAAAAATTCTTTCGTAGTTCCGCTTGCGAACTTTCTCGCTTACTTCGGGAGTCAACTGTTTCCAAAGCGGTTCATACTGGTTATAGACACTCAAATATTTTTCCTGAGTCGCGGGCGCAACTTCGTCAGTGCCGAAAAGAAAGCGATCCGGATTGCGACTGATCACAGCCACTGCGTTCTTTATCGATTCCGGAGTTGCGACCACGTACTTCGCCACTTCATCCCAGGAAATGTCGAAATGAACGTTTCGCAATTGCGGATCGCTGATGATCTCTTCCACGATTGCGGTCTGCTCTTTCACCGGGCGAATGATTCGCCCGACGCCGATATGCGCCCAGATAAACGTCGTGTTGGGATGACGCTTGAACAGGGCCTTCATTTGGGCCGCATAAGCAGGTTCAGCGCCGGGCTTTGCAAATGGGACGTCAACATCGTTGTGAATAAGAACGACCAGACCGACTTCAGTAGCGAAGTCGAGCAAACGATCGAGCGCCGGGTCCTGTAGGCTCGCTACCTCGCCCGCGATCTTTGCTGACACAAATTCTTTGTGAATGCTGAATTCGCCGATACCGGTGAAGACGCCGGGAAAAGCCGTGAGCACGCGGCGAATGTGATCCGCGGCGTACATATCCGTTGGATTGAAGCCCGTGATCATCGGATCGAAGCGGGCCTGCTCTTCCTTCGAGAGTGACTTGTATGCGGTTGCGATCCAGGCGTCAGTGAATGAGTAGTAATAGAGCGGCGCGTCGGAGTTCAGGTAGTAAGTTGGACCACGGTTTTCATCGACGCGATAGGACCATTGCTGTTGCAACGGGATGCCAAACAAAGCGACCCGTCCCGCTTTGTTGCCCATGACTTTCAGGAAGTCGTGGATGTCGATGCCTTCCTGGATGTAGTTGGTCAGGTGGAAGTGCGAATCGTTGAAGAGGTATGTGTTTGATCCGTTCTGGGCAAAAGAGATGCTCGAAAGGAACAGGACCACAAAAACAGTTCTCACGCAGCGGCGCAGCGGCGCAAAGAGATCCTCGAATCTTCTTTGCGGCTTTCGTTGCGCCGCTGCGCCGCTGCGTGAGAAATTCTTCATGAGTTCCTCAGAACGCGAGCTCCATGCTCGAGTGGTAAACCCAGCCACGACCACCAATCGGATACGGAACGGATGTGTACCCAACCGGCGACTTGTAGAGATAAAGCGCCTCGTTATTCCAACGAACCACCTTGTTTTTGAACGGGAAGAAATTGACCCCGGCGCGGAAATCACGCGGCTGTCCAAACTGCCCGAAGATCTTCGAAAAACCCGCGTACGCCTGCAGACTCTTAGGCACGACCATTGCCGAGGCCTGTATCTGGAATGAGTGATCGAACAACCGCGACGGAACTCTCCCTAATATCTCCGGCGTCGGGGTTTCGACGAATTTGAAATTATCCAGCCAGCGCCAGAAGTACTCCCCTTCAAGCGAGAAGCCGCGATACTTGAAACCACCGTCGACCGTCGTCATGCGATATCGCGCATCCGTGATCGTCGCTCCCGGTGCGAATAGATTCGGAGTGAAGATCACAGTCCCATCCGACAACCGAAGCTGTGTGTTTTCAAACTGCTCGGAGTCGGGCTGACTTTCCTTATTCTCCTCACTGCGACTGAAGTGAACCGCAAGACGCGTAGAGAACCTTTCGTGATGTTCGAAATCGCCCCAGCCCTGCCCGCTAAAACCTCTTTCAAAATCACCGGTCGGAAACCAGATCAGCGCACTCGACAAAGTGTTGATGCCGTTATCGATTCGCGATGCAGGCACACCAAGAGTGCTCATGTTGTTACCGAGCATCACCTGATATTTCAGCCGATCGGTGACATTCCCAACGGCCCAGACTCCGGAGGTATAAGACGGACGCATGAACTCATCGGCGATGTGACGGCTATCGACGTTCAGCCAAAACGGAAAATTTCCTTCGACACTGCGCGTGCCCGGCAACGATCTGATGCCGCCGCCTACCGTCAGATACTTGTTGAAGGTGTATTGAAGATTTCCCGCGAGGACCACTTGCGCGCCCTGGCCCTGATTAGCGTTCGAGGTCCAGGCATAAAGGAAGTAGCGCATCTTCGGGCTTAGTATCCATCCAAGAAACTTGATCTGGAGCTTGAGTAGCTGAACGTCCTGTCGCCGCTGAATATTCTTCGTATTGGCAAACGCATCGGTGTAAGTTGGATCGAGACCGAGTTGATTTAGATAACGAACGTACGTGTAAATGCTGACGTTCATGTCCCCATACTCGGTGTTGACAACCTTGAATCCGAGATTTGGCGTGTACTTACCGTCGAACTTGTTACCGTCGTCATCCTGCTTCGGTGTTTCGTCAACAGCTTCAGGTGAAGCTGCGGCCTCCGGCGACGATGTTTCAACCGGCGTCGATGTTGCAACCGGTACACTCGCGGGAGCAGCGTTTGTAGTTGCAGCTTGTGCGGCTTCGAGTTTCTCCACACGTTCCTGAAGACTCTTAATGAGCTTGAGTAGCTCGACACGCTCCGCATCGGTGAGCGGAGCTTTTTCGACCGCGCCGTTTGTTCCCTTTTCAGGCGTGGTCGAACTTGAAGGCCCGGGTGTTTGTGCACCTGCGATCAGGTTGAAGATCGCGAGACAGCTCATGAGTAAAGCGGCGCGCCACGTGATCGCGTAACGCCGCTTTACTCTGCGCATATGAGAAGGAGTTTGAGTCATTGCCCGGTTTACGATTCGCGCTACTCAGTTTTCAAACCGACTGAGCGTGGTGAAAACAAATTAAAGTCGAGCTTGTTCGCCACGTACTCGATCACCTTCTGAGCCTTCACGCTGTTGCCGGCTTCATCGAGTGGCGGGGCGAACACGGCGATCGCGCCCTTGCCAGGTACCACCGCGACGATGCCGCCGCCCACGCCACTCTTCGCAGGGAGACCGACGTGCCAGGCCCATCCGCCTGAGCCGTCGTACAGTCCTGCCATGATCATCGTGGAAAGAATGTGCGGCACGTTCTCAGGCTTGATCACCTGCTCGCCCGTCGCCGGGTTCTTCCCGTTATTCGCCAGCGTTGCGCCCATACGCGCGAGTTGGACCACATTGACGCCGACGGAGCATTGCTTCGTATAGACATCGACTGATTCAAACGGATCGGAGTAGATGCGATCGTATTTCGCCAGCAACATCGAGAGTGCTTTGTTGCCGGTGTTGGTGGCCGCTTCTGACTTGTAAACGTCGTCGATGAGTGTGAGCTTCTCGCCCGCGGCACGGCTGTAGAAGTCCAGGATCTTGTTCCACTTGTCATCCGCCGTCTTCGCGGAGATCAGACTGACAGTCGAGATCGCTCCGGCATTTACGTATGGGTTGCCCGTGTGCGTGGGCATATCAGCCACTGCAAACACCGAGTTGAAGGCGCGGCCGGTTGGCTCGTTCCCGACTTTCTGGAATACCTTGTCTGGTCCAAGCTCTTCCATCGCCAGCGCCTGCGAGAAAACTTTCGAGATCGACTGGATGGAAAACGCGTACTTGATGTCGCCCATCGAGAGCGTCTGGTTGTCGGTAGTGACGATCGCGATACCGAAAAGCTTCGAATCAACCTGCGCGAGGTAAGGAATGTAATCAGCATTCTTGCCGCCAGTGTCAGTCTTAAACTTCTCGAACGCCTCGCGGACAACCGCCTCAACCTGCGCTTTGGCCGGCGCGACCGGACTCGTCTTCTGCGCCAACGCTGACAAGGGCGCGGTTGCGAATGTCATCACCATAAACACTGCGACGAGCATTCTGGTCTGGATCTTGTGTCTCAACATGACTCTCTTTCTCCTCTGTTGGACCAGGTGGCCCAAGGTCATCTAAAGATCAATATGTGAATTGCTTAGAGAAGTTGTATCTAAACGAAAACTGGATGCGAAAATCGTCAGACTTGAAACCATCGAGGAAGTTCTCGCGCCTGCCCCACTGGAGCTCGCCGCCGATCATCACGTTGTCCGTTGGATAAAAGAGCAGGTTGCCGAGACCGTAATGACCGCGATGGTATGCATTCGGTGCCTGGCCGTTTGAGTTGTCGATGTCGAGCATCGAATATCCGATCGCGGTGCTGAAACGTTTGTTCCAGTTGTGATCGAGAAAAGCCACCATGCTCCACATCGGGAGGGCGACGCCTTTGATCGGACGGCGCGGATCTCCTCCCGGCGTTAGCTCGATACCGACATCGACGGGCGCGTCGTTCATGTAGTTTTGAATTCCCTGACCAAACACGAACGCAAATCGGCCGGTGTCGTTCGGCGTAAACTTGAGGTTGGACGTGATGTTCATGCCCGCGCCAACTTCTGTGCCGCCGAGATCGAACGCGTCATCGGTTGTGTCAACCCACTTGATCCGTCTGATCATTCCCGCCACCTGGAGATAGCCCCAGTCGCGCGTGAAACGAACGTTGCCCGAGAAATCCGGCAGATCAAACTTGGGCCTGATGCCTTGCAGCTCGATGCGATCCTGGAACACGCCCTGATCGCCACTCGCGCCGGGACGCTCGACCGCAAGCGTTACTGAATTTCTTCCTTTCAGCGGCATCCAGCGAAACTGCACGTTGCGGAAGAAAACCATTCCGTTTGGTCCCCAATACTCGAGTGAGTTTGGAAACACGTCGATGTCCATGAATGGACTCCACGTTTGGCCCGCGCCGAATTGGCCCAGCTCGCCGTAAGCGTGGCGTAAGCGGAAAGTGGTCTGGCCCGCGTCGACGCCAGTGCCGAAAAGCTCAAACTCAAACTGTGTTTTCAGCTCGCCATACTTCGTTGGTGTTGTCGATTTCACACCGAGACGACTTTGCCTGACGCCGAAGTAAGTCTTTCCATTCGGAGCAAACTCGTTTGGGAACGATGGCAATTTGGTAGGACGAATGACGTCGAACCAGTCCGGATGGTTTTGTTTGAACTGGTAACCAGCGTCGAGCATTGCGAAGCCATAGATCGTGAAAGTGCTCTCGCCTTTGCCGTTGTCCTGCGGCTTGGCTGACTCTGCTGGAGTTGTCTCCGGCAGCGGCGGCGGTCCCGTCTCTGAATACTTTGCTTCGACTATAGCCGGAGCGGGATCCTTCTTCTTTGTCTCGATCGCATCGATCTGTCCTTTTAACTCGGTGACCGTTTGTTCGAGTTGTTGTAAACGCTGCTTTAACTGATCGACTTCTGATGCTGGTTTTGCAGGTTCCTGAGTTTGGGCGAGTGCGGAGCTACTCGCGAATAACAGCAGAGCTGCTATGACGAAAATGGCTTTGTTCGATAGACGTGTCAGTTTCATGCGCGCCTTCCTCCGAGCATTGAGTTTGGGGCGGAGTTTTAGCTCGCGAAAAATGTAGTGGAGGGGCAGCAAGTCGGTAACTGGCAAAACTTACAGGTGACCGGAAGACTACGCGCTCATAGACTCCGAAGCGTTTTATGAATCAACTTGAGGCCCCACTTTCCGATTACGAGTTGACTCAAGCGATCGCGAGAGGCGCCATCTCGGGCATCGGCGATCTGTATGAGCGACACAAGCCGAAGGTCTATTCGGTGTGTTTGCGCATGACGGGAAATATGAGTGAGGCTGAGGATCTCACTCAGGAGATCTTTATCAAGCTGCTCGGAAAGGCCGGATCGTTTCGTGGTGAGAGTCAGTTTACGAGTTGGTTATACCGGCTCACTACGAATCATGTATTGATGTACTTTCGCCAGGCCGTGCGACGCAGAGAACGATTTCCGTATCTTGAAGACGAGTTTGAAGCGAGTCACGGGTTGAAGGTTTCGTTTGGAACGCAGTTTCTGGATCGCATTGCGATCGACGCAGCCCTCGCGCGATTGCCTGCCGGATGTCGTTCGGTATTTATGAAGTTTGACGTCGAAGGTTACAACCACGAAGAGATCGCGGGCATCTTCGGCTGCTCGGTCGGAAACTCCAAATCCCAACTCCACAAAGCCCGCCGCCGGTTGAGAAAGTTATTGAAAAAGAGACGAACCTTATCCACAGATTACGCAGATTGTTTTTAACATCTATGTAATCTGTGGATGAAAGGTACTCCCCTTAAAACTTGCGCACACCCAGCAACTTGACCGGGCCGATTCCGTAGCTCTCAACGTCGATCGACTTCCCATCGAGCAATTTGATCTTCGCCGAGTAGAGAAGCGCTCCTTCGCCCTCTTCTTTACCTTTGCTATTCGTCTTGAGATCTAGCTGCAGGATTCCAAACGGGTAATCCTGCGATCTGCTACCGGAGTAAACTTCCAAAAAACCAACCGGACGATCGCCAACCGCGTAGATGCGCCGGCCACCTTCGGTCTGATGCGAGCGAATGAGCTTGAAGTCGTAAAATCCGGCTCGACCCGTCAGCCTGATCTTGCCGATCGACTTCGCCTTTTCAAGCTGCTTGAGTAGAGCATCTGGTCCACCTTCAACCAGTGCGGCGGCCATTACCTTCGCATCAGCATCACTCGTGTAACTATTCACCCACAGATCGACATTGACCCGCGCTCCCGCACCCACCATTGCCGGACCAGCGCCGTGCGGCAAGTAGGCAAGCGCTGAAAACTTTTCATCACTCTTCTGCGCCGGCGCCGGCATCGACAGCCCCAACGCAAACACGATCAATACAAACGTACCGATTAAGAATCTTGCTTTCATGTTTTTTACCCCTCAATACTTACTTTGGCGGTGGCGGATACTTCTTCAGGAGTTTCGCCATCGCTTTGTTCAAATTCTTCTCGACCTTCCGCGGATCCTTTCCCGATCCGAGAGTCTTGCTGGCTTCGCCGCGCCAGACCTGCTTCTTGGTTAAGACGTCGTACATGTCGAGATTGAGTGTGCCGATATTGATCGTCGAGGTGGTAGTAGTCGTCGTTCCCATACCGCCCCAACCACCCCAGCCTCCCCAACCCCAGGGGCTACCTCCAGTGCTGTAAGAGTTCCACTGTTTCTCCTGGTTAACAGCGACCTGGTAAGCCACGTAAAGGTCCGGATTGTCCTCCGTCTTCGTCAAACCCTTCGTCGCCAGTTGAGTATCGATGGCGCGTTTGATCTGATCGTCAAGGATCGAGTTTGGATATTGGACGTTCGGTATCTGGACCCACTTATACGTCTTGTATTTCGAGAAGTCGGTACCTTGCATGAAGTTGTACCTGATGTCCTGCGCCGATGCGGCAACACACCACACGAGAACCAATCCGGCAATTGCGATCATCCGAGAAAGCCTTGTCATCTCTACAGACCTCCATCCGCCAATCTTTTTCGTTGATTCTAGAAGCGTTGGAACGCGCGGATAACTGTCACTTTTGACAGGCGAGATCCAAAGCGAGGCATGCAAAAAGTAGGGCCAGCTTGGGAGGTCATCGACGCGTATGAGTCTTGGTCAGCAAAGAATTTGCCGTTCGGGCATCGTTATTTTCATTAACTTACTTTTCGTCTTAACCGCGATCGCGAAGAACGTCGATGACGTTGTTGTACTGAAAAATGGAGACCGGCTGACCGGAGAAATCAAGGGTTTGCAAAGCGGCGAGCTCCGGATCAAGGCTGACTACATGGCGGAAGCGGTCCGGCTTGACTGGTCCAGGGTTGAACGACTCGAGAGCAAGTCGACGTTCATGATCTGGTTGGTTGACGGCAAGCTCGTGACTGACGTCATGCGACTGCTGCCGTCGAACTCGAACGAGGTCGCTAATTTCGTGATTGGCAATTCGACACGAGTGCACCAGCTCGACGTTATTCGAATCACGCCCGCTGACAGACACTTCTGGAAACGACTCGAAGGATCAATCGACTTCGGTTTTAGTTTTACCAGTGGCAACGATCAATATCAGACCAATCTCGCCGCAACCACGACTTACAGAACTGGAGATCATTCATTCACCGCGTCAATTGATTCATCTTTCAGCGGACAAACTGAAGGAGACAGCCTGACGCGCAATCAATTCAGCTTCGATTATCGCAAACAACTATCTCGTCGCTGGTACGTTGGCGGACTCTTCGATCTGCTTCATAGCGATCAGCAAAGTCTCGACCTGCGCACGACAGTCGGTGCGTTAGCCGGTCGAAACGTGGTGCAAACAGAGAACACGCGACTCTCTCTTTTTGGAGGCATCGCCGGCACACGTGAACATTATTCAGCGGTTGTGGGCCGTCCCGAGACCACCAACGCAGATGCAATTGCAGGCGCTGACTTCGCAACCTTTCGCTTCAACCGGACTGACATCAGGTCGCGCTTCAGCTTGTTTCCGAGTTTGACCACACCGGGACGCATGCGATTACAGGGAACTTCCGATCTGCGAATCAAAATCGTGAAGGACCTCTGGTGGGGTTTTCACGTTTACGAAAACTTCGACAGCAAGCCACCGGTACGCGCCGACAAGAATGACCTCGGCGTGAGCACTTCGTTGGGCTGGAAGTTCTAACTCAACGCTGCCACGTCTTTGCCTTGGGCAGGGTCAGTACCACCTGCAGTAGCGGGTGGGTGCACAGCCTTTTGGCCCGTGTGATAGTCAGTCGCCGCATGGCTTTGCACAAAAGTCTCGATCGCTCTCTTCTCTGTGCAACCTCAGTGTCCTCTGTGTCTCTGTGGTTGATGAAATTCCGAGTAAAACCACACCACAGAGACGCAGAGGACACTAAGGTTGCACAGAGAAATCCCAGAACAAGGACTTTTTGTGCAAAGCCTCGCCGCATGGCTTTGCACCCACCCGCTACCGCAGGTGGTACTGACCGTGTCCAACAGAGATGTCGATACCCGGCCTGTAACTTTTGCCAGTACGTTGCATTTGAGTACGACCATAGAATGCAAACTATGGCACAGACATGAAAATGCAGAAAGATTCGAACCCCAGCGAAAGCCTGAATAAAGTCTGGTCGTGCCTTGAGGTTGATCTCGGCGCCATCTCACATCCGGGTCATGTCAGGGAAAACAACGAAGACAGCTACCTCGTGATGCGATTCGGTCGCTCACTCGAAAACCTGTTGACGAACCTCGATCAGGAGTTGTTCGAGGCCAGTTACTTCAGCAGCGGTTACGGCATGCTCGTAGCCGACGGCATGGGCGGTATGGCCGGCGGTGAAGTAGCCAGTCGACTCGCGCTCACGAACCTCATCGAGCTGATCGTCGAAACCTCTGACTGGACTTTGGCGCTCCAGCGCGAGCACGACGTCACGCGGGTTTTGGAGCGTATGACCGACCGCTTTCTCCAGATAGATCAGATTTTGAGAAAAGAAGCTGACAAGGATCAGACGCTGCGTGGCATGGGTACCACACTGACAGTTGCCGGCGCGCTGGGAAGCGATTTGATCATCGGACACGTCGGTGACTCGCGGGCATATCTATTACGCGGAGATGATTTCAAACAATTGACGACGGACCACACACTGGCCCAGGCGCTTATCGATGCCGGTGTGGCGAATCGGGATGATCCGGCGTCGCGATCGATGCGTCATGTGTTGACCGCAGCGGTTGGGTCACTCGGACGAGAAGTTGATCCTCAAGTGCAGCGCTTTAAGTTGCAGGAAGGCGATCGATTGCTGCTCTGCACAGATGGACTGACTGAGATGGTCGAAGACGCAATGATCGCTGACGTACTTAGTGAATCAAATTCAGCGCAAACTGCCTGCCAGAACCTTTTGGATCTGGCGTTGGCCGGTGGCGGCGTCGACAACATCACCGCGGTGCTCGCTAATTTCGTATCTCCGGAACAAACATGACTGTAAAAATTGACAGTATTAATGGCACCACGTTCTCACTAGCATTCGAAGTTGAATTAACAGCAAGCCGGCTGCGTGGCCGGCAAATGCAGGACACCCCAAGCAAGTTGGACGTTGCTCGAAGAATAGAAGGCTGACTCTTGCTTGCACCACACCAAGGAGAAACAAATGAGAAATAGCGGAAATACATTATTGAGACTAGTGACAGTCGCCTTCGCTATCGTGTTGGCGGGCGCCGTAAATGCGTCCGCGGCGACAAGTCCTCTGCAGCCCGCGGTTCAAGAGACCGTCAAGAAGATGAAAGGCGTCGTCGTAAAACGTGACCCTGACTCGTTCACCATGAGCGAAACCACTGGCGGACCGCAAACAACCGTGATTCTTACTGCCGATACCGAAGTTAAGAGTCACAAACGTGGCGCTTTTCGCGGCTCTAAAGAATATGCAGCCAGCTACATTCTGCGTGGACTCAGGCTCGAAGTGGACGGCGTAAGAAACTCTGACGGCTCGATCACGGCCGATAAGATTCGTTTCGATGAGCAGGATCTAAGGACCGCGCAGGCGCTCAAAGCGACACTCGATCCTGCCGAGGCTGAGATCAACGAGAAGTTGAAACAGCAACAGGCAGAATCGGAACGACTCGCCGGCCAGATCGAGGAGAATCGCGCGTTGACTCAGCAGGCACAAGCTTCAGCCGACGCTGCTGCGGAGTCTGCCAAAAAAGCACAGCAGACAGCCGACTATGCCAACAATCGCATCAACGGGTTGGATGATTTCGATTCGATCAAGACCATCACTGTGCAATTCGCCACCAACAGTGCGTCCCTCGGTCCAAAGTCCAAGGCCACGATCGACGAAGCTGCTGCATGGGTGAAGACGCAAAACACTAAAGGCTGGGTGATGGCCGTAATCGGCTACGCTGATACAACCGGCAACTCGCAACGCAACATCGATCTGAGCGAGAGACGTGCAAACGCCGTCATTTATTACATCGTGAACAAGTACAAGATGCCGTTGAATCGTCTGGTCCAACCGTTTGGTTATGGGCAACTGGAGCCGGTAGCAGAAAACAAGACGGCAGCCGGTCGCGCCAAGAACCGCCGGGTTGAGATTCGTTTGATGGTTAACAAGGGCATCGCCGGAACAGTCGGGAAAGGCGAGAATTAGGTAGTTGATTGGCCAGCTAGAGGTGGCTAGTGCGGGCGACGCGCGTGAAGCGCACTGAACACCTCAATTGGGGCCGGGTCACGGGCGACCCGGCCCGCTTTTTATTTCTGCTTTCTATTTAAAGCCACCGTCGGACCTGCTTTCTATACTCTCGAAAGCGATCGCCAAACTCTCGTTCTAACTGCCTCTCCTCACGTCTGATCCAAAGATTTACGAAAGGCAGGTGAACGGCAGTCATTATTAAAGCGGTTGGAGATCCCAGTAACAAAGCCGCACCGAAAAAACAAAATACGTTTGCGCCCAGGTACAAAGGATTTCTGGAGTAGCGGTATGGACCAGCCGTCACCAAAGAACCCTGCGGCTCAAGCGAGATCACGCGAATGTTGTGGTTATAAAAATGGACCACGGCCCACAGACGCAGCAGGAACCCGAGCAACAGCAGCAAAACGCCAACCGTGGCTGAAAACCTGGACGAGAGTGTGGGAAGACCTAGCAGTGAATCGACAACTGTTCCAAGGTAAGCGAGTGCGAAACTCAACATCACGATACCGATGTTGTGCAGCAGACTCTTGAAAAAGTTTGTTGTCATCATCGTTGGGGACCCGGTAGATTACCGGGATGCCGTTCGATCTTCAACCAACGCTCAAAGCGAGATCTTTTAGCCACAAAATGGCACAAAAAGCTCAAATAGGTTCTGCTGTTTTTTTCTGAGCTTTTGTGCGTTTTTGTGGTTAAAAAAGTTTTTGTGGCAAAGCCCGGCTAGCGTGAAGTGCGCTTCGATTTTTTCGCTGGCGTTGGTTCTTTAGTGAAGTCCACGCTTCCCGTTCTTCCACACATAAACCGGTGTTCCGGTCCCATCGTTATCTCCAATTGCCTGCTTCTGAAATCAACTGTGGCGTGTTGCCTGAATTATCGTACCATTCCCACTTGTCTACCAAGCGCTTATACACGTCATGAAAATTGCGCAGACCAGCATCAAACCTGCGTCGATCGACCTTGCTGCTCACGTATGAAATCCGTGTAATCCGTGGCCGGATTTGAGAGCAAGAAACAGAGTGTTATGACTACTGGTGCTACGCTATCATTCTGTAATGACGTCCGAAAAAATATCGTTGGAGCGGGTTTATCAGGAGCTTGAGGCGGAGGGTAACGCGGTCATTAAGGATCTGCTGGCGTCCGATGAATGCAACGAGGTTCGTGAGCTCTATCAGGACGAAAAGATTTTTCGAAGCACCGTCGTGATGGAGCGTCATGGCTTCGGACGTGGAGAGTACAGATACTTCAGCTACCCGTTACCCGATCTGATTACAAGGCTTCGCACGTCACTCTATCCTCATCTGGTGCCAATCGCTAATCGTTGGAACGAAGCGATGGGCGTTGACGTTCGCTACCCGGCCACGCACGCGGACTACATTAAGCGCTGTCACCAGGTGGGCCAGACAAAGCCAACACCACTCGTCCTCAAATACGGACCAGACGATTACAACTGCCTGCACCAGGATCTATACGGCGAGCATGTTTTCCCACTCCAGATCGCGATCCTTTTATCGGAACCGAACAAAGACTTCACCGGCGGCGAGTTTGTAATGACTGAACAACGCCCACGCATGCAATCACGGGCACTCGTTGTGCCGCTTCAAAAAGGCGACGGCGTCGTGTTTGCAGTTAATCATCGACCCGTTCAGGGCAAGAAAAGTGTTTACCGCGTGACCATGCGCCACGGCGTGAGTCGACTTCGATCCGGCAGCCGCTACACACTCGGAATAATTTTCCACGACGCTCAATAAAGCAAACGTTACAACTTTTTTACGGTTCTACTGCTCCTTGTCGATAGCTTCCCACGCGTATGCAAGTGTGGCAATCGATCGAAAGGACAGCAATGCAAGCACAATCCAAACTAAACGCTCGCGGTGATTACGTTTTGGCGACTGGAAACGCAGCCGCGAATCGCCTTCGTATTTTGCACAATATTTATGGTCCCGGCGCACGCGAACTATTGTTGCGCGCCGGTATTCAACGCGGAATGAGCGTCGTCGATCTCGGCTGTGGCGTCGGCATGACTACCCAGCTTTTGGCGGAGCTTGTCGGTCCAACCGGCGAGGTGGTCGGGGTCGATTACAGCGCCGCACAAATCGAACAAGCTCGCGCGCTACTGCCGGCGGGACTTTCCAATGTCCGCTTCGTCGAGGCAAGCGCAATAGATACCGGCCTCCGCAGAGAGGCGTTTGATGTCGTCTATTGCCGCTTTCTGCTGATTCACTTGCAGGATCCTGAAGCAGCACTGCGCGAGATGCACGAGCTGTTAAAGCCTGAAGGAATCATGGCTATTGAAGATGGCGATCTTACTTCGGCGAGCAGCGAGCCCCGCTCGAAGTTGGAAGAATTCTCGAACCTCTTCGGCGCACTCGGACCTAAGTGGGGCGTTGATTACACGCTCGGCCGTCGACTATTTCACCTCGTCCTGAACGCGAAGTTTTCACAAGTCGAAATAATGTTCAACCAACCGGTGTTTGCAAAAGGCGAGAATAAGCGGCTGCTTGAGTTGTCAGTTGCTGAAGCTGGACCATCATTCGTGTCGGCCGGCCTGGTTAGTCATGAACAACTCAACGAAACGGTTGCAGAAATGCGCCGACTCGGTAACGACGAAACGGTGCTCGCCGTTATGCCGCGAATGAGTCAGGTTTGGGCGAGAAAATCACCGCGCTGGGCCGAGTTAGACGAAACGCAGTGTGTTTGTTGATCTCTGCGGCGAGAATCTCAACCCGGTCCGTACTAACCGAGCGGTAGCCGCACCTGAAAACACGTGTCGCCCGGTTTGGATTCGAAGCGAACGTTGCCGCGGTGTTTGCGGACGATGCGGGCGACGGTGTCGAGGCCGAGGCCGGTTCCCTCCCCGACCGGCTTGGTGGTGAAGAATGGTTCGAAGATGCGCGACCGCGCGGACGCCGGTATGCCCGCGCCGTTGTCACGAATCTCGACCATAATGTCGGTCGGTTCGCGCTTGGTGCGCACCTTCAGCGTTCCGCCTTTGCTCATCGCATCGACTGCGTTAACAATCAAGTTGGTCCATACCTGATTGAGCTCACTGCCATAAGCCTTGATCAGCGGCAGCGACTCTGCATAGTCACGCGTAACGCTGATGTCTTTCTTTTTTAACTTGTACTTCAGGATCAGCAGCGTGTTGTCCAGGCCTTTGTGTACATCCAACTCCTGAACACTAGCCTGGTCCATGTAGCTGTACTCCTTGATCGCTCCAACAAGTTCGGAGATGCGCGTTGTGGCTGTCTTGATCTCACTGGCGAGCTTTGCCGCTGCGAGTTGACAGTTCACACGCGCCAGCACGTCGGCAATCGCGGTTGCTGGTATCTCACCGAGGAGTTGTTCGAGCGCGGCTGAATCCATCCCGGCCTCGACGAGGTTGGCCGAGAATTTCCAAGCCTCGTCGATGCGATGCGATTCAAGCCACTCCGACACTTCTTCTTCACGATCACTCTGATCGAGCGAATTCAACTGCTTCGCCGTGGCTGTATGATCGATAGCTTTACGCTCGAAGGCGTCGATGGATTCCTGCTGGCTCGCGGTCAGGTCGTGAGAACAGAGTCGCATGTCGGCGGAGCGCAGCTCTTTCAGAGTTTCGATCATATCGTTTGCGGCGCGTGTCGCTCCCGCAGCCGGATTGTTGAGTTCGTGAGCCAGGCCGGCTGACAATTTGCCGAGGGCCATTAACTTGTCCTGCTGTTGATCGAGCGTGGTCGTCTCACGCACGCGATCGCTCATGATGCCGACGAGCCGTTGGACCAGCACGGGCATGCGCTGCATCATCTCGGGAAATAGAGTCACTGGAAACCACAGCAGGCGCATGTCAGTTACCGCATATCCGGTTACCTGATACGAGGTCATGCGCGAGAACGGAAGCATGCCGCTTACTTCAGTCGATCTCTCGCCGGCGCGCGAGATGTAAACCTGGTCGTGATCGGTTTCGTCCCAGTAAGCGTGTAACTCGCCTTCAAGATAGACCACCATCGCTTCGGCTTTGTCGTTTTTGCGAAACACGACGTCGCCCGCCGCAAAGTGGCGGTCTTCAGCGTGATCGGCAAACCACTGCAACTGGTCATCGGGCAGATCTGCAAACACATGTACGCGACGAAGTGCCTCGACTTTGTCCGACGGCGAAGAACTCGCGGGAACGATCGCTTCGATGCCGCCCGAAACTGTTTCTTCCATCTGTTACACGACCTTGCTTAGATATTGATGCACGAAAGAGATCGCAACTGAGCCCTCGCCGACGCCCGATGCCACGCGCTTCACAGAGCCGTGTCGAACATCACCGACAACGAAGATGCCGGGCACGTTTGTTTCCAAAAGCCCCGGATCGCGATCGAGCTTCCAACCGTTGGGCCGCTTGCCATCGCGTGTGAGATGCGGGCCGGAGTAGATGAAGCCGCGTTCATCGCGTTCTACGATTTCGGCCAGCCAGTCAGTGTTCGGCGCCGCTCCGATCATGATAAACAGCGCGCTGGCGGGTACTTTGTTTGTCTCGTTCGTCTCAGCGCAGTGAATTGAAATCGCTTCGAGATGATCGTCGCCGTGCGCCTCCACCACGGAGGTGTTGTATTCGATATGGATGTTTGGAGTCGCTTTGAGTTGATTGATCAGGTATTGCGACATTGAGGCGGCCAGCGACGAGCCGCGCACGAGCATGACGACGCGTCGTGCGTACCTTGAAAAATACATCGCGGCTTGTCCCGCACTGTTCGCGCCGCCAACAACATACACATCCTCGCCCCTCGTTGACATTGCTTCGGTCATCGCCGCGCCATAGTAAATGCCGGCTCCCGTTAAGCGTTCCACTCCGGGCGCGTCCAGCTTGCGCCACTGCACACCAGTCGCAACCAGCAACGCATGACAACTCAGCTCAGCTCCGTCTGCGAGTTTTAGCAGTCGATATGGACCATCGATTCGTACTTCAGTAGCTTCCGCGGAAATGATCTCGACGCCAAAACGTCTGGCCTGGACCACGGCTCGACGCGCAAGATCGGCGCCCGTGAGTCCACTCGGAAAGCCGAGATAGTTTTCGATGCGACTCGACATGCCGGCCTGTCCACCCGGCGCTTCACGCTCGATCATGACCGTTCGCAAACCCTCGCTTGCACCGTAGACGGCCGCGGCGAGTCCGGCTGGACCACCGCCGACAATCGCGAGATCGTAAAACGCTTCTGTAGCGCGAGTTTTCAATCCGGCGTGTTCGGCCAGATCTGCGAGTGACGGTTGTCGCAGACGCACACCGTTGGGAAGAATCACGATCGGTAAGCTGCGCGTCTCTTCCTCGTCCAACAACTCGACCAGGCTGCGGACTTCTGAATCCGAAGCGGCAGTTTCGATGTCGAGCCATTGATACGGAACGTGATTGCGCGCCAGAAAGTCTTTGATGTTATGGGAGGTGGGTGACCAGCGATTGCCCAGCACGCGGATGCCTTCAAACTGTGGCGGGAATGCCGCTTCCCAATCTTCGATCAACTCATCGACCACCGGATAGAGGTTTTCTTCCGGCGGATCCCAGGGCTTGAGCAGGTAATGATTGATGCCTGCTTCGTTAATCGCCGCGATTGCTGCGTCAGTGTCGGCGTAGGCTGTCAGCAGCACACGCTTTGCATCCGGAAAGAGCGTGATCGCCTGTGCGAGAAACTCGACACCCGACATTCCGGGCATCCTTTGATCGATCAGGAAGAGCGCAATTGAATTGTTTCTGATCTTAAGCTCGCGAACAATCTCAAGCGCCTCTTGTCCCGATCCCGCCCGCAACACACGATAATCGCTACCATACTTCCGCCGCAGATCACGCTCGATCGCCCTCAACACCTCACGATCGTCATCCACCGTCAGTAACACCGGTTTCGCCATAACGTATTAGTGCTCCATTAAATGCCGCAAAAAAACAAAACCCCATTCTGCCACGTAACGCCCATCGGCGCATCACAGCATCGAGGATACGCGGGGTAACACTATTGAGGTATCGCCACAAAAAGGCACAAAAGCACAAAATAAAAATATGTGGAAAGGCAGAGCGCAACTAATCGGAAAATAACTTGTGTGTTTCTGTGCCTTTTGTGGCCGAACTTACGCTAGAGTTGTGACGCATGCAGCTAAGAACAATCGTACTTCTAATAATCTCCAACACCTTCATGACCGTCGCCTGGTATGGGCATCTGAAATACAAGAAGGCGCCGCTGGTTGCGACGATTTTAGTTAGTTGGGGGATCGCTTTTTTTGAATATATTTTTCAGGTTCCGGCCAATCGAATCGGGTCGAACTACTTCAGCCTTACCCAACTAAAAATCATGCAGGAATGTATAACCTTAGTCGTGTTTACGGTGTTTGCGTTTCTGGTTTTTCGTGAGCCGTTGCGGTGGAATAATGTAGTTTCGTACGTGTTACTAATCGGGGCTGTCGGGTTCGCGTTTTGGCGGCATTAACCGCGCCAGATTCAGTTCCGCACACCACTCACGACGTGCAGCACCGCGCCGGTGGCGATCGTGTAGGTTCCCCAGTGACTCAGAGGTGTGTGCAGGTTGCCCAAATTCGGTTCGTAGAAAAAAGCAACCAGAAATAAAAGCGAGGCCGCGAAGATCAGTAGCGATCCGAACAGTTGCGTTACTCGTCGCCAACTTTCGATTCGGTAAGTGAAATAAGCACCTATCCCAAGGTTCAGCAAACCTGACAATAGTATGAAGATGTGCCTCGTGCGATACAGCAGTCGTGGACCATCAGCCATGCCATCCAGGTGGTTGTAGAACTTATCCATGTACTGACCGGTCAACAGAAAAGCAACCACAATCAATACGCCAAATATCAGGTGGGCCTTCTTCATCCTCACAATCGTAATACAGGTTGGGGCTAACTCCATTGTGGTATCGGTCGATCCTCATTCATGGTTAGTTCCAAAGCCTCCGATTGCGGGATGTCTCATCAAGCTGATCCGACCAAAATAACTCTAAACCATGAATTTAATGAGGTGAGATGAGTAACGACGAAACTGTAGCGGTGCGGTTGCGAGTTAACGGAACGAACTACGGACTCCGTCTCGATCCGCGCACGACGCTGCTCAACCTGTTGCGTGAAAAGCTCGATCTCCCGGGCACGAAAAAGGGCTGCGATCACGGGCAGTGCGGCGCCTGCACCGTCATTATCGATGGCAGACGTATCAACTCGTGTCTCACGCTCGCAGTGATCTACGACGGCAGCGAAATCACAACGGTAGAAGGTCTCTCAAAAGGAGACGACCTGCATCCGTTGCAAACCGCGTTCGTGGGTCACGAAGGTTTTCAGTGCGGCTACTGCACGTCGGGACAGCTCTGCTCAGCAGTCGCGATGCTGAGCGAGGTGGACCAGGGCACGGCCAGTCACGTCACCGCTGATGTTCGCAAAGAAGGAAACGTCGTACTCACGGATGACGAGATCCGCGAACGCATGTCGGGCAACATCTGCCGTTGCGGAGCTTATCCGGGAATCATCGCTGCCATTCGTGAAGTCACAGAGAGGAATTTGATCTCGCAATGAATCCGTTTGCTTACACACGCGCGACGAACCAACAAGCCGCCATTCAAGCCATCACACAACGGAACGCAAAATTCATCGCGGGCGGCACAAACCTGCTCGACTTGATGAAGGAACACGTCGAACAGCCGTCGCGACTGATCGACATCAATCGTCTCGAGCTCACGCAGATCGTTGAACGTAACGGCGGTTTGCGACTCGGCGCGCTCGCGAAGAACAGCGACACGGCAAACCACCGGCTTGTTCGTGAACGTTACCCGCTGGTCACGCAGGCAATTCTCGCGGGCGCGAGTGCGCAACTGAGAAACGCTGCGACTAACGGCGGAAACCTGATGCAGCGCACGCGTTGTTACTACTTCTACGACACCGCGATGCCCTGCAATAAACGAGAACCGGATTCAGGCTGCGGCGCGCTCGAAGGGTTCAGTCGCATACACGCGATCTTTGGCACGAGCCGTCATTGTATCGCGACGCATCCGTCGGACATGTGCGTCGCACTCGCGGCACTCGAGGCAACGGTGCAAGTGGAAGGACCACAAGGACCACGCAGCATTCCGTTTGCCGAGTTTCATCGTTTGCCCGGTGATACTCCGCAGATCGATACCAACCTGCGGCGCGACGAGCTCATCACGGCAATCGATCTTCCCGCGACAGGGAATGTCTTTGCAGATCATTCCTACTATCTCAAAGTGCGTGATCGCGCTTCGTACGCTTTTGCGCTGGTGTCAGTCGCGGCGGCACTCGACATTCGCAATGGCGTGATCCAGGAAGCGCGTGTCGCAATGGGCGGCGTGGCCCACAAACCCTGGCGCGCGTCGAAAGCCGAAGTCACGTTAAAGGGACAACGTGCTGACGAAAGTAGTTTCCGCAGCGCAGCCGAAGCCGAGATGCAGAGTGCGGTAGGCACTGAACACAATCGATTCAAGATCGAGCTGGGGCGTCGCGCGATTGTTCGTGCGCTAACAATCGCAGCTAACAGCGGGAGAAGAGCATGAGTCTGGCGATAGGAAAACCTGTCGAGCGCGTCGATGGCCGGTTAAAGGTGACGGGCGGCGCACGTTATGCCGCTGAGTTCAAAGTCGCGAATCTGGCGCACGCCGTACTCGTGATGAGCACGATCGCAAGCGGACGCATTCGATCGATCGACACTAAAGCAGCATTGAGCGCGCCTGGTGTCCTCGCAGTCATCACACATGAGAATGCGCCGCGACTGAATTTCCCAGAGCGTCCCAAAGCAATTGACGACTTTGTCGCACCAACTTTCGGACGTTCTTTCCCGGTGCTGCAAGAGGGCACGATCTACTTCAACAGCCAGCCAATCGCGGTGGTCGTCGCTGAGGATCTCGAACAGGCGGAATATGCAGCCACGTTGGTTCGCGTTGTTTATGACGAGACGAAACACGTAACGAGTGTCGAAGATGAAATCGCGCGCGCGTTCCCGTCGCAGGAAAGCTTGATGAAAGAACCGCTGATGGGGCGCTTTGCAGATGTCGTTCGCGGAGACACGCAGGCGTTGAGTAAGGCGGAGGTTTCTATCGATGAGAAGTACACGATTCCGATCGAACATCACAACCCGATGGAGCTGCTCTCAACGATCGCCGAATGGTCTGGCAACAAACTGACGCTGCATGACAAGACGCAATGGATATACAACACGCAAAGACACGTGGCGCTTGTGTTCGGGCTTAATGAAGAAGACGTGCATGTGATCTGTCCGTTCGTCGGCGGCGGATTTGGATCTTCATTGCGTCCGTGGTCGCATCCGACAGTTGCGGCGATGGCCGCGCGCGTGGTGCATCGTCCTGTAAAACTCGTCGTACAGCGGAGTCAGATGTTCAGCTCGCATGGGCACCGGCCGTACACGATTCAGCGGGTGGCACTCGGCGCCAATCGCGATGGGAAATTGACGGCGATCGTTCACGAGGGTTACGCACAGACGTCGCTTTACGAAGAGAACACCGAGGCGCTCGTCAATGCGACGCGAATGCTTTACGCGAGCCCGAATTGCATCACGAAGTATCGCCTCGTGCGCGGCAACATTCAGACGCCACTCTACATGCGCGCTCCCGGGGAATCTTCGTGCCTGTTTGCACTCGACAGTGCGATGGACGAGCTGGCTTACAAGCTCAAGATCGATCCACTCGAATTCCGCATTCGCAATCACGCCGATCGCGATCCTGAGACCGGTTTGCCATGGTCCAGCAAATCGCTGCTCGAATGCTACTGGCGCGGAGCTGAAGCGTTTGGCTGGTCGCGCCGCACACTCGAGCCGCGTTCGATGCGCGATGGCGGATATCTTGTGGGAATGGGAATGGCGAGCGGGACTTATCCGATGTTTCGCTGGCCGGCGAGTGCACGGGCGCGCGTGTTCAATGATGGCACCGCTGTGGTCCAGTCATCGGCCAGCGACATGGGACCGGGAACATGGACCACGATGGCCATCGTCGGTGCTGAAGGTTTGGCGATGGATCTGAGTCTGGTGCGTTCGGAGCTGGGCGACTCCACATTGCCGAGAGGATCTGTTCATGGCATATCCAGTACGACGTCCAGTATTGGGTCAGCGGTACATGAAGCGAGTTTGGCGGTGCGGGCGAAGTTGTTAGCCCTCGCGAGCCAGGATCAGCGTTCACCATTGAATGGTGCGACGGAGGAACAGGTGACGTTCGCGGATGCACGTATCGCGTTGAAGAGCGATCCTTCACGCGGCGAAAGCTACGTGGATATTCTGCGACGTAACGGGATGGAGTCGATTGAAGCGACCGTCGATTCGAATCCCAGCGAGGAGAAAAAATTCTCGATGCATGCCTTCTGCGCATATTTTGTGGAGGTGCGTGTGGATGCGGAGCTTGGTTCGGTGCGCGTGGCTCGCGTCGTGACCGCATGTGGGGCGGGACGGATCATGAACGAGAAGACGGCAATCAGCCAGTTCATCGGCGGTGTTGTCGGCGGTCTGGGCCAGGCCTTGTTCGAAGAGACGGTGTTGGACCATCGTATGGGACGTTTCGTCAACGCGAATCTCGGTGAGTATCACGTTCCGGTGAATGCGGATGTGCCGTCGATCAATTCGTTCTTTGTTGAAGAGCGTGACGATCACGTTAATCCCCTCGGAGCTAAGGGAATCGGCGAGCTTGCTTACGTCGGCGTCGCTGCGGCCGTCGCGAATGCTGTCTTTCACGCGACAGGCAAGAGGATCCGGCGGCTTCCGATCACGCTGGATAAATTACTTTAGCCACAAAAAGGCGCAAAAACACAAAAAGAGATGTCATCACAATCGATCATCACGGCATTCCAACAATTAAAACACGGCCAACTCGCGGCACTCGCAACTGTCGTCTCGGTTGAGGGTTCATCGTATCGGCGGCCGGGCGCGCGAATGCTGATCACTGAGAGTGGAGAGACTACCGGAGTTCTGAGTGGCGGCTGTCTTGAGCGCGACGTCTGCGAGCGTGCGCAAAAGGTGATGAGCGCGGGCACGCCCGTCGTCGTGAGGTATGACACGACCAAAAAGGACGACGTCGTTTGGGGCCTCGGACTTGGTTGCAACGGTGTCGTCGATGTCCTTATCGAGCCTGCAAACGAAACTGTTGCAGGTGTGATGCAGTTGCTCGCCGAGTGTGCTGAACGTGACGCGAGCGGCGCGATAGCCACTGTGTTCCACGTCGATGGTGAAGTCGAAACAACGATCGGCGCGAGAGCGCTGCTCTATCCAGACGGTACGATCGATGGCGATCTCCCTCCATTGATCTTCGACGACCTGCGCGAAGCAACGAGCTCATGCGTCAAACGCTACGAGATCGCCGGTGGTTACATCGACGTCTTCATCGAAGTTGTTCAGCCACGTGTGCATCTCGTTGTTTTCGGCGCTGGTCCAGACGTCTTGCCGATCGTCGATCTAGCCAAATACCTGAGCTGGCACACGACGGTAGTTGATACAAACGCACGTGTCTCCAGTCGCGAACGCTTCAGTAACGCAGACGCTGTTTTGCTTTGTCGTCCTGAAGATGTGATGTCGCAAGTTAGTTTGTCTGAGCGCACTTGTGTGGTGGTGATGACGCACAACTACCTTCACGACGGCGAGTTGGTGAGTCAACTTTTGCCGCTGCCGTTGCGTTACCTCGGGTGTTTGGGTCCGAGGCAGCGAACGGAGCGACTGCTGAATGAAGTGTCGGGTGATACGCGATACCAGCATCGCCTGCACGCGCCGGTGGGTTTGGATATCGGCGCCGAAACAGCGGAGGAGATCGCGCTCTCAATCGTCAGCGAGATCAAGGCAGTTATGGCTGAACGGAGCGGTGCACAACTGCGTGAGCGAGTGGGTTCGATTCACGAGTGGTCCAACATAATTCCGGCGTTTTCGAGGGAAGCATGGGAATCGGCGCCATCGTTCTAGCGGCCGGCGGATCTTCCCGGTTAGGAGTGCCAAAACAACTTCTGGAATTTCACGGAGAGACTCTTGTGCGTCGAGCAACAAAGGCCGCGTTAGAGTCGGTTTGCGATCGTGTTGTAGTAGTGATTGGAAATCACGCGCAAAATATTCGACAGGAAATTGATGATCTACCGGTGGCGTTAATCGAAAATGAAAACTGGCAGAGTGGAATAAGCTCGTCGATTCGTGCCGGACTCGAAAAGCTTTCCTCGCAAGGTGGAATTGTTATCACGTTGTGTGATCAACCCTTCGTGACCGCCGCTCTTTTGACTGAGTTGATTAGCACTCACTGCAAGACACGCCGCCCGATCGTTGCTTCCACTTACGGCACAACTCGCGGCGTCCCAGCCTTCTTCGCAGCGGAGCTCTTCAATGAGCTTTTATCGCTAACGAAAGACGAAGGCGCCCGACGAATCATCGCCTCACATCCCGAAAAAGTCGCCACCGTAAATTTCCCTCAAGGCGTCATCGACATCGACACCGCCGAAGATCGCGAGCGCCTAATGTCACAACTGTAGGGGTGGCCCGCTGTGGCCACCCGTGCTTCGGAAACAACGAACGGGTGGCCACAGCGGGCCACCCCTACAGTTGTTAATCAACGTGCGCGAGCAACTTTGCTAATTGACGAACAGCGCGCCGGATCTCTGCTGGCGTGTAGCCTGTGTAACCGAGTCTCAAAGCGCCGCGAGCGGCTGGTTCAATGCAATAAGCTGACAAGGGCGTAACTTCCACACCACCCGCTAAAGCTCTTTGCGCGGCTGATCGATCGTCAACACCTTCAGGCAGCCAGCCAATCAAATGCATACCCGCATCGCTAGGCTTCAACTCGAGCAGCCCGTTCAATTCACTGCGCGCGGCTTTCAACAACACCTGCTGTCGTTCTGCGTATAGCTTCCTCATCTTCCTGATATGCCGTGCAAAGTGACCGGCACTGATGAAGTCTGCCAGCACAGCCTGGTCCAACGTCTGCGACTGATGTCCACCGACAGACCGCGCCCGAACGAAAGCCTCGACCAGATCCGGTGGCGCAATGATGTAGCCGATTCGAACTGAAGGAAACAAGACTTTGCTGAAGGTGCCGACATAGATCACACGTTGCTCAGTGTCGAGTCCCTGCAACGCGGCGAGCGGTTGGCCTAGATAGCGAAACTCACTGTCGTAGTCGTCCTCTACGATCCATGCGCCTGTCTTTCCCGCGAACCGCAGCAGCTCGAGTCTGCGGCTTAACGACAGCGTCATTCCGAGGGGATATTGATGTGAAGGCGTCACATAAATCAGCCGCGGATCTGCACAACGCGAGATGCCTGACGCGAGGTTCAAACCATCAGCGTCCAACGGAACCGGAATTACTCGCGCTCCCGCAGCCATCAAGGCAGCACGCGCGCCGAGAAATCCCGGATCTTCGATCCAAGCCGCATCGTCCGGTTCAAGAATTACGCGCGCGATGATTTCCAATGCGTGCAGTGATCCGCTCGTGATGATTACCTGTTCGGGAGTGCATCGAACTCCTCGGGTCGCAGAAAGGTAAGACGCGATGGCCTTTCGCAGCGGTAAGTAGCCGGCCGAATCACCGTAAGGGACTATCACTCGACCGGACTCTTTCCAGCGTTGCGCGAGTAATCGTCCCCAGAGTTTATACGGGAATGCATCGAGTGCAGGCGTGCCCGTTCGAAACGGTTTTGGTGGTCCAAGATAGTTTCCCGGACTTACTGAAACATTCGCGACGGCCTTTCCCCATTTCGAGATCGATCGGCCGTTGCGTTGAGAGTGTCGCTGAACATTGTTCGCGCGTTGCACCTTGAGCAGGTCGTCAGGCAATTCTTTCGATACATAAGTCCCATCGCCGACGCGTCGCGCGAGATAGCCTTCCGCGTACAGTTGATCGAAGGCGTTCAGCACGGTGTTACGCGCCAAATTAAGTTCTTCAGCGAGCTCGCGTGTCGAGGGCAGCCGCGTGCCCGCGCTCAGCCTTCCGGAAAGAATGGCCTCACGCAACTGGTTATAAAGTTGCCGGTGCAGGGCAGTCGAAGAAGATCGGTCCAAAGCGGTGAATATATTCGATAAGGAAGTGGCTACCTTCGCCATGAAAATTGGTTCCTACGTGCTGGCCAATAATGGAGCTTGTGTGTAAGCCAATGTTAGTTCACAAAAGGCACATAAAGGAACACATAAGGCACAAAAAGATTCCTATCCAGTTATGGCGAACAAATTAGTCCTCGTGATGTTACTGGCGGCTAGTGTGGCAGCAAACGCAGAGCAGACTTGCTTACCGACTGGCGTCTGTCTAGATCCGGCAGCGCCGTCTTTCGATGTGGGCAACATGCCTTTGGCGATGGTGCTTTCACCCGAAGGCGATCGGCTCGTGATATCGCTTAGCGGTTGGCGGCAGCAGGGATTGCAAGTGATCGATCGTCACAGCGGAACCGTACTGCAAACAATCCCGCAACCCAGCGCGTTCCTCGGACTCGCATTCTCAAAAGATGGGCGAACACTTTATGCCTCGGGTGGCAATGAAGATGTGATCTATCGTTACGCCTGGCACGATAAGTTCGCGACACTCACCGACACGATCGTGCTGGCAAAGAAAGAACCGCAACGAGATGGCACGCGCTTTCCGGCTGGTATCGCACTTTCGCCGGATGGTAAGCGCATGTTTGTAGCCGAGAATCTTGCGGACACGCTGGCTGTCGTTGATGTGGAGAGCAAAAGCGTAATTCAGCGCCTACCGACTGAGGCTTATCCTTACGCTGTCGTGGTTTCTCCGAAAGGCGAGGTTTATGTTTCAGCCTGGGGTGGAAATACTGTTTCAATCTTTGCGCCGGCAGCGAAGGGTTTGCTCAAAGAACGCCGGAGGGTGACAGTTGGTCGCCATCCTTCTGCTCTGCTGCTGAATCACAACGGCTCACGACTGTTTGTCGCTTCAGGCGGCACGAACACCATAGCCGTAGTTGATACAAAAACGGGCCGGGTTGTGACAAAGCTTTTGGATCCACCCCCCGCTGGTCCAAATCAAGGCAGCACGCCCAACGCACTCGCACTTTCGCAGGACGGATCACGACTCTACGTCGCTGAAGCTGATAACAACGCGGTCGCGGTTTTCCAGCTAGGGACAAACCAGTTGATTGGGAGGATTCCAGTTGAATGGTATCCGACGGCGTTGTTGATGACTGGCGACTCGTTGTACGTCTTGAATTCGAAAGGCAAAGGAACTCGAGCGAATCCGAAATTCCCCACACCCGACGTTACACAACCTGACGACAGTACCGACTATACGTTAGGCCAACTCAACGGCACGATCACGACGCTTCCGGCGAAACTGAAATCAGTCGAGCTGGCGAAATTTACTGCACGTGTCACACGCGCGAACAATTGGAACCGAATACAAAGCAGCGTACAGTATCCGCGATTCAAACACGTCATCTACATCATCAAAGAGAATCGCACTTACGATCAGGTGCTGAGCGACCTCCCCCAGGGCGACGGCGATCCGTCGTTGCTTTTCTTTCCGCGACTTGTTTCGCCCAATCATCACGCTCTCGCGGAACGGTTCGGATTGTTCGACCGTTTCTTTTGCAACGCGGAAGTGAGCTCGCAGGGACACGTGTGGAGCACGGCGGCCTACGTCACTGACTATGGTGAGAAGACGATTCCTTCACTTTACTCATCGCGGCGCAATCCAAACGATCGAGATGACGTCGACGAACCGGCGTCAGGATTTCTCTGGAACGCGGCGATCAGGAAAGGTTTGAAGCTGCGCAATTATGGTGAGTTTAGTGAAGCTGTACCGAATAGTTCCCCAGTTCGATATCACTCGGTGAAGCGCGCGCTTGAACCATACACGAGTCCGGAATATCCCGCTTTCAACATGAGGATTCCGGATCAGGTTCGCGTCGATGTTTGGTTGAAAGAGTTTCAGCAGTTTGTGCGCGGTGGTAATTTGCCGGACTTGCAAGTCATGCATCTTCCCAGCGATCACACTTCGGGTGGTCGTCCGGGCATGCCCACGCCCAAAGCGCACATGGCCGACAACGACCTCGCGCTCGGGCGAATCGTTGAAGCTGTTTCCAACTCACCTTACTGGAAAGATACCGTACTCTTCGTGTTGGAGGATGATGCGCAGGACGGGCCGGACCATGTTGATTCGCATCGCTCGGTGCTGTTAGTCATATCGGCGTACAACCGCGTTGGATTGATTCATCGCTTCGTCAACACGACGGATGTGTTCGCGACGATGGAGGAAATCCTTGGCCTCGAGAAGCTTTCGAAGTTTGACTATTACGGCCGGCCGTTACGCGAGATCTTTACAAACCAAGCGAACTTAACTCCATATGTGGCTGTGAAACCCGAGCAACGATTTGACGAGCTCAACCCAACACAAGGGCCGAATGCTGAAGCTTCGCTCGAGTTGAACTTCGACATGGTTGATGCCGCAGGTGAGGATACGTTTAATCGAATCCTTTGGAGCATAATGAAAGGTTCGCAATCTTATCCGGGATCTAAACGCATGTCGTCGCTCGACATAGCGCGAGGACATTAGATGAATATCAAGATCAGAGTAGCAACGGAGTCTGATGCGCCGGCACTCGCAAGGTTTCGATATGAATTGCGCTCGTCAGGCAGAGAGGTGCTTGAGAGCGAAGCAGAATTCAGCGAGCGATGCACGCGCTGGATCAGACAACGACTTAACAATGGAAGTTGCTGGCGGTGTTGGATCGCTGAATACGAGCAAACGCCTGTTGGAAATATCTGGAGTCAGCTTGTCGAGAAGATTCCAAATCCCGCGGCTGAAACGGAGTGCTTCGTTTACGTGACGAATTTCTACGTTCGTGAAGAATATCGCGGCAAAGGAATTGGGACCATGTTATTGTCTGAGGCCCTGGACTGGGCCAGGACGAATAACGCGCACACAGCAATTCTCTGGCCCAGGGAGCGAAGTAAATCGTTATACTTAAGGCACGGATTTACCGCGGCGGACGATTTGATGCAGCTAGCGATCGGAAACTGATCGAATGACTAAACCTCAACGGAGTATTCTTCGAAGTGTGGGGGCGGTGCTGGCGGGTTTGCTTGTTGTCATCATAATCACCACAGCGACTGATGCGATCATGCACGTCACTGGAATCTTTCCGCCGTGGGGTCAGCCAATGTCAGATTCGCTCTTTGTGTTGGCCTTCGCTTATCGAATTGTTTATGGAATTGCTGGTGGTTACATCACTGCTCGACTCGCGCCTAATAAACCCGTCGAGCATGCTGTTTTGCTCGGCGCCGTCGGCCTCGTCCTGAGTCTCGCTGGCGCAGCCGCAACGTGGAATCGCGGTCCTGAGTTTGGACCAAAATGGTATCCGCTCGCGCTCATCGTGATCGCAATCCCAACAGCGTGGCTCGGCGGCAAATTAAAGTCGTGACCAATTCGAGTTTATTCTCTGCGCAACCTCTGCGCCTCTGTGGTTAGATGGCAAGTTTAACCGCAGAGACGCAGAGAACGCAGAGGCTGCGCAGAGAAATCCCAACTTTCTATTCGGCGAACTTAGGCAATGGCAACGATCGCGCCAGCGCGTAACGCCCTGGTCCAGCGATCAGGATCACGAGCAGGATCGCAATCGCGAGCAGGTGATACTCAAATCCCTCACCTCCCTGATTGCCCATCCAGTTCATGAAGAATCCAACCTTGCCGTGCACCATCCCGATCGCCCCGAGCATGATCACAATGATGGACGCCGCGGAAAACCGCGACAGGAACCCAACGAGGAGCCCCAAACCACCGAAGAACTCACCAACCGACACGAGATAACCCAACGGTCCCATCATCCCAACCACCGCCGACAACCCCGGTCCACCAAAAGCTCCGAAGAGCTTCTGCGCGCCATGCGCCATAAACACCGCACCCACGATCACGCGCGCAACCAACAGCGCCACATCAACCGCAGATCTATCTTGAAGCCTAACTTGAGCCACCATAGTCTTTCCCTTTCACAGAATCTCGCCCATCTTCCCCTGGCGATAATCCTCCATTGCCTGGTAAATCTCCTCACGCGTGTTCATCACGAATGGTCCATAACGCGCGATTGGTTCGTTCAAGGGCAATCCCGCAATGAGCAACACTTCGAGCGTCCCAGTGGCATCCGACGGATTCTCGATCCACACGTCGTCACCGTCCGGCGCGAATAAAACCATCTGCCCGTCTACAGCGTGCTCTTTATCAGCTCCAAACTTCCCTTCACCTTCGATCACGTACGCAAAACCGTTGTAATCTCGGGGTACGTATTGAACGACCGAGCCGCCCGGCTTGATCCGGTAATGGAGATAAACGATCGGCGTGCGCGTCTCGATGACGGCTTTCTGGCCTAACGCTTCCCCCGCGATCACCGTAACGCTCACGAGTCCATCAGCCGAAGTCGCTTTCGGAATCTGCGAGCTCGGGATCTCCTGGTAGCGCGGCTTCGTCATCTTGTCGCGCTTTGGAAGATTTACCCAAAGCTGAAACCCATGCATTCGCCCGCCCGTGTGGTCGAACTCAGCACTCGGCATCTCCGAGTGAACAACGCCGGCTCCGGCAGTCATCCACTGCACGTCACCCGGCCTCAAACTTCCAGCGTGCCCGCGAGAGTCTTTGTGCTCCATCTCACCTGACAACATGTAAGTCACAGTTTCAAAGCCACGATGTGGATGATCCGGCGCGCCCTTTGCTTCGCCAGGTCCAACCTCCATCGGTCCCATCTCGTCGAGTAACAGGAATGGATCAAATTCTGAAAACGCTGGTGTAGGAAAAGGCCGGCGCACGAGGAAGCCGCCTCCCTCCAAAGTCTCGATGCTGTTCACGATTCCAGCCACCGTGCGTCCTTTAATCTCTGATTTCAATACTTTACTCACTTCGTTCCTTTCTGTTTGTACCAAGGCGATCAGCCGCCTCAAATCCGATCTGCTTACACAACTTAATCAGTATTTCCCGCTCTTTTTTAGTCAACGAGGCCGCGGCGAGTTGCTCCATGTCGACGGCATGATCCGCGTAGACGCGTGTAATCAGCTTTTTGCCTTCTTTAGTTAAGTGAACGACCTTTGCGCGCCGGTCGGTGCCATGAGCGCGTCGTTCGACCAGACCTTTGTCTTCCAGTCGGTCGACTGCCGTTGTTATGGAACCACTCGTTAACAGAATCTTTCTCCCGATTTCGTTGATTGGAAGCGGCCCTTTATGCAAAAGGGCTTCGAGAATGGCGAAATCGCTGCCGCACATTTCCATCTGCGAGATGCTGTTCTGCGCGTATGCCTCGACCGCCCGCAACGCCTTCCACAACACGAGGAAAACGTGCACCCCGCTGCCGCCTGTTAAAGATTCCAGTTTGTCTGCCTTCGTTGTCATAAGTATCTTGATGTCAAGATACTTTACTTCGAGCGGCATGTCAAGATGAGAGTATTGACCTGGCTTCGCGCAGCGTAAGCCGTTTACTCGCTGCTAAAACCTCGGCGGGAACCCATTGGGGAAACTCAGTCACGCGCAGCTCGTGCTTACCGCCGGGTAAATGTTCCTCGCGAATCGCGCCGAGATTGTGCGTGTCCAGCTCACCAGACAACTTGACCAGCGCGGGCCACAGCCGTCGATGTATGTAGGTGATTTTGTTATCTATAAAACGGCAAGTGAGAACGTCAGATGAATCGCGGATGGCGCGGGTGAGTGTGAAGATCTGTTGGCCTTTTGGATGACCCCACCAACGAGTCACTCGCTCCCCCGCGACCCAATCCGCAAACGTCGGCACTCGCCCATGAGCGCTCTCCAACACGATCCCGTTCGCCTCTACGAAACTCAACGCTTCTTCGAATGATATTGGTGGCATACGTTAATCCGTTCTCAATCTGTGTAATCCGTGGCTAAAAAATCTGTCATCACAGCTATGAGATGATAAGATACGCGTCCGCCGAGGTGAGTCTTTGTAAATATGCCGCAAACTTTTGACTGTCCCAAGTGTGGAGCGCCGGTAAAATATGAACGCCCCACGAGTGCCGCGAAATCGACCGTGCGCTGTGATTACTGTCATAGCCAATTGATCGCCCCAAACGAGCTCGCCGGACAATCTGCACAGGTCATCCGCGTTCATTTTGGGTCTTCGAAGTTTCCCAAGTGGATCTTGCTGGTGCTTGCGATTCCGTTAATCAGTCTAATTATCGGCCTGCTCGTTGCGTTCGGCAGAATCGGTACGACACTTTATTCCGTAAGCCGCACAGTCAAAGAACCCACCAGGCCGGTCACTCCAACCACTCCCAAGAAGGAGAACACCAACACCTTCGCGAATGTCTTGCTCGAGTTTGGCAGCGAAGGAATTGGTCCAGGAATGTTCAACGACGCGCGCAGTATTGGCATCGATGGCGCCGGACGGATCTATGTAGCCGAGTACACGGGCGGGCGAGTTCAAGTGTTCGATCCGGCCGGCAAGTTTGTCACGCAATGGAGTATCGGCGATCGAAAGACACTGATTCGTGGCTTTGCAGCCGATCGCAAAGGAATGGTCTATGTCGCCGAGGGTGGACGCATCGATCGTTATCGCGGCGAAACCGGCGAGAAGCTTGGCACGCTGCAATACGAACGAAATGGTTTTGACGACGTGACCGTGGCAGCAGACGGTGGATTAGTAACTGCCTGGCAAAGCAATCGAGACGACATTGTCGTGTTCGACGCAAACGGCAAGCCTGTTCGGACGATTCCCGAAGCGATCAGCGGCGCGAGTGGTGATTCAGAGCTCGCCATGCGAGTCGCGGTTGATGGCGCGGGCTATATCTACGCACTCGGCAGGTTCAATAACGGCGTCTTCAAGTTCGGGCGTGATGGGAAGTTTATGAATCGCTTCGGCAGCGATGGCGATAAGCCGGGCCAGTTCCGCGCTCCTTATTCGATCGCAGTGGATGGGTACGGGCGTATTTATGTCGGCGACATGAAGGGCATTCAGGTCTTCGACGCGAATGGACGCTATCTTGCGCTCATCGGATCAAAAGGCATGGCGTTCGGAATGGCCTTCAACGACAAGAACGAGCTCTTTGTCATCGCGCGCGACCACGTGATCAAGTTTGCGGTTCCAGCGCAGTAAGCCAAGCCGATCGCCATGTCTATGATCGGAATTATTTCTTCTTGGAAGTACGCTTCTTCGACGATCGCTTCTTGCCGGACTTCTTCCCGCCCTTCTTCGAACCCTTCTTCGGTACTTTGGCGCCTTCCTTGCGCGCCTCCGATAGTCCAATCGCGATCGCTTGTTTCTTACTCGTGACTTTCTTGCCCGAGCGGCCGCTCTTAAGAGTGCCCTCCTTCATCTCGTGCATGGCCCGCTCGACTTTTTTGCCGGCCTTCTTTCCGTATCTTGCCATTTCGCCAACACCTCCCTTGGACCGTTCTCTCTATTCCTCATCAGTTGTAACGCTGGACCATGAATTAGTCCTGCTAAAACTAACAAGTTTGTGTGGCAAAATGTAAACGCGCTCAAGCTCTCGTTGAGTCAGCCTTCGCTGCGCGCCATTCCGGCTTGCGTTCTTTACTCGCTTGCGACAGTCCTTTCTTTACGCCGTCTTCGTCGAAATCAGTTCCATAAACCGGAGTGCCCGGCTGCTGTTTCCACGACTCGTCGATGGTACCGGCATCGACGCCATCGAAGCCGAGCTCATCGAGCAATTTGATTACAGTCGCCTTCGCTTCACTGTCGTCACCTGCGACTGGCAGTGCGATGCGTCCGGGACTGCCCGCGGGCCGGCCGTGACGCAGAAGGTGATCGGCGTAGATGTTATTGAAAGTTTTTACGACAGGACGGCCGAGTTGTTGCGACACCCAACGGCTCTCAGTCGCACCCTCTTCGATACCATCGATACGACCATCGCGCTGTTGCGGGTAATAGTTGCCGGTGTCGATGACGATCACGTCATCCGAGACTCCTGCAAACAAATCACGCGGCAGTTTCGCGATGTTCTTCTCCGGAATAGTGACGATGACGATTTCTCCGTTTCGTGCTGCTTCATGAATTGATACGGGCGTCGCGCCGGTCTCGCGAGCCAGGTCGGCCAACGTTTCAGGACCACGCGAGTTAGCGACGAATACCCTGTGACCGAGTGCGCTCAGACGTCGTGTAAGCGCCCCGCCGATGTGACCTGCACCAATGATTCCTATGTTCATCTTTTTACTCCTTACTTGTTTTAGCCACAAAAATGCACAAAAACACAAAAATGTTCGCCTGATATTTTGCGCTTTTTTGTGCGTCTTTGTGGCTATAGCCTACAATGACCAGGCTCAGGGACGTTAGTCATAGTCATCCTTTTGCCACAAAACTCCACCAGAAACTACAAATGATTCCGGTAAATAATTGAAGAGTGGAGGTAGTAATGGAAGCAACAAGAATCACTACGGATGAAATACGAGAGCGTCTTGATCGTGGCGAACAATTTACGTTCGTCGACACACGCAATCCGACGGCATGGGGAGAGTCGGATCAGAAACTGCCGAATGCTCTGCGCGTGCCTGCCGATCAAGTCGAGGAACATCTCAATGAGATACCAAAGGATCGTGCAGTCATAACCTACTGCACGTGACCGCACGAAGCATCCAGCGCCAGTGTGGCGCAGGAACTCATTGAACGTGGTTGGAAAAATGTTCATCCGCTTTACGGCGGATTCGATGCGTGGGTTGAGGCAGGCTTACCAGTCGATCCAAAATAGAACCACAAAGAGAAGAAGCCACAAAGAGGCACAGCTTTTGTGCCTCTTTGTGGTTTGTTAACCTGGATTTCTGAAATGAAGAAACGAACGCTGAACACATTCGTTGCATTGATTCTGGCCACAATGCTGGTCAGTTGTAGTGGCGGACGAGTAAGGGCCAGGAGTGAAGCTCGCATCCTCGAGGTTGCCGCTGCGGTGGAGACGGAACCAGTCAACACAGGTGGTGATGCTGCCGATGACGCAACTGTCTGGGTCAACCCTGCAGACCCGGCGCAGAGTCTTGTGATCGGAACGAATAAGAAACGCGGTCTCGCTGTCTACGATCTGACAGGCAAGGAGATTCAGTCTCTTGCTGATGGTGAGATGAATAATGTGGATAATCGTGACACGCTCGTCACGGCCAGCAATCGTAGTAACAACTCGATCGCGATCTACAGGATCAATGCCGAGACGCGACGCCTGGAAAATGTCGCGGCAGCGGAAATCAGGACGATCGAAGCGTACGGTTCGTGCATGTATAAGAGTAGTAAAACGGGAAAGTCTTATTACATCGTCACGAGCAAGCAGGGAGTGGTCGAGCAGTATGAGTTGTTTGACACGGGAAAGGGCGTGTCTGCGAAGAGAGTCAGGCAAATCAAAGTCGGCTCGCAGTTGGAAGGTTGTGTTGCTGACGACGAGCTGGGCTATCTTTACGTTGGCGAAGAGGACGTTGGCATTTGGAAGTATTCAGCCGAACCCGATTCCGAGCCAGCGCGGAAAGAAGTTGATCGAGTGAGACCAGGCGGCAGTCTGGTGGCCGACGTCGAAGGACTTACGATCGCTTACGGAAGCGATGGCAAGGGATACCTGATTGCATCGAGCCAGGGCAACAGCACGTTTGCGATTTATCGTCGCGAAGGTGATAACACGTACGTGAAATCATTCCGCATCGTCGCCGGCAGCATAGATCAGGTAACTGAGACTGACGGCATACACGTCACAACCAGCAATCTTGGATCACAATTCCCTAACGGCGTATTCATTGCGCAGGATGGGACGGATGATAAGGGCAAACAGAATTTCAAACTCGTTCCATGGCAATTGATTGTAGCCGCGGATGAACGCAGATAAACGCGGATTAGATCTGCGTTCATCCGCGTAGATCCGCGGCTGGTTTTTTATTGACCCCAGACTCTCACCCAATCAACCTGCATCTGCTGTGGAAACACAGTGCTGCCGTCGGGATTGCCGACGAAGTTTCCACCAACTGCAACGTTGAGAATGATGAAGAATGGTCCTTGAAACTCGGACGTGCTATTGATCCCGCCCGAGATGTTCGCTTCTGCATACTGCACACGATCGACGTACCACTTGATTGACGTTGAGGTGCGCGAAATCGCGAACGTATGGAAGCCTGCCGTGAGCGAGGTCGACGAATTGAAAGTTCCACCGAACGAGGCGTGTTGTCCATTCACATCGGCCCAGTGAATCGTGCCGAAGTTTCTGAGTGGGTTCTGGCCCTGGATCTCCATGATGTCGATCTCTCCGCACGACGGCCAGCCAACCGTGCTGATGCTGTTGCCGAGCATCCAGAATGCGGGCCAGATGCCCTGCCCTTCCGGCGCGTTGATGCGTGCCTCGACCCACGTGTTGATGCCGAACGATTGTTTGCCCTGCGTTTTCATTCGCGCAGAGGTGTAAGCGTTGCCGCCGAAGTTCTCTCGTCGCGCTTCGATCACGAGGTTGCCGTTTTCTATCCGTGCGTTCACCGATCTGTTCGTGTAGTTCTCAAGCTCGTTGTTGCCCCAGCCGCCACCACCGAGATCGAAACCCCAGTTTGCGGTATTGATCGCGGTGCCGTTGAACTCATCGGACCAACGCAGATTAGGAAATCCCGGCGGCGCTCCCGACGGTGGAGGCGGTGGAGGCTGTGAGCCAACTGCGCCCCACGTAAACTGTTCCCACGTACTCGCTGCTGTGCGATCAGCAACGAGCGCAGCGCCGCGATTGAGATCAGCCGAAACGAAACGGCTGTTTCCTCTTGCTCGGAGATTGAAGGCGCCACCGGCAATGTCGGTCCAGGTAAACTGCTCCCACGTGCCGATAGTCGCACGATCGGCGACGAGGGGCGCCCATGCCGCACGCGCTTGATCCGCCGAAACGATGAGACCCGTGCCGATCGATCTGAAAGCAATGAAACCGCCACCCGCGTCGATCACCTGAAATTGCTCCCACGCGTCGACGGCAGTGCGATCGGCAACGAGTGGCGCCCACGACCCGCGGTTTTGATCGGCCGAGGTGAACTGACCATTCGCAGACGCGCGTATCCAGATCGTCTGGCCCACCGGCGCGGCCGCCTGAGCAGTCAGGGCCAGTAAAAAGGTAGTCAGTATTAGAAACAAGATTTTAGTTGTGTGTGACGAGAATTTGTTGGTAGAGCTATTTGGCTTCGCCATTATACTTCCTCCTCAATGGGTGTGGACGTCGAAGTTGTAGGGGAATGCGAGTCCAGGTTGACGTGCTGAGCGTCACGTGAGAACCAATTTGGGAGGCCCTGAATCGGTCGGCATGATATCACGATCAAAGAGACGGAGGACATTTATGGAGCGGCGCGCTTTGCTTCGCAACCTGTTGTCGACGGCGGTGATTGGTGTTGTTGGGAAGAAGATAATTGCCAATGCTGTCGTAGAACCGGATGATGAGTCGCATATGAGGAGAGCGATCCGGTTAGCTGGGAATAATCCGAAGTATCCGTTTGCGGCGGTGTTGGTGGACGAAGAGAAAAAAGTTGTTGGGGAAGGTTGGAATCGTTCAGTTCATAATCCGACGTGGCACGGTGAGATGGATGCGATCAACAGGTGCGCCGCGGCGAATCCGAAGATCGATTGGACCAGATTGACGCTTTACACGACCGCCGAGCCTTGCGCGATGTGCCAGGGTGCCGTTGCGTGGGCGGGAATCAAACGAGTGGTCTTTGGGTCGTCGATACCTTTCCTGAAGAGCGTCGACGTGTGGGCTATTGACATCCGCGCTGAGGAGCTTGCACGGCTTGCTGCGTTTCGTAAATGCACGGTCGTCGGAGGAGTGCTGGAGGAGGAGTGCAACAAACTCTTCCGAGCAGCGCTTACTGTCAAATAACCTAAATTGCTTCTTGGAAACAACTGTAGGGGCGGCTCTCCGTGGCCGCCCGTCCGTAAAGAGAGGCGCTTGTTTGGAACGACGGGCGGCCACGGAGGGCCGCCCCTACAGTTGTTACCAAGCATCCGATTTTTACCAAGCGTGGCTTTGCCTCAAAAGTCCAAGATCATTCTTGGATCGGGTCAGTACAGGGAGCGGTAGCGACCTGGTCAAAAAGATCGCATGCTGATCGCTGACCAGGTCGCTACCGCTCCCTGTACTGACCCGATCCAAGAGCGATTTCTACTTTTGAGGCAAAGCCAACCAAGCGTCGTTAATGCATTGCCGTCGGGCCGGCGCGGGCGCGGACCTTTTTGAAGAGAAATCCGGCGGGCATGCAGAGCAAGCAGAGGAACGCCAGGAGACGGAAGTTGTCGATGTAGGCCAGCAGCGTCGCTTGTCTCACGAGCGTCTGATACATCGCACCGTATGCTTGTTGAGTCGCCGTCACGACATTGCTCTGCGCCGCAAATCCCGAGACCATCTGGCTTAGCCGTTCCCGAAACACCGGATCGTAAGGCGTCAAGTGCGACACCATCGCCGCCTGATGCGCCTGCGCTCCACGCGCGAGCATCGTCGTCACCATCGCAATCCCGAAACTACCACCCACGTTGCGCATCAGGTTGTAGATGCCGGTGGCGTTGCCAATCTGCTCGTTACTCAACGTCCCAGTCGCGATCACAGTCAACGGAACAAAAACAAAACCGAGCGCGAAACCACTAAACACCTGCGGCCACGCGATGTTGCGCACCGTGATCTCCAGATCGATGTTGCCGAGCAGGTAGGTAGACGCAGCCAGAATGCCGAATCCGAACACGATCAGGTAACGACCATCGACCTTTCCGATTAAACGCCCCACGAGGACCATCGAAACGATCGCACCGATACCGCGTGGACTCACCGCAAGCCCGCTTTGCAACGCTGGGTAACCGAGCAGCGTTTGCAGAAACAACGGCAGCAGCGCAGTTGTACCGTAAAGCGCGATACCCACCGTCGCGATCATCGCTGTTCCCACCGCGAAATTCCGATTAGCAAACACTCGCAGATTGACGATTGGATCTTTTGTACGCAGCTCCCAGATAACGAACGCAACGAGGGCAACGATCGCGATCAGAAGCGATCTCACTATGAAGGGCGATGAAAACCAGTCGTCTTCCTGACCTTTATCAAACACAAGCTGCAGCGTCGCAAACCCGACGGCCATCAATCCAAAACCGATGTAATCGATACGGCCGGGCCTTTTATTCCTGATATACGGCGGATCCTCAATGAACGTCTTCGCCATCAGCATCGCGAGCAGGCCGACGGGAATATTGATGTAAAAGATCCAGCGCCAGGAATAATTGTCAGTGATCCAACCGCCGAGCGTTGGTCCAATGATTGGAGCGACAACGATTCCCATCCCATAAACCGCCATCGCCGAGCCACGTCTTTCTGCCGGAAAGCTCTCCAACAACACCGCCTGTGCGATCGGCTGCAAAGCTCCGCCTCCGGCTCCTTGCAGAATACGCGCAACCAGCAACATGCCCAGACTCGTTGCCGCGCCACACAGCGCTGATGACAACGTGAAGATCCCGATGCAAACGATCAGAAACCGCTTGCGACCGAATACGTAGCCAAGCCAGTTTGTCGCCGGAAGAATGATGGCGTTGGAAATCAGGTAACTCGTCAGCACCCAGGTTGACTCTTCCGGAGTCGCCGACAGGTTGCCGGCGATGTGCGGCAGCGCCACGTTCGCAACCGAAGTGTCGAGCACTTCCATGAAGGTGGCGAGCATTACCGAAGTCGCGATCAGCCAGGGATTGAAGCTCGGCTTCCAGTTGTTCTCAGGCGTCATTTAACCGCCACCTCAGGAACGACTGACATTCCCGGCGCAAGCATGTGCTTCGGATCCGGCGCCTCGTCAAATACGATCTTCACAGGCACACGCTGAACAACCTTAACGTAGTTGCCCGTCGCATTCTCGGGTGGAATCAAACTGAACCGCGCACCAGTGCCTGCCTGAATGCTATCAACGTGTCCTTTAAATTTTTTGTCAGGATATGCATCGACGCTGATCTCGACAGACTGTCCCGGCGTCATTCTGCCGATCTGGTTTTCCTTGAAATTCGCCGTGACCCACACGTCGCCGGGAACAATCGCCAGCAGCGGCTGACCGATCTGGACCAGCGCGCCCTCTTCCACACTCTTGCGCGTCACTCGCCCGTCTTCAGGCGCATAGATCTTCGTGTACGAAAGCTCGAGCTCAGCTTGTGTAACTTGCGCACGCAACTGCTCGGTCGTCGCGCCGGCGGTCTCGGCCTGCGCCTGGCTCACTGCGACTTGCTGCGGCGCGGCGTTCGCCTGGGCCAGCCGACCGAGTGCCTCATTGACACTGGCCTGTGCGCCGCTGATTTGCGTCTGCGCCTGCTGCGCCGTTTGTGCGGCAGCATTTTGCGCCGCGCGCGCTTCGTTCACGCGCGCCTCTGCTGCGGTAACTCTCTGTCGCGCGGCATCGAGTTGTGCTTCGGCTGTTTTTGCCGTTGTCTCGGCCTGGACCAATCGCTGTTGCGAAATCTCGTCTTTGGCATACAACTCGCGGTAACGCTCGACGTCGGCATTAGCACGTGTCACATCCGCTTGCGCTGCGACGACCTGAGCTTGAGTCTGAGCGAGATTTGCCTGTGCGGTTGAAATGGCTGAGGTGGCTTCGTTCGCTCGACTACGCAAACTAGCCGCACCAGCGCGCGAAGACGCGACGTCCGAACGCGATTTCTGCACTGTCGCACGAGCCTGTTGCACGGTTGCGGAAGTCGTCGCACGCGTCAACGTCACATTCGTTTTAGCTTCGTTCTCTTTCGCAAGACCTGCATCCAACGCGGCCTTGGCCTGTTGCAACCGAACTTCGTAATCACGCGCATCGAGCTCAACGATCAGATCACCGGCCTTCACCTGCTGGTTGTCATTCACATAGATCTTCGCGACGTAACCGGAAGCCTTCGGACTCACCTGAATAATGTGACCGTCGATAAATGCATCATCTGTCGATTCATGTGAACGCGAGTAGAGCCAGTAGCGCACGCCGAAGATTGCTCCAAGCAGCAGTACAACCGCGGCAGCGATGATCACACCGCGACGTTTGTAAAACGGGCGCCGCGCTACTTCGGCATCCGGTTGATCGGGTTCTGGTTCTTCGTCAACCCGCGTAATCTGCGGCCTGGATCTCACCATCGAAATGTCTCCGCTCGTCCTAGTGCTGCCGCGAGGTTCAAACGTGCGGCGTTGTGTTGCGCCAATGCGGTCACCTGCGAAACACGCGCATTCGCGAGCGACGTCTGCGCCGTGATCACCTCGAGATTGTCCGCGACGCCCGCTCGGAAACGATCGCGCGCCATCTCGAGCTCGCGCTGGGCCAACGTCACGCTTTCGTCGGCCGCCCGCACTTGCACAGCCGCAGTCCGCAATGTCGTCAACGCCAAACGCACGTCTTCCTCGACCTGTCCGCGAATGTTTGCGAGCGACAATTCAGTTTGTCTATGTCGACTCGCGGCTGCCGTCACTCTTCCCTGCGTCAATCCTCCATTAAAAATCGGCACGTTGAGCTGCAGGGCGACTCGTCGTGTCGGTAAATCGAAACTACCAGGCGTGATACCACTGGAGCCGTAGTCACCGACAACTTCGAGCGACGGCAGATGTTCCGCGCGCGCCGATTGTGCCTCGAGTTGACTGACTCTGTTCTCTTCCTCTGCAACCTGAATCTCACGACGATCCTGGGCAGCCTGGGCTACGGCTGTATCGACCGACGGCAACGGATCGTCGACAAATCGCAGTGGATCCGTAAGCGTCATAGCACTGCCAAGCGGCAGACCGATCAGGCGCTGCAAGTTCAAGCGCGCCTGTTCCGAATCTGTTTGTGCCTGGGCCAACCCGACTTGCTGCTCGGCCAAACGCGTCTGAGCACGAATGACGTCAACTCCGGTTGCGACACCGGCGTTGCGCTGATCCCGCGCGAGTTGAAGTAACGCCTGGGCCAACTCCACGTTCGCTTGTGCTGCTACAACTGCACGGTCAGCCCGCAATGCTTCGAGATAACTCAGCCCGGTGCGACTCGCGACCTCTTCACGCGCGAGGGCTTCGCTTAACTCAGCCACGCGAACGCCGGCTTTGCCCACCTGGTAGTTCCGAATCGCGCTGAGATCGAAGACTGTTTGTCTTAACAACAAACGCGCGTCGAAGTTTTTGAAGGGTCCGAGAAAAGTCTGACTGATACCCGGGAAAGTTCCGGGCTGGAAGCCGAGGGCGACGAGATTCATCGTCAGGTTCGCCTGGTACGCGACGCCGGAAACATTAGGCAGCAAGGGTGCGCGCGCTTGTTCCTGCTGGCCACGAGCTTCGTTGCGACGTTCGTGTGCGCGAAGTGTTGCGAGATTGTTGTCGATTGCGAGTCTGACTGCTTGCTCGTAACTCAACGTGGTGGGCTGGCCGCGTGAAATCTTCGCCGCACCGGGAATCTCCTGCGCCGCCAGGGAGGCCGCGCTAAACAGAATACTAACTACTGTGACCAATAGGCTCCTCGGTCCCATAACGGTCTATTTATTTCATAGGGGTGGGTGTGGCGTATTGTCTCGGATTGTCCTGAATTGCTTGATTTTGCTCTCGCAAAACCGGACAAAAGAAAGCAACTAACGAGAAGACCTAGCACTCTACTTGCATCTACTTTCAGCCATCATGAAAGCAATCAAGATCATTAAACCGAATAAGAGTGCGAATGAGGCAGCAACTGAGATCAAGAAAACGGTCGAGCCCAGCACGCGGATAATAGCGAATACAGTGAAGAGCTGGATCGAGGAGTCGAAGCAACGGAGGAAATACTTGCCGCGGATTTTCGCGGATGAACGCGGATAAGACTTTTCATTATCCGCGTTCATCCGCGGCTAAATATCTCCTAATTCAATGCGGCTACAGTCACGGTCTCTGGTTGAGCTTGGTTCTGCGTCATCATTTCACGTCTCAACTCACGCTCACGGTGAGAAGGGCTAATTTCCTCGCCAGTTTGTTCACCCGCAGTCACGATCTCTGAAAGAAAGTAGCTGTCACCGTAACGAGTGAAGATTAACTCGTCCCTCTTAGTTATCGAGCGGTCTATCTTCGGCTCCGTCTCAAACACTATGTTGTCGTGTTTGTCGTGCATGTTCTGCATTAGCAGACCCATGGGTTCGTCGTTAATTCGCCGAACCTCATACTCCCCTGCCGGAAGCGTTTTTCCCCTCACGGTGAAGTCAAACGGAATCTGAACACGAATCGAAGTTCCCGGCTCCTGCGCGCGAGTACTCCCCACAACAAGCAAACTCAGCAGACATCCTGCCGCCACCACACTAAAAAACTTTTTCATGATTTTCTCCTTCACTAACTTCCCTAACCAAATCGTCGGCACGCCCGGTGATTAAGAAATTGGCATGCCATTGCATGGACCACATAATCATCGTTTCGCGGCGACTATCGTTGAGGCTTTCTTACTTAGCGAAGTAAAAAAGCCACACATTATTCTTAGCCGCGGATTTACGCGGATGAACGCGGATCTGACATAATCTTTTGAGAAAAGTGGAGGCGATTAAATGTTGAGAAGAATGTGGCGATATGGCTTAGCTGTCATTTCCGTCGCAGCAGCACTGGTGCTCACCATTTGGCTTGAGCAATACACTGACATCACGCCTCTCTTTTACGCGGCGATCGTCGTCAGCGCGTGGTTCGGAGGCAGGGGGCCGGGTCTGCTGGCCGTTGTCCTCTCAGAATTGGCAATCGATTATTACTTCGTCCCGCCATTTTATTCGCTGCGCCTCGGACCGAAGCCGATCAGCTTCATGGTCGTCTTCGGCGTTTTGGCCATATTCACCAGTTGGATGAGCGCGAAACGGAGACAAGCCGAAGAAGGACTCAAACAAGCGCGCGACGAGCTCGAGGTAAAGGTCCAGGAACGAACGAAAGAACTCAGACAAGCAAACGAGACTCTGCGCGAGCGCGAGGCAGAGTTGACACACGTCACTCGCGTCATGACTATCGGCGAGCTGACCGCGTCGATCGCTCATGAAGTAAACCAGCCACTGGCGGCGATCGTTACGAACGGCAATGCGTGCTTGCGTTGGCTTGGTGGAGCGACGCCCAACTTGTCTGAAGGACGACAGGCGGTCGAGCGTATTATTAAAGATAGTTACCGTGCGAGCCAGGTTATCGCGCGCATTCGCTCGCTCGTCAAAAAGACTCCGCCGCGAAGCGATTGGATTGATCTAAACGAAGTAATCATCGAAGTGCTGGCACTGGCCCAAAACGAAGCGCGTCGTCATCGTGTTTCACTGAATCGACAGCTTATGGAGAACTTGCCCCGCGTGCGTGGAGATCGTGTTCAGTTGCAACAAGTAGTGCTGAATCTGATCATGAATGGTTTAGAAGCAATCGCGAGAAGTAAGAATGGTACACGGGAGTTGTCGATTAGTTCCGGCGCCGATGACGCGAAAAACGTGATCATCGCAGTGCGCGATTCCGGCGAGGGACTTGATACAGCGAACCTCGAGCGCGTGTTCGATGCGTTTTACACGACCAAGCCTGAGGGCATGGGCATGGGTTTGGCCATAAGCCGGACCATCATTGAGTCGCATGGTGGTCGACTCTGGGCCACCACGAACTCGCCGAAAGGAGCGGTCTTCCAGTTTAGTTTGTCGACCAACCATGAGTAAGAACGTCGCTGACATGGTGTTTGTGATCGATGATGATGAATCGATACGCGAAGCGCTGAAGAGTCTCATCAGATCGGTTGGACTCAGTGTCGCGACGTTTGCGTCTGCTCAGGATTTTCTGCAAAGCGTGCGGCCGGATGTTCCCTCTTGTTTGATACTCGACGTACGGATGCCGGGACTCAGCGGCCTCGATCTTCAACGCGATCTCGCTGAGGCAAACATTCACATTCCGATCATCTTCATCACCGGGCATGGCGATATTCCGATGTCAGTGCGCGCGATGAAAGCGGGAGCGGTCGAGTTTCTGACAAAGCCGTTTCGCGATCAGGATCTGCTCGATGCGATTCAACAGGCGCTCGAGCGCGATCGACAGATGCGTTCGCAACAAGCGGGCACCGCTGAGCTGCGCAATCGCTACCACTCGCTCACACCCCGCGAGAGTGAAGTTTTTGCCCTCGTAGTAAAGGGACTGCTCAACAAACAGATCGCACTCCAGCTAGGCACAAGCGAAATCACCATCAAACTCCATCGCCGCCAGGTCATGGAAAAGATGCGCGCCGACTCCCTCGCCGATCTCGTCCGCATGGCCGAAAAATTAGCCACAAAAGGCACAAACCAGACTTAGCCACAAAAAGGCACATAAAGCCCAAAATTAAAAGAAATGCTTTTGTGCCTTTTGTGGGTAGCTTTGTGCCTTTTGTGATCCCTATTTGTGGCTCACCTATACCAAGGTATAGGGCGCGGATACCCACGTATAATTTTTTTCTTCATCTCACCCTCGTATTCTCCTACACGTAATGAATCCGCTGATTTCAATTGTTGACGATGATGAGTCGGTGCGAACCGCACTGAAAAGCCTGATCGATTCGGTCGGGTTTCGGGCTGAAGTGTTTGGCTCCGGCGAAGAGTTCTTGAAGTCCCCCTTTGTATTTAAAACTGACTGTCTGATTGCCGACGTTCGAATGCCGGGCATGACCGGCCTCGAGTTGCAAGAGCGACTGCACGCCGCCGGCTCAGCCGTCCCGATTGTCTTCATCTCCGCGCACGACGATAAGGAAGCGCGAGCCCGCGGCTTGCGTGAAGGCGCGATTGCCTTCCTGCAAAAGCCGTTCAGTGAAGATTCTCTGTTGGGAGCGATCAGCGAAGGTCTGGACAAAAGTTGACACGGAAAAGGGTGAGTGATGTTACAAACTGCCAGTGCTTTAAACTATCAACCGTTAGCTGCTCGATTAAATCCGGCGCCAAGACCGGCCATGCACAACGGAGCAGCGTTCGCGAAGCAATCGACCAACGATCTTTCAGTTCTCTATCCCGAATCAGTACTGAGATCGAGTGATGCTATTGGTTGGCACAACGTGCGTGCCATTTACTTTCGCCACGCTTCGAAAGAGGCCGTAATTCCAGCTTCAGACGATCACTGCATCGTGAAAAACCTGGGCGACTCGTTCTTCACGAGCGTCTATCACGGTAAACGACGATTCGAAGGAGAAGTGCTCTCCAGCGAAATCGCGATCATTCCCGCAGGCTCGTCATGGGTCTGCCAGGCTGAGGATTCTGATTCGCTAAATATACTATTGCTCTACTTGCGACCGCTGTTTGTGCGTTCGGCAGCGGACGAGTTAAACATCTCGCAGAATGAGATCGGACTGACTCCGCAAATCGGTTTCAAAGACAAAAATATCTGCCACGTCGCGATGTCGCTTTTGCATGAGTTGAATGAAGCGAATGTGGTTGGGCGTCTTTATGCCGACTCGCTCGCGCCGGGACTCGCGATCCAACTCGTCAGGCGCTACGGCTCGTTGCGCGACGTTCACGTTGGACACGGCGGTATGGCGCCACACAAGTTAAGAAAAGCGGTCGCGTTGATCGATCATCATCTTTCTGACGAAGAGGAAGGACGTGTTGCGCTGCGTGCGGTCGCGCGCGCGGTGCGAATGAGCTATTTCCATTTTTCGCGGGCCTTCAAGCAGTCGATGGGAATGACTGCGACGACTTACATAGCGGAACGCCGGATTGAGCGTGCGAAGCGGATGCTGGAGGAGACGGAATTGCCAATCTCCGAGATTGCCCTGCGTTCGGGCTTCTCCAGTCAAAGCCACTTCACAACGGCGTTCCGCAGGCTGGCCGGAGCCACGCCCAAAGCATTCCGAGCCGCGCTGTGATCCACAGATTTCACAGATTCTGTGAAAACTGTGGATGGCTTTGTATTGACGAAGAAGAAGAAACTACAACTCAGTCATCTGCTGCGACCTCACCGCGGCATGCTTGCGCTTGCCTTCATCGCCGTAGTCGGCGAGGCCGCCACCGATCTACTCGAACCGTGGCCGTTAAAAATCGTCTTCGATTACGTCTTCGGAACGAAGCACATGCCGGCGTGGATGTCGGGACTAATTGGCGGCACGTTTGGTCTGACTAAAGTCTCAATTCTTCACTTCGCGATTCTCGCAGTAATCGTCATCGCAGTCGCTGGTGCACTTAGCGCTTACGCCGAAAAATATCTAACCACTTCGGTCGGTCAATGGGTAATGCACGACCTGCGCGGCATTCTCTATCATCACATTCAACGCCTGTCTCTCGCTTATCACGATCACAAACCGGCTGGCGATCTGATCAGCACCGTCACAGCCGACATCGATTCGATCCAGGATTTCATCTCGCAAGCGCTACTCGGCATCCTCGTGAATGTGTTGACGCTCGTCGGCATGCTCGCCGTGATGTTTTATCTCAACTGGCGCTTCACGCTGATCGCGCTTTCAATCACGCCATTCCTGTTCTTAGTTGTCTACACCTACACACATCGCATCAAGCAAGCATCGCGCGCTCTGCGCAAGAAGGAAGGCGAAGTAGTTTCAGTCGTCGCTGAAGTGTTGGGTTCGATCCGCGTCGTGAAAGCGTTTGCGCGCGAGGATTACGAAGAGGCGCGACTGGCACAGCAGAGTCTCGAAAACGTCGAGATCGCGCTGCGTGCACGTGGTCTAAAAGCGAAGCTGGCGCCTGTGGTCCAGGTTATCGTCGCGGTGGGTACGTGTCTCGTGCTCTGGTACGGCGTCAATCTCGTGTTGTCTGAACAGATGACTTCCGGCTCGCTGCTCGTGTTCCTGCTTTATCTTGGCAAGATGTACAAGCCGATGCGCGACCTCTCGAAGATGACTGACACGATGTCGAAAGCGGCTGTCGGCTACGAGCGCATACGCGCGGTAATTGAGACTGAGAACGAAGTACGCAATCTGCCCGGCGCGAAAAAAGCTCCGGCCTTCAAAGGCGAGATCGAATTCGAGCACGTTGATTTCGGTTATGACAAACGTTATCCGACGCTCACCGATGTAAACCTGCGTGTCGAGCCCGGCCAGCTTGCGGCGCTTGTTGGCCCAACCGGTGCAGGAAAGTCGACCATCACCGGCTTGATCGGTCGTTTCTACGATCCGCAAAAAGGGATCGTGAAGATCGACGGCGAGGACATCAGGAATTACAAAATGAAGTCGGTGCGACGGCAGATGAGTTTCGTCCTGCAGGAAACGCTACTCTTCCGCGCGCCGGTCTGGCAGAACATTGCTTACGGAAAACCCGAGGCGACCCGCGAGGAGATCCTGCGTGCGGCGGAGCTTGCGAATGCGGATGAGTTCATCAAAAACATGCCGCAGCAGTACGACACGATGGTTGGCGAGAAAGGGGTCACGTTGTCTGGCGGCCAACGCCAGCGTATCGCGATCGCACGCGCGATCATTCGCGACTCACCGATTCTGATACTTGATGAGCCGACGTCGGGTCTTGATGCGGCTTCGGAAGAGTTGGTATTCGAGGCGCTGGGAAGATTGATGGAGGGTAGAACAACAATCGTGATCGCCCACCGCCTCGCAACCATCCGTCGCGCCGACGTGATCTTCGTTATCGATCACGGCACGGTCCTTGAGCGCGGCACTTACGAACAGCTACTCGCAGCGGGCGGACTCTTTGCAAAACTTCACGAGATCCAGTTTCGTCCACAGATTACGCAGATTCCGCAGATTTAAGTCTGTGTAATCTGTGGATAGTCATTTGGTGAGTTGTTTCTGCGAAGGGAGTTGGGACGCGTTCCAGCCACCACCGAGCGCTTTGATCAACTCAACACTGGCAGTCATCTGCTGTGCTTGCAGATTCACTGCTGTACGTTGGTTGTTCAAGAGCGTCGCCTGGGCGGTGATCACGTTCAGATAACTATCAATCCCCGATCTGTAGCGCTCCATCGCAAGTGTCAGTGCGCGCTGCGCTGATGCGACAGCTTCGTTCTGCTGCTCCAATTCACGCGACAGAATCCGCAGCGCTGCAATGTTATCCTCAACCTCCTGAAACGAGGTCAACACCGTGTTTCGATAACTCGCAACCGTCGCGTCATACTGCGCGCGTGCGAACTCGGTTTGCGCTTTACGCCGCCCTTTATCAAAAAGCGTTTGACTCAACGTTGGCCCAAGTGAAAAGAAACGCGCCGGCCACGTAAACCAGCTCGCGATCGACGTGCTCTCCAATCCTCCAGTCGCACCGAGTACGAGCGATGGAAAGAACGCGGCTTTCGTGACTCCAATCTCCGCATTCGCTTCCGCCACACGTCGTTCAGCAGCAGCGATATCAGGACGACGCTCGAGCAGTTGCGACGGCAGACCAACTGGAACCCCCGGCGGCTTTGTATCTAATGGCGCAACGGGCAAACAAAATGTTGACGCCGGTTGACCAGTCAGCAATGCGATCGCGTGTTCGAGTTGTGCTCGTTGAATGCCGAGATCTGTAGCCTGCGCCTCTGTTGTCTTTAGCTGAGTTTCTGCCTGGGCCACGTCTTCATCAGACACGATGCCGGTTTCAAAGCGAACGCGCGTCAGATCGAGTTCTTCCTGGAAGGCGGCGATCGTCGAATCGAGTAAAGCTTTTTCAGCGTCAACGGAGCGAAGCTGGTAGTAATCAAAGGCGAGCTCCGCTTCGACACTCAAACGCACGTTTTGTAAATCTGCCGCAGTCGCCTGTGCTTCGGAAGTGCTCGCGACGACGGTGTTGCGGATGCGTCCCCAGAAATCCGGTTCCCACGATGCGTCGAATGGCAAAGAGTAGTTGGTGCTCAGGCGACCGGGTGAAACGTTTGAGTGAGTGGCTGCGGCTGATTGTCGCGACACGATGATCGATGGGCTCGTGGTGACGGTTGGGAAGTATTCAGAACGAGATTCTTTCACGAGCGCACGCGCGGCACGGAAGTTTGCGTCAGCGAGCGCGATGTTTTGGTTGGCGGTATTGAGTTGCTCTTCGAGACTATTCAATTGCGGATCATTGAACATTTCCCACCACTTGCCATGGATCATCGCATCCGCAGGACGCGCGAATTTCCAATCATCAGTTTCCTTGAAAGCATCAGGCGGGATTTCTTTATAAGCCGGCGGCGTCGCGACCGTCGGCTTCGCATACTTCGGCGCCTTGTCACAGCCTTTGAACAGCACGAGACCGATTAACGAAACAGCAAGGATTTGAAAATGATTAGGCATTGATTAATTCCGGAACAGTTGTCACTCATCTAGCGCCTCCGACGAAGTTGCATGTGCAGCAACAACTGTAGGGGTGGCCCTCCGTTGCCACCCGTTGTTCGCAAACCACGCGCGCAATCCATCCAAATACAGATAGACCACGGGTGTCGTGAACAGCGTCAGCATCTGACTCACAAGCAATCCTCCGATGATCGAAATCCCCAACGGCCGTCTGAACTCGGAACCCGTGCCAACTCCGAGCGCGAGCGGTAACGCGCCGAGCAGCGCCGCCATCGTCGTCATCATGATCGGTCGAAACCGCAGCATGCACGCCTGAAAGATCGCGTCGCGCGAGCTTTTCCCTTCACCCCGTTCAGCCGCAAGCGCAAAATCGATCATCATGATCGCGTTCTTCTTCACGATACCGATCAGCAGGATGATCCCAATCAACGCAATCAAGCTGAGATCCATGTGCGTCACGAGCAGCGCCAGCACCGCACCAACACCTGCCGACGGCAACGTCGAGAGAATCGTGATCGGATGAATGTAACTTTCATAAAGAATCCCGAGCACGATATACACAGCCAACAACGCCGCCACGATTAAGAATGGCTCACTCGCGAGCGACGTCTGAAACGCCTGCGCCGTGCCCGCAAAACTTCCATGAATCGTCGCCGGCATACCGATACTCTGTTCTGTCTGATTGATCGTTTGCACTGCATCACTCAGCGCAACACCCGGCGCGAGATTGAAAGAAAACGTAACCGCCGGAAACTGGCCCTGGTGATTAACTGCGAGCGGCGCAGTTGCGGGCGCGTAATGCGCGATCGCGCTCAACGGCACGACTCCACCACTCGCAGAATGCAGATAGATCTCTTTCAGTCCTTCGGGACTCTGCCAGAATCGCGGCTCGACCTCCATCACGACGTGATACTGATTTAGCTGCTTGTAAATCGTCGACACTTGCCGTTGTCCAAACGCATCGTAGAGCGTCGAGTCGATATCCTGCGGCGTGATTCCGAGTCTTTGCGCCGTCGCGCGATCGTAATCAAGCGATGCTTGCAAACCGCTGTTCTGCTGATCGCTATTGACGTCAGTCACGATCGAAACCTTACGCAACTCCTGCAAAAGGATCGGCGCCCACTTCACTAGATCATCGAGATTCTCACTCTGAATCGTGTACTGGTATTGCGCGTTACCACCACGACCGCCGACACGCAGGTCCTGTGTCGCTTGTAAAAAAACTGACGCGCCTTCGACCGTCGCGAGTTGCCGTCGCAAGCGGCGAATGATCTCTTCAGCGCTGACCTTGCGCTCGTCGAGTGGCTTCAACGAGATAAACATTCTTCCCGTGTTCGTCGTCGTGCCACCACCGCTTCCGGTGAATGCAACAACATTCGCCACGGCCGGATCGCTCTTGATGATGTCGACAAACCGCGCCATCCGTTGCCTCATCGCCGTGAACGACGAATCCTGCGCACCCTGAATGCCGCCTGCGAGACGGCCGGTGTCCTGCTGCGGGAAAAATCCTTTCGGCACGATCACGAGCAGGTAAACGTTCACGCCAATCGTGATCAGCAGCACCAACAGCATCGGCGCGGGATGTCGCAACACCCATGTCAAACTCCGTTCGTACAAACTCAGAATCCACTGAAACACGCGCTCGCTCGCGCGATAAAGCCGGCCATGTTCCTCGTTGTGTTTCAGCAGCCGCGAACACATCATCGGCGTCGTCGTTAATGACACAACGAGCGAAACGAGGATCGCCACTGAAAGGGTCACCGCGAATTCGCGGAACAAACGTCCGACGATTCCCCCCATCAACAGCAACGGCGTGAACACCGCCACGAGCGAGATGCTGATCGAGAGCACTGTGAAACCGATCTCTTTGGCACCGAGAAGAGCGGCTTGCAACGGGCGCATTCCCTGCTCGAGATGGCGCGTCACGTTTTCGATGACGACGATCGCGTCGTCGACGACGAAGCCGGTGGAGATCGTCAGCGCCATGAGGGAGAGATTGTCGAGACTGTAGTGGCACAGGTACATCACGCCGAATGTGCCGATGAGTGAAACGGGCACTACGACCGCCGGAATGATCGTCGCGCGTGGATTTCTCAGAAAGACGAAGACGACCATTACGACGAGACCGATGGAGATGATCAGCGTCCGCTCCACGTCTCTGACTGACGCGCGAATGGTGGTTGTCTGGTCCATTACAACCGTAAGATCGATCGCGGATGGAATCGATGCCTTCAATTGCGGCAGCGCGGCGCGAACGCTGTCGACGGTATCGATGATGTTCGCGCCGGGTTGGCGAAAGATGATCACGAGCGCGCACGGTTTGCCATTCGCGAGTCCCGCAGACCGCAGGTTCTCGACGGAGTCCTGCACATTCGCAATATCAGACAATCTGATCGCCGCGCCGTTGGTGTAACCGACGATCAGCGGCCGGTAGTCGACGGCTTGCAACAGTTGATCGTTGACGGCGATATCGGAAGTCGTCGTGTTGTTCGCGAGCTGACCCTTTGCGAGGTTCGCGTTTTGCTGGCTAAGCATGTTGCGAACGTCTTCGAGACCGAGTCCGGTGGCGTTCAATTGAGTTGGGTTCACATCGACGCGCACGGCAGGCAGCGAGCTGCCACCAACAACGACCTGGCCCACGCCCTGAATTTGCGAAAGCTTCTGCTGGAGAATCGTTGACGCTGAATCGTAGAGATGGCCCTGATCATAAACGTCTGAGGTTAGCGCCACGATCATGATCGGCGCATCCGCCGGATTCACTTTTCGATACGTTGGATTGTTTGGCAGATTCGTCGGCAAGTAACCGCGCGCCGCATTAATGGCAGCTTGTACATCTCGCGCTGCGGCGTCGATGTCGCGGTTTAGCTCAAACTGCAACGTCACGCTCGTCGAGCCGAGATAACTCGCTGAAGTCATCTCGGTCACGCCTGCGATATGGCCCAGTTGGCGCTCGAGTGGCGTGGCCACAGACGATGCCATGATCTCGGGGCTCGCACCCGGCAAGTTTGCCTGCACCGAGATCGTCGGAAAGTCGATCTGCGGCAGCGGCGAAACCGGCAACAACTTGAAGGCCACCCCACCCGCAAGCGCAATCGCAGCAGTGAGTAACACAGTCGCCACAGGGCGCTGAATAAACGGCGACGAAAGACTCACGATGACCCTTCCGTTACTAAGCTTTTGTGCTTTTTGTGCCTTTTTGTGGCCTCTCTTAGTTTTCTCGCGACGGCGTCGAAGAAGAGATAGATCACGGGTGTCGTGTACAAGGTGAGCAGTTGGCTCAACATCAGACCACCAACGAGCGTGATTCCGAGCGGGCGCCGCAACTCAGATCCGACTCCGCTTCCGAACGCTAACGGCAACGCGCCGAGCAGCGCCGCCATCGTCGTCATCATGATGGGACGAAACCGCAACAGACACGCCTGGTAGATCGCTTCTTCCGGTTCCTTACCGTGATTACGCTCAGCATCGAGCGCGAAGTCGATCATCATGATCGCGTTCTTCTTCACGATACCGATCAGCAGGATGATGCCGATAATTCCGACCACCGTCAGCTCTGTTCGAAACAGAAGCAGCGCGAGAATCGCACCCACGCCCGCCGACGGTAACGTCGACAGGATCGTGAGCGGGTGAATGTAGCTCTCATACAAAACACCGAGCACGATGTAGACGGTGACGATCGCCGCCAGAATCAACAGCGGCTCGTTCGTCAACGAGTTCTTAAATGCTTGCGCTGTGCCCTGAAACGACGCCTGCAGACTCGCAGGCATATTCAAATCTCTCTCGACTTGTTCGATCGCGTTCGTGGCCTCACCGAGCGACGCACCGTGAGCAAGGTTGAACGAGATCGTGACGACCGGAAACTGGCCCTGGTGGTTGATGGAAAGCGGCGCCGTTCCGGTTTCGAAATGGCTGAACGTGCTGAGCGGTACTGATGTGCCGTTCGTCGAGCGGACGTAAATGTCCTGCAACTTTGCCGGATTGTTCTGAAAATTCGGCAACGTTTCGAGGATCACGTGGTATTGATTCGATTGCGTAAACAGCGTCGAGATCTGTCGCTGTCCGAAAGCGTCGTAAAGTGTCTGGTCGATCGCGAGTGGCGTGATGCCGAGTCGTGAAGCCGTGACGCGATCGATCACGAGTGTCGTCTGGGCGGCGCCGGTTTGCTGATCGGTTGCGACGTCCTGTAATTGCGGTAACGTCTTCAACTTCTCGACAAAGCGCGTGGTCGACGTGTTCAACTCATCTGCATTCGGCGATTCGAGCGTGTACTGATACTGCGTGCGGCTCACGCGATCTTCGACTGTCAAATCCTGCACCGGTTGCATGTACAACGTGATGCCGTCAACTTTAGCGAGCGCCGTTTGCAATCGGTTCATGATCGTCGTGGCATCGGTCTTCCGGACGTCGAGTGGTTTGAGATTAATCAGGATACGACCGCTATTGAGTGTCGTGTTCGTACCGTCGACACCGATGAAGGACGAGAGGCTCTCGACCGCCGGATCTTTGAGTATGACCTGCGCGAGTTCCTGTTGTTTCTCGGCCATCGCGGGAAACGAGATTCGCTGCGATGCTTCAGAAATGCCTTGAATCACGCCGGTGTCCTGCACCGGGAAGAACCCTTTCGGCACGACGATGTAAAGCCAGATCGTGAGGATGAGCGTTGCTGCGGCAATCAACAGAGTGATCACGCGAAACCGGAGCACCCAGCGCAATGTCGCACCGTAGAACTCGATGATCTTTTCAAACACACGCTCCGACGCGCGATAGAACCTTCCCTGGTTTGAGTGTTCGCGCAGCAATCGTGAGCACATCATCGGCGTCAGTGTCAGCGAAACAACTGCCGACACAAGAATCGTCACACTCAGCGTGATCGCAAACTCGCGAAACAGTCGTCCCACGATATCGCCCATGAACAACAGCGGTATGAGCACAGCGATCAGCGAAATGGTGAGCGAGACGATCGTAAAACCGATCTGCTCCGCGCCTTTCAACGCCGCCTGCATCGGCGTCTCGCCTTCCTCGAGATAGCGAACGATGTTTTCGATCATCACGATCGCGTCGTCGACGACAAAGCCGGTCGAGATCGTGAGCGCCATGAGTGTCAGGTTGTTCAGGCTGTAGCCCGCCAGATACATCACCGCGAGGGTGCCGACGAGCGAGAGCGGGACCGCTACACTCGGAATGATCGTGGCGGAGAGGTTTCTGAGAAACAGAAAGATCACCATGACCACGAGCGCCACCGTCAGCATCAGCGAGAACTGCACGTCTTTAACTGACGCACGAATCGTGACTGTGCGATCTGTGAGTACTGAGAGTTGAATGGCTGACGGGAGGGTGGTTTGGAGTTGCGGCAAAAGGGCTTTGACGCGGTCAACTACCTGAATGATATTCGCGCCGGGTTGTCGTTGAATGTTGACGATGACCGCGGGCACGTTGTTCATCCACGCCGCCTGCTTCACATTCTCCGCACCGTTAATAACCGTGGCCACATCCGACAAAACAACCGGCGCGCCGTTCCGATAAGCAACGACGATTTTCCCGTAGTCTTTATCGGAAAGGATCTGATCGTTGGCGTCTATCTGGTACGACTGCTGTGGCCCATCGAAATTTCCTTTCGCCTGGTTGACACTCGTTTGCTGAAGGGCTGTCCGTACGTCTTCGAGACTGATTCCATACGACGAGAGCGCCGTCGGATTCGCCTGAATGCGCACCGCAGGCTTTTGACCGCCACTGATGCTTACGAGTCCGACGCCCGGCAGTTGTGAGATCTTCTGCGCGAGACGCGTGTCTGCCAAATCTTCAACCTGTGTGAGGGGAATCGTGTTCGAGGTTAAAGCGACCGTCATCACCGGCGCGTCAGCCGGATTCGACTTGCTATAGATCGGCGGAGACGGCAGATCGTTCGGCAAGAAGTTTGACGCGGCATTTATCGCCGCTTGAACTTCCTGTTCGGCGACGTCGATATTGAGATCGAGCGCGAATTGCAGTGTGATAATCGAGCTGCCGCCCGAGCTCATCGACGTCACCTGGTTCAAGCCGGGCACTTGTCCAAACTGTCTTTCAAGCGGCGCAGTGATCGCAGACGCAACCACATCCGGACTCGCGCCCGGATAAAACGTGATCACCTGAATGGTCGGATAGTCGACTTCCGGCAAAGCAGAAACAGGCAGTTGTCGATACGCAACGATACCCGCGAGCAGTATCGCAGCCATCAACAGCGAAGTTGCGACGGGCCTCAGGATGAACGGGCGCGACGGACTCACTGCTTGCTCCTCCTGCATTCTTCTCTGTGCAACCTCTGTGTTCTCTGTGTCTCCGTGGTAAAGGGTTGTGTGCAAAGATCACCACAGAGATACGGAGAACACAGAGGTTGCACAGAGAAGAAGTTCTTTTTTGTCACTGCTTCCTCCTGCTCTCTCCTCGCACTGTGACCTTGACGCCGTTTTGCAACTTGTCGAACCCATCGACCGCGACCACGTCGCCGGCTTTTATTCCTTCAACTGCCATTACACTTCCATCCGTCGTGCCCGTCGTAACAGTCTGCATCGCGACTGTTTGATCCGGCTTCAGGACGTACACAAACGAATCCTGTGCGTTGCGCTGAATCGCGACTGAAGGCACGAGGACCACGCCATGTTGAGTGTTAACCAGCAGACGCGCGTTGACGAATTGATTGGGGAACAAAGCGCTATCGCGATTCAGGAAAACAGCTTTTAGCTTGATCGTGCCGGTGGTTGTGTCGATCTGGTTATCGAACGTAAGTAGCGCGCCGGACGAAAGCTTCGTCTGCTGTGTCCGATCGAATGCATCGACCGTGAGCCGGTTGCCACGACGCAACTGCTGCCTGATCTGCGGCAGATAATCTTCAGCGACACTGAACAACACATTGATCGGTTGCAGTTGCGTAATGACGAGCATGCCGTTGGTATCAGCGGCGTGAACGATGTTGCCGGGATCGACGAGTCGCAGACCAACACGCCCCGTGATCGGCGACGTGATCCGGCAGTACGCAAGCTGAACGTTCGCATTATCTATCTGTCCCTGATCGAGCTTCACAACGCCCTCGAACTGATGGACCGTGGCGACCTGCGTATCGAGTTGTTGTTTCGGGATCGCGTTTTTGCTGTAAGCAATCTGATAACGACTGAGATCGACGTTCGCATTCTCCAGGAGTGCTTTGTCACGTTGATACTGCCCTTGCGCTTGTTCGAATTGCGCCTGAAACGGGCGCGGGTCGATCTCCGCGAGCAGGTCACCCTGTTTGACCATCTGGCCTTCGCGGTAGTTGACGCTCATCAACTGACCATCAACGCGGCTCTTAACAGTGACCGTGTACACAGGCGTAACTGATCCGAGCGCATTGATGTAGACGCCGATACTTCCCTGTTGGGCCACGGCAGTCGAGATCGACACACCTGGCGGCGTTGGTGGCGCTGATTTCGCTGCGGCCACAGTTGTTTTTTGTCGATGCTGGTAAATGAGAAAGCCGGTGAGTGCGACGACGAATAGCAGGACCAGCATTAATCGCGGGCTGGGTCGACGGCGTCGCTGTTGTACCACCGGCGGCGGCTCATCGGTTTCGGGCGGTTCGATATCTTCGACAACGGGCTCTTCCATCACCCGTATGTTACGGAAAACCTCAGCCCGTCTCTTGTAGGTGTTTGCTCAGCTTGACAGGTAGTTGCGCGAGGAAAACTTAACCGCGGATCTACGCAGATGAACGCGGATCTAATCCGCGTTTATCCGCGTAAATCCGCGGCTAAAAAAACGAGTGTGAGTGGAGCCACCTCGGAGCCCGTATTTTTGGTCCACTCACACTCAAAACACAGGGGTGTCCCCCCAACTCGCTCGTTGCCCCTGTGCCTATCGAAGAATGCCTAAAACCACAACGATGTCATCCTAGCTCACTGCAACCTATATCTCTTTCACTTTGTTGTCGGTTTTATCAGCTATTTGCGTAAGCCCCTGGTCCAGATCCTCGTAGAACTCCTTTTCACCGCCTTCGAAATGATGTCCACTCGCTTTCACCGCATATAAACGTTTCGCGGCTGGTGTCGCTTCGTACAGCGACTGCGCTTCACGAAACGGTGCATTCTTATCGTTTATCGCATTAAGAAAAACGATTGGTGTCTGCTTGAGCTTCTTCAAAAAGAAATGCGCATCAAAAACTTTTTCGTGTGGTGTTCCATGAGTGAAGTAAATAACGGAATCACTTGGTTTCCACGCGAGCTCGCCATACATCGGCAGACTAATCGCAACTACTCTGCTCACAGGCAGGCTGAACTCCGGTTGCGTCGCCACGATCACGCTGTAGCCGGCGCCGAGTGACCAGCCGGCCAGAACAACGGGCGCTTTCGTATCGATGCCCGCTCGCGCGATCGACAGTCGTGCGATTGTGTCGTAGTCACGCGTGAGATCTTCCGCGGAGATCGGTTTCTGCGGGCTCGCAAAATTCACGAGATAACTCTTCACGTCGATACCGACGACAGTGATCCCACTCGCGGCAATGTGCGCAGCAATGTCAGCGCAAAACGGACTCCAACCACCATCACCGCTCGTGAAAAGCATGAGCGGCTGATTCGTCGCATGCTCTTGTTGATACAGTTGTAAATCTAGAGCTGAACCACTCCGAATCGTTGCCTGAAAAGTAGAATGTTTGACTTCGTGCGACAGCTCTTCGTGCGTGACGTGGTGATAAAACCCGTGATACCACCTCACTCCAAACACAGCGGCCCCATAAACAACCAGAACTACCGCCGCAATCAGGATCTTAATCCGTATTTTTCCGTGTAATCTGTGGCTCAATTTGCTCTCGTATCCACGCTACCGAGTTGCCCAGCGCTGTATAAAACTCATCGCGCGCCCCACTGAAACGGTGATTACTCGCATTGATCAGCACATACTTCTTCGGACTTCCCGCACTCGCAAACAACGCGTCACCAACCTTCTGCGGGCTCGCCGTATCAGACGTACTCTGGATCATGACGAGCGGCACGGGCGCAATCCGCGGCAACACATCTTCACTCCGAAACCCAAACTGCGCATTCGCTTCATTTTTCAAGTTCGTATGATTTCCACCGACGCCACTCACGAGCTGGTTCTGTTTCGGCAATCCAATCGAGATGATCCCAGCCCAGTTAGAACGTGTTTGCGGATCCGCACCAACCGCGATTGCAAAACCAGCGCCGAGTGACCAACCGTAAACATAAACCGGCGCTGCACTATCAACCTTCGCATAACTTCTTAAAGCCGCCGCAACGTCAGCGTAATCGCGCGCCAGTTGGCCCATGGTCAGCGGCGTCGTGACTGACGAAAATTCTCGCAGGTAAACCTTGGAATCGATCCCAGCGACTGCGAAGCCGATGTGCGCGAGCTGCTGAGCCGTGCGTGGCGCAAGCCCGCGCCAGCCGCCGTCTCCACACGCATATATCGCGGGTATCGCACGTCTATTCCCAAACGGCTTGTAAAAGTGAACACTGAACTGCTGGCCTCTGACAGTGACGTCGCGATCTTCAGTCACGACATCAGACCACGTCCGTGCGTCGTCAGGATCGTAGTGATCTGTAGGCCGAGGTTCCTGGGCGCCCACGACACGGATCACGACGAAGAAGAGAGCCACGCCCAACAGAACCCAATGATGAATGAGGCCGCGTGTTTCCATGTCTTGATCTTTTCCTGAAAACCTCTTCGCCCGAGCAGCATCTCGAGTGTGATCGCATTACGAACCTGAATGACCGCGTACAACATGCTGAGCGACAATCGTCGTTGATTGAAACAGAAGTAGCGCGGCTCCCATGTGTGCGGGTGATACTTGGCCTTGTAGCGATACAGAAGTTTGAAATCGTAACCAATGTTGACTTTGTCAAAGACGAACCGCATGAGCCGCGCAAGCACCGGATGGTCCAACAGGTCCGGATCGTCAAGCAGTGCCAGCGGCGCAAGCCCCATCGATGCCATCTCGAAACCTTCGTCTCCCAGCAGACGAAGGATTTCCGTGGAGAGGAGTTCCATCGTCCCACGGATGGCATCAGACCTGCGCCGCGTCACATCGAGGTAGTAACCACTACGTCGATAAATCGGCTCACATACTACAAAGCCTTCGATTCGACCAGCACCGCGTTTAGATCGGGCGATGAAATAACGTTTGGCCGATAGTCGCTCGAGACCGAGTGAGCCGAGTACAAATCCCAATTCATGATTGCCTTTGCACGTTAGCCACGCGTCGGAGATGTCGCGTAGCTCCTGGTTGATAGCGGCGGCGTTTTTGCCGAACGGATGATGCTCGCTAACAACGACTCCTTCGCGTCGCGCCTTGTTAGTCGCGGCGCGCACCAATTCCATCTTTCCGCCCGCGAGGGTAAAGCGTCGCAGATCGAAGATTGCTTCTTTCCCAATCTGAACATCGGCAAAACCCTCGGCGCGGAATGCCTCCAGCATCGCCGGCGAAACCTGATACGCACCAACCGGTCTCATCATTGCACTCCTGAAATCCCTGATGAGACCACGCGCCTGATGCGGTGCGCATACGGGATCGCCGGCGATTAGCGCAACACCGCCGCTAACCTGATAAGCGAGAAATCCATCCACCCTGGGCGACGTGAAATAAGATTTTGGTCCCTCGAGCAACACGTACGAGTTGGAGTTTGTCCCGTACCGGCGGACCCACGAATCAAGTTTCGCTTGCGGTACTTGCATATGCCCTCGGCCGTCAATAGCTCAAGTGGTTTTTGTAATGACGGTGATGCTTGTGGTGACGATGATGATGATGCTTCCAGTAATTCTTATCGTGCTTGTCTTTGGCATTCGCGGTGGCCGACTGCAAACCGAAGGTCGCCGCACCAAACAACATGACGGCGCCCAGCAAAAATGAAACGACTGTTTTCATGATCAATTTTCCTTTCCAGAGACTTCCAAAACTCTCGCTCGCAATTCGCAACGACCATGCCAGCGATAAACCGCCCGATTGTGGCCAAAAAGGACCACTGGGGCTGTGACACTCTTGCCGCAACCAGCAAACCCGCCACACTCACAACGCGAATATTTTTGGCCGCGGATTTACGCGGATAAACGCAGATCGGCGTTCATCCGCGTAAATCCGCGGCTAAATCATTTCTTCCACAAAAAGATGAAAGATTCCACGGCATCACTTGTGCATTGTGGTTGACGCAATGCGAACGACTCTATTGAGCTCGATGCTGATGGTGACGATGCTGATAGCGGCGCTCGCCGTCACGAGCGCGGCGATCGCCAACATCGAGCGCACCGACGACCAAACACTTGCCGAGATTCAGGCGCGCGATCTGGCGCAACACATCAGCGACATGGGCTCGCGCGATCCGGAAACGCTCACACGCGCCGCAAACCTGATCAAAGGCACACGCCCCAACATCATGAGCGTACGTGTTTGGAAACTTACGCAGGGCGACTTCGTCGAACAGGCTGCGGCAAACGGGAGCGCGCCGGCGTCGCCGATACCTGAAGACACGAAAAGCGTGCTGCGCGGCGGCGGCCCTGGTCCAACCCACGTTTCAAATCAGTCGCTATATCGCGCTTTTGCAATAACTTTCGAGAAGGGTCGAGCGAGTGGCGCGGTGGAGATCGTGCAACGCTTTGACAGTATCTGGGCAGTCGCGTTTCGTTATTTGAAGAGCGTCATCTGGATGTCGCTGATCGTGATCGCACTGATCATGCTGGGCACGTATTACCTGTTCCGGCAAATGCAGTTGACGACAAAACTCGAAACTGAGCGCGGCATACTTCGCGATCGCGTGCGCGATGCCACTATCGAGCTCGAAAAACGAAATCAACAGCTTCAGGAAACAAACCTCGAGCTCTGGCGCACGAACCGTCGCATGAACGAGCTTGGCCGCCTCGCTGCGGCCGGCCAGACAGCGGCTCACTTTGCACACGAAGTCGGCACGCCACTAAATCTGATCAGTGGTCACGTCCAATTGCTCAAATCCGATCTCGATCGCGATCCGCACGATGCAGAAGCGCGGATAAGAACGATTAGCGCTCAGATCGAGCGCATCGAACGAATCGTGCGTCGCATGCTCGACAAAACAAGATTTGAAACTGAGCTCGCGCCACTCGATCTCAATTCAATGTTACGCAAACTTTGCGACGCGATGGCGCCGGCGTTGGACAAACGTAACATCCGGCTCGTCGAAACATTCGCTGACAATCTTCCGTTAATGGCGGGTTCTTCAGATCGTTTGCAACAACTGTTTTTGAACCTTATCAACAACAGTCTCGATGCGATGCCTGATGGTGGCGAGATTCAGGTTCGCACGTCGAGCGAAGGCAAGGTGGGCAAAGTGCAACGAGTCGCCGTTGATTTCATTGATACTGGATTCGGAATGACGCCCGAGGTGATGAGTCACATTTTTGATCCGCTTTACACGACGAAAGATCGCGGTCATGGTACCGGGCTCGGGCTCGTAATCGTCAGTCAAATCGTTTCCGAGCATGGCGGTCGAGTTGAAGTTGAAAGTGAGCTCGGGAAAGGCACTCGCTTTCGTCTGACTTTCGCGGCGATACCGAATGACGTGCCGGCAGTTGTCGAAGAGCCTGAGCTCGAGTTAGGTGTGGGTCGATGAAACACATTCTTGTTGTCGATGACGATCGGGATTCATGTGAGCTGCTACGCGAGATCTTCTCCGCAGAAGGTTGGCACGTCGACACCGCGCTCAGTCCGACGCAGGCTTTCAGTGTCGCGGAGAAAGAGAAGATCGATCTGGTCGTCAGCGACATCAATCTCGAAGCGCATCAATCGGGTTTGGATCTATTGCGAGATTTGCGCGCGCAGTGTCCCGTAATTTTGGTGACGGGGTTCGGCACGCTCGACTCCGCCGTCGAGGCGGCGCGGGAGGGCGCCTGGGATTTCATCTCCAAACCGTTCAAGGTCCAGGAGGTTGTGGCGATTGCACGCAGGGCCCTCGAGCAGGACCGAAACGGCAGCAGTGCTGAGCGGCGCGCCGAGCAGCTTTCCGGGCCGTACGAACAGGGCGGATTGCTCGGGCGGTCTCCCGTGATGATCGGGCTCTACAAAGAGATCGCGCGCGTGGCGCCGACTCGCTCGACGATTCTGATCGCAGGTGAGTCTGGGGCGGGAAAGGAGTTAGTTGCGCGATCGATTCATCAACACAGCACACGTTCCGGTGGGTCGTTTGTCGCCATAAACTGCGGCGCGCTCACTGAGACGCTTTTGGAAGCAGAGTTGTTTGGTCACGTTCGCGGATCGTTCACAGGCGCTATCAGCGATCGCAAAGGGCTCTGGGAAGAAGCTGCTGGTGGAACGCTTTTTCTCGACGAGGTTGGCGAGACGAGTCCGTCGTTTCAAGTAAAACTCTTGCGCGCGTTGCAGGAGGGTGAGATCAGACGAGTTGGCGCATCGCGCGCGACGCAAGTAGATGCACGTATTCTGGCGGCGACAAACCGCAACCTCGAACAGGAAGTGAAGGCAGGAAAGTTTCGCGAGGATCTTTATTACCGTCTGAGTGTAGTGACGTTGCGAGTGCCCGCTTTGAAAGAACGCCGCACCGACATACCGCTGTTAGCTGAGCGCTTCCTCGCCACCGTGCTCGATCGCGAAGGACACAATCACTTAACTCTTTCCGAAGAGACGATAAGAACACTTGTGGCTTACAACTGGCCCGGGAATGTGCGCGAGCTCGAATCCGCCATCGAATACGCGGTGCTGCACGCACGTGGTAACGCTATCGCGCCGGAAGACCTGCCGGAAAAACTTCAGTCAGCCCAAGTGCGCACCGCCGCACGCCAACCGTTATCAGCGCTCTTCGAAGATCTACCGGCCCTCGACGAGCTCGAACGTCGCTACCTGCTCTACATCCTCGAAATCGCCGGCGGCAATCGCACCCGCGCCGCCGAAATCCTCGGTATCGATCGACGCACCCTCTACCGCATGATCGAGCGCTACGAATGAGGCTTTTTTGTTTCCTGGTCCTAAATAGCCACAGAAGTTTTAGCCGCGGATTTACGCAGATGAACGCAGATCTGCGTTTATCCGCGTAAATCCGCGGCTTAAGAATTGCCGTGTGAACGGCATGCGGTTGAGGGTTAACCTTCAGCAAAAGATTCTGCTGCTTGTGGCGGGTTCGATGTCGTTGATCCTGCTAGCTTCATCGTACCTCCACAGCGGCAGAATCCGATCGCTGATCGAAAAGGACCATTACGACAACGCTGTCAGCCAGACGATCGCGCTCGGTAACCGGATCGCGCAGTACGACTACTTTTCAAACCTCGAAGATCTCGAACAGGAGATGCAACTGGTCGTCAGCTCGCGGCCCGACTTCAGACAGATCGACGTCTACGAGAACCAGCAAACCGTCCCGCGGTTAATCGCCACGACTGCTTCGGGCACCGCGAATCTTCTCTCCGCGTGGGACGCCACCGGACCTGCGATCACAACCGGCGCCACATCATCGCAGATCAATCGCAACGACGGCGTGTACTGGCTGATCACGACTCCGATCAGCAACGGTCAACACACCGGTTTCATCAAGGCGCTCGTGGTCAAGAGTTATCATCGCAATCTCGTCAGTAGTCTTCATCGCGAGTACAACCTCGTATTGTTTGGCGCGGTGATCGCGTCGGTGCTCCTGCTGTATCTCCTCTTCGTCTACTTTTTCCGCAAACCTGTGAAAGACATCGTTGTAACGATGACTCAAGCTCGCAACGGCGATCTTTCCGCGCGCGCCACCGTGCATCGCGATGATGAGCTGGGAGAGATTGCCGGTAACTTTAATCAGATGATGGACGACATTGCGTCCAGATCGCGAGAGCGCGAAGAGTTGTTGAGCCAGATTGGCAGTTTGAATAACGAGCTGGTGAAGAAAGTTCACCTCGCCACTACTGAATTGCGCGCTGCAAACGGAAATCTAATCCGTACGCAACAGCGTCTTTCACATGCAGAACGGATGGCTGCAATCGGCCAGGTGACGGCTTCGCTCGCACATGAGATCGGAACACCGCTGAACGCAATCAACGGACATCTGCAATTGCTCGCGCGAAATCATCCGAGCTGCGGCGACACGCAACGACGTCTGACGATCATCAACGCGCAACTCGCCTCGATCGTGCACTCGGTGAAGAGTTTGCTCGAGCGCACACACCGGCGACCGATCGAGCCGCAACCTACCGATATCAATCTGATCGTTGAAGAGCTATTGTTGCTGGTCGCGCCGATTTTCGAGTCGCACAACATTCGCGTGTCGCAGCAGCTTGACGAGGGTTTGCCGCCGGCGCTTGCCGATCGTGAAAGTCTGCACCAGGTGTTTCTCAATCTCGTAAACAACAGTCTTGAAGCGATGCCCGAAGGTGGTGAGATGAAGTTTGTTACGAATTACGTCGCGGCGTCGAAAACGATCGAAGTGCGGTTGATTGACACTGGAACGGGCATTTGCGACGAAGCGAAGAATCATTTGTTCGAGCCGATGTGGACCACCAAACAATCCGGCAGCGGCCTCGGTCTCGCAATTGCCCGCGAGATCGTTCTCGAACATGGCGGCCGGATCGAGTGCACGTTTGAAGTCGAGAAGGGCGCCGAGTTTCGAGTGGTCCTGCCGGCGGTGGAGATTAAGTGTGTGGCGCCGGAATTTGCTGAGGTGAGATTGGATGCCGCGTAAGATCCCGCAGATTCTGACCGTCGACGACGATGCGGTCACGTGCGAGCTGCTCTGCGAAGTTTTTGCTCGCGAGGGTTTTGGTGCTGTTTTCGCGAACAGCGGCGAGGCGGCGCTCGAGGCCGTGGCCCACCAACCGCCTGATCTTCTGCTCAGTGACATTCGCATGAAGACTCCGCTCGATGGACTGTCGTTGCTGGAGATGGTTCGTCGTGAGTATCCGTCGATTCCCGTGGTGCTGATGACGGCGTTTGGATCGATCGAGACGGCTATCAGAGCCGTTAAAGAAGGAGCGTTCGATTACATCAGCAAGCCGTTCAATATCGACGAGCTGGTCGCGATTGTGCGACGTGCACTCGCAAACGGAACGGGCAAGCAAGTGAAATCTGAGCTCGATGATGAAGAGGGTAGTTCCGGACTGATCGGACGCACACCGCCGATGCTCGAGATCTACAAGATGATCGCGCGTGTTTCAGACTCGCGTGCCGCAGTGCTGATCAGTGGTGAGTCTGGAACAGGTAAAGAGCTCGTTGCGCGTGCGATTCACAATCACGGCAGCCGATCGACTGAACGCTTTGTCGCAGTTAATTGCGGCGCGTTGACAGAAACGTTACTCGAGTCGGAGTTGTTTGGACACGTGAAGGGCTCATTCACCGGCGCGATTGCGAACAAGCGCGGGATCTTCGAGCAGGCGGGGGAAGGCACGGTGTTTCTCGACGAGATTAGCGAGACCAGTGCCGCCTTGCAGGTTAAGTTATTGCGTGTGTTGCAGGAGCGCGAGGTGGTTCCGGTTGGTGGAACGGAATCGATCAAAGTCGGGGCACGCGTGATTGCGGCGAGTAACTCCGATCTGGAGAAGCTTTCGGCTACTGGCGCTTTCAGAGGCGACTTACTTTACCGTCTGAACGTTATTCAGTTGCACCTGCCGCCGTTGCGACAACGACGTGAAGACATTCCCCTCCTCGTCGGGCACTTTCTGCGGAAACACGCGCCTGGACCAATGCCTTCAATTGCGTTGGACCAGAAGACCATGCATTGCCTGACTGCTTACTCGTGGCCCGGCAACGTGCGTGAACTGGAAAACGTGATTGAGCGTGCGGTAACGTTGAATCAAGGTGGCGTTATGACCGTGGACGATCTTCCGGCGCGCATTCGTTGCCAACCATCACACGACACGCCGCCGCTCACGTCAGACGATCTCGACGAGCTCTTTTCAGGTTTACCAAATCTCGACGAGATCGAGCGCCGCTACATCCTCTTCGTCCTCGACGCCACCGGCAACAACCGCAAGCGCACCGCCGAAATCCTCGGCATCAACCGCAAAACCCTCTACCGCATGGCCGCCCGCTTCGAGATCGAGTTCAGTCACTGACTCTGCGTAACCTCTGCGTTCTCTGCGCCTCTGCGGTTTACATGTTTTTTCGTTTTCTTTTTACCGCAGAGACGCAGAGAACGCAGAGTTTGCGCAGAGAAGATCACCGATGATGTAACATGGGCCGATGCGACTTAACCGCACCGATATTAAAACTGGCATTATTCTTCTACTTTTGGGCTGTGTTTCGGTTGCGCTTTACCGGGCTGGTCTAAGCGCAAGTGGCGTTAGCGGTATCAGGTTTTTTATGAAGATCGCTTTCGTTCAATCGGCGATCTATCTGCTTGCTGCATGGATCGTTATTCGGGCTCGCTCTTCGAACTCAACTCTTCTGATCGCAATCGCTTTCGCAATAGTATTTCGGCTTAGCATTCTCTTCGCGCCCCCATACTTATCTGACGACATCTATCGATACGTTTGGGACGGGCGGGTTCAGGCTGCGGGAATCAATCCTTATCGCTACATACCCGCCGCGCCCGAGCTGGCCCATCTGCGTGATGAAACTATCTATCCGAAGATAAATCGAAAAGACTGGGCCCACACGATCTATCCACCGGTCGCTCAAGTCGTATTCTTCCTTACGACCAGAATCAGCGAGAGTGTCACAGGGATGAAAGCGACGATGCTCTTGTTTGAGCTAGTGACATTCTGGGCGGTGGCCCAGTTGCTCACGCTACTCGGCCGCCCACGACAACTTCTCCTGATGTACGCATGGCACCCACTGGTCGTTTGGGAGTTTGCGGGCAGCGGGCATCTCGACGCCATTTCCATCGCGTTTATTGCTTTGGCGTTTCTTGCGTGGCAAAGAAAATCCGATCTCGGTGCGGGCGTCACGCTCGCTTGCGCCACACTCGTCAAACTCTTTCCCATCGTTCTTGTTCCGGCGCTGCTCAAACGCTGGCGGATGGCACCCGTGTTTGCGACGACGATCATCGCCGGTTACCTCGGCTATATCAGCGTTGGTCCAAGAGCCGTCTTCGGGTCATTACCTGGATACACACAGGAAAGAGGACTATTTACCGGTCAACAGTTCTATGCGTTGAACTTTGCGAACAAGGTGTTTGGCTTCGAGTTGCCATCGCTCGCTTATCTGATCGCTGTAATGCTGATTATGAGTGCGATCGGGCTCTGGGTGCTTTTGCGAGGACAAAGTGAGGATTATCTGAAACACGCGCTGGCCCTGGCGACTGCGACTACGGTGCTGTTCGCGCCGCATTTCTCCTGGTATTTCTGCTGGCTGGCTCTCTTCCTGTGCTTCGTACCACGGCTGTCGATCTTTTACTTAACAATCGCCAGCTTGCTTCTTTACGCAACGTGGTTGGGTGACTCACCCGCTGAGATGTTTGTGATCAACTCTCTAATCTACTTGCCTGCGTTATTGATCGGAGGCGTCGAGTTTTTCCGGCGCCGGCTCGGTTTATCTAGCGCGAGAGTTTACGCAGAGCCAGCACTTCCTGATTAGCCGGATCGATTGCTAACGCGCGTTCTATGTATTTTTTTGCTTCAGAGCGCTTGTTACGTGTCAGCAAGATTCTCACCACTGAGATATAGGTATCGATTAGATGTGGCTCCCAGAAAATTGCTGTCTGGTACGCCGCAACTGCGTTTTCGTGGTCATGAGTTTGCTGATTTATTCGACCCAATAACCAGAATGCTTCTGCATTCGTCGGCTCATCATCGATAACGCGCTGCAACTCGGCCCGAGCTTCATCGTAGCGTCGCGTGTTGTAAAGCACGTCTGCCTTTTCAAGAGCATTCTTATTTTGTGGCTGAATTAGATGCTGGGCAGTTGCAGTAGTGAAGAATGTAAGGAGAAGTAGCAGAGCGAGTCGGGATTTGTTCATAGCCATCTCAGTGACGCCTGAAGTTGTATACGACTACCAGTGGGTAAGACACTTTCTTGCCATCCAACTCCGCCGGCTCAAACTCAATTAGTCGCGCCGCAGCGATGGCGCGCTCAGTTAACCCGAACGGCAAACCTCTAACGACGCTAATATTATTGACCTGACCTGTCGCCCCAAACATTACGCGAAGGATAACCTGTCCGCTGATGTTGTTGCGGCGAGCTTCCTCCGTGTATCCAGCATCGGGTTTCGCGAGGATGCGCAGCTTCTTGAATGTAGGGTTCTTACTGTAAGACGCGTAATCTGGACCAGACGCGGGTGGTGTTGGTGGAGCTACGTCCTGCTTCGTTTGTTTCGTTTGCGACTTAATTACTGAAGAGCCGAATTCGCCGATCCCACCTGGTGACTCCTGCGCATATGAGGTGACGCCGCATGCGAGTAGTAGTAATAATGTACGTCGCGATATCTTCATGTTGTAAACGGCAAAGAGCCTATAAGAATTTGGTGAAAGCTGCAAATTTTTAGACACGCGCGTGGACCCACTCGATAATAGATATCAGATCGAACAACTCCTCGGAAAAGGAGGAATGGGCGCCGTCTATCGTGCGACGCATCTCGGCACTAAGCGCACCGTGGCGGTTAAAGTCATTCATCCGCAGCTCTCGGCGCACGATCAGTTTGTCGCGCGTTTTCGACGTGAAGCGGAAGCCGCAGGCAGACTGCGACATCCAAACGTTGTTGACGTTACCGACTTCGGCATCGCGCACACGGGGAATGGTCCAGTCGCTTATCTCGTGATGGAGTATCTCGATGGCTGCACGTTGGCGGAGATCGTTGCAGAGGAAGGGCGACACCCGATCGCGTGGGTGATCGACATTCTCGAACAGGTGTGTGCGGCAGTCGAAGAAGCGCATCGTGCCGGAATCATTCATAGAGATCTCAAGTCGGACAATATCTGGCTCGAGCCTAACGGTCGAGGTGGTTACACGGTCAAGGTGCTCGACTTCGGGTTAGTGAAGCTTGGTGGCGCGGATGAAATTAGCCGCGGATCGACGCCGATTAACGCGGATCTGAGCGAGTTTTCTGAGGAGTCGGCTACGCTGATTAAAACGGATAGTTTGACTGCGGTTGGATCAGTGATGGGCACGCCTGCGTACATGTCACCTGAACAATGTCGTGGTGAACATCTCGATACGCGATCAGACATTTACAGTCTCGGAGTTGTTGCTTACCGGCTGCTGACTGGTGAGACGCCTTTTACAGGTTCGCCACACGAAGTGATCGAGTTGCACAAAAATGCCGCGCCTCCGCCGGTGCGCGAGAAGAATCGCAAGCTGCCGCGTAAGATGGCGCGCAGCGTGATGTCGGCGCTCGCAAAAGATCCTGCAGAGCGACCGCAGAGTGCCGCTGGGTTCGCGGCAGCGTTGCGTGCGAGTTGGGAAGGGCCGAGTCACTTGTTGCGACAGGCATTCGCGCTCTACAGCGAACACTTCCCGACGTTCTTCAAGATCGCGCTTATCGGATATGCGCCGTTCACCGTGCTCGCGATCTTGAACGTATTGAACGTGTTCGACGGAGAACAACTCGCGCAGGAACAATTGACGTACCTCGCCATCGGGTTGTTTGTCACGATGGTCCTCACGCTTTTGTTTGCGCATTTCTTTGTTTCGGCAGCTACGGTGCCAGTCGTGCTGCAACTCACGATCGCGCCCTTGCGAGCGGTGAAGATTGCCACTGCCATGATGGCAATCAGACGACGCTGGCGAGTGTTTGCATTCACGTCGCTGCTCGTGTTGGCGTTGATTCTGCTCGGGTCGATTTTGTTTGTAATACCGGGATTGATCGTTGCGCTTGTGTTTGGGCTCTACGCGCCCGTGGCGATCATGGAGCAGCAAGGCGTGCGCGGCACACTGCGGCGTAGCAGAATTCTGAGTCGCAGAGCGTGGGGGACTGTGCTGGTTATCACGCTCGTTCAGTTTGCGCTGCCCGTTTTAGTTTGGAAGGCGGCAGTGAATACAGACTTCACGCTACAGTTTCACGACGACTGGTCTCCGAAGCAGGTTGGTTTCAACTTCTCGATGTCAGGCCCGTCGGCGCTGTGGCAGTTGTTGAATGTGTTCGTCACTCCGATCACGGCGATCATGGCGTCGCTACTTTACTTGAAGACGCGAAAGGCAGGCGGCGAATCGTTGAGAGATGCGAGTGAACAGTTCGAAGCGCTTGATATACCACGCAGCAAGTGGCAACAGCGAATGAGGAGTCGTTGGACCATCACACGGCCCCCAACAAGTACGTCAGTGGAAAGGAAGTCGTAATGAAACGTTTGTGGTTAGGTCTCGCGGTCGTGCTGGTCGCCTGCGTAGCCGCATCTCGGTCTCAACCTTCGACTGTCGAGATCACGTACATCGCGAATGAAGGCGTGCTTATTTCAGCGGAGGACAAGCAGGTTTTGATCGATGGACTGCATCGTGAATATGGACCAGAGTACGCGTTTTTGCCGGCGGCTGATCGTGAGAAGATTGAGACTGCCAAAGCGCCGTTTGATCACATCGATCTGGTTCTCGTCTCGCACCGGCATCTCGATCACTTTCATCCTGAATCGGTTGGGCGACATTTGCAGCACAACTCGAAAGCGGTGCTGGTCTCGTCTCAGCAAGTCGTGGATGAAGTCGAGAAGCACTTTAAAGACTTCCAGGCGATCAAATCGCGTGTTACTGCTGCGACGCCGCCGTGGAAAGAACGCGTTGCGATGCGAGTGGCTGGGATTGATTTCGAGATCCTTCGTCTGCGACACGGCACCGGGCGCCACGCCGAGATTCAGAACCTCGGACACATCATCAAACTCGGCGGCAAGAAGTTATTGCACGTCGGCGATGCTGACACGTCGGTTGAGAATTTCGAGAAGTTCAATCTTGATCAGGAAGGCATCGACATGGCGTTCTTACCTGACTGGTTCCTGCTCGGCAACGAAGGACAAACACTCGTCCGTGAACATATCAAACCCAAACAGATCATCGCGGTCCACGTCTCACCATCTAACGGTGAAAAAGTAGCCACACAAATCAAACAGGCTTTCCCCACCGCCATCGCGTTCACGACTATGCTGGAAAAGAAGCAGTTTTAGCCACAAAAAGGCACAAAAACACAAAAATTAGTTTCGGAACGCGAATCCTGGTGGGAGAAGTGATTCGCGCAGATCCGCCACGGCGGAGTGTGTTGTTGGCAGATTGTAAAGACTTAAAATGAGATCGAAGGCGGTCGTGAAATAGGCTTCGTCGTTTCGGAAGTCAGCGTAAACGCGGCCGTGGAGCAATGGCGGCAGAGCGGCCCTTTGCTCGCCGGTCAGGAGTAGAGGCAGCACGCTCGACTTTTGTTCTTCAGTACCAAGCAAACGGTTGTTGATTAGATCGACTTCCGCCGCGACGACGTAACCGGTGTTTGTATCTTTGTTCTCATACTTTCGACGATAGTCAGGTGTGCCGACCATGATGACGCGGTCGGATTTGTCAATCCGTTCGATGAACCGCGCTACGCTCGCGCCGATCTGTGCGTTGTGCCAGCGGTCCAACACCACCTCTATTCCTGCTTTCTGAAGATCTGTTGCGAGCCGTTTTTCTACCCAGCGCTCATGCTCCGGTTCACCCCAGGCGTAACTGACGAAGCATTCAGGCGGTGTAATCTGTTGCTCTGTAATATAGGCGCGCAGGCGGAAGATGGCCTGTTCGAAGCGTGTTCGTAGCTCGGCAGCACGACGTTGCGTTTCCACTTCGACTTGTACCTCTCGTTTCAACTGTATAGGTTCAGCCATCGCCGACAGCGTCATTTTCTCTCCACATTTCGAACAGAAGGCGGTGTCTTCACCTTGCTGCATTGCTTCTCGAACAACAGCGCGATTTAACAAATGCTTCTTGCTACATCGCACTGGATCGTAACGCTGCACCGTCAGATTGCGCCGAGCCAGTAAGCTTTCGAATAGACCCTGAAAGAGCATCCGCACTGGTTGGCCCATATTAGGCGAGAAGCAAAGCACGAAGTCCAACTCGCCATCACGTTCGGCCTCCTGCCGAAATCCACACACTAGCCCGTCACCGAATTCATAGCGGGCATTGTTCTGCCATTGCGCCGTGCGCGTGAATGTGTGTGTATACCCCAGCAACACAACCAGGGAAGCAAATACGTTTTCCGGTGGACCAGTCACAGTGTAAGCGGCGCCATCTTCTGTAGCGACGCCCGTTTCCAGAGGCTTCTTTAAATTAATCAACTCGGGGAAGACCAGATATGGTTCCACCCGCAGCGGATCGGTTTCGCGGAAACAAACGTTGTGCTCCAGGAACAGGAGTGTGGCTGAGTCGAGCAGCACATCGCGCTCAGCATGGTCCAGATCTCGAAGCTCTGGAAAGTCGTAGCCGCCGGCTAGAAGTCTTTTCTCTTCCAGTGCGCCCAAGCCTTTCGGATTTCGCCGTGCCTCCAACACAAACGAAGATGCTAGATTGTTTAGTCGTTCTGGTTCGAGCAGGATGCGCACTTCGCCTTTCGATGTACGCAAGCGCTTTACGTAACCGTAGTTTTCCAAATGCCCCACTGCCGTCAGCATTTCGTCATCAGTAAATTGCCAATCGGCGTCAGTCAATTCTAAACGTCCACGAAGCTCGTCAGGTGTGACGATAGTTTGCGATTCTGTTCCCTTCAGACCCAGAACGTAGTCTTTGATTCGCTTGAAGGTTGCAGTCGTGACCGTTGTTGCCTTGTCCTCCCACGGAATCAACGACTGCATACGGTCGACGAGTTCTTCGATTCCGAGTCCAGTTAGAGCACTCGTTGCGATTGGACCGACAATTCCGTGGCTCTGACAAAACGTACTCAACTCCTCTGTCGTGAGCGGCGAAGTTCCACGATCAGTCTGAGCAGCCACGAGAATGATGGGGCAGCGACGTTTTCCGGTCTGTAGTTGCTTGAGCCAGAAGCCGACTCCGTGTAAAGGATCATGAATGTCCGAAGCATCGAACAACACTAGCGCCAGATCAGCGTTATCAACGAAGAGCGCATGGACTAGTCGATAATCGGGTTGACCCGCAAAATCCCACAGAATTGCCTCACATTCCGTTCCATCCTCACGGAGTTTACTTAAAGCAGGAAAGACCCAGAACTGCTGTCCGTGAGTCGACGCCTGCTCCTTATAATCACCATGGATCAACCGATGTCCGAGTGCCGATTTGCCAACGCTATGATCACCGACCACTACGATCTTTCCGGTTGTGTGATGGACTGCACCAGGCGCTGCCGACTCACTCGTGCGCTTGCCTAACAGCACGTCATAGTCCAACTCCCACAGGTGGATCTGCCGCTCTCGCTGATATTCCCCCGCGTTAGGTGGGGAGCTAGCACCAGCGAGCAGCGGCAGCGTGGGATGAAAGACGAGCGTAGGAAACCACAAATACTTGGATGCTGCTGCCGGAATGATCGCCACCGTCTCCCATGTTTCGCAATTCCAGAGTCGGATCGTGTGATCCTCACTCTTCGACCCCAAAAGGCAACCATCCGAAGAGAACGCGATACCATGTATAAGGCTCGTGTGCCCTTCAAGCGTCCTTATGAGTTTGGCGCTGCCCCTTTCCCAGATCTTCACTGTATTGTCACCACCCCCGGTGGCAAACGCGCGTCCCCGTGGATCGAAAGCTATACTATAGACACCGTTTCGATGACCTTCGACTGTGCGCAACAATTTAGAGTTATGCGCTTTCCAAAACTTCAGCAATCCTTCGATACCCGCGCTGACTACTTCGTCGCCTTGTGGAGCAAAGGCTATTTTCAGTGCCGCGCCTTTGTGGCCTGTAAGAGTGTGCAGCAGTCTACCGCTAGAAACCTCCCAGAGCTTTACTGTATTGTCATCACTCGCGCTGGCAAGCGTATTGCCCTCCGGATTAAAAGCTAGACTCCTGATCAATTGCTGGTGTGCTTCGAAGGTTTGAAGCAACTTGCCATTGTGCGGGTCCCAAACTTGCACCGTTTTGTCAGAACCACCGCTGGCTAGTCTGCCCCCATGCGGATCAAGAGCCAAACTCATAATCCTGTCTTGGTGAGTCTTCAGTGTTTGCAGCAGCTTCCCACTGTGTGTCTCCCAAAACTTCAGCGTTCCGTCAAGACCACTGCTGACCAGCTGGTTGCCCTGCAGATAAAACGTCAAAGCCGATACGACGCCATGCCGCGCGTCAATCGTGTGCAGCAACCTCACGCCTTGCGGCAGTTCAGTGTGCAGTCTTTCGTCAGCTTGCGATGGTTGGTTTCCGTGGTTCTCTTTAGCCATCAGGCACCGTCACTTAAAACCCCAGCGTTTCAACTTTCGATCGCTGCGGCAGGCCGACAATGGGCGGGCCTTGGCGCTCTCGATCTGAATTACTTCATGCGTGTCAGAGTTTACTTGGACCTTCATGCAGGCGCAGCCGTAACCGTAATGGACGTTGGTTTCGATCCATTGCTTTGGGCCGAACTCGGGCCAGTCGCCGTCGGCTTGATGACCGCCCTGGACGCCGATGATCCATTCGGCGTCGCGATCGTATAGGGAAGCATTTCCGGGCGTCGGGTTGCTGAACCAGCCGCAACGCATTTCTGACTTTTGGATGTCAGCACGTCCGCTGACGAATGTGGCGCCGATTAGAAGCACGCAAAGGAAGAAGATTTTGAACATAAGAATTATCGTCTCACTGTAGTTAATGGAAAATCTCTGTTTGTCCCCGCAAGCGCGCGCGGGCTCTGGCGTCCGCTCGTCTGCTCGCGCACCTTATCACTGACGAAATCAAAAAGCTCGCCCGTGGTAACAACGCGATCACGATTAACGTCTGCCACGCCGCCCAAGCCTTCGAGCACCGCCCACGTGAAGACTCCGTGCCCCCCGCCCCACTTCTTCCCTTCCTGCGAGATCTCGTTGACGTCAGACGATGTCAAAAGCGCCCGACCCTCGCCGCTGAAGAGCTTCTCGGCGTAAACGTTGAAGGTGTTGTTTTCGTTACGCTCAAGCTGGCGCGCCCCGGTCACCGACGCAGCATCGACACCGCCACTATGACAAGCATCGATCAAAATCACCATTCGCTTCGCTCGCAAACGGGTCGTAAACAGGGTTTGCAATTCAGACATGTTGAGCGCCGTGCGCGACATGTTGGTCACTTTGCTGTCGTGCAGTACAAGATATAGATTCTTCGGGTCGAACGGATCCTGCGTTCCATGACTCGCCACGAATAGAAACACCAGATCATTTTCACGCGCCCGGTCGAGAAAAAGATCAACCGCCGCACGTACGTTTTCAACCGTCGCGTTTTCATTTTCCAGATAACTGATGTCGGCGTCTTTAAAGCCCGCCCGAGTTTTAAGAAAGTCTGCAATACTTCGCGAATCTGCATCCGCGTACTCAAGATCGTTCAGACCACCTTCATGAAACTTATAACGCGAGATTCCAACAACCAGCGCATAACGACGACCGCCGAATTGCGAAGAACCCACCGATATAACCGGGCGCGTCGATTTCACCGCCTGCGTAGCGCCGGCATTAATCACAAACGAAGCGTAATACTCCTGCTGCGCGCGATCGATGGCGCTGATCTCGACCACGTTCTTGCCCGGTTGCAAACGAAAACGCTCGAGCCTCTCCAAATCCAGCGTCACCACTTTGCCGGCAGACGTTGCTCTTACAGTTTGAATCGTATTCGCCGATTCAGCATTAACGACTGTGTAGATCCTTTCGTACGCGATCTGATTTGCTGCCGGTTCGGCGATGTGAATCTTGACCGTGTTTATCTGAGTCGTGGCAATGCGAACCTCCAACGACGTGATTCCCGATCGATTGAGCTGCGGGATCTCAAGAGAGAACGGGGCTCGTGATGGTACGGCCTTGAGATCCTGAGCCCCGTCAATCTGGACCAGCAATCCAGCGAGAATCGCTAGCGTAAGGACTAAAAGAATTCTTTGTCTGTTCATTTTGGAACCGTCACTGCCGTCGTGTAACCGGTTTCTTACCCTGCGACTGCGTTACAGGCAAAGGCGCTGGTGTTGGCTCACTAACTGGAGCTGCGACTGCTCGTTGAAGGGGCGACGTGACAGAGACCGGATCGATGTTCTTCGTCGAGACATTCATTGCCGGAATAGCGGTCCACAACGTCTCTCCTGCGTCCTGCATGTAGTCGTAAATCAGATCCATACTTGTAGGCAGTGCGCCCGCGTTCTGACGCTGGTACAACGTGACGTACTCTTTGAGGTTCTCGACGATTTCGCTCGTGTGGGACTCCCTGCTATCAATCATCGCGAGGGCGCGATGAAGGTATGGCTCTGCGAGGACCTTGCGCCGATCGTACTGGATCGCGAGTGCGAATTCATTTAGCGCTCGCTGTTTTTCCCCCAAAGTGCGCGCGGTTAGTTTCAGCACCACGCCGTAGTAATAATGAGCGAAAGGATCGTTGGAACGAATCCTGAGCGACTCTTCGAGGTTTTCGCGCGCCATGTAAAACATGTCGTAATAGAAAGCGCGAACGCCATTGTCCCGGCGAATCGAAGCCATCACTGATTGAAACTCAGCGCTACTGCCAATCAACTCACCGGCGTCCAATAGCTCTTTGACCCTGGCGGAATACTCGCCACTGACGGCTGCCTGGCTCGCTTGCTCGCGGCCGGCAGCATTTGCGGTTGGGTCAAGCGTTTTGCCGGAGTCGGGTGGTTTTTCCGGCTTTGGGAGCAAAGCTTTTAGAGTCTCACTAGCCTGCTGCTGCATATTGTGCTTATTGAGTGCGCTGGCGCCCGCAGACAGCATATTTGTACCCGAGGTGACCAACATGGGAATGGCCATAGTTAACATTGGCTCACGCTCAGCCAGGCGGGCTGCACTCGCGATAAATCCCAAACCTGCCCGCTTGTCGCGTTGGCTGAGTGACTTCAGCTTGGCGAAGAAGTTCGGGACTTCGCGCGGATCATATTTACGGTCCAACATGTAACGTAAAGCAATTTCGTCAGCTTGATCCTCCTGCTGGCGATCCCACCCGACGACTGCATCCGGCATCAACAATTTGGAAATTGTCGGCACTGCCGCATCAGCCAAAAAGGTGGACCTGGCCCCCATGTAATTGCCGGCGTGCGCCAGACCCTTTGTCGCAAATCCTAATCCAATCTTGGTCACCAAACTTATCTTCTCTCTCTGTTGCCGGTTCTTCTCATTCCATTCTTCGAGGCCCTGAGCCACCAACACATCCTCTTTCCAGTGTTCCTTCTCCACGTGTACGATCTCATGCCCAAGCACATAGGCCAGTTGGGCCTCGTTGTCGATGGAGGCGAGCAAGCCGGTTGAGACATAAATCGTACCGGTAGAAAGTGACCGTGCTTCAGGTATGGGGTTGAGCATGATTCGAAACGCATAGAGCTTGTCAGATCCGGCAGGCACCATGGATTGGCCCACTCGATTGACGTAATCCTGCGCCAGCGGATTGTTGTATAGGCTCGCGTCGGATAGCCTGTATTTATCCTTTTTCACCAGCTCGCCTTTGGCTTCTTCCGCATTGACTGAAAAAGCATATTCACTATGCTCGCGCTGGATCCGGCGGTAGGCTTCATCTACTTCGAGGCGAAACTCTGGAGTGGTCTCATAAAGTTGTTTGCTGAATCGAAATACTTCCAGCCACTTGCGTTCTTGTTTTGAGAGGGTGTTCTTTTCGTCTTTTGCTTTCTTGTTTTTGTCCGCAGTTTCCTGTTGTGCACACACTGTTCCCAGCGGCAGCAGCAGCGCGAACATGACAATCGAGGCAATCGTTGATTGACGAGAATGGGTAAGCATTACGAGGTCTCCTGGGTAAGGATTTGATAGAGCGTTTCGCGGTCAACAAGGAATGCTGGTCACGTGAAGAATCGCGTCAGCAGACCGCGGTAAGTTTTACGTGGCGCATAATCTAAGACCGAAGCTCGCACAAGTCAATGTACTTTGTGCTTTTTGTGGCTAATCCGGCTTTTCGAAGAGGACGTCGCGGAGAACGGTTTCATTTGCAGGGCGACAGGATTGGACATTGTCGTAGAGCTTCAGACCGGCTCGGAGCTTGCCGAGTAAATCGGTGATACCTTCGCGCTCCGCTGCTGTGATCATTCGTCGTTGCCAATCGGCTGCTTCGCTACAACGACCGAGTTCGGCGAGTGCGAGTGCAACCAGGGCGCCGTGTTGAACTGCGTTCGTTGAGTTGTAGACTTGTTGGGCCAGATCGAGCGCGCGCGCACCATTGCGCAGCTCATATTGTGGTGAAGCTGCGAGTAAGTAGGCGACACGTGAGTATTCCAGCAGCGCTTCGTCCGAGCGTGCTGCGTTTTTCAGCTCCTGGGCCAGAAGGAGTCGGGCGTTGAGATCGTTTTCTTCAACGCGTAAAGCAGAGCGCAGATGTGTAATCGCCTGCTCGTGTTTGTTTTGACGCGCCAGAAGTACGGCGAGATTGTAGTGCGCGTTTACTCTTCCGGGTTCGAGACGAAGCGCTTCCTCAAACTGCTCGACTGCGCCGTTCACGTCACCAACCTGCGTGAGTGCAGCGCCGAGATTGATGCGCGCAGTAACACTGTCGGGCTTCGCAGCCACCGCTTTGCGAAACTCAGTCACTGCATCTGCATATCGCTTTGCCTCGAAGGCGACTTTGCCACGCGCGAGGTACACGCGCTCGCCGGTTATCAAATCACGCAAACGGTCAACGAGCGGGTCTGCTACGCGCACGCCAACCGATCCCTGTTGGCCCAGGTGCGCTTTCGCTTTCTCAGCGTTGCCGAGACCGCGATAGGCCATCGCGAGGGAATAATGGACACGATTGGCGTCAGGCACCTGTGCCAGTGTTTTCTCGAAGTGGTCAACGGCTTCAGCGTAGTTGCGCTTCGAGACCGCAACCTGGCCAATGCCGTAGTGAGCTGCTGGGTTGTTCTTGTCGATCTCCAGTGCGGCGCTGAAACTCTCGCGTGCATCTTCCAGGCGATTCAATTCGAGGAAGATGTTTCCGAGGTTCACGAGTGTTGGAACGTAGTCAGGCCGCAGCGTGCGCGCTGTTTGATAACGGCGTATGGCGTCGTCGAAACGACCTTCCGTCTGGTCTAAGTTTCCGAGGAGATAGATCCAGCGAAAGTCCTTCGGGGCTAGGCGGCTGGCGTTCAGGTAACAATCGCGAGCGGCGGAGATGAGTGAATACGCGTGGTAGAGTTGGCCGAGCTTTCCGTATTCTTCGCTCAGAGCCGGACTCTTTGCAGCAGCAGCGAGCGCGGCTTGTGCGGTTGTGATCTGCTCGCGAACGCTTTCTTCGAGGTTTGAAAGATCCTGGGAATGAACGGCGTGCGTGACGGCAAGGGTCAAAAGAAAAATTCTCACGCAGCGGCGCAACGGCGCAACGGAAAGCTTAGTACTCATAGTCTTCCTTTGCGCCGCTGCGCCGTTGCGGGAGAAAAACCTTCTTTTAAAGTCTTGTACTGGTCCACTTTTATATCTTTCCACTCTTCAACTGTGCCATCCGGCCACCGCACCTGGACTTCTTTCACTCGCGTCGCCCCACCCAATCCAACCAGCACGCGCGGATCGTTTCCGGAAAGATAACTGCCATCACTTCTCACTCGCCGCCGCAAGCTCCTCTTATCGTCAACCACGACCTCCACTTGCGCACCCAACATATCTCGACCGGCTTTCCCAACCAGCCGCAATCCTAACCAGTGGTTTCGATTCCCGACTTGATTGAGGAACAACCTCGCTGGTCCATTGTTGTTAATGACGAGGAAATCCGTATCGCCATCGTTATCGACATCACCGAACGCAGCGCCGCGCCCAACTTCCAGCAGCGAAAACTCCGGTCCCAGCCCATCAACGATCTCAACAAAACTTCCCTTCCCAGTATTGCGAAACAGTTGATCCGGTTGGCCCAACGGAAACGGATTCTTCTGTCGCACGAGCTCAGGCAGCAATTGCACTGCTCCATTCGCAACAAACAAATCAAGCCACCCATCGTTGTCGTAATCAAAGAAGAACGTGCCGAAACCCGTGAAGCGACGGCCCGGCATACCTAGCCCCGCTTCGCGTGTACGATCCTCGAAAAGTCCCTCGCCCAGGTTTAGGTAAAGCGTGTTGGTCTCGTCCATCAGGTGAGTGATAAAGATGTCGTCGGTGCCATTACCATCAAAATCTCCGGCATCGACACCCATTCCAGCCTCGGCCTGTCCGTTTCGATTGACCGCGCAGCCCGCGAGCAGCGCATCGTTCAAAAACTTTCCATTTTTTTGATTGATCCAGAGCTGGTTGTGATCTCCATCGTTCGCAACATAGATGTCGGTCCAACCATCATTGTTGAAATCGGCGGTGACAATGCCCAATCCGTGTCCAAACTCTTTATGAACTCCAGCCGGCGTGGTTACGTCTTCAAAACTTCCGTTGCCCTTGTTGTGAAAGAGACGATTACCCGGCGCCCGAAAGACGCGCGGCGTGCAATAGTCTTTCGCGGTAGTGGCTGCGTAGCAGGCTGGATTGTTAGTAACAGAAAAATCGGCGTAGTTGACGATCATCAAATCCAGCCAGCCGTCGCGATCGTAATCGAAGAACGACGCGCTTGTGCTCCAGCGCGGATCGTCAGTCCCACTCTCTTTCGTAACGTCAACAAACTTGCCGTCGCCTTTGTTGAGATACATCTGATTCGAGCCGAGATTCGAAAGGTACAAGTCTGGCAAGCCATCGTTGTTTATGTCGCCAACCGACGCGCCCATGCCGTAACCGGTGGCGACGATGCTGCTCTTCTGAGTTACATCTGTGAATGAAAGTGTCCTGCCTGGGTTTAGATCGTTACGGAAGAGTCTGCCAAACAACGTTTCGCTGGGCTTAGTATTCGGTCCAATTATGTTCCCCTGAACAAGAAAAACATCCAGGTCACCATCATTATCAAAATCGAATAGCGCCGTACCACTACCCGTGATCTCGGGCAAGTAAAACTTCCCGGTCATCCCGTTGTAATGCTGAAACTTGAGCCCAACCTGCTCCGCGACTTCTTTAAAGAGTTTTTGTTGTGCTGGAACGACGAGCCAATGCGTAATAAGGAAGAAAGTTAAGCCGCAGATTTTCGCGTATGAACGCAGATCAGCGTTTATCCGCGTAAATCCGCGGCTAAAAATTACTGTCATCTGTCTGAACTTCAAAGCTATAATTCCTCACCTCTCACGCAAAGGAGTCACACAATGCATAGACTTAGCCCCCTCTTCATTCTTTTACTGGTTACTGTTGTTTCCGCGCAAACGTTTCGCGGTACGATTCTCGGCACGATCTCCGATCCGAATGGCGCGGTCGTCACCGGGGCAACGATCACGGTTAAGAATACGAGTACCGGCATCGAGCGTAAGACGACAACCGACACCGAAGGCAACTATACCGTTGCAGAGCTGCCGGTTGGTCCATACGAAGTGCGTGTCGAACAGCCCGGCTTCACACCCTCGCTCGTTTCCAATGTGACTGTAGAAGTAGCGAGTGAGCGCCGTGTCGATGTGACCTTAAAAGTCGCCGCCCCGCAGACCACTGTCTTAATAGCGACCAACGTACAAGTCGAAACCACCACCAACACGCTCGGCGGCACGATCACGACCAAGGCCGCGGAAGACCTGCCGATCAACGGCCGCGACTTCACGAAGTTTCTCACAACGGTTCCCGGCGCGACTGGCGATCCATCTGGCGCAACTGACTCGCCCGGCTCATTCGGCTTGTTTAGCGCGAACGGAAATCGCGGGCGCGCGAACAACTACCTGCTCGACGGCACCGACATGAACGACGGTTATCGAAACCTGCCTGCCATCAACGAAGCGGGCGTTTTCGGAACGCCAGCGACCATCCTGCCAATCGAGGCGATTTCAGAAGCAGCGATACTCTCAAACTTCGAAGCCGAGTATGGCCGCAACTCGGGCGCGATCGTTAACATCGTCACCAAGTCAGGCACAAACGATTTTCACGGTTCCCTGTTCGAGTTTTTCCGGAACAACAAGCTCGACGCGCGCAACTTCTTCAATCCGAAGCCCGATCCGCAAACGCAGTTTCGAAACAATCAATTCGGCGGCTCGATCGGTGGTCCAATCAAACGCAACCAGACGTTCTTTTACTTCGCTTACGAAGGCCAGCGCGAACGAGTCGGACTGAATTCAACGGCGCGTGTTCCGGATCCAGGAGAGATCGCGGAGCTTGGTGGTCCAACGAATCCGGTCATTGCTCGTCTGCTGGCTCGCAATCCGTGGCCGGCCCCGAATCGCCCGTTACCGCTCTTCGACGACAGTGGCGAGCCGAATCTCTTCGTCACTACGCCCGCGTCCAACGACGTCGACAGCCTGATCGGGAAGATCGATCACTCATTCAACAATGACAACCAGCTTACCGGACGCTATTTTTTCGGCACGAGCGATCAGTCGTTTCCGCTCGCGATTCTCGCGGGCAACATTCTGCCCGGCTACAACACAACAACGCCGACCACGGTTCATCTCGTCTCGCTCTCTTATTTGAAGATCCTCTCGTCAACTAAAGTCAATGAGTTTCGTTTTGGTTACAACCGCTTCGACGAGGGCTTCTTTCCGGAAGACAATGATTTCGATCCGCGCTCGATCGGGCTGGACACCGGCATCACAAACGAGCGCGATTTTGGTTTGCCGCAGATTCGCATTCAGGACAGTCTCGGTATCGCCAACATCGGCGCAACCCTGTCTGTCCCACGCGCGCGCGTGGACAGCAATTTCCACATCATCGATAACTTCTCGTGGAAGCTCAACAAACACGATCTTAAGTTTGGTTACGAGTTTCGACGCACGACGGTGAACCAGTTCTTTGATGCGGGATATCGTGGTCGTCTGGATTTCGCGTCACTCGAAGACTTTCTCTCGGGCACGTTGAGTGGTGGCCGTCAGGCGCGCGGCGACTCGAACCGGTATACCTTTCAGAACTCGCACGCAACCTACTTGCAGGACACGTTTCGCTGGAGCCCGCAACTCACGTTCAATCTCGGAGTGCGCTGGGATTATTTCGGCGTCATTGATGAGAAAGACAGTCTCCTGAGTAACTTCGATCCGGCCGTGGGCCTTGTGCAAGTCGGATCGCCGGGACTGCCTCGTCTTTATGATCGCGACTGGAACAACTTCTCGCCGCGTCTCGGTCTGGCGTGGAATGTCAACGGAAACGGCAAGACTGTTGTGCGCGCCGGCTGGGGTTTGTTCTACGACGCATTCTCGCAGGACTTCTTCGCAGGCCAACTCCCGTTCAATACGTTCAATCCCGGACCGGCTTTCAATCCGGTTGGACCAGCCCCCGTGCTCTTCTCGTTTTCGACCGAGCCCGTGATCGAAGAAGACGTACCCGTTTTTACAGACTTTCTCGACTCTGACGTGTTCGCGGTCGATCCAAACCTGCGCACGCCGTACATACAAAACTACAATGTCAACATTCAGCGTGAGTTGTTCAGGAATGGTGTGCTTGAAGTCGGTTACGTCGGCTCGACCGGGAAAAAGCTGTTTCGTTATCGCGACATCAACCAGCCTCTGAACCCGAGTGTTTCTTCCGCGCGGCCGTTTGACAATGGACCATTCGCGCCGTCGGGCGGAACGTTCTTCTACGTTAACCAACTCGAGACCACTGCGTTCTCGAATTACAACTCACTGCAAACAACTTTCTCCGTGCGCGATCGCAGAGGCTTCTCAACGCAGATCAATTACACGTGGTCGCATTCGATCGACAACGCTTCAGACGGACAGGATTACGTAGCGAACGCGACACAACCGGACAACAGTCATTGCACGAGATGCGAGAAAGCCAACTCGAATTTCGATAATCGGCACCGGTTCGTCGTCACTGCGAATTATGCGTTGCCTAATCTGTGGGAGTCGCATCCGCGACTGGGCAAAGGTTGGCAGCTAAACACGGTCGTGACGCTCCGCACTGGCAATCCGTTTCACCTGACGCTGTTTGATGACTATAACAACACGGGCGAGTTTTTCCCGCGACCTGATGTCATTGGCGATCCTTACGCCGGGACGAGCGCGCCTGACAACTTCATCAACTTGTCGGCGTTCAAAGTGCCGTGCACGCTCGATCCGGACGGCGATGGCAGTGCAGGGTCGTGTATTCCCGGCACGTGGCACTTCGGTTCGCTGGGTCGAAACGCACTGCGTGGGCCGAGTTATAGCAACGTCGACTTCTCGATCTTCAAAGATACAAACATCACAGACAAGCTACGTCTGCAGTTCCGAGCCGAGGTCTTCAACATCTTCAATCACCCAAATTTCTCAAATCCGTTATTGCCAAGCTTCGCCGCTGACATCACGTCGTCGATAGATCCTGAGACTGGACGCGGTACTGGTTTTCTACCGATCACAGTCACACCGGACGTCGGTATCGGCAATCCATTTCTCGGCGGTGGCGGCCCGCGAAATATTCAGTTCGCGGTGAAGTTGATCTTTTAGCCACAAAAAGGCACAGAATCACAAAATGAAAAAAGCTGCCCTCCTAATAACCTTATGCGTAATCACCACGATTGCATGTAAGAGTGGACCAACTCAACAGGTCAGCTCAGTCGTTGCAGCCGTTCCGAGTCCCAGCACAGTTAAGGCAACCGGATACGTTACCGACGAGGCAAACGTAATTGATGAAGCTACGCGAAAGCAGTTAGTGACGACCCTCGCCGCTTTGAAGGACCGCAGGAAAATAGATTTCTCGGTTGTGACGGTGAAGAGCACTGGCGACAAATCGGTGTTCGACTATTCGCTCGCCCTCGCGCGTGAACGCAGGAAAGATAGCATCGAAGCAAACGTCAGCGGATTGCTATTGCTCGTTGCCGTCGACGATCGTCAATGGCAGATTCAAATCACTCAAAACCTTGAGCCACATCTGACCAAAGAAATCCTCACAAACATGAGCACACCGATGACCGATGCCTTTCGTCAGAAGCAATACAGCGAAGGAATTCGCAAATACGTGAATTCCATTGTCGAGAAACTCGACCAGCTCGATATCCCCGGTCAAGTTTAGCCACAAAAAACACAAAAAATGGTTGTAGTCTTCGCTCCTTAGCGGAGGAGATATATGTCACAAGAGAATTCTGAAATGCCGATGCGGACGCTCGGTCGGACTGGAGTGAAAGTGTCGCTCGTCGGTCTTGGTGGATGGCACCTCGGGTTCAAGTTTATCGATGAGGAGTTGAGCGTGCGCATGATACGCACCGCTATCGATAACGGCATCAACTTCATGGACAACTGCTGGGACTACAATGAAGGCGCGAGCGAAGAGCGCATGGGCAAGGCGCTGAAAGACGGTTATCGCGAGCGCGTCTTTCTGATGACGAAGATCGATGGCCGCACGAAGAAGGACGCCGCAAAGCAGTTGGACGAGTCTCTTAAGCGCATGCAAACTGATCATATCGATCTGGTCCAACATCATGAGATCCTTCGTTTCGAAGATCCACACCGCATCTTTGCCGAAGAGGGCGCGAACGCCGCGCTGATCGAAGCGCGCGATGCGGGAAAGATCAGGTTCATCGGGTTCACCGGTCATAAAGATCCGCGCATTCATAAGTACATGCTCGATGTCGCCACGGAAAACGGTTTTCAGTTTGACACGGTGCAGATGCCGCTCAACGTTATGGACGCGCATTATCGGAGTTTTGAAAAGATCGTGTTGCCTGAGCTGGTTAAGCAAAACATCGGCGTGTTGGCGATGAAGACACTCGCGAACGGAACGATTCTCGAGTCGAAGACTGTTTCAGCGATCGAGTGTCTTCAGTATGCGATGAACTTACCGACGTCGGTGGTAATCACGGGTTGTCAGAGCATGGAGGATCTCGAGCAGGCGCTGACCGCCGCGCGCACGTTCAAGCCGATGAGTGCCGAGCAGGTGAAGAGCATTCTTGATAAAACTGCCGAGGCCGCATCACGCGGAAAATACGAGCTCTTCAAAACTACGTCGATTTACGATGGTACGGCTGTGCATCCGGAGTGGCTTGGTGAAGAGCCGCAGGAAGTGCAGCGAGTGATGCAGACGTCGTGAAGAGTTTTAAAGGCCATCCACAGATTACACAGATTATTCTTCTGTGTAATCTGTGGATGGCTTTACTGCTTTAAATCGTTTCGCTTTGCAGATCGAGTAAGGCTTCGGGGTCCTGGCGCATGAGGCGTCGCAGGAGAAGTGGCGCGTCAAACATTTGTTCGAGGCCGCGCACGATCGCGTAACGCGGCTCGTTAGCGACGCGCACCGGTAGTTTCGTCTCGTCACGCAAGTACTCGTCCAAACCACCAAACAGCGCGCCACCTCCAGTGAGAATAATTCCTCGATCGTAAATATCTCCCGCGACTTCAGGCGGAAGCTCTCCCAACGTCGCACTAACACCCGCCACGATCTGCCGCACAACTTCCTGCGCTACCGGATAAATCTCACCCGCACTGATCTCGATCGAGCGTGGCATCCTTGTGAGCAGATCACGACCGTTGATCTGAATCTCCTGCGCAAGATTCGTGGGAACAGTTGCGGACGCGAGCTCGAGCTTGATTCGTTCCGCTCTCTTCGCACCGATCAGTAGACCGCGATGGCGTCGAACATGATTGATGATCGCAGCATCGATATTCGAGCTTCCGATCCGCTCGGCGCGCGCGCGAATGATTTTGCCATTCGCCACGATTGCCACATTCGTTGTGCCGCCACCGATGTCTACAACTGCCGAAGCACGTGTCTCTTCCGCGCTGATGCCCGAACCAAACGCCGCCGCAAGACCTTCCTCGATCATTCCGACACGACCAACGCGCGCGTGTTGCGCCGCACCAAGTAACGCGCGTCGCTCGACCGGCGTGACATCAGAAAAGACGCTCATCAACGCGCGACGGCTAAAATGTGAGAGACCACCGCGTGCCTCACCGACGAAATGCGCCAGCATCTCCCTCGTTCTTTCAAAGTCGGCCACGACGCCGTTGAGCATAGGCGCGATTACATTAACGCCGCGTTCTTCGCGACCATACTTTTGCTGCGCTTCGCGTCCGATCGCGATCACTTCACCAGTCACAGTATCGACTGCGACTAGCGAAGGCTCATCAACCACAACACCCCGCCCGCGCACCGCGATAATCGTCGACGCCGATCCCATGTCGATCGCCATCGAATCGGACACGAGGCTTTGCAAAGCCCCGACACCGAGGAACGCCGCTGTCTTCCGCATGAACGCCATCGCGCGTCATGATAACGCATAGCGCGCGGTGTTACATCAATTGGTCGCTATCCAAGCCTGAGGTGTTGCGATTTTTGCGAGGTACCGCCTCTTTAGGCGCTAAGAGGTTTGTGGTCACTTCAGTCACCGAATTCACAGGTGCGGGGGGCAGCGCAGTTGTGGTGACGGATGATTTAAATGCGGGGTGTGCCGCGGTTGCCACAGTCTTGGTGGTGGCTGGATTGAGTGTCTTGTGTAGTTGCCGCGCGCCATTAAGTAATAAAAACAATCCGTAAGTCGCGAGGGGAAGTCCAACCCATAACATCGGGGAGACAATCCTCCCGCCAATGAGGAAGAACCAGGGCACTACGGTCAGCAAAGCAAGCAGGAACGCGATGATGCCGACGAATATGCGTTGATAACTTGCGCGCGCGTTTCTCGTGAGGCGCAGCACTTCGAGCTCCGGAACATCGAGCACAAGCGGCGCTCCGCAGCGGCGGCAAAAGTTCGACTCATCCGTCACCTGAGTGCCGCATGTGCGACACGCCGAGGCCACTGCGCGTTCCATCGCCAACGCAGCTATCGCCTCTGCTTCGCGCGCGAGCGTTTGGCGATCGCCTTTGGTCATGCGCATGTAGCTCTTGACCTCGTAATTGAACGTGGCGAGCACAGCGGCGTCGTTTGTCTGTTTCAAAGAGATGTTGAGCGTGGTGGTGTAGTCGAGAACGTTGAGAGAACAGTCCCACTTAGCGGCGCACTGCCTGCCGCGCTTTACGTAGAGTGGCTGTTCGCTGAGCACCTTGTAGCCGAGCGTCTGAATGGCGTTGACGAGCCGTGCCCGCACGCTGCCAACATCGCCGGGAATGGCCAGGGTTAAATCGTGATCGCTGGTGGTGGTGTCGTACAAGTAGTCTGTGCTCATAGGAAGCCAGTACGTTTTGAACAGCAAAAGGGTTCAGCTTTGTGCTTTTGTGCCTTTTTGTGGCTAAAAAATACTCATGGATGACGCAGCACCACAATTGGGTCGACGCGCATGGCGCGGCCCGCGGGAATCAGGCACGCCAGCAACGCGACGAGTCCGAGCAGCGCTACGATCATCACGAACGTGAGCGGATCGGTCGGCGTAACCCCAAAAAGCATGTTTTCAATGAAGCGCGTCAGACCGAATGACGCAAACACTCCAACCACTGCCCCGAGGCCGACCAGCACCAATCCTCTCCCGACAATGAGCTGCAAAATCGATCGCGGCTGCGCACCGAGCGCCATCCGAATCCCGATCTCGCGCGTGTGCTGCGCCACCGTGTAGCTCATCACTCCGTAAACACCAATCACCGCCAGCAACAACGAGACGCCGGCGAAGACACTCAACAACGTGGTGTTCACACTCTTGTCCTTCACCGTATTCTCGATCACGAGATTCATCGTGTTCACCGCGTAAATCGGCTGGCCGGGATCGACTGCCTGCACCTCGCGTCGCACAGCCGCAGCGATGTTGCTGTCGTCGAGAGTCGATCGCACCATCAGTCGCATGTTCCAACGCATCTCGGCCCAGAAAGTCTTCAGCGTGTAGAGCGCATACATTTCCGGCGCCGCGGGCTGCAACAAGCCATAATTCTTCACATTGCCGACGACTCCGATAACGGTCACTTGCGTGTCATCACCAACACGCTTTCCGATCGGATCTTCGTTGGGCCAGATCTGCTTAGCCATCGCTTCGTTGATCACCACGACCGACTGCTTATCGTCACCAGCCTCTTTGCTAAAGAGCCGGCCACGAAGCAATGGAATGTTCGCAGTATCGAAGTAGTTGTCACTGACTACACGAAACTCAACAAGCGGAGACTCGTTCGGCGGATACGTTTTGCCTTCGACGGTAATGTTTGCGTTCGTGCCCATCTCTTCGATCGGAAGATGCGAAATCACTGCCGCTGATTCCACGCCCGGCAAGGTGTTCAGCCGTTCCAGCACTGTGGTGTAAAAATTATTCGTCGAGTCGATATCTTTGTATTTATCGCGCGGCAGAGAGACTTTTGCCGTGAGCAGGTTCTGCGGCTGTAGTCCGGGTTGGACTTCGCGAATACGCATCACGCTGCGAATCATCAGGCCCGCTCCGATCAATAAAACTACCGCCGCCGCGACTTCAACCACCACGAGCACAGGACGCAGCCATGCGCCGACCGCACCGATCGACATCGTGTTGCCGCCTTCTTTAAGCGTCTCCTGTACGTCGGTTTTTCCGGCTTGAAGCGACGGGATCAAACCAAACACAACGCTCGTCAGCACGGAAACGCCTAACGTGAACAGCAACACACGCGCGTCGATTCCGATCTCCTGCGAGCGTGGCAAAAACGGAAAAGCAAGCTTGCCGAGCACGTCCATGGTCCACCAGGCGAGTCCGATTCCCAACGCGCCGCCGATTGCCGACAGCAACAATCCCTCGGTAAGGAACTGCTGAATTAGTCTTCCGCGTCCGGCGCCGAGCGCGATGCGAATGCCGATCTCGCGCCGACGAACCGTTGCGCGCGCGAGTAGCAGATTCGCGACGTTTGTACACGCGATCAGCAACACGAAGCCGACTGCAACCATCATCATCCAAAGTGGCGAGCGGACATTCGCGGTCCACAGTTCTTCGATTTGCCTGAGCCTGACGCCACGGCCGTTTCTGTATTGCTCTTCGAGTCGCTGCGCGATGCCGTTCATCTGCTCGCGGGCCTGCGCGAGCGTTACTCCCGGCTTGAGCCGTCCAATTACGAGATACTTGTGATCGCCTCGATTCGTGCGGTCCTGGTCGGGAAAGACGAGCGGCGACCACATCTGCACGGTGCGATATAGCGACGACAGCTCGCGTGGCATCACGCCGACGACGATGTACTTCTGTCCGTTCACGGCGATCGTTTGATTGACGATATTCGGATCTGCGGCGAAGTTACGACGCCAGAGATCGTCGCCGATCACGACCACTTGCTGATGACCCGCCATGTCTTCACCGGGAAGAAACGCGCGGCCCAGAGTGGGTTTCACACCCAGCACGTCGAAATAGTTGGCGCTGACGCGTATGCCGGGTATGCGCTGTGGAGTGTCGCCGCCTTCGAGATTGAAACTCGTGAACGAGTAAGCGGACATGCCGGCGAAGACGGTGCTCTGATTTTTCCAGTCTTCGTAATACGGCACTGACACGGAACCGTAACCGTCAGGCTTAAAAGTTTCGGCAACATCGACGAGTTGTTCTGACTCGGGAAACGGCATGGGCTTGAGAAGAACTGCATTGACGGCGGAGAAGATCGCGGTGTTGGCGCCGATGCCGAGCGCGATCGTGAGTGCCGCGATGATCGTAAAGCCCGGCCGCTTCGCCATCATTCGAATCGCGTAACGCAGATCCTGGATGAAGTTCCTCATGCCACTGCCTCCTTTTTTAGCCACAAAAGAATTTTTAGCCACGAAAAGGCACAAAAATCACATAAAAATCAGTTGTGCTTTTTGTGGTCCTAAAAACTTCTGTGCCTTATTGTGGTCCTATTTGACTTTCATCACTACAAAAGTGAGATCGTCGTAGAGCGACATGCCCGAGCACCATTCCTTCACACGCCGCGCGACTACGTCACGAATCTGATCGGCCGAGAGTGAGGCGATCGACTTCAACGTGTCCATGATCCTGCTCGCTCCAAACTCTTCGCCTTCCGTGTTCAACGCCTCGCTGAGACCGTCCGTGTAAAGGAACAGCAGATCGTTCGGCTTCATCTGCACCGTCTCCTGTTCGTAAACGGCATGCTCAAACGCGCCCGCAACCAGTCCGCCTGAAGTGAGCTGGCGAACTTCGAAATCTTCATCCGCCTGAAGGTATAGCGGCGGATTGTGTCCCGCATTCACGTACGTCAGGCATTGCGTCAACTGATCGAACGTTGCATAGAAGAACGTGACGTAGTGTTCGCCGTTCGTGGTGTTGAAGAGCAGTCGATTGAGCTTACTCACGATCGACGACAACTCGCTTGCAGAACTACTCGAACCATTGCGCGCAGTAAGACTTCGCAACGTCGCCTGCACGGTCGACATCAACAACGCCGCCGGCATTCCCTTGCCCGCCACATCTGCGATCGCGAGACCGAGCTGGCTGTTATCGAAATTGATGAAGTCGTAATAATCGCCACCGACACCGCGCGCTGGCTCACAGAAGCCTGCCACTTCCATTGCGACACCTTTCGGAGCGTCCGATGGAAGCAGTCGCTGTTGCACTTCGGCTGCAAGTGCGAGCTCACGTCGCATACGTTCCTGGGCCACCATGCGCTCGGTGAGTCGCGCGTTGTCGATGATGAGCGCGAGCTGCGCGGCGATAGACATCAACAGCTCGCGATCGGCGACGGAGTATTGAAAGCCACGGCTCCGTGGTCCAAACGAGAGTATTCCGACGAGTTCGTTCTTCTGTCTGATCTGGACCAGCAGTGTCGACTTGATCGCAAGCAGAACTTCGTGCTCGCCCGCACGCTCTGCACGTGTTTCCGGTAACACTGAACTAAGCGCTTGCGACCACGTCTCGATTTCGCGCGGCTCGATCAGGAGTGGCGTTGAAAGATTCATCAGCCGTCGCACAACGAACGCACGCTTACCAAGCTGGCAGCGTTTGCCGTCGACATCTGTTTGCGCCGCACGGCCCTGGGCGGACAGTACACGCAGGTTGAAGGTGCCGCTCGCGTCGTCGCGGACGAAGATCGCGGCGTTGCTTGCGTCGAGCGCGTTTCTGACGCGTTCGGCAACGCGCTGGTAGAGTTGATCGATGCTGGTGACGTTTTGTGAGCCTTGTCCGAGATCGAAGAAGATCTTGCGCTCGTCGTACGGCGCGGGAGCGTAGTAGCGCTCGATCTTCGGCAACAAACGGCGCCGCGCGATGACGTGAATCAGAATGAACATCACAACGAGAAGGAGGGAAACGATCGCGTCGGTGCGATGCCCGAAAGTGTCGAGCGTTCTGAGTCGACTACCGGAGAAAACAAGGAAGTAAATCGCGATGAAAAGAAGCAGCTCGACGGAGTAATAGATCCGTCTCAGATTCAATCGTGCCTTCGATTTCCGCCACAGGCGCCGCGCCGCTTTACGCGTCGGCATATTGAGACGCGGCAGGATCCGCATGAATTAAGCTCCGATCTCGTAGCTTCTCAAAAGACAGACACCGCCACGTGCGAATATCTGGCAAGGTATTCAGAAATCCGATATCTCAGGAGTTAGTGAGAATTGAGCGGCGGATGTTGCTGAAATGGTTTGAGATTTCATCTCAACTCATGTAAAAGTACATCCCGCTGATAACGGGCCTGCGCCACCGGCTTCCTCTATTCCAACCCGGATCAACGCCATGACGAGTAACAATCGCCCCAGCCCGGTTCGATATCAGGGCGTAATGGTTTCCAGCACCTTCGAAGATTTAAGTGAGCACCGGTCTGCACTGATCAGGGCCATCAAAGCCCAGGGTCTGACTGATGTCGCGATGGAAAACGACTCGGCAAAGGCCGGTGTAGATCTCATCGATTCCTCGCTCCAGATGGTGCGTGATAGCGCTGCGTATGTCGGGATCATCAGCCACAAGTATGGCCAGATCCCAAAATGCCCAGAACGAAATCCGAAGAATCTCTCGATAACTGAACTCGAGTTCGATGAAGCTCAGAGACTGAATCGACCCACCCTTCTTTTCATCATGGGCGATAAGCACCCGGTGACTCGGGGAAATGTCGAAACAAATTCGTCGCGGCTAAAGAAGCTGGATGCCTTCCGTGAACGTGCAAAGAAGATGACGCGTGAATCGGATGTGCATCGTATCTACGCGACCTTCGAAAGCCTCGAAGAGTTCAGGTCGCAGGCTATTCAGTCCGTCGCAAATCTTCGCCGGTATCTGGACGAACAGGTCCAGGATCACTCAGTCATTATCATCGAAGCAGAGCCTAACACCATTCCAGCACCGCCGGACTTCTACGCAGAGCCTCCTTACATTGGCTCGCACGCGTTTCTAGGACGTCAGGCCGAGCTTGAGCGCCTGAGCGATTGGGCTTCGCCCGCCGATTCCCATCCGATCATTTTGTTTGAGGCAATAGGTGGAGCCGGCAAGAGCCTGCTGACCTGGGAGTGGACGGCGAAGCACGCCACCCAGATACGCAGTGATTGGGCGGGCCGGTTCTGGTATTCGTTTTATGAAAAGGGAGCGATCATGGCGGACTTTTGTCGTCATGCGCTCTCCTACATGACGGGCCAACCGCTTCGTCACTTTCGGAAAATGAAAACTGTTCAACTCGGGGAAATGCTGCTCGGGCTTCTTCAAAAGCAGCCGTGGCTACTGGTCCTCGATGGCCTGGAGCGCGTTCTGGTCGCCTATCACCGATTCGACGCGGCTCAGCTTGTTGATGAAGAGGCTGGCCGGACTGACGAGATAGCCCATCGCGATCCGTGTGCCGCTATAAGGCCCGAGGACGACGATCTGCTCCGCGCTTTGGCCGGTGCATTGCCATCAAAGCTTGTCTTAACGTCACGTCTGGTTCCGCGTGTGTTGCTCAATTCGTCGAGTCAGCCCATACCCGGAGTTCTTCGTGTGCCACTGCCAGGTCTTCGGCCACCGGATGCTGAAGTCCTGCTTCGCTCGTGTGGTGTCAGAGGCAACTCACAAGAAATTCAACACTACCTCAAGAATCATTGCGATTGTCATCCACTGGTAACGGGTGTGCTGGCTGGTCTAATCAATGATTATCTTCCTGATCGGGGGAATTTCGATGCGTGGGCCGAAGACCCAGCCTATGGAGGTCAACTCAATCTTGCCGCGCTCGATCTGATTCAAAAGCGGAACCACATTCTAAATGCAGCGCTCGCGGCTCTTTCGGAGAAGAGTCGTCAGCTTCTTTCCACTCTTGCCCTCATCTCCGAAGCTGTGGACTATCCGATACTCTCCGCTCTAAACCCCCATCTGCCCCCAGAGCCGCAAGAAGTCGAAGAGCCTTGGGACCCCAGGATATATTGGGATTGGGATACGCAGGACGATGAAATAAAAGATCGAGAGTTGGCAGAATATGAGGAAGCGGTGCAACGCCGAAAGGAGTACGAACAAGCCGTCGTTTCGAGGGTGCACTCCCCTGACTTCCTGGATGCCCCGCAAAAACTGACGAAAACTGTTCTCGATCTAGAGCGTCGTGGTCTACTGCAATACGACGCTCAAACCAAACGCCACGATCTTCACCCGGTCGTTCGGGGTATTGCCGCGGATGGTCTGAAGGTTGATGAGAGAAATCACTACGGGCAACGCGTAGTGGACTACTTTTCTAAACAAGCGGATAACCCTTACGACCAAGTTGAAACACTCGAAGGACTACGCAATGGTATCCAGGTCGTCCGCACACTACTCCAGATGGGCCGTTACCAGGAAGCGTGTGACGCTTATTCGTCGGATCTAGCCAACGCCCTAACGATCAACCTGGAGGCTAATGCCGAAAAATTGTCACTGCTACGCCCGTTCTTCCCTCATGGCTGGAGCATGATGCCTGAAGACCTACCAGAATCGGACGCGGCTTTTCTATCAAACAGTGCCGCTTTGGCTCTTAGCGCCATTGGTGAGACGGAGGAAGCACAGGCACTCTTCGCGATGGCGTTCTCAAGTTCATTACGCCGCCAAATATGGGATAAGGCGCTTGATCAGTTAGACAGTCTCTCTAAAGAACTCCGGAGCCTCCCGAAAACAGAACGATGCCTGCTTTTTGCTCTTGATATCGCTACCCTAATAGATAGCAACATCTCTCTCTTTTTAGCCCGATTAAGTCAATTATCGTACCTTGCGGTTGTTGGCCGATGGGGCGAAGCCGAGTTGTCGTGGAAAATTATTGAGTCGATGGGATGCGATTGGCCAGCAGATGATTATATTCAGGGAGGTGCTGAATATACATATGCATGGCTCAGATTCTACAGATACGATCTCACAGAGGAAGTTCTGGCTAAGGCTGAGTCACTAGCTCGATCAAGCAAAAACCGCCCTGGGATTCGCGCTCTCCATCGCCTTCGAGGAGACTGGTACATCCTTAAGGAGGAATGGAAGCTCGCGGCTGATAGCTTTGGCGAGGCGATACGCATGGCTCGGGAGATAGGGCGGACTGCCGAGTACTCTGAGACTCGGCTCGCGCTTATTCAATTTAATCTTAATCAGCTACCAAATCCCCATCAGCAAGCGGAGCAGCTCGCAAGTGCCCAGGCTGTAGACCATCAGGCTCTTGCGGAGTTGTGGTTTGCTATTGGCGACGCTGCTGAGTCTAGGAAACACGCTCTCGAAGCCTACAAGGAAGCTTGGGCGGATGGAGAACCCTACGTCGAGCGTTACGCTCTCAATAAAGCGCGTGCACTTCTCGAACAACTCAGCGCCCCGATTCCTGACTTGCCTCCGTATGATCCTGCCAAAGATGAAAAACTGCCTTGGGAAGACGAGCTCGTAGCTGCGGTTGAAAAGCTGCGCGCTGAAAAGAGCGCAGATAACTCGTAGTGCGATGACACAAAAGCTATTCGTTCTGAGTATCGCGCTTTTGCTGGGGCTTGTTGTCAGCTCCTGCCGCGGTATGGGAACCGGTGACAAAGAGTACTCGGAGAACGAGATCACCAGAGAAATGCTTCTAAAGATTGGGAAGGCAATGCAGATCACTTTCCCCGAAAGTACGCGTCCCTTGAATGTCTACAATGAGATTAGCGGTCCGGATGACAATCTTTACCTGAAGGCCGAAATAGATCCAAAAGATCTGGATACGCTGATCAGTAAATCACCTTTTGCGAATGCTGAGTTCCGGACCGATGAGACTCGTTTACAGAGCTCGAACAGACGTAAGTGGTGGAATCCCAGCGAGGTGAAGAATTTCAAGTCGAGCTGGGTCCGACTCGCGGATGGCAATATTCTCACTATCCTCGTTGATCTCGATAATGCACAGAAACCGATTGTTTATTTACTGTGGTCCGAGATGTAGTTAATTGTTGTCTCCTGCTCTCCAAAGCGAAATTTCGACCTCAAAAGGCACAAAACTCGTAAGCTGATGTAAACTGGTGCGCGGTTCGGGTTTTTGTGCTTCTTTGTGGCAAATCTAAAAGACTCCAATAAACAAATCGGGCTCAGCGCGCAGGTTGACACTCAGGCGGTAGCGGGTGAAGCGACTCCCGTAGTTGGCGAAGCAACTGGAGATTTTCCGGGGAAAAAAGTCGAGGAAGGTACTGGACGCTCTGCGTTGATGGTCGGAGCCGGAATCCTGATCAGCCGCATCATCGGCGTCATCCGGCAGAGGGTCTTCGCACACTACCTCGGCACTTCCGACGCCGCGGGCGCGTTCAGCGCCGCGTTCAGAATTCCCAACTTCCTCCAGAACGTGTTCGGCGAAGGCGCGCTTTCGGCGTCGTTCATTCCAGTCTACGCAAAGCTGCTCGCGGGTCACGACGAGAAAGAAGCGAGTCGTGTTGCGAACGCAGTGCTCACGTTGCTCGTGCTGGTCACGTCAGTGATCGTGCTCATCGGTGTTTTGACGACGCCATACTTCGTCGGTCTGTTTGCATACAATTTCAACCCGGCCACACGTGAGCTGACAAGTCGACTGGTCCAGATCCTGTTTCCGGGCGCTGGTCTGCTCGTGTTGTCGGCGTGGTGTTTGGGAGTGCTGAACAGCCATCGCCGGTTCTTCCTGTCTTACACAGCGCCGGTCGCGTGGAACCTCGCGATCATCACTACCCTGATCGTTTTTGGCGGCGGTGAAGATCACGCGCGCCTCGTGGTGATGGTGGCGTGGGGATCGGTGATTGGCAGTGCGTTGCAGATCGCCGTTCAGTTTCCGACGGTCTTGAAAGTTTTGAAATCGTTTGGACCAGTGCTGGATACCGTCGATGTCAACGTCCGCAAAGTGTTGACGAATTTTATTCCGGTGTTTGTGAGTCGTGGCGTGGTCCAGATTTCGGCATTTGTCGATGCGATGCTCGCAGGACTGATCAGCGAACAGGCAGTCGCGGCGTTGACGTATGCGCAGAGTCTTTACACGTTGCCGGTGAGTCTTTTCGGAATGTCAGTCTCCGCGGCTGAGCTGCCGGCGATGTCGGGCACGCTCGGAACGCAGGATGAGATTGCGGTTAAACTCCGTCGTCGCCTCGATGCAGGTTTACAGCGAATCTCGTTTTTCATCGTGCCTTCGGCGATGGCGATGTTTGTATTTGGCGATGTGATGACGGGGGCGTTGTATCAAACCGGTGAGTTCAGGCGCGCGGATTCTGTTTACGTTTGGGGCATCCTCGCAGGTTCAACGATCGGACTGCTGGCGTCGACACATGGCCGGCTTTACTCGTCGACTTACTACGCGCTGCACGACACACGCACGCCGCTCTGGTTTGCTACGATCCGCGTGTTTCTCACGACAGTGCTCGGTTACATCTGCGCGATCATGTTGCCGCCCGTGCTCGGACTCGATCCGAAGTGGGGCGTGGCCGGGCTGACTTCTTCTGCGGGTCTTGCAGGATGGATCGAATATTTGTTACTGCGCCGCTCGATGAATTCGAGGATTGGACCAACGGGCGTCCGTGCTGTTTACCTGTTCAAGCTCTGGGGCGCGGCGGCTGTTGCAGCAGCGATCGGCTTCGGTCTCAAACTGATCCTCCCACCGATGCACGCGATCCCACTCGCGATCCTGGTGTTGGGTCTTTACGGAGTTCTCTACTTCATCTTCGGCGCCGTTCTCGGAATAAATGAAGCGCGCGACATCCTGAAAAAATTCATCTCCGCCCCAAGAAGACTACTTAAATAACCGAACGGGTCGCCACGGAGGGCCACCCGTGCTTACGACATCCGGCGCTCGAAGAGTAACGTATCGCGCCAAACGCCATTCAACATCGCGATTCGCTCGCGCCGGCCGACTTCACGAAAGCCACATCGCAAGTGCAGTTGTACGCTCGCTGCATTCTCCGGAAAGATCGACGCCTGCAGCGTCCAGATACCATTCTTCAAAGACTCATCAATCAACGCTTCGAGCAACGCGCGGCCGATTCCCTGCCCGCGCGCGTTCTCACTCACGTACACAGTCACTTCCGCAACTCCGCGATAAACGTTTCGCTTCGATACCGGACTCAACGCCGCCCAACCGAGGACCGTCTCACCATCTCGCATCACAAAACGCGCGAACTGTAGATGTCCTTCATCCCATCGCTCCCATGACGGCGCATGTGTCTCAAACGTGCTGTGTCCACTTCGAATGCCTTCGAGATAGATCGCGCGGACTTGTTCCCAGTCACTCGCTCTCAGCTGATCGATAATCACGTCCACCATAGTGTAAGATGGGCCGCCAGATTTTCAAGAAGAGGAAAACACTTGTCCAATCTCAAATCAGTCAAAACGGTCTACGAGGCGTTCGCCACTGGGGATATTTTCAGAGTCCTCGGAGTTTTAAGCCCCGACATCGCCTGGACCGAAGCCGAAGGCTTTCCCTACGGTGGCACGTATCATGGTCCAAAGGCTGTGCTCGAAGGCGTGTTCATGCGTCTCGGCTCGGAGTGGGAAGGATTCGCCGCTGTCCCCGACGAATTCATCGATGGCGGCGACACCGTTGTCGTCTTAGGCAAGTACAGCGGAAAGTACAAAGCGACGGGCAAGAGCTTCCAGGCAAACTTCGCGCACGTCTGGAAAATGCAGGACGGCAAAGCGGCCCAGTTCATCCAGCACGTCGACACGTTACTGGTTGATCGTGCATTGCGAACATAAATCGATCCACAGATTACACAGAAATAAATATCTGTGTAATCTGCGGATAAACTTAACTACCCTCGTGGCGCGACCGCGGTATTTTGAAACGCCGTGATCACCCAACCCGGCTTCTCTTTCGTCATCATCAACGTCATCATCGCGTCCTGCGCGAGCGCTTGCGTCGTGCTCGTCCGGTGTCCCTCAACATGAACGACCGCAACGTCAGCTCGCAGGAACCGGATCTGTTTCACTGTCAAAGTTAAATTTGTGTCTTTATAGATCGTGTCGAAGATTCGCTGGTGTTGACTCTCGATCACTGCCCGTCCCTTGATGTAATTGCCGTTGATCACGACGTAATCCGCATCCTCAGCGAACGGCTTCGCGAAGAGCGCGCCGCTTTTCGTGTTCCACCCAGTCTCAAGTTGCTTCACGCTTTCGCGCATCGCGGCTTCGTCCGCCACGCGGCTGTCCGGCTCCGTCTGACCTGAAAAACCCAACATCAGCAACGTCACAAATACGAGTGTTTTCATTCCATCCTCCTAAAGTGTCAACCTCTGCCATCTCTGTAAGCGACGAATGAAAACAAAAGCGGCCACACGCACGTCCGTGATAGAATCCGCGCCCGATGTCCTCGCTGTCCCCGCAGGAAGTCACCCAACTACTCGCCGATTGGGGTAAAGGCGACCGGTCTGCGCTCGACAAGCTCTTCCCGCTCGTACACTCGGAACTCCGTCGCATCGCTCAGCGCCAGATGAGCCAGGAGCGCCCGGGCCATACGTTGCAGGCAACCGCACTCGTCAACGAGGCGTATCTGAAGCTCGCCGGTCAGCAGGGATTCGACTGGCAAAACCGCGCGCACTTCTTCGCCGTCTGTGCGCAAGTGATGCGACACATCCTCATCGATCACGCCCGCGCCCACGCGCGCGACAAACGCGGCGGCGGTGTGGTCAAAGTTTCGTTAAATGACGCTTTAGTAGTAGCGGAGGATCAGGCGTCCCACTTCATCGCTCTGGATGAAGCGCTGCGCGTGCTCGAACGTCTCGATCCGCAGAAAGGCAAGATCGTCGAGTTACGTTACTTCGGTGGTTTGAGCGTCGAGGAAGCAGCCGAGGTGATGAACGTTTCACCGCGGACGGTGCGACGCGAGTGGCAGCGAGCGAAGGCGTGGCTCTACCGCATGATGACTGAAGGAATCGAGGATGAAACCCGACCGCTGGCGAAAAGTAGATGAGCTCTTCGAGGCCGCGCTCGATCGCGAGCCTTCACATCGCGCTGCGTTTCTCGACCACGCTTGTGGCAGTGATCGCGAGCTGCGCCGCGAAGTCGAGAAGATGCTCGACATCGAGAACGAGGCGCAGGACTTCATCAAGACGGATGTCTTCAACGTCGCTGCAAAGTTGATCACACAACCAGCCGAGAAAAAGTCTATCTTCACTTCAGACTCGATCGACGACGCGCGGTTTGTTCCCGGCGACATTCTTTCCGAACGTTATCGCATCGTTGGACTACTCGGTCGCGGCGGCATGGGCGAGGTTTATCGCGCCGACGATCTCAAACTCAAACAACCAGTCGCGCTCAAGTTTCTTCCCGCTTCGTTGAACACCGACGGCGCGGCGCTCGCGCGTTTCTACAAAGAAGTCAGCGTAGCGCGCCAGATCTCGCATCGTCATGTTTGTCGTGTTTACGACGTCGCCGAATACAGCGGAGAACATTTCATCTCGATGGAGTTCGTGCGTGGCGAGGAGCTCTCTTCACTTCTCAAACGCATCGGACGCGTGCCGCAGGACAAAGCGGTCGACGTCGCGCGCCAACTCTGCGCCGGACTCGCCGCAGTTCACGAGCGCGGTGTGCTTCATCGCGATCTGAAACCCGCGAACATCATGCTCGACGAGCATGGCGAAGTGCGCATCACTGACTTCGGCATCGCCGCCCTCGCGGTGGAAAATCGACGTGAGATGTCGGGCACGCCCGCGTACATGTCTCCCGAACAACTCGACAGCCAGGAGTTAACAGCGAGGAGCGACATCTACTCGCTCGGTCTCGTGCTTTACGAGCTCTTCACCGGCAAGAAAGCGTTCCAGGCAACGAGCTTGCCTGAGTTACTTCGTTTGCGACGAAGCGATACGACGCCGACGAGCCCGGCTGAACACGTGCCCGATCTCGATCCGTTGATCGAACGCGTGATCTTCCGTTGTCTCGAAAGAGATCCTTCGAAGCGTCCGGCGTCAGCGTTGCAAGTCGCGGCGGCATTGCCGGGTGGCGATCCACTCGCGGCTGCGCTCGCTGCAGGTGAGACGCCGTCGCCCGAGATGGTTGCGGCCGCGCCAAAGCAAGGTGCATTGAAACCCGCAGTCGCGGTGTCGTTGCTCGCTTCAGTAATCGTCCTGCTCGGCACGATTTGTTTTCTGACACGCTACACGACGTTGTATCGTCGAGTTCCGTTAAATAAATCGCCGGAAGTGTTGCGCGATCGGGCGGCTGAGCTGGCCGGCAGGTTTGGTTACTCAGCGGCTGTCGATTCCACTTGCGGCATGGGTCTCGATCGTGACTATCTCAACTACATTCACGACAACGATCAATCGCAGTCGCGCTGGACGAGATTGAACAGCGGTCAACCCGCAGCAATCTATTTCTGGTATCGACAGAGCCCGCGTCCATTCTCCATGAGTGCCGACGGCAACGTCAGCGAAGATTACCCTGAGCGTGACTTACCCGGCATGCTTACCCTCACACTCGACACACTCGGACGTCTGCGATCTTTTTACGCCGTTCCGCCTGCGAAGAGTTCTGGCGCCAACACAGCGACACCTGACTGGTCGCCACTCTTCACGGAAAGCGGGCTGGACCAGACGAGGTTTCAAACTGTTCCTACTGTTTGGACACCACCGCACGAAACTACTGCACGCGCAGCCTGGGAAGGCTCGTATCCCAATCAGCCGGACTTCAAAATACACATCGAGGCCGGGGCGTTCGAAGGCAAGCCTGTTTACTTCGAGATCTTCGACGCATGGGACCAGCCGCGCGACGTGCAAGCTTCCATCTCGCGCTTCCGTGAACGCGCATTGCTCGTTTTGCTGCTTGCGATCTTCATTACCGTGATGATCGGTAGTGCGCTATTAGCTCTGCGAAACGTGAAACTCGGGCGCGGTGATCGCAAAGGTGCATTTCGTCTCGCGGGCTTCGTGTTAGTCGTGTTCTTTTTGCGATGGCTCTTCTCGTCACATCACGTGGCCTCAGAGGGAGAAGTCTTTAACTTCCTCTCTGGCATGCAGCGAGTTCTGTTCTGGACGTTCTTCTTCTGGGTGGTCTATCTCGCGTTTGAGCCGTTTGTGCGACGGCGCTGGCCGGGGCGAATCGTTTCGTGGAGCCGCGTGCTGGCCGGTGGCTTTCGCGATCCACTTGTTGGACGCGACTTACTGATCGGCGCGGTGTTTGGTCTGGGTGTGATCCTTTCCAACTTCTACCTCGCGGGACTCGTACCACAGTGGTTTGGTTATCCGCCACCGGTTCCGTGGTTTGATTTTCCGGCAACGCAACTGCTCGGCATTCGTTCGGCTGCACTCGCGATCACGCAACAGGTCTTCGGAGCGCTTTTTCAATCATTCATACTGCTATTCTTCTTGTTGTTGCTTTACTTCATCGTGCGTCGCGAGCGAATCGCGGCGGCATTGGTCTGGTTGATTGGGAGCGTGGCGCTGATTTTAACGCACGAGTCCGCCGTGGCCGTGCCTTTCTCGTGTTTCGCGGTGTTCCTGCTCGTCTGGGGACTCTATCGATACGGGTTGCTGACACTCATTTCAGCGCTTTTCTTTTTGCACCTGAACATTTTCTACCCGGTGACATCTGACTTCTCGGCGTGGTACGCGGCTGACTTCGTGGTCGCGTTGATCATCGCGCTCGCAATCGCCGGCTTCGGTTTCTACACCTCACTCGCAGGCCAACCGCTTTTCCGCGCCTCGTTGCCTGACGACTAACTCATTTGCGTGTAACCACGCCTGAGTCGATCGTTTCACCCGTTCTTGAGATCGCCTGGAAATACATCTGATCGCCCGCTACTTCAAACAACATGAAGTGCAGATCGCGATCGTACGACTTCTCTGTAATCCCCGACTGCCTATCGATATCACCAGTGCGAAGCTTCCCACCTGCTCCAGACACAAAATAGTAGATTCCCTTCTGCGGCTTCATTCGCTCGTAGACGTGATCGTGGCCGGTCAACACCACATCGACACCGTACTTGAGAAAGATCGGCTCGACCACTTCTCGCAGTTGCCCATCAGAGCCATGCTTCTTCGCTGACGAGTAAGGCGGATGATGGAAGAACATCACTTTCCACTCCGCGGTCTCGCGGCCCAACTCATCTTCAAGCCACTGCACCTGCTTCTTGTCCATGTAGTTACTGTTGAGCGAGTAGAAGGCGATGTTTCCTTTCTTAAAACGGTAATACTCTTTGCCATTCATGTTGAAGTTCTCGTAGTTGACCTGCAACGCCTGATCGTGATTACCGAGCGTCGCATAGAACTTCACTTTATTGTTGAGCAAGTCGCGGTACGGCTCGGCAAATTTCTTCTCGAAATCCTGCGGCGCCTCGCCACCGTACATGTTGTCGCCCATCATCAATACAAACTCGAACGGAAACAGCGCGTGATACTTGATCATCATGTCGCCGACCTCGCGCTGCTGCGCTGTGCCGGAGCCAGTGTCACCGATCACGGCAAAACGTGTTGAGCCGTCTTTCATCGGTAACGTGAGGTTGAGCGGCGCACTGGAGTGGCCGTTCAGTTTCTGTGCGGGTACCGGGGTGAAAAGAATTGCACTGATTAATAATGCAAAGATGAAATGATGAGTATGAGTCCTTCGCATGTGTTCGCTCCTTAGATCATGGCAGTGCATCAGGCATGAAATCGATGATCACGTCGCTCTCGCGATCGACGAGCAGCATGTTTCTTCCGACAAATCGGTATCTCAGCTCTTTCGGCAACGGCGGCAGCTTCGCTAACAGCGTCGCCGGCATTTCAGAAAACTCAGCCGTTTGCGCGTACGGGTAGTTCACTCGCAGGATTACGCCCTGTGTTTCAGTCTCGAAGATCTTTTCGCGCAGCTCCTGTCGATCCTTGCCCTGGAATTCAAGCTTGAGTGTGCGGCGGATGAAGTCTGCTGTCGCAGGCTGAAAGAATTCGCCGCGCTTCGCATTGGGACGCGCACTTCCGAGCGAATTTATGAGTGTGGTTCTGTAAGCATGAATCTGTTCCGGCGTGCTGTCCTTCGAAAGCTTCGGCGCGTTCTCTCTCACTTTATTCCGCAGCTCGATATAGCTTTTCACCTGTTTCTCGAAGCCATCAAGCGCGGCTTTATCCGCAGGCGAGACTACAACTGGCTCGGCTAGCGCGGCGTTTTGTGTCTTCTGACCAACAGCGACACCGGACGCCAGGATCAGTAGACACACCAGTACCCAAATAAAGATGTATCTTTTCTTCTTCATGACCCTGTTTTGAAGAGCAAAGAAAATGCCTTATCAGATCCACGTTAATTCGCGTAAATCCGCGGCTAATACTGCTCTGATTCAATTCATTTGTATGAACTTGATTCAGAACTAGAAGACTGGCCCAGCGCTGATGTCGTAATCAACATCAGCACTTGTAGCGCTTAATCTGTCCTTCTCTTTTGCGAGTTGTTGGAGCACGTCGGTGAGGACTTGCAGGTTCAAAGGTTTTGTCAGATGTGAATAGAAGCCGGCGGAGCGGGCGCGGGCGATGTCGTCGCGGCGGCCGAAGCCGGTGATGGCGATAACGGGGACGTTTTGGCGTCCATCGATCTTGCGTAGTCGCTGCAAAAACTCAAAGCCATCCATCTCCGGCATCGAGATGTCTGACAGTATCACGTCAAACTCATTCTCGGCCGCGATTCGCAGTGCGTCGGCGCCGTTCGTCGCACACATCACATTCGCGCCAGCGACTTTCAACAGTTCCTCGAGCATCGCGATCGTATCTTCAGAATCATCGACAATCAGAAAATTCGTTTGCGCGAACACATTCAACTCGATCGCGCCGGACGAAGCCGGCGTCCTCATTCTCGCCGTCTCAGGCAACAACGGCAGACGCACCGTAAATCGCGCCCCCTTGTTTGGACCATCAGATGTTGCACTGATCGTTCCACCGTGAAGCTGTACGAGTTGATTCACAAGCGCGAGACCGATACCGAGCCCGCCATGGCGGCGTCGATTACTACCATCAGCCTGACGGAACATCTCAAAAACGTGCGGCAGAAACGTCGGATCGATTCCCTGTCCCGTATCCGTCACGACAAACATCGCATTATGATTCTCATTACTCAACGCGATCTCGATGCTGCCACCTGCAGGCGTAAACTTCACCGCATTGTTCAATAAGTTCCATGCAATCTGCTGCAATCGCAAACGATCGCCTTCGACCAGCAAAAGCTGATCACAGACGTTCACGCGAATGTCGATTCCCTTCACCGCTGCGTCTGCACGAACAGTCTCGACTGCATTATCGATGATCGCCGGCAGAGACACTGTCTCCTGATTCAAAGAAATCTTGCCGCGCTGCAAGCGAGAGAGATCGAGCAGATCGTTGATCAACTGCGACTGCGATTGCGCGTTGCGTCTGAGCGCTTCGCCCATTTGGACCAAACGCGGCGACTCTTCAATCTCGCGCATCCGCAACAACAACTCGGAGTAACCCAGAATCACGTTCAGCGGATTGCGCAGCTCGTGCGAGAGCGTCGCCAGAAATTCATCCTTGAGTTGATTGGCTTTCTCCGCTGCGTCGCGTGCTTCCTGCACGCTCGTCAACAGACGCTCGCGCTCCGCTTCAGCACGCAGCTTCTCGATCGCGGTCCACGTTCGTTCAGCAACAGTTTGCAGTAACGCGACTTCTTCCTTCGTCCATTGACGTGGCTGATCATCACTCGACCAGAGCGAAGCCACCCAACGTCCTTCACGCATCAGCGGCACCGCCACGTATGCACGCTCGCCATTCGGCTCGTAAACATGATCGTAGTCGAACTCGGTGCGCGGATCGGTTTTCGAGTCATGGTTGACAACAGTTTTTCCCAGATTCATGTCCTGCGTAGTTATGCTGCTGTACTCCGAGACGCGATGCTGGCCGGCCACCGATTCAGCGCCGTCGGTGTAATCGCGATGAACAATCTCGATGTCGCGTTCGACGTCAGTCTCATTGAACAAACAACGACGCACGTTGAGGTGAATGCCGACAGTTTCCGCGACCGCGTAAGATAACTCGTATGGATCCTCGATCGTGCGTATCAACTCGCTAACGCGCACGAGCACGTCGAGGCGGTTCTCAGCGCGTCGTTGTATATCGATGTCCTGCACGACGACGATGACGCCGCTCAGCTCATCCGCCTCATCGCGAAATGGAGCGCTGAGTACGCGCGTCCAGATCTGTTTGCCGTCGGCGCCGGTGTAGAGCATCTCGCAGCCGGGACTCACTGACTCACCTCGCATCGCGCGAGCGCTGGGCCATTCGGAAGGATCGAGTGGACGGCCTTCTTCGTCCCACGCACGCCAGCGCGCAGCAAACACAGGATCGAGAGACGAGAGTCGATCGCCGACGAAGTTGTTCAATAGTGAATTACGGATCAGGAAACGTCCTTCACGATCGGTGAGGCCGATCCCGACGGGAAGTTGTTCGAGGAGCGCCGTCAAACGCGCTTCACTTTCACGCAGCGCCAGCTCTGCGACACGCCTCTCTCTGTCGGTGCGATTGAGTGACAACGCAGTCAGCCAAATCAGGACGGCGAGCAACAGCAACACTGCTACCACGAACGCTGCCGTACCGAAGTTGGTGCTGAACAATTCTGAATTGCGCGTGAGACTCCTGATCCAGCCAAGCAGCACCACCACCAGAAAAGCCGGCAGCATACGTCGCGCGACTACGGAGCCGGGACTATTTCCCAGAAGCGTAGCGACCATGCCGCGCTCCGGCCGCGCCAGCAGAATCGATGCGCACAAACAGACAAACGCGACAACCGTGTGTAGAGCGATAGTGAAATAGAGTGCGATTGGCTCAACGCGCTCGATGCCGTAGAAGTAGTAAAGGAAGACGAGTAGCGTGACCGTCACGACGAGGATCACGGAGATGTTTGAAACGCGAAACCATCGTCGTGTGCGTGCGTCGAGAAATGAAAGCGCGATGCCGAGGAAAATCAAGTTGAGCGATGCGGCCACCCCCATGCGACCGGGGAACGAGAGTCCCGCTTCTTCCCGTGTTTCGTGAAATAACAACTGATCGAGACCGGTGTTCCATCCGAAGATATGTTCGCTCAATGTGACTAAGCCGACGATACCTACGATCGCGGCAAATAGTTGGCGAACGACTCGTTTGCCTTGAGACTGTGAGCGGTCATTGATCAGAAAGCAGGATGCGGCGACGAGCATGAGGCAAACCGCGGTATTTGCCTTCATGTTGACGAGCGCGGGATGGATCTTTTTGAGGAACTGGTTATCCAGAATCCAGCCGAGCAACGCCGCGCCCCCGATACAAAACGCAAACGCCGCGAGACCGATCGAGATCGCGCGGTAACGCACCAGTTGTTCTTCGGGAAAGTGCGAAATGTTATCCGGCATTAATCGTCCCTTGGTTTCGATATTCCCGTAACGCCGAACGCGTTCGCTAATTTCAGCCCAGGGTTCGAGGAACGAGAACCCTGGGGACCAGACAAAAAAGGCGTTCTAACCCTGAAAGGGTTCGGCGGTTAGCGAACCCTTTCAGGGTTAATACCGAAATTTAATTGGCGATCCCAGGGTTCTCGTTCCTCGAACCCTGGGCTCAAATTAGCGAACGCCTTCTGCGTTACTTCGGCTCTTAAAAATTCGAAAGAGATAGTAATACGACGGGAACAACAAAACCACGCCTGCAATGAGTGCGGCGAGCAGGAGTTGAAGTGTCACGTACGGCGCGGCGGCTGAGGCAATCGTGATGTTAGGTTCGACTATGTGCGGGTACTGCGCGAATGCCCAACCAAGCAATATCAGCGTGACCTGCGCTGCTGCACAAACTCGCGCCAGCGCGTATCGCCGAGTCCATAAACAATAAAAGGCACCAAGCGCAAATACTGCGGTGCAAATATGCAGACCCAACGCCCACCAGCTTCGACTGATGCCGGCGCGCACAGTCGGCGCACCTTCGCGCGCAAGCACAAAAACGGTGAGCGCCAGCAAACCGACGATGACACCTGCGGCAAGCGCGCGCCACCGGAAGTCTTCCTGCAACTCAGGCTCGCGTGATTCCAGGGTCAAATAAACTGCCGCCAAAAACGCGAACAACGCGAGCGCAAAGAACCCGACAGCGAAAGGAAACGGCGCAAGCCACGAATTGAAGAATCCACTCGTAACCGACCCGTTCTCGACACGGATCGTGCCCGACGCAATCGCGCCGAGGATCGTTCCCAAAAGAATCGGCGTGATGATACTCGCGATCGAAAACACCAGACTCCAGCGACGCTGCACATCGTCGCGCTGAACATCATACGTGCGAAACGTGAACGCAGTGCCACGCAAAACGATTCCGATTAACAGCAGCGTGATCGGTATATGAAGCGCCGTAGCGATCGCCGCAAACGCCGGGGGAAACGCTGTGAAGAGAATGACGATCACGAGTATCAGCCAAACGTGATTCGCTTCCCACACCGGACTGATCGCTTCCGCAATCAACGCTCGTTGCGCGCGTGCACGTGGTCCAAAAGCAAACAGATCCCAAACGCCGCCACCGTAATCCGCACCGCCCAAAAGCGCGTACAAGACGAGTGCAGCGATCATCACGCCCGCGATAATCGTCTCAAGCGGCAACACGTGCCTCCTTCGTGATCGGATCCCGCGAGTGTGGACTCGCCGCCACCTGTCGCAACAACAACCACACCGTGATCACAGCAAGAAAAATGTAGAGCACTGTGAACGTGATGAAAGGCACGATGAGTCCGGGCATCGGCGTGACGGCTTCGCTCGTGCGCATCACACCGTAGATGATCCACGGCTGACGTCCGACTTCAGTCACGGTCCAACCAGTCTCGATCGCGATGAAGCCGAGCGGCGCGGCGGCAACAATCAATCGCAGAAACCATTTCGAATCCAACCACTTCTGATTGCGCCTGCAGCGTAGATATCGCCATGCAGCCCAGAGCGCGATCAGCATCATCGCCACACCACACGCAACCATGATCTGAAACGAGATGTGAACAATCGCGACCGGTGGTCGCACATCTGCAGGAAAATCATTGAGGCCTTTCACAACAGCGTGCGGATCGTCATACGCGAGGATGCTCAGCGCATACGGAACTTCGATCGCGTAACGCGTCACACCTGCCTCTTCGTCAGGAATGCCGCCGATGCGAAGCGGCGCGGCTTGCTTAGTTTGAAACTGTCCTTCGAACGCAGCGAGTTTTACTGGCTGCGTTTTGGCAACTGTCTTCGCAATCAAGTCTCCGCTTAGTGGCTGCAGGATCGCACTGACGCCACCGACAACGAGTGCGATGTTCAGCGCCGCTTTGTGAAAACGATTCGTGCGATCGCGCCTGAGCATGAACGCGTGAATGCCTGCGACTGCAAACCCGGTCGCGGCATAAGCAGCCAGGATCATGTGAAGCGTTTGCGGAAACGCCGCCGTGTTCATCATTGCGGCAATCGGATCGATGTCGACCGGTTTGCCGTCGACGAGTCGAAAGCCAGTGGGCGCGTTCATCCATGCATTTGCGATGACGACGAAGATGCCCGACAATGCGCCGCTCAGCGCAACCATCGCGCCGGCGAAGAGGTGCGCGCGCGGCGGAACACGCGTCCAGCCGTATAAATAAATGCCAAGAAATATCGCCTCAGTGAAGAACGCAAAACCTTCGAGCGAGAACGGCATTCCGATGATCGCACCCGCGTAACCCATGAACCCGGGCCACAACAACCCGAGCTCAAACGAAAGCACCGTCCCTGACACCGCACCGACAGCGAAGAGAATCGCCGTTCCCTTGGCCCAACGCTTTGCGAGCGTGAGATAGATCTCGTCTTTGCTGCGCAGCCACTTCCACTCAGCAACCATCATCAGGAGCGGCATTGCAATCCCGATCGCCGCAAAGATGATGTGAAAAGCGAGCGACATCGCCATCTGCGATCGCGCCGCGAGAAGATCGTCCATAGCATCTACATCATCTCATTGCCACAAAAAAGCACAAGCCAAACATAAAGAGGAGTTGCCACAAAAAGGCACAGAAGTCACAAAAGCAGCAAAAGAGTGAAAATTACTTTTGTGCTTTTTGTGCCTCTTTGTGGCTGAATTAATGTTTGAGGTGAGTTAGACTAAGAATCACATGGGTCTCGATATCTCATCACAAGTGCACATAGGCGAAGTGATTCGCAATGCAGTTTTATTTAATCCCGCGAATTCTCAGGGCCGTCTTATGAATTCTGACAGTCTTGTTGAAACGGTAGGGCGTTTCTTCACCCTCCTTAGTGAACGCCAGATCGATTACGTGCTGGTCGGCGGGATCGCTTTGCTGCAATACATTGAGGGTCGCAATACAGAGGACATCGATTTGATCATGGCTGTATCTGCGCTCGAACGCTTGCCGGAATTGCGCGTGGAAACACATGACGTCGATTTCGCACGCGGCAAGTTCGGTGATTTGCGAGTTGATTTGCTTCTCACCAGCAATCCGTTGTTCGATGAAGTACAGAAGCGTTTCACTATTTCGAAGCATTTTGTTGAGCATGCAATTCCATGTGCAACGGTCGAAGGATTAGTCCTGTTGAAGCTTTATTCCCTTCCTTCACTCTACAGCCAAGGCAACTTCACTCGCGTTGGTCTCGCTGAGAACGATATAGCCACCTTGATTCATATTCATCACCCACCAATTCAACCCATCACTGAGATCCTTGCAAACTACTTGAGCCCTACGGACATGGCCCAAGTCGGCCAAATAGTAGAAGAAATTCAGGAGCGCCTCGAACGATTCCGAGAACGAAGCTAGCCACAAAGGGCACAAAAGAGTTTTGCCCTTTTTTGTGCCTCTCTAAATTAATGTTCGAGGTGATAAGGGATGCTCGTGACGATAACGCCCTTCTTGAAGAGCAGCGAGCCTTTGAGCAGCAGAGAGCTTTGGTTGTGAAGGAAGTGTTGCCACCAGCGCGCCGGGATGAATTCGGGCACGACGATGGTGATGATGTCGTCGCAGTTTTCTTTCTTTAGACGATGAATGTGTCGCAGCAGCGGACGCGTGAGCTCGCGATAAGGCGAAGGTAGTACGACAAGCTGCACACCCGCGCCCCAGCGTTCCCATTTATCTTTCAAATTCGCCGTCGCTTCCTCTTCGAAATCAACATACACAGCCTGCACCCGGTCAGACGCGATCGAGCGCGCGTACTGCAACGCGTTCACAACGCCGCGATGTATGCCGGAGATCGGGACGATGACGGTGTGTTTGATCGGTCGTATCTGGTCCAGTCCTTCAGTCGAGAGTTGCTTCGCGACCATCACGTAATGTTTGTGAATCGCTCTGAACAGCAGCACGAGCAGCGGAATCACAACCACAACGATCCATGCGCCGTGAATAAACTTCGTTGCGATGAAAACGCATAGCACAACGAACGTCGCGAGCGCGCCCACCGCGTTGATGGCGAGCGACTTCTTCCAATTCGCCGGCGCCGTTACTTCATCAGTAACGAAGTACGACCGGTGTATCTCTTCATCATACAAGGCCCCATCAGGCAACGGGCCGTTACTGGTCGGCAACACTTCGTTCTTCGAACGCAGCTTCCTTCGCTCTCGCAACCAGTGTACGACCATCCCTGATTGCGACAACGTGAACGACAGAAACACGCCGACAGCGTAGAGCGGGATCAGGCGCGACGTGTCGCCGCCGAAAGCAATCACCAGCAAGCCGGAAAAGATCGCGAGAATCACGATTCCATTCGAGAACACCAGACGATCACCACGATTCGCAAACTGCCGCGGCAGAAAACGATCGCGCGCCAGCAAACTCGAGAGACGTGGGAAGTCAGCAAACGCTGTGTTCGCGGCGAGCACGAGAATCGCAGCCGTCGCCGCCTGGACCACGTAGTAAAACCAACCGAATGGTCCAGTGAACATGATGCGCGCAAACTGCGAGATCACAGTCTCGCTCTGTTTCGGATGCACGTGATACAGGTAAGCCATCACGCTCGTGCCGAGAAACATCGCGGTCAGGAGTATGGCCATCCAGATCAGCGTCGTTGCCGCATTCCGCGCTTCGGGTTTCTTGAACGCTTGCACACCGTTCGAGATTGCTTCAATACCTGTCAACGCCGCGCAGCCGTTTGAAAACGCCCCGAGCAGCAGAAACAACGTCAGCGGTTGCAAGTGATAACCTTCCGCAGTCTTCAATTCTTCCTGTGTCGGGATCGCCGCGGCGCCACCGTAAATGAAGTAGTGAAACAATCCGAAGACGATCATGAAAAGGAAGCTGACGACGAAGACGTACGTCGGCGTCGCGAAGAGTGCGCCCGATTCGCGCACACCGCGCAAATTCGCAGTCGCGATGAAGGCGATGAATATGAGACAGAGGATGACTTTGTGATCGTTGAGCCACGCGTAACGTGTGCCCTGCACCGCCGATGTGATCGCAGCAACACCGGCGGCGATAGACACTGAAACCGTCAACACGTAATCAACGAGCAGCGATGCGCCGGCAACTAAACCAGGCGTCGTGCCGAGATTTTCTTTCGCGACGATGTACGCGCCGCCACCCGACGGATATGCATGGATCGTTTGTCGATAACTCGTCGCGACGATCGCGAGCAAGACGGCGATCCCGATCGAGACCGGAACCACATAGCCAAACGATGCCCCACTCGTCGCAGCCGCGGCGACCGCAAGCACGAGCAGGATTTCTTCAGTCGCGTAAGCCGTCGAGGAAAGCGCGTCCGATGAAAAGACGGCCAGCGCAGTTTTCTTCGTGAGACGCTCGTGCGCCGCCTGTTCAGTTCGCAGTGCCCGGCCGACCAGTAACCGCTTTATCGCAGTCGCCATGTTATTTAGTTGTCATCTCCTCTGTTTCCCAACGAGCAGCAATGGAAAGTTTGTCGGGATCGAGATTGCTCAAAACCAGTCGTCTGGTTGATGGCACACCTCGTTCATTCCATAAGAAATCGCTCAGCAGCCGGCGCGCCTCTGCGGTCCAGAACGAACTCTCAGGCGGCAGACGCCGGCCGGTCATGCGCTCGACATACTCGATCGGTTCCATCTCGATCTGGACCACGACTTCATGCTTCTCGCCTTCAGGACTGACGACAATGAAGCGTCGTTGCTGCGCGTCAAGCACGGGCGACTCTTCATCGTCGAGAATCGTGAAGCCGTTCATCGTGACTGTTTGAATCAGTAGCTCGGGCTTTGCCGAATGAACTTCGACATTCGCTTTCGCCAAAGTTACCGCGACTGCGTTACGCAAAACTTTCGGTGTCATCGGCTTGCGCACGAAGTCAGTCGCGCCGAGTTTCATCGCGTCAACTGCAAGCTCGATCGATGCGTAAGCAGTAGCCATCACCACACGCGCGTTGGGATTTAGTTTTTTGAGGCGGCGGAGGGTTTCGAGTCCATCTATGCCGGGCATTCTCTGATCGAGAACAATGGCATCCCACGTTGAGCCATCAGCGTAGAGACGCAATCCCTCCTCACCGTCGCTCGCCTCGCCAACCTCATAACCCGCAGCCTCGAGCGTCAGGCGTATCATGCGGCGGATGTGTTCTTCATCGTCGATGATCAAAATCCGATCACTCATATCTTTGTTCAGCTCTCAAAACGCTACTGTTCAGCTCAAGCCCTCTACTAGGACCGGGTCAGTGCGCAGCCGTGTTGCGACTGACTCATCACGGGCCTAAATGCTACGCACCCACCCGCTACCGCAGGTGGTACTGACCCGATCCAACTACGTACCTCTGGACCGTGCGGCTCCCTCAGCAGCAACGGGCACTGACCCATTCCAAACCGGTAACGTGAACGTAAACGTCGAGCCACGGCTCGGCTCGGACTGCACACTGATCTGTCCACCGTGCGCTTCGACGATCAGCCGTGAAATCGCCAGCCCTAACCCTGCGCCGCCAGTCGCGGTGCCCGGTACTTGCACAAACTTGTCGAAGATGTGCGGCAGATACTCCGCGGGAATGCCGCTGCCCGTGTCGGAAACAGAAACGGCCACAGAATTTCCACGCGGCTGCGCGCTGATCTTTATCTCGCCCTCTTTCGTGTAACGGATCGCGTTGACGACGAGGTTCGCGAGCACGCGCTCAACCTGCGAGCGATCGACTTTCACTAAAGGCAAGTCGATCGGCGCCTCGACTTTGAAATCGAGTCCTTTCGATTCCACTTGCGGCTGCAATTCCTTCGTCGCCGCCTCGAGAAGATCTCTCGTCCTCACTGCCTCGAAAATCGGTTTGCTTTCACCCGCCTCGATACGCGAGACGTCGAGCAAGTCGCGCATCAACTGGTCCAGGCGGTCGCAGTCATCACGACACGCACTCAGCACTTCGACTTGTTTGTCCGTCAACTCTCCTGCCGCGCGTTCAAGCAGCAGATAAACGCCCATCTGCACGCTCGTCAGCGGAGTGCGCAGCTCGTGCGACGCGGTGGCGATGAATTCAGACTTGAGACGATCGATCTCGCGTAAGTGAGTGATGTCTTCGAGGAGCGTAACAGCGCCAAGCAGATGATGATCGTTGTCACGCATCGGCGTGGTCCGCAGTCGAAACGCTCTCTCCAAGCCGGCCACAGCCAGCGGCAACACCGACGACATTTCCTCGGCTGCGACCGGACGCTGCGACGCCAACGCCTCCGCGACTGCGCCCGCGATCCGCACATCACGCACAACCTCGCCGACGTGCATTCCGGTGTTCTTCTCTTCCGGACCGAAGATCTCTTCCGCCGCCGGGTTTAATTTCGTCACACGACCATCGCCGTCCGTCACGATCACCGGATCGTAAAGCGAGTCAATCGCGGCTTCGGTGGTTTGTTGGGCGACGAGCAGCCTACCCATGTCTGAGCTGCGCAGTTGTCGCAGACTTTCGGCCATGCGGTTGTATTCAGCGGCGAGGATGCCAACTTCGTCAGTAGAATCGACAATCACACTCCCGTTGAGATCGCCGCCTGCGATCTTCACCGTACTCTCCGTGAGACGGCGTATTGGTCCAACGATCCGCTGAGCCAGCCAAAACGCCAGCACGACACCCGCCACTACCAACACACTCGCGATCAAAAGCGTGCGATAGAACCAGAGTTGCGCCACACCGGCCGCGGCTTCCGACTTGAAACGCATCGCACGTTGATTCAACTGCAACAAATGTTCGCAGTCTGCTCGTAGCTGATTGAATTGCGGCTCGAGTTTCGTGAAATATTCGTTTGCGTTCGAGTTTGCGATGAAGGCATCGAAGCGCTGGTAATAGATATTGCGATCGCGCTGAATCGCTGCAATCGCAGCAGACTCGCCCAGCTCAGTGATGTTATGTGCTGCCGTATTAAAACTCTGATCGAAGCGGGCGCGGTGCTCGCGCAGTTGAGCTAGCCCTCTTTCGCGCGCACCGAGAAGCACAAAGAGCGCTGCTGAATCCTGCCGCTCCAGACTCTCTTTCATCTCCTGCGCTGCAAGAACGGAGTCATAATTTTCCGAGATGATTCGGCGCGACACTTTCCCCATATCGTGCAAACGCCACGCGCTCCACGCTGCCAGCGCCACAAGCGCCGCGATGAAGATCGCATATCCAGTCAGCAGCCTCGCTCTCAGACTCATCCGTCTTTATCCGTGTTATCCGCGGCCCGGCTTTCCTCTGGCACCACTTGCACTGTTGCATCGTGAACCTCATCCAAAAAGCGATTGATCACCGAGCCGTGCCATAGAATGTCCCAACGCGAACGCGAAGTTTGTCCGAAGACCACATGCGTGATCCCTTCACGTCGCGCAAAATCAATCAGCGCATCCGCAATGTTTCCCGCCTTTAGCCGCACGATGCGCGCGCCCAGTTGCTGCGCAAATTGAATGTTCTCCTGCAACGCCGCAAAATCCTCAGGCTTAATACGCCCCATCTCTTCGCGCGGCGTCTCCACGTAAACTGCATACCAGTCAGACGCGAGTCGCCCGGCGATGCGCGAACCGGTACGCAGCAGCTTCTTTGCGCTGCCGTGAGAAGCTATCGCCACCATAACTTTCTCGGGAATGACTGCCTGGTCCAATCCCTCCTGCTCGCGGTAATCGTGTGCTCGTGTCGCCTCGTCCTGCGCCACCTGCCGCAATGCAAGCTCGCGCAACGCCGACAAGTTTCCCTTGCGAAAGAAGTTGTTGAGCGACTGCTCGATCTTCTCGACGCCGTAGATCTTTCCCTGGCGCAGTCGCGTCCGCAGCGTGTCGACCGAGACATCGACGTTCACCACTTCATCGGCGCGACGAAAGAAAAAGTCAGGCACAGTCTCGCGCACGCGCACGCCCGTAGTGCGAGCGACGACGTCGTTTAGTGACTCGATGTGCTGGATGTTCACGGCTGTAATAACCGAGATGTCGTGGTCGAGAAGCTCGAGAACGTCTTCGTAGCGCTTGCGATTCTTTGAGCCGGGAACATCTGTATGCGCGAGCTCGTCGACGATCGCCACCTGCGGATCACGTGCAATGACTGCGTCGATGTCCATCTCTTCGAGCGTGACGCCGCGATAGTCGATCTTGCGCATCGGTATACGTTCAATTCCCTCAGCAAGCGACGCGGTTTCAAAACGACCGTGAGTTTCGAGGACAGCGATCACGATATCGACGCGCTCACGTTTCAACAGGTGCGCGTCTTCGAGCATCTGCCACGTCTTACCGACGCCCGGCGCAGCGCCGATATAAACGCGCAATGTCGGCTTGTCGCCGGTTTTGAGTTTGGCGAGCAGCGCTTCAGGCGATGGTCTTTTAAGCTCAGCGATCATGCTTTCTGTTATCGAGATCGAGATTGAGCTCGAGCACGTTCACTCTCGGTTCACCGAGAAAACCGAACTGCCGCCCTTCGGTGTGTGCCGCAATGAACTGGCGCAATTCGTCTTCACTCATGCCGCGCTCACGTGCGACACGCGGAACTTGAAACTCAGCCGCGGCGGGCGAGATGTGTGGATCGAGTCCTGAACCGGAAGCCGTGACGAGATCGATCGGCACCGGCTGACCCGGATTCTCTGCTTGCAACTTCTCGACGTCGGCCTTTACACGATCGATGAGCTTTGGATTAGTTGGGCCAAGGTTCGATCCTCCTGAGCCACTTGCGTCGTAACCATTCGCACCCGCAGCCGACGGTCGCGAGCGGAAGTAACCTGGGGAAGTAAATGGCTGGCCGATGAGACGCGAACCGATGACGGTGCCTTCAGCGTTCCGGATCAACTGCCCGTTTGCTTTGTCGGGAAAGATCACTTGTGCAAGACCCGTCACGACGAGGGGATAAACGAGGCCGAGAATGATCGTGGTCACCAGCGTCATCAAAACTGCTGTCACTAAATTCTTTTTCATTAAGCCAACCCCAACGCGTGAATCACCACATCGATAATTTTGATCCCGACGAACGGCACGACAATCCCGCCGAGCCCGTAAATCAGCATATTGCGTCGCAATAAAGCCGCCGCACTCATCGGCCGATACTTCACACCCTTCAACGCCAGTGGTATCAACGCGACGATGATCAGCGCATTGAAGATCACCGCGGAGAGAATCGCTGACTGCGGCGTGCGCAATCCCATGATGTTGAGCGCGTTCAGCACCGGAAACGCACCCGCAAACATCGCCGGAATGATCGCGAAATACTTCGCCACATCATTCGCGATCGAGAACGTCGTCAACGCGCCGCGAGTCATCAACAGTTGTTTGCCAATCTCAACGACCTCGATCAGCTTCGTCGGATTGCTGTCGAGATCGACCATGTTGCCGGCTTCTTTCGCTGCCTGTGTGCCCGTGTTCATCGCGACGCCGACATCAGCCTGGGCCAACGCAGGCGCATCGTTGGTGCCATCGCCCGTCATCGCCACGAGCTTGCCGCCTTCCTGTTCGCGCTTGATGAGCGCCATCTTGTCTTCGGGCGTCGCCTGCGCGAGAAAGTCGTCGACACCGGCCTCGCGCGCAATCGTCGCAGCGGTAAGAGGATTGTCGCCGGTGATCATGATCGTCTTGATCCCCATCTGCCGCATCTGCTTGAAACGCTCAGCCATGCCGCCTTTGACCACGTCCTTCAAATAGATGACACCGAGCGCGACTCGATCTTCAGCGACGACGAGCGGCGTTCCACCTGCCTTCGAAATGCCGGCAACGATTCCTTCGAGCTCGCGCGGCACTGCTCTTCCATTTCCGTTGAGATACTTCGCGATCGCATCCGCCGCACCTTTGCGAACTTCACGACCATCAAAATCAACGCCGGACATTCGTGTCTGCGCTGTGAACGGAATGAAGTTCGCTTCGTGTGGCGCGAGCTCGCGGCCGCGCAGTCCATACTTCTCTTTCGCCAGCACAACAATCGAGCGGCCTTCGGGAGTCTCGTCTGCGAACGACGAAAGTTGCGCCGCTTCGGCAAGCTCTGTTTCGTCGACGCCGGGCAGCGGAACAAACTGTGTTGCCTGTCGATTGCCCAATGTGATCGTGCCGGTTTTGTCGAGCAGAAGCGTGTTCACGTCTCCGGCGGCTTCGACTGCGCGTCCGGACATCGCGAGTACGTTGTGTTGAATCAAGCGGTCCATGCCGGCGATGCCGATCGCGGAGAGTAGTCCGCCAATCGTGGTTGGAATCAAACAGACGAGAAGCGAAATCAGCACGAAGATCGTTTGCCGTGCGTTGGAATAAATCGCGAACGGCTGAAGCGTGACCACAGCCAGCAGGAAGATGATCGTGAGACCAGCGAGCAGGATGTTTAGCGCGATCTCGTTCGGGGTCTTTTGTCGCTCGGCGCCTTCGACGAGTGCGATCATGCGATCGATAAACGTCTCGCCAGGGTTTGAAGTGATGCGAACCTTTATCTGATCCGAAAGGACGCGCGTGCCGCCAGTGACTGCAGAGCGATCTCCGCCAGCTTCCCGAATTACCGGCGCGCTTTCACCGGTGATTGCCGATTCATCAACGGAAGCAACACCTTCAACGATCTCGCCGTCGCCGGGAATGAACTCGCCCGCGGAAACAATCACGAGATCGCCCTTACGAAGCTGTGGCGCGGGCACGTCTTCAGTGAGTTTGTCTGAGACAACGCGATGCGCGATCGTTTCTGTTTTCGACTTGCGCAGGTTGGCGGCCTGGGCCTTGCCACGACCTTCCGCCATCGCTTCAGCGAAGTTTGCAAACAGCACGGTGAACCAGAGCCAGAGCGTTATCTGCAATTCGAAAGCACCGAAGCTGCGTATGAGATGGAGTGTGGCTAAGACGCTACCGACCTCGACGACGAACATCACCGGGTTCTTCATCATCTTCCGAGGATCGAGTTTGATGAACGCATCGATAATTGCCCGCTTGACGATTTGCTTGTTCCAGATTGGCGTGCTCAAAACATCAACTCCTCGACGATCGGCCCCAAACTCAATACCGGAAAGAACGTCAGCGCCCCGACAATCACGATCACGCTCACCAGCAGCGTCGAGAACAGCGGCGTCGTCACGGGAAACGTCCCTAACGATGGCGGCACGATCTTCTTGCGCACGAGGTTGCCCGCGATCGCCAGCATCGGAATGATCATCATGAAGCGCCCGACGAGCATCGCCATGCCGATCGTCGTGTTGTACCAGAGCGTGTTCGCCGAGATACCGGCGAAAGCAGAGCCGTTGTTGCCAGTGCCTGAAGTGAACGCGTAAAGCATCTCGCTGAGCCCGTGTGGTCCAGGATTGTTCAATTGCGACGTGCCGAACGATGGCGACACCGCGCTGATCGCAGTCAGGACCAGGATCGTCAACGGAAAGACGAGCACAACGAGCATCGCCATCTTCACGTCGTACGATTCGATCTTCTTGCCGAGATATTCAGGCGTGCGCCCGACCATCAGTCCGGCGATGAACACCGAAAGGACGATGAAGATCAGAATGCCGTAAAGTCCCGCGCCCACTCCGCCGAACACCACTTCACTCAGCATGATGTTGGCGAGCGGGATCATGCCTCCGAGCGGAGTGAACGAGTCGTGCATCGCGTTGACCGCGCCGCATGACGCGTCAGTCGTGACAGTCGCAAAGAGCGCGCTGTTCGCGATTCCAAAGCGAACTTCTTTGCCTTCCATGTTGCCGCCAGTTTGATCTGTTCCAACTAACAACGGATTTCCGCGCGCTTCACTCGCGTACGCGACGAGCACGCCGGCCAGAAAGAGCACGGCCATCGCGGACCACACGGCCCAGCCGTGCTTCTGCGATCCGGTCATGCGTCCGAGTGTGTAGGTCAGGCCTGCGGAGATCGCGAAGATCGAAAAGAGCGCGATCAGGTTTGTCAACGGCGTCGGGTTTTCGAAAGGATGCGCGCTGTTGGCGTTGAAGAAGCCGCCGCCGTTCGTGCCCCATTGTTTGATGAATTCCTGCGACGCGACCGGGCCTTGCGCGATCACCTGAGTCGAAGGCGCGTCTACCAATTGGGCCGTGTCGTAAGGTCGCAGGTTCTGGACAACGCCCTGCGAGACGAGTACCAACGATCCGACGAGACAAAACGGCAACAACAGCCAAAGCGTCGCGCGCGTCAGGTCCACCCAAAAATTTCCGATTGTCTGCATCTCACGACGCGCGATGCCGCGAATGAAAGCGATTGCGAGCGCGATACCAGTCGCGGTTGATATGAAGTTGTGATAAGCGAGGCCAGCCATCTGCGTGAAGTAGCTCATCGTGACTTCGGGCACGTACGACTGCCAGTTTGTGTTGGTCGTAAACGATGACGCGTTATTGAAAGAGGATCCGGTGAAAGCAGCCGAGTCAACGCCGGGAAGGTGCTGTGGATTGAACGGCAAAACACCCTGAACCCGCTGCAACAGGTACAGCACGAGCATCGCGACTACGCTAAACAGCAGCATCGCGACTGCATACTCGGTCCAGCGCATCTCACGACGCGCATCAACACGCGTGAGCTTGTAGATCAATCTCTCGATTGGTCCGAGAACCGGATCGAGAAACGTACGCTCGCCATTGAACACACGCGCCATGTAGAGGCCGAGCGGCTTTGTCACCAGCAATATCAACGCGAGAAAGAAAAAGATCTGTAACCAGCCATTCAACGTCATCAAAACTTCTCCGCACGCAACAACGCGTAGGCGAGGTAAATCAGCAGCAGCACCGACACGACGAGGCTCAACCCACTCTCAACGTTCATCCTTTACCTCCGCGCAGCTTTTCACACGCGTACACATACGCAAGCGCAATCACGAAAAAACCAATCGTCGCCGCTATAAAAACCACATCCATCATCGCTTTTAAGTTTCTCTGCGTAACCTCTGCGTTCTCTGCGTCTCTGCGGTGACCGATTGCCGTTGAATTTATTTAACCGCAGAGACGCAGAGAACGCAGAGGTTACGCAGAGAAATCCTCAGTCGAAGTTGTACCCAAGCTCGAGCAGAAAGAAGTGATTGCCTCCCGAGACGTTTTGATTGCCGATTGAATAGCCCGCGTAACCGGTGACTCCTGGACCAGCTTTGAAGATGATTCCGGGCGTGAAATAACCGTTTGCGTGTTTGCCCGTAAACCAATCAGCGGCAAACGTGATTTTCCGGTTCAGTGGTTGCTCGAAAGCAAACTGGCCTCCCGCACGGTTCGCAGACGCCACCGCATTCTTCGTGAAATCGTAACCGCCAAACGTTATCCGCGTGCCGTTCTTAAACGTCTTGCTTGTTTCTGCGTAGAAGTAGCCTGCGGCGTTGTAGGCACGATTGCGCACCGGCACGAAGAGATTATTGCCAAGCACGATGGTCCAACCGTTTTCTCCCTGATACGGTCTCCACTTGATCGTTGGAACGAGAGTCGTTGAATCAGGGCCGGGTTGGATATTGCCGGTGACGTTCAGTCCGAACTCGAGGTTGCTTCCCGCACCGACAACCACGCGCGGAACAAACGAAGAAAACTTAAAGACGTCTGAGCCGTCTGCCGGCTTCAGACTCGCATCGAGCTCTGCGTAAACCTTGCCTTTGTCGAGTACGTCTGTGGAGGGAACGTTGAAGATCGTTTGCTGTGCGTTGACACTCGCCGAAGGTATAAAAAGAACACCAATGACACTCACCAGCCCAATCACATGCGCAGACTTGTTCTCCTTATGTGACTCATCCAGTTTCTTCTCCTGCAGATCCATGAAGTGGGCGCCGAGCATCATGATCGGAATTCCGATGATGAGAAGAACGAGACCCAGCGTGTGCAGAGTTGGATGAACGTGGTCGTCAAGCAACGAATGCGTCGTAAATACAAACCCGAGCACAATCGCGATTACGGCAACCGCGAAACACGCACCGGCCGCGATCAACTCCCAAACAACCAGATGCTCCGGAACTCTTTCACTCATGCACCCCAACTTACGCCCCGTCGCGTAAAAAGGGCGTAAAGGGTTTATAAAAAGATCATAAAGAAAAATAGCCACAAAAGGGCACAAAAGTCGCAAAAGAGTGAAATCACTTTTTGTGCTTTTGTGCCTTTTTGTGGCCTAAATGGTTTGATCAGGATCGAAGCGGTAGCCTATCCAGGGCTCGGTGAGGATGTAGCGGGGACTCGCGGCGTCGGGCTCAATCTTCTTGCGCAAGTTGCCGACAAACACACGCAGGTATTCATTCTGTTCGACGTAGTTTCCACCCCACAGCGCGGCCAGTAACGTGCGGTGCGTCAACACTTTTCCGGAATGCTTGATGAAGTAGACCAGCAGATCAAACTCTTTCGGCGTCAGATGAATCGACTTGCCACGCACCGTAATCTCACGCGTCTCGAGATCGACGTGGAAATCACCGGAGTCGAGCATCGTCTGTGTGGCCTCATTCGTGGCAGGAGCTTTGGCGCGTCGCAGCGAAGCCCTCACGCGCGCCAGCAGCTCATCGATTCCAAACGGCTTCGTCACAAAGTCGTCAGCGCCGAGATCGAGTGCTTCAACCTTCGTTTTCTCTTCACCCTTCGCGGACAACACGATGATCGGCACCGTGGAAACCGCACGCAAACGACGGCACAACTCGAGACCATCGACATTCGGCATTGCCAGATCAGTGATAACCAGATCAGGATGCCAGTCGTTAAAAGCCTCGAAGCCCGCGAGCCCGTCGGCAGCCGCGCGCACGTCGTAACCACGCGACTTCAGTCCGGTGCGCAAAACGCGCGTGAGCTGTGGCTCGTCGTCAACTACGAGAATGCGTGCCTGGTTCGTCATTGCGCTTCAACTGTCGCAGTAGTGTAACGCGGTTCCTCGATCACGTCGTCATCCCCGATGGGCAATGTAAACAACACGCGCGTACCCTTTCCATCGCGACCCGCTTCGATCCAGATCTTTCCGTAGTGCGCTTCCACGATGCCTTTCGCAATTGCGAGGCCCATGCCCGTGCCGGTCGGTTGTCGACTGCGAACGTCACCGTCGCGCGTCGCCCGGAAGAACTTGTCAAAAACGCGTTCGCGAAGGTCAGCAGAAATTCCCGGCCCGTCGTCTTCAACTCCCATTTCAATTAGTTCATCACCCGAGCGCCGCGCAGTGATGCAAATCGTCGAGCCTACAGGTGAATACTTTGCGGCGTTGTCGATTAGCGTATAAACAACCTCGCTGACCGCGCGTTCATCGACACGCACGCCCGGCAACTCTTTCTCAACGTCGAGCAGAACACGATGACTATGCGTGATCGGCTCGGCACGCGACAACGCCGTGGAAATGATCTCTTCAACCGCGCCCCAACGCCTGCGCAGTTGCAGTTCACCGGCTTCGATCCTCGCGAGCTCGATCAGCCCGTTTATGAAGCGACTCAAACGATCGCTCTCTTCGTCGATCACTTCCATCATCTCGACTCTCGACTCCGCATCGAGTTTGACTGGCGGCTCAGTATCGCGAACTTCGTCAAGGAGCGTTGTGATCGAAGCTTTGATGGACGTGAGCGGTGTGCGCAGATCGTGTGTGACTGCGTCGAGCAATGCTGATTTCAGTTTCTCACTCTGCCGTAAGGCCTCCGCATGACTCGCACGTTCAAACGCGTCGCGCAGCTCCGCGTACAGACGCTCGATCTCAAGTCTTCCGGTTTCGGCTTCTTCGGCGCGACGTTTGGCGCTCGCTGATAGTTGTCCCGCAGTTACAGCGGTGATGAGAAAGGCGAGCAGCGCGATCCAGTTGTCGGTTGCGGCAATCGTGAAAGTGCCTAATGGTGGCAGGAAGAAGAAGTTGAAACAGAGCATCGCGAGGATGGACGCAGCGAGCGCGGGCAGGCTGCCCCAGCGAGTCGCGATGAACAAGACGGTCAATAGCAGCGCGAGCGAGACGGTAGCTGCATTGACATGGGCGCCGACTATCTTCAGCAGCAACGTCAACAAACCAACACTCAACGCCGCCGCCACATAACCCGCCCACTTCTGGTCCAACACCGACCGCTGCATGCCGGCTATTGTATGGCTTTTAGCCACAAAAAGGCACAAGAGTCACAAAAACAAACTTTGTGCTTTATGTGCCTTTTGTGGCTGAAAGGTTTATCGCTTGTCGCCGGTGGCGATAATGAATTGCGCCGGAAATTTCATCTGGTTGGCCGGGAAGAATTCCTGCACTGCCTGCTCGACTTCAACCGCGATCTGCGACTGCTCGTCCGCAGACAGCTTCGTCAACTTTTCTCGCAACGTATCGGAAGTTCGAGAACGCATGGTCCAGAACTGTCGCGGTGAGATCGGCGCTTCGATGTCGAACGTGACAATGCGTTCGTCAACGTCGATCGCGCCCGCTTGCTTCATCGCGCTCGTGAGTGTGCCCGGCTCCGCAAAGCGAAAGGCACTCGGCGCGTCGGGATCGGCGGCGGGTGACTTCACGTGCTGGTCCATCACGCGCGTCACGAGATAACAGAACGGATTGACATCGCTTTTTCCCCAGACTGCAAACGCCAGCCTGCCGCCGGGCTTTAGCACTCGCAGCATCTCGCGCATGGCCATATCAGGATCGGCAAATAACATCACGCCAAGCCTGCTGACGACTACGTCAAATGACTCGTCCGGGAACGGCAACGACTCGGCTACGCTCTGGTGAAACTGAATATTGGTGAGACCACGCTGTTGTGCCCTGGCGCGAGCCGTTTCAACCATCTCAGCCACGCCGTCAGTAAACGTAACAGATCCTTCTGGTCCAACTGTCTCGGCAATCGTGAGCGACGGTTCTCCTGCGCCACCAGCAACGTCGAGCACATTCTGCCCTTGATGAATTCCGGCGCGCTCGATCAACGCACGCGTCAGCGGCATAAACATCTGGTGAATCGTTTCGCTGTGTTCGGTCCAATACTTCGCGGACTCGCGCCACGCGTCTAACATGTTTTCTGTCATAGTCCTGTTAATCCTACGAGGCCACGTACCTCTTCCTTAATAAACTCTTTCACTCCCTCACGCCCGGTCAAACGCAACCATATGGGCCCACTCTCCGCTTCAATCTCAATTGCGAAATTTAAGAACGGACAGCAGAGTTTCTCAAGCGATACAAAATCTGCCAAACCCTGCAGCACGTTTGGCTCATCAGCAAACCGGAACTCGTAACCATCCGGCAACTCCCGCGTCTCCTCGATTTGTGAGAACAACTCGCGACTCTGAGCGAGATGCAGCGACCTCTGCTCCGCGGGTATCGCCGTCATGTCGCAAGCCAGCGGTGATTGATTTTTCTCACTCATGTTGCAATGCTATCGAAATGTTGGGCAACAACAAAACTCAGCGCGTTCTTTTGATCAGCAACTCGACACTTCACGGCAGCGGATATCTCGATCATGCCGAGTCCGAGATCCGCAGTTTTCTCGGCGACGCGAAACGTGTGCTGTTCGTGCCTTATGCGTTGTTCGATCGAGATAAGTATGCCGCAAACGCGCGACAGCGGTTTCAGAAGATGGGATTCGAGCTCACTTCGATCCATACGGCTGAGAATCCGATCGCGGCTGTTAATGAAACGGATGCCGTCTTCATTGGTGGTGGAAATACGTTCCGTTTGTTGAAGGCGCTTTATGAATTCGAGCTGATTGAGCCGATTCGTAAGCGCGTGTCGGAAGGAATGCCGTACATCGGATCGAGCGCTGGTTCGAATGTCGCTGCGCCCACTATCAAAACCACGAACGACATGCCGATCGTGCAGCCGCCGTCGTTCAATGCGCTCGCGTTGGTGTCGTTTCAGATCAATCCTCACTATCTCGATCCCGATCCGAATTCAAAGCACATGGGCGAGACGCGTGAAGAGCGGATCATTCAGTTTCTCGAGGAGAATGACACGCCGGTCGTGGGTTTAAGAGAAGGCGCGATACTGCGAATTGAAAACGGTGAGATGATCTTGCGCGGAACTACATGGGCGAGGATTTTTCGGAAAGGGATGGAGACGATCGAAATATCTCCAGGTACGCGGTTGGACAACTTATTTTAGCCACCGATTACACGGATTCCAGCCAACCGCCACGAAAGCCGGCCCGGCGCAGACCGCTTACGATGAACGGGCAGCGTTGCATCAGGCGCCAGATGAAACCCGTGCGGTAGTTTTCGATCATCATGATGATCGGTCCCTGGTCCAAGCCGTAGTAGCCCTGTGATATCCAACCTTTTCGCCCTCCGGAGTTGAACGTCGGGTTATAACTGCATTTGAACCCGTATTCACTGGTGATCTCCGGATAGTCTTCGTTCAAGCGAAACAACGACGGCAGCACGATTTCCGGAGCGAACGGCAACGAAGCTGCAACTGCCCAGGGCGCGAGTGTGCCATCATCTGGCCCATACGGAATCGAGCGCGCTCTGTAGTCGAAGAAACGCACGCGACGGCCATTAACGCGACGCTCTGCCGGTCCTGGACCATCACTCGCCGTGATGCCCCAGCTAAAGCGACCGTAACCCGCAAACTTCTTCGGATTGCGCATCGCATAGGTTTGCTGTGCATAGATCGCTCGCCGGCTGTTTTCAAAATAATCAATTGACTTGCCGCGCATGTAATCGTCCTGAATGCCACGGAAGTCGATCCACATGTGCGACAGATGATGAATAAACAGCGGACCAGCGTAAACAAACTCCTGCTCGTAGAGTTTCTTCCACTTGTAAGTCCTGGTCCATGCTTTGTAGCTTTCGGGCGGCAGCGGAAACGTTGGTGAAGCGAGACCGAGGAAATAAAGTATCAGCGCTTCACTGTATCCGGTCCAACGGTATTTGATGAATCCGCGCTCTGGTCGCCAGCCGTGTGAAACTGTCAGCGCGCCGTTCTGCGCCCAGTGCCAGTCGGCGCGGTTGTAAAGCGCTTCGGCAAGCTCGCGAACTTCACGCTCGGCTTTTGTGTCAGCATCGAAATAGCACGAAGCGGCGAGCGCGCCGGCGAGAAGGTACGCGCTGTCGATCGTCGATATTTCACATTTGTTCGCGCGACGTCCGGTCTCCATGTCAAGGAAGTGGTAATAGAAGCCTTTGTAACCGGTGGCGTCTCGCTGTTTTCCGTGTGGAGCGTCGTGAAAGAATCGCAGTGTTGCCAGAGTTCGCTTCACTGCTTCGGTGCGGGTCATGTACTTCCGCTCGACCGCGATCGGATAAGCCGTAAGCGCAAAGCCGACAGCGGCGATTGAAGACGGTGAGCCGCGACGCGTGCTATCGCGCACGAGTCCATTCTCGGTATTCACTTCGTCGGCGAAGTATTTGAAGGTGTCGCGTTGCAGACGGGCCAGATCGTCGTCTGTCAACGACGGCGCTGATAACTCGTCCGTCACAGAACCTGTCGCACCGCGCGACGACCGAGTTCAGCCGTCACTCCATACACAAGATGTGAAGCGAGCGCATAAACATGGGTCGAGACTGGATATTCAGTTGGTCCTTTCGAGAGACCCAGCAGTGGTACGGAGATCTCATCAGCGAGTAGCCAGAAGCCGGCGCCGAACGGTAGACCAGTCGCAGTAGTCACCTGCGGAGTAACTTCAGCAAGTGCCCCATACAGTCCGCCGGTCAGAGTGCCAAAGGCATAATGAACAGCAGCGCCGGCCGTTTCCTTTTCACTCTGCTGCAATTCGTGACCGAGAACGTTGCGCGAGATAATTTTGGCAGTTTTGACTGTGGCGTCGTCCTGGTCGCCTGTGTCCTGCTCACCTTGCGAGCCTTCGCTCGGCTGCATCGACTGTGCGCCGTGTGACTTCTCCCTGCCTTCAGCGATGCGAGTCCAGGCGGCTTGAAACTGGTTCATGGTCCACGAAGCCAGGAGGCCGCCGGCGAGTCCGGCTACCATGCCTTTCAAAATGTTTGAGTCGTGATTACGCATATCAGTCTTCCTTTCACCTCAACCTATCCAGAAGAACTTTCGAGCGAGCGAGCTCTGAATGATTCGCAGAGACTGAACGCCACGCTGCGAGTACAGCGAGTCCGAGTCCTGCAATCAGTGAGCCGGTGATCAGAGGATGCTTTGATGCTTTTGTATAGACACTCGTTTCTGCGACGTGCCCTGGATAATTGCCACGCTCCTCTCCATCTTCGATCGGTGCATACAGACTGTCTTGTCGAGCAGGCGGCTTCGGTCGATCGGACTGCTGCGCGTCGAACATCATGGCTTCAATCATCTTGTCTGTCAGACGCGGCGCGACGTGGTTTGCTTCGGCCAGCACCTTGCCACCGCCACCGACGTATAAGTCGCGTTCCGGGTGTTCGGCGCAGTGCAGGATTGCTTCGGCTACGAGATCGGGTGCGTACACTGGCGGCGGATTCTGCGGCTCGACGGGCATAAGGTTCTTCGCGTGACGAGTGTAAGGCGTGTCGATCGTGCTCGGTTTGATCAGTGTGACTGAGATTGGCGCGTCTTCCTCTTCAAGCTCGAGACGAAGGGCGTCGGTGTAGCCTCTGATTGCGTGTTTCGTTGCGCAGTACGTGCCCTGGAGCGGAATCGCGACGTCTGAGAGGACGCTGCCGACATTGATCAGCGCGCCGCCTCGGTTTCTCAGGTGGTCGCAAGCGATTATGGATCCATGGACCACGCCCCAGTAATTGGTTTCGAATAATTGACGATGGTCGTCGAGTGACTGGTCCAGCACCGGTCCATAGATCGAAACGCCGGCGTTGTTGACCCACGTGTCAAAACCACCGAAGTGTCGAATTGCTTCGTCAGCAATCTTCTTCACATCCTCGAACTTGCCCACATCGCCGACGACGTCTATCGCTTCCCCGCCTTGCATATTGATCTCAGCGGTGACTTGCCGCAGCGCTTCCTCATTCCTTGCATTCAACACCACACGCGCCCCACGTTTCGCAGCGAGACGGGCCGTTACAAGCCCGATACCTGACGACGCACCAGTGATGACGATTACCTGATCGGATAATTTTTTGAGTTTGATAGTCATTAAGATTCCCCGTGTTTGAGCGTAGAGGTTTCTCTCAGCAACTTCGTTGCCATATCGATTTTGTTGGGAATTTCTTGGAAATGGAGAAGAATGATGTATGTGTCTGATACGGGATTTGCGGGATTATTGGAGGGGTCCGCCTTCAATGAAACGGGCGATTACTCTGTCGAGTTGCTTAGTAACTTCCAGCCAGGCGGCGTCTCGATCTTTGTTTTGCTTGATAGATTTTCCGTTAGGGAGAATCGCCTGAAGTTGTCCCAACTCGATTCGATCGAAACGACAGGCACGCACGACGATGGGAACAATCGCGCACTCACCAGCCTTATCACGCTCACGCGCTATCTGCATCTCCTTCTGGAAGATGTAATCAGAGCCGATGAAATCATTGCTCAATAGCAAAACCACAATCTTCGCGGTCGTAAGCTTTGCCAGGATCTCGTCTTCCCAGTTCTGGCCAGGCACGATACAGGTGTCGTCCCAAACATTTAGTATGCGGGTGCGTTCGTAAGGCGTGAGCGCACCGCGAAACTCGTCGCGGAATATTTCGTCCGTATGTGAGTAACTGACGAAGAGCGGTATGCCTGGTAATCGATCGATATAAGCGAGGTGTTGTGTGCCATCGCGAGAATCCATCATAACTGTAAATTCACGAGAACCGGGAAGATCCACACCGTCCAGGAGCTTAGCCACGCTAAACTTCATCGGCGCCCGATTTATTACGACTTTGTACTCATCATCACCAGCAGCTTCATAAGCAATCAACTCATGATACGGCACAGTGATGTGTGAATACTCTGGGATGGGAACTAACTCCGTTACGGGAAGCTTTTCAAAGCTGCGATGAATTCGTTCGAAGTGTTCGCGGATGATACCCAGAAGTTCTCTCTGCCCCTTGCCGACACCTGTCACACGAATCACGATCTGCCTGCCTTGAATGTCGCCTCGCACGAGAGCACGACAGTTCGCTCGCTCTAACACGACGCCGGTGCGCCACACGAGTTTGGGTTCACGAAGAAAGTACGTTTCGACGATGAAGCGCGGCAGCAAACCTTCAGGCAAAACTGTGTCGTAGTGATATTCAAAGCCGAGGCACTTGTCCGGCGGAAACTCTTTGTCCAGATCAGGTTCTTCTTTGGTGAGCAATTCGGGAATCAGATACTTCTCACCTCTATCGTCAAGTGGATGGCAGAGTTGAAACTTCCGCATCAGCGCCAGCAGATAAGGATGAACCGCTTTGGGATAGCTTCTGTCTGGGAGGACTTCTCCGAAGGCTTTCGGCGTGAACTTTCCCTGTGCTTTGCGCAGTTGAGGCGAGTTGAGAATTTGGTAGATACCTTTTGTCACCCATTGCGGATTTAGTACTCCGAAATCTCGCAGCGCCTCGTCCTTTCGATACGAGAGCATGAGGCCGAGATGATGGAGGCTGTCAGCAAGAGCTTCCTGATCTTTGGACTGATCGATTCCCTGTTTTGCGCAGAAGTCTCGGAAGTCGTCGAAGGTTAGCCAGCTCTTCTTCTTTCGCGGTAATGCTTCTTTGATCTGCCGCCATTCACTGGGCCACGCGGCTTTCAATCCCGGAAGCTTTTTCGCGAGCTGGCAAATGCGTTCGTGCAGTTCCGACATACCTGCGCCAGAGCGGCTGTCTGTCTCGACGAAGGCCAAGTTTTTCCCGTATTTGTCTTTAAGGAGTTGGCGATTGAGCTCGAACTGGTAGTCGTCCCACTTGTTCAGCAAGATGATCTTGGGGACATCGCCAGCAAAAGAATGGACGAGCGATAACCAATATTCGGCGTCCCGGTCTTCATTACCTTCGCGTCCGGATAACAAAATAAGATAGAGAGCACGCTCTGTCATGAAGAACCGGTGCGTGCCGTGCATTATCTCCTGCCCACCGAAGTCCCAGATGTGAGCTTGTATCTCATCGCCTTCGATTTCAACGGGCCACTTGGTAATGCTGATGCCAGGAGTGCGTTTGAATTCTTTGTACTTGCCGGTTGTGAGGCGATGGACCAGTGTTGTTTTACCAACACCACCTCGACCGACGAGAATCAATTTAAATTCATTGAGTGGTTGGCGTTCGTTCTGGATTCGGAAGTAATAGTCGAGGATCGTCTCTGCATCATCGCTGTCAGCGATCTCTGTCGGAATTCCGAGAATGGGATCTATATGTAACGTCGTTAGCTTCTTGAGACTCAGCAGTGAAGTGGGTAACTGTTTGAGATCAGTTCGGAGAAGGCTTAGGGCCTGGAGCCGAGACAACTCAGCCATCGAATCTGGAAGGTTTCGGATTGGGTTTCCTTGAAGAACGAGAATTTGCAGTTCTTTTAGTTTGCCAATGAATTCCGGGATTTCCGTAATGTAATTTTCTGATACCCAAAGTTGAGTTAACCAGGTTAACGAAGCTATCTCACGGGGAAGCTGACGCAGCTGCAAATTGTCAAGATCCAGTCTGGTGTTTTTGTGTCGAATACACTGCTTTATACGACGTCTGGCCTCCGCCAAATTTTCAGGCAGGTCCGTTAGGGTTCGAAGTCGCGAGGATTTCATGAGTTCCTTCAGAGCTAAGGCGCGCGGAGTATATGGGACATTCCGGGGGTGGATCAAGAATAAATCCGCGGAGATCCGCGTTCAAAATGTATCTTTCGGGACAGGCGACTACACCCAGCGCTTCTCTATGCTGCTTAGCGTGTTGAACGACTAAGAAAGCAGAGAGGAAGCAGATGACCAATATCAGTCGCGCATTAATTATCGTTTTATTTTCAGAAGTTATCGCCACTGCACAAACCAAGCCAAGCGATGAAGGATGGCCCAGGAGGTTTGCGTTGGGGACGAGTTCTGCGGCGGTTTACCAGCCTCAGATTGAGGAATGGAGCGGCAATAGTCTGTCGGCGCGGGCCGCGATTGCAATCACTGAACTGCAGAGTAAGCAGCAGATTTATGGTGTGCTGAGGTTTAGCGCGCGGGCTGAGATCGAAAAGGTGAATAGGCTCGTGACACTGTCCGAATTTAAGGTGAAGAAGCTGAGTCTGCCGATGGCGCCAGATAAAGCGGCCGTATTTGAAGCTGCGTTTCAGGCGCGCGCCGACAAGCAGGTCAACGTGATCGCGCTCGATCGTCTGCTCGCGGATATGGCGATTAATCACGCTACGACAAACACTGAAGCGTACGAAGTGAAAAATGATCCGCCGCAGATCTTATTCAGCACGCGGCCGGCGCTGCTCGTGCTAGTCGACGGTGCTCCGGTGTTTCGACCGGTGAAGGATACAAGCGTAGAACGGATTATTAATACACGCGTGCTGATCGTGCGCGCTGAAGGCAAATTCTTTCTAAGACTGATGGAAGGCTGGCTTGAATCACAAAACTTAAACGGTCCGTGGACCATCGCCGGCCAAACACCAAACGATCTAAAGAAAGCACTCGACGCCGCGATCGCAAGCAAACAAGTCGATCTTCTCGATAGCTCGAAACGTTCGCTCGCAGATGCAAGCCCTACACTTACGGTTACGGCGCTGCCTTCACGTGGGGTGTTTCAACCGGCTGGGGACTCGCATATGGCTACGGTTACAACACAGTAACTGGCGCACGTTATGCTGCGCGCGGCGGCACGTACACGAACCTTTACACAGGCACGACTATCACCCGCGGCGGCGCAGTAGCCTACAACCCAAACAACGGGTCGCATCAGCGCGGGCCAGGCGGGCACAGCAAGTAACGTTTACACCGGCAACTCAGCCGCCGGTGCGAGAGGTGTTAACTACAATCCAAACACAGGCGTGATTAGCGGGGGCGCAGCCGGCGGCGTCAAAAACGGCTCAACGGCCCAGGTCACGGCCGGCGGTCGGGGCTTCGCGTATAACACGCGCACTGACACGGGCGTCGCTGTCGGCAACAACAATGTGTACGCCAGCAAGGACGGCAGCGTGTATCGCTACAACCAGTCAACCGGGGTACAACAAAAGACGAGCTCGGGTTGGGAGACTGTGCAGCGCTCGGCAGACAGAAGCTGGGTGCAGAATCAACAGAACGCGCGCAGCATCGGCGAGATGCGGACGAGAGATTTCAGCTCGATGCGTGGGAATGTCAGAAGTGGAGGTGGATTGCGGAGAAGGTAAGAAAAATATTTAGCCACGGATTTCACGGATAACACAGATAAGAATTAATCCGTGTTCATCCGTGAAAGTCTGTGGCTAAGGTTCTACCTTTCTTCTAACACCGACAGAATATTTCCTGCCGGATCCTTGAACCACGCGATTGTTGGACCATGTGGGCCACGCGCGATTCCGCGTTCGTCAGTCTTGATATCGGGCAAGTCATAATGTTCGAGCTTCACCCCCAATCCGTTGAGCTCGTCTACTGCTGCATTGATGTCGTCCACTGAAAAATTCAGGACGGTGAAAGAGGCCGGGGTATGGTTTGGTTTGGAATATAAGAAAACGGTGTTGTTGTCCAAACGAAGCTCGAGTCCTTCCGGTGTCTCTTTAACGTCCAGCCCGAGCGTTTGACTGTAAAACTGTTTTGCCTTCTGCAAATCGTTTACAGAAAAACTCGAGAACGTCTTTGCTTCCTTGAACATGTCCGACGTTTTCTTTCTTCCTGGCGATGTGCCTGCTTTTGCACTCATACAAAATCCCCTTTCATGAATATGGGATCATTTAACACCCAACGACTTACGAGCGTGTCGCAGTTATACGACTTCGTTATTACTTTTTGGTGGCATGCCCCTTCCGCCACGTTTTTTACGCGTTAGGGTACATGTGGAGGAACTGAAGGAGGTGTTCCCGACATGCTTAATAACTATACATACCAGGCGACGCTCGCAGCGTCGGAGAGCATTCATTGGCGCATTGAAGACATCATCGGAGGCGAGAAACGTCTCAACTTCACGCAGCCTTTCATGCCTGAGTCGCTGGCGAATACGGAGCCGCTCACGTTTCTCTCAAAAGAAGAGAAACGGATTCTTAATCAGATCAGAGGCAATGCGTATCTCTGCATCTTCGGACTCGTAGAAGAATTCATACTGCCATTCGTACTGGACCATGCTCGACCACAATTGCGCGGTGACGATTACCGCGTGCGCGCACTCTTACGATTCGCGAGTGAAGAAGCAAAACATATCCAGCTTTTCAAACGCTTTCGAACGGAATTTGAAGATGGATTTGGGACACTCTGCAATGTCATTGGACCACCAGACGCGATCGCAGCCGCGATCCTGGCTCATGATCCACTCGCGATCGCGATCACAACGTTACACATCGAGTGGATGGTCCAAAGTCACTACCTCGACAGCATCAAGGACGATCAGGAACTCGACGCGCAGTTTAAGAGCCTGCTCAAGCATCATTGGGTTGAAGAAGTGCAGCATGCGAAGCTCGATACTTTGATGGTTGAGGCCCTCGCAGCAGATCGCACTGAAGAGCAGATCATGAGTGGCGTTGAAGAGTATCTGGAGATTGGGGCTTTTCTCGACGGTGGACTTCAGCAGCAGGTCGAGTTTGATCTCACCAGTTTCGAGATCGCGAGTGGTCGCAGGTTGACAGATACGGAGGCGAATGAGTTTCGGCGCGTGCAAGTGCGAGCGAATCGTTGGACTTATCTCGGCAGTGGCATGACGCACGCGAGAGTGCTCGAAACGCTCGAGTCGTTGACACCGAAGGCGCGGCAGAGAGTGGAGAGCGTCTCCCCGGCGTTCTGCTAAAGCCATCCACAGATTACACAGATCAATCCGTGTAATCTGTGGATACAGCTTTTAAGCCTTGGTTGCGCGGATGTGTAATGACAGAACGACGTCATCGCGGATTAGATTGTCAGCGGCGCCTGCGTAGTTGATGCCGAAGTCTTTCCGATTGATGGAAAAACTACTCTCGACAGTCGCTGCCTCTGGCGTCACATTGATCGTCGCCGGAAATGTAACTGCCTTCGTCACGCCGTGCATCGTCAGGTTGCCGGTGACGGTGTGAGTCGCGCCGTTTTCGCCGCCCGCTTTGATTGCGGTCGAGACGAACGACGCTTCAGGAAACTTCGCCACGTCGAAGAAATCGGCAGTCTTCAAATGCTTCGTTAGATCCGGCGTGTCAGTCATGATCGAATCACTCTTGATTGTGATATTCACGTGACTGGTTTCCGGATTACCCGTGTAATCGATCTGTCCGGAAAAATCTCCAAAAGAACCATTGTGTTTGCCGGTAACTTTCGATCCGACAAAGTCTATCTTCGAATTCTGCGCTGTGATCAGATACTTCTGGCCCTGCGCCGCTGCGGGCGAGGCCACGTGCGTCGCTTCACCCGTCTTTGCCTTCGTCGCGTCGGCCGCGGGATCGTTGCAAGCCGTGAAAACCAAAAACCCCAAAAGAATTGTAATCGCGAAACCTCTATGCATCCTGTATTTCCTCCTTCTTAAAATGGACAGTTTAATTGCGACAACCCTGCGATAATATTCGTGAAAGTCTGATGTTCGCCGACACTTGCGACACGTCAGCGCGATAGATCTGCCAGCCACGATCCTGCACATTCGATCTGCGCATCACGTAGCACCCGGCAAATACGCGCTCGCTGCCATTACGCAACGTGGACACAACGATTGCCGGAATTTGAGCGTATACACTGCCCGCTGCTCCTTCGACGCGAGTAGATGGCTCAACCAGCAAGCGAACTTGATCCGTGTCGTTAAAACCGCGCGCGAACTGTTCGTACGATGAAGGCTGCGAATCCCAAAAACCAAAAGCGCTACGATAGTCACGCGCGTTGATTGCGGTGTAATAGGCCGCGAGAGTTCCGACCGGATCGCTGCGATCGTCGCGTGGACCATCCTGTGGTTCCGAAATCGAATTGTTCACAAAATTTAGAACGCTTCGGCCGCGGTCGGAGAGGATCGTGAGTCGACCCCTTGTAAGACGAAACCTGTTTGCGGCGCCAAGTGTGGAGAGAAATCTCTGCTCCTGCTCGTTTGCGTTCTGGTCCAAACACGCGCGTCTGGTACTGACGAGCCGGCTGAACGAGATGTTGTCGCCGCGCACCTGGTAAGTGCCGCCGTAAGAGTTGCAGCCGGTCGATCCACTCGCTCGATCGTCTTCTGCAAATTTCAGCGTCACCGTCGTTCCCGCAACAACGTTGGTCTCAGAGCCTGCTGGTCCGAGCGAAATCAGTCGCCAGTCGATTCCGGTGATGACGCGTTGATCTGTCGACATGCTCCTGCCTGTTTGTCCATAAGCCACGATTGACATAGTCATTAAAAGAACCAGTACGAATATTTGAGAGCGCATTATTGCTTACCTCCAAACGGAACCCGGAAGAATAGAACAAGTCAGATCATTACGGATCTTGCGTTACAATTACGTGCATGTTTTATGACGTTGCTGTTATTGGTGCCGGCGTCTTTGGCGCCTGGAGCGCTTATCAACTCGGGCTTATGGGCGCATCCGTGCTGTTGCTCGATGCTTACGGACCAGGAAACAGTCGCGCGAGCTCGGGTGGCGAGTCACGAATAATTCGCCTTGGCTATGGACCAGACGAGATCTACTCGCGCTCGTCACAACGCTCCTTTACGCTCTGGCAACAACTATTCGAAAAGACCGAGCCACTGTTTCAGAAAACGGGCGTGCTCTGGCTCGCTCGCGAACACGATGCCTATTGCGAAGCCACGCTCGCGACGTTGCAACGTCTCAACGCAAACTTTGAACGGCTGGACCAAGATGAACTAATCCGGCGATTTCCGCAACTCGAATTTGGCCCAACGAGGTGGGCGATACTCGAGCCGGATTCAGGCGTGCTGATGGCGCGACGTGCAGTGAAGGCAGTTGTGTCGCAGGCGAAGGTGAATGGTGTTGAGTATGTTGAAAAGGCGATCGCGCCGCCCCTATCGACGCCCGGCAACTTAGAATCAGTCCGCACGGTTTCAGGTGAGGAGATACGAGCGAAACAGTTTGTGTTTGCGTGTGGACCATGGCTGCCGAAGCTGTTTCCTGAGCTGCTCAAAGATTTGATCGATGTAACGAGACAAGAAGTGGTCTTTCTCGGCGTGCCGCCGGGAGACGACAGTTTCAATCCCGGCGTGATGCCGACGTGGATTGATTTCAACGATCTTGTTTACGGATTACCGAATGTCGATGGTCGCGGGTTAAAGATCGCGATTGATGCGCATGGGACGGAGTTCGATCCGGATCGTGGTGAGCGAGTTGTTAGTGTTGAGGGGTTGAAGGCGGTGCGGGAGTATGTGGCGAGACGAGTGCCGCGGCTGGCGAATGCACCGGTGATGGAGACGCGCGTCTGCCAGTATGAGAGCACGTCAAATGGCGATTTTCTGATTGATCGGCATCCGGCGTTTGAGAATGTTTGGATCGTTGGTGGCGGATCGGGGCATGGATTCAAACATGGGCCGGTCGTCGGTGAGTACGTGGCGCGGATGATTGCCCGCGATCAGATAAAGGAGCCTCGGTTTAGTCTCGAAAGCAAGCAGCGAGTTCAAAATCGAGCAGTTTTTTAGCCACAAAAAGGCACAAAAACATAAAAAAGAATTCGAGCGTAGAACGGCTACAAGCTGCTGGGGATTCAGCATCCTGAGTTAGAAGGCGCGTTCAGCAAACCACGATTAAGGCTTGGCGGTGGCGTTGTAGTCTTCGAGCAGCTTCTGCGCGCGAATGCTCGGACTGATCAGCGCGAGCTTCTGCGACCAGTCGTAGCCACTGAAAACTCCCACCACCTCGCATTCCGAGTTGTAAACCGGACTTCCCGAAAAACCGTCGCGGCTATCGATCTTTACTGACCAGTATTCCTGGTTGCCGAGCATGTAGTTACCGAAAAAACTGCCGTGGCTGACGACTTTATCGCCGTGCGGCCGCGCGATCAGAAACAGCTTGTCGTCTTTGTTCGGCGCTGTCTGGAACTTCGGGGCTTTGGCTGATTTCGAGTTGCGACACATTTCGAGCAGGGCCAGATCCGCTTCTTTGTCGACCTTGATCACTTTCGCCCGACAGCCGTCAACGAAGACTTTTACAGAAAGCTCATCAGTACCCTTGAAACCCAGCATCACTTTCTTAGTAGTGCTGAGATTGCCGGAGATTACGTGATAGGCGGTCATCACCAGACCATTGCCTACCAGGAAACCGGTTGCATACCCGTTCGGTCCGACATCGAACAGAACAGAAATCGCTGTTTCCAGCGGGTTTTGCTCCTTCTTTGTGAACTCCAACTCCAGCGACAATGTATACCGCTCCTGTTGCTTGAGCAGCCTGCTGTTTTGACCCTTATTACTGTCAGCCACACATACAGGTGCAAGCAGAAGAATGGCGGCCATACAGGTAAGGCTGCAAAGCTTACTCTTCATCGTTGACCTCCGTTCAGGTTCTAAAAGTTTGACGACTTCGTCCGCGTGGAGGGTAGACGAAGTAAACCAATTGTTATTGGACTAGAAAGAAATTGTCCGGGAACAAAGACCGGAGCATTTTAGGGCTCAGTCTCAGAATAGGCAATGTTTTTAGTGCGCCGTTTCGGAAATGTTCAGAAATTGTTGGGTTGGATTTTTTATCAACCAGGCTGGTGACTGGCGGGGTCGGAGTGAAAGTGCAAGTAGCGCACGCAACGAAAGGCTTCTGTTTTAGGTTTCGGTGAGTCTAATTTGTACCACGTATAGATAGTGTCTGGAGGATCGTACCAAACGGACTCCTGGGCGAGTAAGTCACCTTGGTCCAGACCAGGCAAGTAAGGCTTGGAGGGACATTACTGCTGAGTAATTCACTTGTCAATAATTCGACTCGGTAGCGTAGTGACCTTCCCCGCTGCTCCCGTAAGCAGCCGCGTTACTGCTTGTAATGAATAGGACAGCGGACTAAACGTGAGAGGATAAATATCGCTTCATGGGAGACGCTCCTTAGGCATTGAGCTAGTGCGCGCAGGCGAATGAGTTCTTTCGCCGCAAAAAGACACGGAAATCTTTTTGTGCCTTTTGTGGCCAAAAATAAGGTGTACTACACATAAAAAGGGTTGTAAGCTCCCATGCCACCCCTGCCGTTCCTATGACATAATCTGCACGCTCAAATAAAGGAGAACGTAGTCATGTCTCGATTCACTCACAGATTTTCAACGCTCACTTTCGGCGCACCAATTCGACGTGTAATGCTCGCGCTCTTTCCCGTAATCTTCGGAGTCAGCGCCGCGTTTGCTCAAACCAAGGCCTATGTGTCGCACATTAGTGACAAAACGGTCTCCGTGATCGACATCGCTAGTAATACTGTGATCGCCACGGTGCCGGTCGGATCGGTTCCACTACCAGTAGCTGTCTCTCCAAATGGTGCTTCTGCTTATGTAGGAAATCTGGGCGACCGAACCATTTCGGTGATCGACACGGCGACCAACACGGTTAGCGCCACCTTGCCCGTTGCTGCAAGAGATCTAGCCTTCACTCCGAATGGCGCCTTCCTCTATGCGGCGGCAGACGATGGCAATGTCCGGGTGATTGACCCGGCAAGTAACACTGTAGTCGCGACTGTGGGGGCAAATAGTACCGGGCGTATAGCTATCTCACCCAATGGGGCTTTTGCCTACACCGGGACTAACTTCAGCGGGGTAGCTGTCATAGATACAGCGACGAACGCAGTGGTGGGCAACATTGGTGCTGGCAACCCATTTTTATTCGTAGCGGGTGCCATAGCTGTTAGTCCCAATGGTTCTTTCGTGTATGTGATGGGTGATTTATTTAACCTTCTCTCGGTGATTGATACGGCCAGTAGCTCGGTCGTTGCCAACATACCGATTGGCTTTGTCGCAGGGAATATAGCTGTAACTCCAGATGGCGCACGCGTCTATCTTGCATCTTCAATAGTAGGAACGGCGACTAACACCGTGGTCGCCACCAACCCGGTGGTGGGTCCCATGGGAATGGCTATCACCTCGGATGGAGCCTCTGTGTATGTGTGTAGTTCTGCCTCTGACGCCGTTGCGGTGCTAAGCACTGCCGCGAATACCGTCACTGCCACCATACCCGTCGGAAAAACTTCTTCCGGTATAGCATTCCAAACATCGCCTTCTCCTCAGGACCAGATCGCGTCGCTCATCGCTCAGATCGAGGCACTGATCGCGGGTGGTACGCTCTCGCAAAGCCAAGGTGACGGGCTAATCGACAAACTCAGCGAAGTCAGCACCAAGCTCGATAATAATCAGACGCGTGCGGCTTGCAACCAGCTCAGCTCCTTCACGCGTCAGGTCAGAGCTTTCATCAACAGTGGCGCACTAAGACAGGCTCAAGGACAGTTGCTGATTGATGCTGCTAATGCGATTAAGACAAACCATGGTTGCTAGACATCGTCGTCGATCTAACAAATACCACGTCAAAATTCGTAGCGCCGGCACTAATGTGCTTCAATTTTTGTCCGAGATAACGCGGCTTATCACGCGCAGAGCTGTCTCAGGTTTAGGCCCGCAAGCTAAAGCTTGAGCTCTGAACTTTCTGCTTTGGCTGGTCGATGCGTGTGTAATCGGGATGGAGGTAGACCAGGCGACCGCCGACTATTGTCGCCACTGCAGCGCCGTGCATCTCGCGACCGTGAAACGGTGTGTTGCGGCTCTTTGACTTCGAGCGACTCACATCGAAGATCCATTCGAGGTTTGGATCCAGAAGCGTCACATCCGCATGCGCGTTCTGTCTCAACGATCCGCGATCGGTGAGACCAAAGATCCGTGCGGGGTTAGTCGAACACATCTGCACCACGCGTTCCAGATCGATCAACCCGGCGTGTACAAGATCGAACGCTAACCCGACCGCTGTCTCCAAACCCGTGATCCCAAACGGCGCCTGATCAAACTCGAGCGCCTTTTCATCGAGATGATGCGGCGCATGATCAGTCGCAACAGCGTCAATCGTCCCGTCTTTCATCGCGTCGAGAACGGCGTCAACGTGTTCCCTGCTCCGTAACGGCGGGCTCATCTTCGTGTTTGTGTCGTACTCTGACACCGCTTCATCCGTGAGCGTCCAGTGATGCGGCGTCACTTCACACGTGACATTCAATCCATCATGCTTTGCTCGTCGCACGGCTTCCAGCGCGCCGCGCGTCGAGACGTGTGCGATGTGAACTTTCGCTTTGGTCAGTTTTGCAAGCACACAATCGCGAACCACGTCGACGTCCTCAGCCGCCGCCGGCATGCCACGCAGTCCGAGAATCAGTGACCAGCGTCCTTCATGCATCACGCCACCCGCGCTCAGTGACTGATCCTGGCAGTGATCGACGACTGTTAGATCGAAGCCACGCGCGTATTCCAGCGCTCGTCGCATCATCGAGGAAGTGGGAACCGACCGACCGTCGTCCGAAACTGCAACTATGCCTGCGTTCTTCATCTCGCCCATTTCAGCGAGCTCTTTGCCCTGGCTGGACTTTGTAACCGCGCCGATCGGGAAGACATTTGCGAGTTGCGCGGCGTGGCCCTGGTCGATGATGAAGCGTGTCACGGCGGGATTGTCGTTGACCGGATCTGTGTTCGGCATCGCACAGATGCTGGTCCAACCGCCTGCGACTGCCGCTGATGCGCCCGTGGCCACAGTCTCCTTGTACTCCTGACCCGGCTCGCGCAGGTGTGTATGCATGTCGATGAAGCCGGGCGCGACGATCAAACCCGTGGCGTCGATCACGTGCGCCTGTTCGGGCACCGGCTCGCCGCGATCGAGTAGACCTACGATGCGGCCGTCTTCAATCAACAGGCTGCGCCCGCCCGTGTTCAAATTCTGCGCGGGATCGATCACATAACCATTTGCAATCAGCAGCTTCATAGTTTCAATTGTTTATCCACAGATTACGCAGAGTCTAATCTGTGGAATCTGTGGATGAAGCACCTCCGGCCAGCAGGTATAGAACTGCCATGCGCACTGCGACGCCGTTCGTCACTTGATTGAGAATTAACGACCGGCCGCCGTCCGCAATCTCGGAAGAGATCTCGACGCCGCGATTCATCGGACCCGGATGCATGACGATCGCGTCAGGCGCGGCGCGTTCGAGATGTCGCGCTTGCAAGCCGTAGTGAACTGCATATTCGCGCATCGACGGAAAGAACGCAGCGTCCTGTCGCTCCCGCTGAATACGCAGGATCATCACGACGTCTGCGCCCTCGATCGCGTCTTCAAAATGTTTCTCGATGCGCAGTCCACTTTCGACGAGCTCGGCAAACTCGTCCGGCACGAGTGTGCCTGGCCCACCGACGCTCACATGCGCCCCGAGTTTTGTGAGCAGGTAGATATTCGAGCGCGCCACGCGTGAGTGCAGTATGTCGCCGACGATCGCGACTTTCAGACCTTCGATTCGTTCCTTGTGCTCGCGAATCGTGAGCGCGTCGAGCAGCGCCTGTGTCGGATGCTCATGACTGCCGTCGCCCGCATTAATAATTGGCGCGTTAGTCATACGTGCGAGATGCTGTGGCGCGCCGGCCGAGGAGTGACGAATCACGATGCAATCGGGCGCCATCGCTTCGAGGTTGCGAGCGGTGTCGAGCAGGGTCTCGCCTTTCGTAACGCTGGACGTTGAGACACTAATATTAATCGCGTCTGCCGACAGGCGCTTCGCGGCGATCTCGAAAGACGTTCTGGTGCGTGTTGACGACTCGAAAAAGAGGTTGATAACCGTGCGGCCTCGCAGCGCGGGTACCTTTTTGATCTCTCGTTTGGAAACTTCGCGAAAGCTTTCAGCGGTGTCGAGCAGGTGGGCAATCTCTCCGGCTTCAAGCTCGCGGATGCCAAGCAGGTGGCGGCGATTGAAAGTAGCTTCCATGTTTATCTGGCACAAAAAAAGCGGCCCGAGGCCGCTTCGTTACGCCGTCTCTGACGGCCGCTCGACAATTACCACGCCTTCTTCCTCGTCAAACTCCTGAAGCATGACCTTTATGATCTCGCTCTTCTTTGTTGGGACGAGTTTGCCGATGTAATCCGCCTGGATCGGCAGCTCGCGATGTTCTTTGCCGCGATCGATCAGCACAGCGAGCTGCACGCGACGCGGGCGACCGAAGTCGATCAATTGATCGAGTGCGGCGCGAATAGTGCGACCGGTGAAAAGCACGTCGTCGATCAGAACGATATTGCGGTTTTCGATGTCGCCGGGAAGATCTGTGCGATTGACTACGGGTTTGGCGCCGACAGTCGAGAGATCGTCGCGATAGAGAGTGATATCGAGCACGCCGACGGGCGGTCGATAGCCTTCGAGATCGGCGATCTTCTGCGCCATGCGTTCGGCGAGTGGGACGCCGCGACGTCTGATTCCGACAAGAAACAGGTCGCCTGCGCCGTGATTTTCTTCCACGATTTCGGACGACAGGCGCGCCAATGCCCTATTGATGCGCGGGCCATCCATGATGCGGGCTTTCTCTACAAAATCCATGTGTGCTGTGGATACTATCATAGCCGCAAAAACGCACAAAAGGCGCGAGGTGTATTTTTGATTTGTGCTTGTGGGTTTTGTGAGTTTTGAGTTGAGTCTGTATGATGTCGATCCTGAAATGGTCTACCGTTCACTGGTACGCCCGCTCCTCTTTCGTCTCCCTGCCGAGACCGCTCACGAATTGGCACTTCATTCTCTTTCGTTATTACCAGCTAGCTTGATCTCTAAGCGGGTCGATAACCCAGCGCTCAGTATCAAACGGTTCGGCTTAACATTTCCGAATCCAATCGGTTTGGCCGCGGGTTTCGATAAAAACGGCATTGCGTTACAACCAATTGCTGCGCTGGGTTTTGGTTTTATCGAAGCTGGCACAGTTACTTATCACCCGCAGCCTGGCAATCCACGACCACGACTCTTTCGACTCTCCGAAGATCAGGCGTTGATTAATCGTGCCGGCTTCAACAACGAAGGCGCGGCTGCATTCGCGCGCAGAGTTTCGAATCATCGACCTGACTGCGTGCTCGGTGTCAGCATCGGCAAAAGCAAGATCACGCCACTTGAAAACGCGACCGAAGATTATCTCGCGAGCTTCGAGCTCGTTTACGACGTCGCCGACTACATTGCGATAAACGTCAGCTCACCGAACACACCACAGTTGCGCGAGCTACAGCAGTCGCAGCAACTTGAAGCATTACTTTCAGCGCTCCAGACGCGGCGCCGAGAGTTGCCGAAACACGTTCCCCTGCTCGTAAAACTCTCACCCGATCTCGAACGACGCGAACTCGAAACAATTGTCGAGGTTATCGAGCGCTTGAAGATCGATGGCATCATCGCGACCAACACGACTGTCAGTCGCGAAAATTTACGAACTAATATGAAACGTGTAGCGGCGTGTGGTGAAGGTGGCCTGAGTGGCCGACCTTTAAAGGACACATCCACACGGATGATCGCAACGCTGTATGAACTAACCGGCGGACGCATTCCACTTATCGGCGTCGGCGGCATCTTCACAGCCGAAGACGCATGGGAAAAGATCGCCGCGGGCGCGAGCCTCGTGCAGTTATACACGGGCTTCATTTACCAGGGACCACGCATCGCACAGCAGATCAGCGAAGATCTTTCAAAGATCCTCCTACGCGAAGGCTTTCCTAATTTGGACGCCGCCGTCGGCAGTAAAGTAAAAAAAATCCGTGTAATCGGTGGCTAAAAAATATGAAAAATAAAAAATTAATAATCGCACTCGACGTCGAAACACCTACCGCAGCCCTCAACCTCGTGAAACAACTCCAGAGCGTCGCGGGCATGTTCAAGGTCGGATCACAACTCTTCACTACCGCGGGCCCGCAAATCGTCCGCGATATCATCGCCCACGATTCGAAAGTATTTCTCGACCTCAAATTCCACGACATCCCGCACCAGGTCGCGGGCGCAGCGCGCTCCGCAGCCGAGCTCGGTGTCTCCTTATTTACAATTCACGCAAGTGGTGGTGGGGAGATGATGCGGGCGGCAGTCGATTCAGTTAAAGAGGTTGCAGCGAAAACCGGCGTGCGTTCAAAGATACTCGCCATCAGCGTCCTCACCAGCATCGATGCAACAATACTCACGCAAATCGGTGTAACTTCGACTCCCGCAGAATCAGTACTGCGACTCGTGAGGCTCGCGGAATCCGCAGGTGTTGATGGCGTCGTCGCTTCACCGCAGGAGATTGAATCCATCCGCGCGACAGTCTCGAATCCCGAGTTTCTCGTCGTCACACCCGGAATCCGGCCAGCAACCAATGAACTCGGCGATCAGAAGCGCGTGGCCACACCGGCGGCAGCAATCGCGGCAGGCGCCAGCTATCTCGTAGTCGGACGCCCCATCACCGGCGCACCGGATCCACTCGCCGCCGCGCACGGAATCATCGCGGATATGGAACTGATCAATAAAGGTAGCGTGTAAAATCTTGGCGCGTAGTCACTATTTGCCCAACTATCGAATAAAAACTATCATGCCACGGTGAATCTCAGCTTGAAACCCCCGTTCATTTCAACTCTAACCATCCTCTTTCTCGCACTCGTCTCTCCATTGTTTGCCCAGGAAAATGGTGGCGGAAACGGCGGGCAGGCTCCCGGTTCATTCTCGACGGCGCCCTATCGTGTCGGCGAGCGACTGACTTACAACGTCTCGTTTTCAAATTTTCCCGACGCGGCGCACGTTGAGGTCGAGATCATGTCGCGTGGCATGCACTTCGGCCGTGAAGCGATACAACTGCGCGCTCATGTCGAAACAAATGGCGTCATCAATGTCGCGCTCTACGCCATTAATAGCGACTACACCACGTATATCGATCCCGCGACAGGATTGCCGTTTCGCGTCGAAGAATCAGCGCGCGACGCGATCAGATCCGCGGATTCGGCGCAGGATTTTAGCCAGCCCGCTGGTAACGAAGCGATTCCGCCGAAACAAAGAGGCTTTCCCGGAACTTACGATTTCCTTTCCGCTTTTTATCGTGCGCGAGCGCTGCCGCTGGCGAGCGGCGGGGTCTACGACCTTTCCGTGCGTGGCCAGGGAGTTGATTACCAGGCTGAACTGAAAGTGGTTGGCAGAGATACGATTAGAACGAATGTTGGCTCGTTTCCGACAATCGTCACGGAAGTTAAAACCAACAATTCCCCGCTGCGGAACTTAAAAATTTATTTCAGCGACGATGAGAGACATGTGCCCGTGCTCATAACTGCGCGGGTGCGTTCCGGCGATCTGAAAGCCGAGCTCGCCGGCTCGGAACTGATCAAGCCGCCCGAGGCTGTTCCAACTCCAACACCGGCAGTTGTCGTGGCGCCTGCTCCGAAACCGGAAGCAACGCCGCCCGCATTACCCGAGAATTTGCCATTCAAGATCGGTGAGCAGCTCAACTATCAGGTGTTCATCGGTGGCAACAACACGCCAATGGGTCTCGCGACTTTTCAGGTCCGCGGGCGCCAGCGTTATTTCGATCACGATGGTGTGTTTCTGAATGTCACGGCGCAGACAACAGGTGCGGCCGCCGCCCTCTTCGTTGCACGAGATCAGGTTGATTCGTACGTCGATCCAAAAGCGTTGTTGCCTTATCGTACTGTGATGAATTTAGTTGAAGGTCGAAGACGTTTGAATCAGACACTCACCATTGATCAGAACACGGGAGTCGCAACGATCGACAACGGCACGAGACTCGAAGTACCGGTGGGCATACACGACTACGTTTCTTTTTTTTATGTACTACGCACTTTCAGCTTCGGGAAAAAGCCAAACGCGGTGTCGGTGTTAGTCGAGAATAAGCCGAAGACGTTGTTTGTCGGGTTGCTGAAGCGTGAATCGATTCAGTTGGGGAGTCGATCCGTGCCTGCGCTCGCGCTGTCGATCACGAGCGACGATCAACAGCCCGACAAATACCAATTACGAATGTGGATCAGCGACGATCGCCAACGCCTGCCACTACGCGTAACGTGCACAACCAAACTCGGCCCCCTCCGCGCCGACCTCGCCATCCTCCCAACCACGCCACAGTAGCCACGAAAGAAGAAGTACACAAAAGGCACAAAAGTCACATAACAAAACCCATGGGCGATATGTAGCCTGATGGAATTCGGCGCGCTTAGGCTCAATCATTATGTGACTTTTGTGCCTTTTGTGTACATCTTCCTTTGGTCCTCTTTGTGGCTGAAATTGAAATTGGTTTTCAACTCAGATATACTTCGTGGCCGTTATGCTGAACTCATTCATCATCGTCATGCGCGAAGGCTTTGAGTCGTTCCTGCTCGTCGCCGTCATTCTCGCTTACCTCCGCAAATCAGGACAAAAGTGGCTGACCTCTTCCGTCTTCGTGGCCATCGGCCTTGCTCTTGCAGGCAGCGCGGGACTCGCTTATGTGCTCAACAGTGGCGTCGACGATGCCACGGTGCAACGCATGTTTGGCGAGTTCATTGGCGGCTACATCAGCCAGTTCTTCGGTAATGAGGCGCTGCGTGAAGCGGTACTCGGCGCGATTGCTGTCGTGATGGTCGGCACGCTCGTGATTCACATGTGGCGTCACGGTCCGAAAGTTCAGCAACGCATGAAAGACAGATTGAGCGCGGTTTCTTCAAAAGGCTCGCGTGTCGCCGCAGTTGCGGGTGTGTTTCTGTTTACGTTCCTGATGATCACGCGCGAGGGAATGGAAACAGCGTTGATGTTGATGCAAGTGAAGGATCCGAATTTGATTAGCGGCGCGCTGCTCGGACTAGTCGCCGCGATCGCGTTCGCGTTTGGCTGGGCCAGGTTTGGACACCTGATCAACGTGAGGCGATTCTTTCAGGTCACCGGAATCTTTCTGTTGCTCTTCATGGTCCAGGTGAGCATTTATACTTTCCACGAGTTCAGCGAAGCCGGACTGCTTCCAAACAGCGAGTTTCTGCACGAAGCGACTGAGAAGTTTTCACCAGACGGGCTCTACGGCAAATGGTTCTCGCCGATCATGATCGGGATTTGTGCGTTGTGGTTGCTGGGCGCGTGGTTGATCGATCGAAGAAAGACTACGCAGATAACATCTTCGCCAACTCGCGTTTCAACAACTTCCCTGTCGGACCTTTCGGAATATCCTCAACAAAGTGCACCGTCTTCGGGCATTTGAAGTCCGCGAGTCGCGCTTTGCAGTAGTCGATAACTTGCTGCGCAGTCGTGTTCGCGTGCGGCTTTAACACCACGACTGCCGCGACTTCTTCACCGTAAAGCTCATCTTTAACACCGACTGCCGCGGCCGCTGCAATGTCTGGATGTTGATACAAGACCTCGTCAATTTCGCGCGGGTAGATGTTTTCGCCACCGCGAATAATCATGTCTGACTTGCGGTCGACAATGTAAAAGAAACCATCCGCGTCGCGATACCCGATGTCGCCCGTGTGGAACCAGCCGTTGCGAAATGCGGTCTCGTTTGCAGTGTCGTTTTTGTAGTAACCCTTCAGAATGTTCTCACCACGTAAAACAATCTCACCTAATTCTCCGTCCGGCACTTCGCGATCTTCTTCGTCGACGACGCGCATCTCGTTACCGATCGGAACACCACATGATCCAGGACGGCGACGCTCATCAGGTGGATTGAAGGTCGAGCGACAGGTTGATTCGGACAATCCGTAGCCTTCGACCACGAGACACTTAAACTTCTCTTCAAACCGTCGCAACACCTCGGCCGGCACAGGCGCCGAGCCACACATCGCAAACCGCAACTGATCCGTCTTTAGCCCTTCGGGAACACCATCGGGATACGTGCTCAACAGCATCGAGAGCATCGTCGCCACTGATCCAAATGATGTGATCTGATAGTCAGAAATGATCTGCCAGAAACGCGACGCGGAAAACTTCTGACTTACGACTGTCGAGCCGCCCGCGTAAAGGGCCGACATCGTCGTCACTGAAACCGCGTTCATGTGAAACAGCGGCATGATCGTCAGCAGTCGATCTGTTTCGTTGAAGCCCAGCCAACCGGAGATTTGGCGCGCGTTCGCGATGACGTTGCAGTGCGTTAGCAGGCAGCCTTTTGGTTTGCCGGTGGTGCCGGAGGTGTAAATGATGATGGCTTCGTGATCCCCGTCGATTTCCGCAGTTGGTTCAGCGCCGGTGGTCTCCTCGCGAGTCGCGTCTGCTTCGTTGTCGAAAGTGACGATTGCTTGCAACGTCGGGAGCTCGTCGCGAATCGTTTCGATCAACGGCAAAAACTCGGAATTGACGAGCAGTGCGCGGGCTTCGGAGTTTGAGATCACGTACGCGATCTCCTGCGACTTCAGCAGCGAGTTGATCGGTCCGGCGAGCGCGCCGATCTGCCAGCAGGCAAAGTAGGAGATGACATACTCGACGCTGTTCGGCATCAACAGGCTAACGACGTCCCCGTATCCCACGCCCTTCGCAACGAGCATCCGCGCCGTCCGCATGACAGCAGCTTCGAATTGTTTATAGGTGAACTGGCGTTTGTCGACTTCCGAGAAGAGGAAGAGTTTGTCCGGCGTGGCAGTTACGCGCTGTTTCAGTAGTTCGGGGATCGTTCGAGGTTCCGCAATCATGGGTCTTATTAAGCCACAGACATGATATATTCCTGAACTCTTATGGATACTTATCGCAATTTTATTGGCGGCAAATGGGTCGAGTCGACCTCCAGCCGCACCGCACAAAATATCAATCCGGCCAACACTGACGACATCCTCGGAACGATTCGACAGGCGACGCGCGAGGAAGCACGCGCCGCTGTCGACGCTGCAGCGGATGCGTTTCGCGGATGGCGAGCAACGCCCGCGCCCGCACGCGGCAAGATCGTCGCGAAGGCTGCGCGCTTGCTCGAGGAGAACAAGGAAGAAGTCGCGCAATTACTGACTCACGAAGAAGGCAAGACGATCGCGGAGTCACGCGGCGAATTACAGCGCTCGATCAACGTCGCGGAGTTTTGTGCAGGCGAGTCGCGGCGGATGACTGGGGAGACGATCCCTTCCGAGCTACCGTTGAACTTTGCCTACACGATCAAGCAACCGCTCGGTGTTGTTGCATGCGTGACGCCTTGGAACTTTCCCGTCGCGATTCCGGTGTGGAAGATCGCACCCGCGCTTGTCGCCGGCAACACAGTCGTTTTCAAACCGGCATCGATCACGCCTGCGACTGCGGTTCGCATCACCGAGATCTTCGAAGCCGCTGGAATACCGCCGGGCGTTTTGAATCTCGTGATCGGGTCCGGCTCTGAAGCAGGCGACGAGATCATCAATCATCCAGCAGTTAAAGCGATCTCGTTCACGGGTTCGAATGGCGTCGGTATTCGACTGTACGAACAGGCATCACGACGCGGCGCGAAGGTCCAGTGTGAGATGGGCGGGAAGAATCCGGTCGTCGTGCTCGAAGACGCTGATATGGATCTCGCTGTTGAATCGACGGCGCAAGGCGGCTTTGGATCGTCGGGTCAAAGATGCACGGCGACGAGTCGCGCAATCGTAGTGGACCAGGTTGCGGACGAGTTTGTCGAACGCCTCGCGAAACGAGCGCAGTCGCTGCGTATCGGTCCTGGATCGGATCCTGCAACAGAGATGGGACCGAGTGTCGATGAGAGCCAGTTCAATACGGTGCTTAGTTACATCAACATCGGCCGTGAAGACGGCGCCACACTCGTTTGCGGCGGCGAGCGCGCAACTGGGAACGGACTCGACAAAGGTTACTTCGTGCGTCCTACGGTCTTCGATCGCGTCACGGCCGACATGCGGATCGCGCGTGAAGAGATCTTTGGTCCAGTGTTGTCGGTCTTGCGCGTGAAGAATTTCGACGAGGCGATGGAAGTCGCGAACGATAGCGAATTCGGTTTGTCGTCGTCGATCTTTAGTAACGACGCCGCGCGCATCTTCCGTTTTGTCGACGATATCGAAACCGGCATGACGCACATCAACTCGCCGACGACCGGCGGGGAAGCGCACATTCCGTTCGGCGGCTCGAAAGGCACAGGGATCGGCGATCGCGAACAAGGCTCAACCGCCCTCGACTTCTACACCGAGTTGAAAGTGGTCTATGTCGACTACACCGGCCGCAAACGCGAGGGCAATCTCTATTGAAATTAACTGTATTAGCCATCTTGCTGGTGTGCGCCACTATCGCGACGGCGCAAACAAATCGCAGCGTCTACACACCACTCGGCGACAAGCAATGCCGCGCGATCAAATCTGCCGAGGCAGGCGACGACGGCTTCGAAGCACGCTGCCCCGGCACCGCCGGCTACACCTTGCTGCTGAGCGAAGGCGATCTGCGCCAGAACATTACGGTCATCACACCGCAGGGTAAACAGCATTCCCTTGAGCTCTGGTCCGTCGTCAGCGGCGGCTTTTCGAGCCTTGGCCCAAAAGCCGAATGGCGCCTCGACAAAACGTCCGGCCCCGTCGCACTAATCCTGCGCTACAACGCAAGCGAAGATCCCGAGAAACCTGACAAACGAACGTCGTACCTGGCCGTGACCAAGATCACGCCGACAGAGATCTGCGTCACCGATAAAGTTTCACCCGGACCAACAGCAAACGAGGACGCGCGTCGCGCCGCCGACGCCTCCTCAACCAAACCATGTCTCAAGAACTGAAATCCGTGCTCTAAATCCGTGTAATCTGTGGCTAAAAACGATGAAAACTCTAATCAAGAATGGCCGTGTCGTGACCGCGGTCGATGATTACAAAGCCGACATCCTCATCGAGGATGAACGCATCTCCGTCATCGGCGCTAGTCTTAAAATGGAAGTCGACCAAACAATCGACGCCGCCGGCAAACTCGTCATTCCCGGCGGAATCGATCCGCACACACACATGGAGTTGCCGTTCGGCGGCACCGAATCATCCGACGACTTTCGCACCGGCACGATCGCAGCGGCGCACGGCGGCACCACGAGCATCATCGACTTCGCGGTCCAGTACAAAGGCCAATCACTGATCGAAGGCATCGACAACTGGCACAAGAAAGCCGAAGGCAAAACCGCGATCGATTACGGCTTTCATCTCATCACCACCGAGCTCGAAGACAAGCAGATTGAAGAGCTCTACACCGCGATGGACGAAGGCGTGACGAGCTTCAAACTGTTCATGGCCTATCCGGGCGTGTTCCTCGTCGACGATGCGACGATCTTCCGCGCGATGTCGGCAGCGGGCCAGCGTGGCGGCCTGATCTGCATGCACGCCGAGAACGGAATCGTCATCAACGAGATCATCAAGCGCGCCCTCGCACAAGGTCGAACAGCGCCCAAGTACCACGCACTCACACGACCGACGATTGCCGAAGCCGAAGGCGTGCATCGCGCGATCGCGATCGCGGAGATGGCGGAGTCGCCCGTGTACATCGTTCACCTGTCATGTGCGGACGCGTTGAACCAGGTCCGGCAGGCGCGCGATCGCGGTATTCCGGCATTCGCCGAAACGTGTCCACAGTATCTCTTCCTCTCGCTCGACAACTACAACGAGCCCGGATTCAACGGCGCAAAGTATGTGATGACGCCGCCACTGCGTGAGAAGTCAAACCAGGACGAGCTGTGGAAAGGTTTGAAGATGGACGATCTGCAAGTGATCTCAACCGATCACTGCCCGTTCTGCATGAAAGAACAGAAGGAGCTCGGCCGCGACGACTTCACGAAGATTCCGAACGGTGCGCCCGGCGTCGAGAATCGCGTGCCGCTGATCTACAACGGCGGCGTAATCGAGAACCGCATCAGCTTGAATCGTTTTGTCGAGATCACTTCAACCGCAGCCGCGAAGATGTTTGGCCTGTTTCCGAAGAAAGGCACGATCGCGATCGGCTCCGATGCGGACATCGTGATCTTCGATCCCGACAAGGAACAAACGCTTAGCGTGAAGACGCAGCACATGAACTGCGATTACAACGCTTACGAAGGCAAGAAGATCAAAGGCGTCGTCGAAACTGTGCTCTCGCGTGGCAAGGTTGTGATCGATCAAGGAGAATTCAAGGGTAAATCAGGTGATGGAAAATTCCTGAAGCGCGGCACGTGCGTGAATATTTAGCCGAAGTTAAATCCCCAAACGGAGACTAACGACAGTATGCTTGCAGCGATACTTCTCTTACTACTGTTTCAGGCACCAGGACAAGGACGACAAGGACAGTTTCCAGGCCAACAACCAAGCCCTTCACCAACGCAAGCGCGCCCACAAGCATCACCAACGCCAACTCCGGAAGTTCCTCCAGTCGTAACACGACACGAGATCCGCGTTGCCGGATCGACGATCAAATACACGGCCATCGCCGGCATGATGCCGATCAAAAACCGCGAAGGCGAAACCGAAGCGAACATCTTCTTCACGAGTTACATCGTCGATCAGCCCGAAAACGCTCCGGCACGACCGCTCACCTTCTCATTCAACGGTGGACCAGGTTCGGCTTCGGTGTGGCTACACATGGGCGCGATCGGTCCGAAGCGCGTAAAGATGAACGCTGACGGCAGCATGCCTTCACCACCATTCGAGCTCGTCGACAATGAAGGCACGTGGCTCACGAAGTCTGATCTTGTTTTCATCGATCCGGTGGGCACTGGTTACAGCCGTCCCACACGCCCGGAGCTCGGACAAAAATTCTTCGGGCTGCAAGGCGACATCGAATCGGTTGGGGAGTTTATTCGCATGTATCTCACGCGCTACGAACGCTGGACGTCGCCGCTCTTCCTTGCCGGCGAAAGCTACGGCACCACGCGCGCTTCGGCGCTTTCGGGCTATCTGATCGATCGTGGCATCGCGTTCAACGGCATCATGCTGATCTCGACCATCATGAACTTCGAGACTACAGCCTTCGCCTCTGGAAACGATCTGCCGTACGCACTCTTTCTTCCGTCCTACGCGGCCACCGCCTGGTATCACAAGAAACTGCCTTCGGATCTTCAATCAAAACCGGTCGCTCGCGTTGTCGCTGATGCGGAAAACTTTGCCGCGAGCGAATACATGCTCGCGCTCGAGAAAGGCTCACGACTGACGCCGCAGGAACGTCAGGAAGCGATTACAAAGCTCGCTCGTTTCACCGGCCTCGATGCGAAGTTTCTCGACTATGCGAACCTGCGCGTCAACCTGAATCTCTTCCGCAAGGAGTTACTGCGCAGCGAACGACGATCGATCGGGCGTCTCGACAGTCGCTTCAAAGGTTACGATTCAAACCTCGCTACGGACAGTACGGAGTACGACGCGAGCGAAGCTGCGATTCGCCCGCCATACACATCCACCTTCAACAACTACGTGCGCTCGGAGCTCGGCTACAAAACCGATCTCGAGTATTACATTCTCGGCGGCGGCATTGGACCATGGAACTGGGGCACTAATAACAACTACGTCGACACCAGCACCGCGTTACGTAACGCACTCGCCAAGAACCCGTTTCTGAAAGTCTTCGTGGCGATGGGTTACTACGACATGGCGACGCCTTACTACGCTGTGGAGTACACGCTCGGCCACATCAGCATCGACCCCTCGTTGCTGAAGAATTTTTCAACCAGCTATTACGAAGCCGGGCATATGATGTATATCGACGAGAAGTCGCTCACGAAGCTTCACACTGACGTCACGAAATTCATGGACGACTCAATGCGCAGATAACAATATGCAAACTACATCCCCCGCCCCGCAACGCGATTTTGTGGAACTGCAAACAGACGTCTCACACAGTCCGTTGTGGAATCGCGATCTCGCACCAACCACAATCAAAGAAAGAACCTGGTCCACCTGGAACATCGCCGCTCTCTGGATTGGCATGAGCGTCGTTATCACTACCTATACGCTCGCGGGAGGTTTCATCGAAGCGGGCATGAACTGGTGGCAGGCGATGATCACGATCCTGCTCGGCAATACGATCGTGCTCATTCCGATGATCCTTAACGCGCATGCAGGCACGAAGTACGGCGTGTCATTTCCAGTGCTAAGCCGCGCCGCGTTTGGAACGAAAGGAGCCAATGTACCGGCGATGCTGCGCGCGATCGTGGCGTGCGGTTGGTTTGGTATTCAAACGTGGATCGGCGGCACAGCAATCGACGCACTCCTGGGAGTGATGTTCCCGGCGTGGAGCACTTCTCTCTCGACAATGATCCTTGGCGTCTCGCTGCACACGTGGATCGCGTTCTTCCTGTTTTGGGGTATTCAGGTTTTCATTATTCTAAAGGGCGTTGAAGGCATTAAGTATCTAGAAACGTGGTCGGCGCCGCTCCTGCTCGGCGGCGGATTGGTGTTGCTGATCTGGGCAGCGTGGCGGGCCGGCGGCCTCGGTCGCATCTTGACAGAATCGGCCGCGCTTCAAAAACAACACGGCCAGTTCTGGCATATCTTTCCCGGAGCCTTAACTGCTTCGGTCGGCTACTGGGCCACCTTGAGTTTGAACATTCCGGATTTCACTCGTTATGCGCGCTCGCAAAAGTCGCAGATGCTGGGCCAGGCGCTCGGCCTTCCCTTGACGATGACTGCGTTTGCATTTATCGGAGTTGCCGTAACGAGTGCGACACTTTTGATCTACGGAGTGGCGATCCCGAATCCGGTGGAGCTGATGGGACGTTTTGATAGTGTGGTGATCATTCTGTTCGCCACCGCAGTGATCTTCGCAGCGCAGCTCACAACCAACATGGCTGCGAATGTCGTGTCGCCATCAAACGATTTTTCGAATCTGAATCCGCGGTTGATCTCCTATGTCACCGGCGGCCTGATTACAGCCGTGATCGGCATTCTGATGATGCCATGGAAGTTGATGGGGTCGATGGGCGCATACATCTTCACGTGGCTGATCGGCTATTCGGGACTGATGGGCGCCATTGCCGGAATTCTGATCTGTGATTACTGGGTGATCAGAAAGCAGCATCTCGACCTGGCTGGTCTCTTCGACACGAGCGGGCCTTACTCCTATGGCAATGGCTTCAACTGGCGGGCAATTATTGCACTCATTGTTGCTATCATTCCGGTGGTTCCCGGCTTCCTGCGAGCAGCAACTACACCCGGCGGTCAGGTCAGCGATCCAAACTTCTTCGACAGCCTGTACACTTATGCATGGTTCGTTACTTTTGCCCTCGGATTCGGCATATACTACGTTTTGACGAAGACCGCGAAGGGAGAGTCAGCTTAAATGCCACGCACCGTTAAATGCGCACTCATCCAATGTTCGAACGCCGGCTCCACCGATCAACCGATCGAGGAGATCAAGCGGCTCAACATTGAGAAACACTTGAAATTCATCGAGGAAGCCGCGAAGCAGGGCGTGCAGATACTCTGCATGCAGGAGATCTTTACGACGCCATATTTTTGCGCCGAACAACAGACCCGCTGGTATGAGTCGGTCGAGCGTATTCCCGATGGTCCAACCGTGCGGCTGATGCAGGAAGTCGCGAAAGAGCACGGCATGGTTATAGTCGTGCCAATCTACGAAGAAGAGCTCACGGGCATTTACTACAACACCGCTGCCGTGATCGACGCTGATGGAAAGTATCTCGGCAAGTATCGCAAGAACCACATTCCACACGTGAATCCCGGCTTCTGGGAGAAGTTTTATTTCCGACCCGGCAATCTCGGCTACCCGTGTTTCGACACAGCGTTCGCTCGCATCGGCGTGTACATCTGTTACGACCGTCACTTCCCCGAAGGTGCACGTGCACTCGGATTGAACGGCGCTGAGATCGTTTTCAATCCATCAGCGACAGTCGCTGGATTGTCAGAATATTTGTGGCGACTCGAACAACCGGCGCACGCAGTTGCGAACGGCTACTTCATCGGCGCGATCAATCGTATCGGACACGAGCAGCCGTGGGACATCGGCGAGTTTTACGGGCAGAGTTACTTCTGCGATCCGCGCGGGCAGTTTGTGGCCGAGGCGCCGCGCGATAAAGACGCGCTCGTCGTCGCAGATCTCGATCTCGACAAGATTCGCGAAGTGCGCAATACGTGGCAATTCTTCCGCGACCGTCGTCCCGATACATACGGCTCACTCGTAGCTGACTAAAGCCATCCACAGATTGCACAGATATTTTTTCTGTGTAATCTGCGTAATCTGTGGACTAAGGAGTTCATTTATGGATCTATCGATTACCGTCAACGGCATGAAGTTTCCAAATCCGTTCGTCCTCGGTTCGGGGCCGCCGGGAACAAACGCGCGCGTGCTCGCGAAGTCGTTCGAAGCAGGCTGGGGTGGCGCGGTCGCGAAGACTGTCAGTCTCGAGTCTGCGAAGGTCGTCAATGTTGTTCCTCGTTACGGGAAACTCCGCTCGAGATCGACCGGCGAAGTGATCGGTTTCGAGAATATCGAGCTGATCTCCGATCGACCGATCGACGTGTGGCTCGACGAGTTTCGACAGGTCAAGAAGGAGTATCCAAACAATATTCTGATCGCGTCGATCATGGAGGAGTACGACAAGAGTCGCTGGCAGGAGCTGACGCGCATGGTCCAGGAGACTGGCGTCGACGGCTTCGAGTTGAACTTCTCGTGCCCGCACGGCATGACCGAGCGGAAGATGGGATCGGAGATGGGTGAGCATGCCGACCTCACTGAAGAAGTGACGAGCTGGGTTACGGAAGTCGCCACAGTTCCCGTATGGGCCAAGATGACGCCGAACATCACAAACATTCGTGATCCCGCGCTCGCAGCGGTGCGTGGCGGCGCTAATGGTATATCGGCGATCAATACGATTCTTTCCGTGATCGGTGTAGATCTCGATACGTTGCGACCGATGCCGACGGTTGAAGGTCACTGTGTTCCAGGTGGTTACTCGGCGCAGGCAGTGCGGCCGATTGCGTTGCGAATGGTGAGTCAACTCGCGCTCGCGATTCCTGAAGGAGTTTCGATCAGCGGTATCGGCGGGATCGAGACGTCGCACGATGCGCTCGAATTTATGCTGCTCGGATCTTCAACGGTGCAGATTTGCACGGGCGTGATGCTTCAGGGCGTGAAGATGATTGAAGAGTTGAAGGCGGGCGTTGAGAAGTTCATGGTCGACAAGGGCTTCAACTCGATCGACGAGATCGTAGGGAAAAGCCTCCCGTATTTCTCAACACACATGGAACTCGTTCAGCGCATGAAAGCCGCGAAACGATCGAAGGCCGGCGAAACGAGCCGCGATAACGAATGGGCACAGAAGGATATTACGGAGAAGACTGCGGAGCTAACTTCTAACTAAGAATGACTCACGCAGCGGCGCAACGTCGCAACGGAAGAGAAAACGTCGCGCCGCTGCGCCGCTGCGTGAGAAAACCTAGTCACGAATCTCAGCCAACACGGGCGCGTGATCGGAAGGCTTCTCCCATTTGCGAGGTTCGATATCGATCCAGGTACGGACGCTTCTCGCAATTAAGGGCTCAGTGATCCAAACGTGATCAATCCGCAGTCCGAGGTTGCGTCGGAAGGCGCCCGCGCGGTAATCCCACCAAGTGAAATGTCCACCATCCTCAGTGTGCAGACGAAACGCGTCCGTGAAGCCCCAGTCTTTTATATTTTGTAACGCAGCGTGCTCGCCTTCGCTGAACATGATGCGTCCATTCCAAAGTCGCACATCGTGAACATCGCGTTCGTCAGGCGCGACGTTGAAATCACCGCACAACAACACCGGCGTCTTTGGATCGTAGTGGCTCGCGAAGAAGTCGTGCAGCCGCTGCATCCACGCGAGCTTGAACGCATACTTCTCCGATCCAACTGCCTGCCCGTTCGGAATGTAAACATTGACGATCTCGATACCGTTGACGTTGGTCGTGATCAGTCGTGACTGCGCAGTCTCATCGTCATCAGGGTAGCCGCGATATCGCGTGTCGCATGTACAACGCGTGAGTATCGCGACGCCGTTGTACGATGCCTGTCCGAAGAGCTGGCACTGGTAACCGCGCTCCTGAAAAAGCAGTGTGGGAAATTTGTCGTCCGTGCACTTCGTCTCCTGCATGCAGATGACGTCAGGTTGCACCGAGTCGAGCCAGCGCATGACGTGCGGCAGACGCGCGAGGATTGAATTCACATTCCAGGTTGCGATCAGCATCTTAAATCGACATCAGCAGGCCGCCGATGAGTGCGCCGCGACGAGCGATGTCATCGGCTTCGATGTGTTCGTGCACAGCGTGTGCGCCATCGCCGCTGATGCCCAAACCATCGAGCACTGGAATACCCATGGCAGCGAGGAAGTTTCCGTCCGACGCACCGCCGACTTGCGCTTCACCAAGATCGAAATCGAGATCGGCTGCAATCGCGCGCGCCATTTCAAACAGTTCGACAACCGCGGGAGTGCGTTCCATCGGCGGCCGGTTGATGCTGCCTGAGACAAAGACTTTCGTCCGCTCATCAATCGGCTTGAGACTGGAAAGTATGCGCTCAATCTCCTGCGATTCCGCTTCAGTTGAAAAGCGCACGTCAATCTCGCCCTGCGCTTCGGCGGCGACGACATTCGATCGCGTGCCGCCACGCACGACGCCGACATTTAACGTGATTCCAGATCCGGAGAGATTGATCGCGTGCAGTTGTTCAGTCTGCCGGGCGAGCTCGAGGATCGCACTCGCGCCTTTTTCCGGTTCGAGTCCGGCGTGCGCGGCCTTTCCCTCAACCTTGATCGCGAAGATGCCGGTGCCTTTCCGACTTGTCTTCACTCGACCACCCGATGCGGGCGGCTCCATCACAAACGCACACCGTGCAGGCTTTTCTTTTGCCACCTTTTCGATCAACGGCCAGCCATTTAGACTTCCGACTTCTTCGTCGCACGTCAGAACAATCGAGACTCCATACGCCGGTGTCGCTTCTAACTCGACAAGCGAACGCAGCACCTCGATCGCGAGCGCGCAGTTCGCTTTCATGTCAAAGATCCCTGGTCCATAAATTTTACCGGCTTCGCGACGCCACGGACGTTCACTCAATGAGCCGCGCGAGTGGACCGTGTCTGTGTGGCCAACCATCAGAATCTGTTTCTCGTGTCTTTGAAACGCTTTGATTACGAGATGCTGACCGAAATCGGGCACGTCTACACGCTCGATTGCATCGACACACGAGAGCCCGTTCGCCGCCTGGACCAGCAGATCGACGACCGCGCGGCTCCCTTCCATATCGCCCGAAGGCGACTCGACTTCAACCAGCGATCGAATGAACGCTTCGACTTCCGCCTGCCGCTCGTGCAACGCATTAAAAATCTGACGGGCATTCATTTGCCAACTCATTTAATTGTCTCTTTACGAATCGTCAGCGCCTCGATACGCGGCAGGTTAACGTTGAAGCCGATGCCCGGCGCGTCCGGCACTCTGATCGTACCGCGCTCGCTGACCGTCACCGGCGGCTCGATAATGTCCTCTTCCCAGTACCGCGCGCTCGCCGAGACGTCACCGGGTAAAGTGAAACCCGCCAGCGTCGACATCGCGATGTTGTGCGCGCGCCCGATGCCCGACTCGAGCATGCCGCCGCACCAAACCGGAATCTCGTTGTCACGCGCGACCTGCTCGACGCGCTTCGCTTCCGCATGACCACCGACGCGCCCGAGTTTGATATTGATTATCCGGCACGACTCGAGCTGGATCGCATGACACGCATCTTCCGCCGAACAGATCGACTCGTCCAAACAAACCGGCGTTTGAATCTGACGTTGCAACACCGCGTGATCGAAGATGTCGTCGTGCGCGAGCGGTTGCTCCAGCATCATTAGATTAAACTGGTCCAACTGCTGGAAGAGCGGCACGTCGGAGAGTTTGTAAGCTGAGTTCGCGTCACCCATCAAACGAATGTCTGGAAACTCTTTGCGCACGCGTTCAACAATCTTGAGATCCCAGCCGGGTTTGATCTTGATCTTGATACGCTGGTAACCGGCGTCAACTTCCTTTCGAATCTTTTCGATGAGGGCGTCGGGTGAGTCCTGGATGCCGATTGAAACTCCGCACGCGATTTCCGAACGAGTGCCACCGAGATGTTTCCACAAAGGCACGCCCGCGTTCTTTGCTTCGAGATCCCAGCACGCCGTTTCGAGTGTAGCCTTCCCCATGCGATGACCGCGCACGGACGTCATCAGCTTGAACACATGAGCCGCACTCTCGACCTCTTTACGCAACACCATCGGAGCCAGAAACTCGACCAACGTCGCCCACGCAGTCTCCGTCCATTCGTTGCTATAAAACGGTCCTTCACCAGCCGTACATTCCCCCCACCCCTCGGCGCCGTTCGCGTCAGTGACACGTGCGAGGACAATGCGCCGTTCAGTAGTTCGACCAAAACTTGTTTCGAAAAAGTGGACGAGAGGCAGGCGAATCTCGCGCAGTTCAATCGACTGTATCAGCAAAGTTAGAAGCGATTCCCTCCGTGACACGCATTATGCATTTCTGCCTGCCGGGTTAACAACTGAATAAGCAATGTGTCCTGAAATTGTTATAGTTTGAAGTACACTGATGGCATCAGTGAATTCGGACGTGGGCAAAAAAAGAAAAATCAACAGTTCATCACCGCCAAAGCGTGGACCTACGTCGAGCAGCGCCTCAAACATTATTAAAGGGAAGCTCGTGGAACAGGTTGTGGCGCTGCTCCACGAGGAACCTGGTATAAAAATCGAGACCAACGTCAAACTGCCTCCCAGTGACCGCGAGATTGACGTGCTGATTACAGGTCATGTGGCTGGTTACCCGGTCCGGGTAGCAATTTCATGTAAGAACGAACGTCTACCGATCAAACCGAATTTGATTAATGAATTCATCGGAACGTTGGATGAAGTTGGAATACCTACGCAATATGGAATCTTCGTTTGCGTTAATGGTTACTCGTCTGGTGCTTTAACGCGCGCCCAGAAGGCGGGCATCAAGACTCTGGTATTAAGAGGACTTACTAAGAGCCGACTCACTTCGGAGATCTCTAAGGCTTTTCAATTTAGTATTTATTTACTTACAGTGATCACTAACATAACAGTCAGTAATAGTTGCGGAACGGCAGGTTATGAGAGTTATCAGGGAGAGTTTCTGGTCTTTGGCAATGAGAAACAGGAACCTTATGGAACTGTACTCGATTTAATCGTTGATCGATGGCAAAAAGGGTATCCGCCTTCGACTCTCGGTGACTATGAAATGACTCTCGATATTCCCAAGGGATGGCAGCAATTCGTAGCACGGGCACCGGTGGAAGTAAATACAGCTGACTGTACGGTGAAAGTCATAGGTCTGGTAATAGAGTTGAAGGGCAAAACAAAACAACACGCTTTGATTGACCCGGTTGAGAACATTGTTAAAAAAGCGCGTGTAGACGTGAGTTTTGATATGCCAAAGCCGGGGCGAAGCTTGCCATTAAGAGTATTTGAGTCAGAACAGGGACTTAAAAAATTCTTGAACGACGTACCGCGGTGCGCATAGCTTCACGAATTCGTCTTCCGCGAATTTGCTGTGGAGACGTGTATTGGCCGTTAAGTGAGCGTGTCGGAAAGTTGTTGGTCGCAGCTGCAAACGATCCGGATACAGATCGACGAGCGTTTGCGGGAGTAGAAGGAACTGACCTGAACAGTGTTTGGGAAAAACGTTGGGATGGACTTTTCAGGTTGGGTCCTCCGGTCCTCGCCACCGCTGGCGATGGAAATCTCGTGGATGTTCGGTTGTTAATGGAAGACGAACAATTCGACGCGGTTATAGCCCTACAACCCGAGTTCGAGAAACATCCAAGCGAGGAGTTTGCACACCTTCTTGCCTGGGCTTATTACCTGCAAGGCTCAGCACTATTTGAGAAGTCTGAAGCTAGTAGCGGCGACAAAAATAACCAGCTTTTAAGGCTGGCAGTTGAGAAATTTCAATCGGCTATTCGCCTCAAACCAAAATTTCCAGAAGCACACAAAACACTCGGCAAGTCTCTGAGGGATCTAGGAGAATTCGAGAAGGCAGTTCGCTCGTATGATCGGGCTGTGGCGCTTAACCCGGCGGACTTTGAAGCTTGGGCAGACAGGGCCGCGCCATTGATAAACCAAGCGAAGCTTGACCAAGCGATCGAATCCTCCACCAACGCTGTGCAGCATGGTGTTGACGCAACTTCCCGTGCCTACGCTTTGGCAACGAGAGCCGCAGCATATTATTTTGCTAATCAACCGAAGGAAGCTATCTCTGATCTTACCAACGCATGGAGACACACCCGCCAACAATTGTGGATAGTCTTCCGACGTATGCTTTATACGAGCAAATTTGTGGTACTGAACCTTCCGCCGAAGCAATTTTGCTATTGGCGGAGTTACGTTGGACCGAAGCGGCACATCATTCTGCAAACAATGAAGTAGACGAAGTAAACAAGTGGAATGAGCTTGCGGATCAAACCCTGGAGGCGCTATCTCCCAAAGAGAGTGGTGATGTGGCCCTGAGTGGATCTCTTTCAAATCAATTGATTGACGAGGTCCTCATACGAACGGCTGCCCGCTTCGGAAGTAATCGAGCTCTCCAGAAAGCGATTGTAACCCGTATGCAAGCTTGGATAACAAGTGTGCGAGGAGACGAGTTAGCTGCTCTTAACTCAGTTTTATCAGAACAATGAAAGATAATAAGAGATGACGAGATGCAAGCCACCAATGAGTGTGGCACAAGTGTAGCCAAAACAGTCGAATTAAAACTCTGTTAGAGGGTTCTTAGTCCCAAGACGGCGGGCAATAATGAAGACTGGGTTTGTTCTTCGGTTCCCAACCTGCTAACTAGGCTTCCCAGTCGTCAATCGTCAAACCAGCGATGCGACTGAATTCCCGCGAATTGTGGGTTACTAGTGTCAATCGATGCTGAAGGGCTATGGCAGCAATTTGCAAATCGTGAGGTCCGATGACTTTCCCATTTGCTTCAAGATTAGCACGAAGTTCCGCACAACGTCTTGCACACTGATCATCGAAAGGAAGTGAGTTGAACGGACTCAAGAACAAGTCCAACTTCGAATGCTCGGCGGATGGATTTGAACTGCGCTGCGCACCGTAACGAAGCTCGTAAATAACGATCGAACAGAGAACAATATCTGAGACCTTCACCGACTTCCAACGTGCGATTAGACGTTGGTCCCGGTGTCGCAGCAACGTGATGCAAGCATTGGTGTCGGGGAGGAAGATCATTCAAAAGCTAGCCGATTCTCAAACTCTCCTTGAGGCGCACGTTGCAAATCGGGCATCGAGCCGGCAACTCGTTCGAAGAAATCGATCGGCCATCCGTTGGCGTCCACGCGATCCGAGGGCGTAACGGCTCTCACTTGAACCGTAACCTCGACATCGGCATCGGCAGCGCCGACCTTAACAGTAAGGCTTAAGGTCCCATCTTTGGCCGTGTGCCCACGTGTCTCGATTGTTTCATTCCACATGACGGCAGTTTAACGAAGCCGAGTTCGGTTGACAATCATATGCGACACCCGCATTTCTGACCGATGGTTGCAAAGAACCGAGCGCGGTAGCGCCGGGTCAACTTTACAAATCACGTCCATTAATGAAGTTGATCTCGCGGCAACCACGCTCGGTTTTGTGCATCTTAACGGGTTCGTGAATTTAACAGATCGACGTAGCCCAAAACGCCCCGTCGCCTTGACCCGCAAAAACAGAACTGATAAAAGGCACACACATTTGACCGACCGGCCTCACTGTTCCTCCGGTGTCCTCGCATAATGTGTGGAGATAATTAACTTTTTGACTCAAAGAGGAAGATTAGTATGCGCTTGATTAGCCCCCTTCACCCGACACGGCAATCCCGTGTGTTCGTTACTCGCTTCGGACGGTCCCGACGGAATCTTATTCTCTTATTTGCGATCGCTGGTCTTTTGGGATCGCTCACTTTACTGAAGTTTTCGCAGCCGGCGTCGGCAGATACAACGACGGCAGTAAATATTTCCAGTTTTGGAATACCGGTCACGCAAAACTTTGATTCCCTGGTTTCATCAGGCACGGGCACCTTGGCAGCGAACACTCCGGCGGGTTGGGGATTTTCAGAATCCAGTACGAATGCAAACACTACGTATACTGCGGGAACTGGTTCAGGCAATGCTGGTGATACATACAGTTTTGGTTCAGCGGCTGCGCCTACTGATCGGGCTCTTGGGCAATTGCGCAGCGGAACCCTCATCTCGATCGTTGGCGGTACCCTCATCAACAATGCGGGTGGAACGATTAATTCACTCAACATTGCCTACGCTGGCGAGCAATGGCGACTCGGCGCTACTGGCCGCACGATCAGCGAGCGCATGGATTTTCAGTACAGTACCGACGCGACCAGCCTGACCACCGGCACCTGGACGGATGTTAATGCGCTTGATTTCACCCCACCAGTCACGGCTGGCACAGTTGGCCTTCTTGACGGCAATACCAATCGTGTTCTTCTCAACTCTAATATCACTGGGCTGAGTATTCCAGCAGGTGCTAGTTTTTGGATTAGATGGACTGACGTAGACGCTACCGGTGCTGACGACGGCTTGGCGATCGATGACTTTTCAATAACAGCGAATGGTACTCCACCATCGCCGACTCCCACGCCGACGCCAACTCCAACACCTACACCAACGCCAACTCCAACTCCGACGCCAACCCCGAGTCCAACACCAATTCCGGGATCAGTCGTGATCAGCCAGGTGTACGGCGGCGGTGGCAATGTCGGCGCCACGTTGAAGAACGACTTTGTTGAGATCATCAATCACACCGGCGCGCCAATCGATCTGACTGGCTGGTCCGTCCAAATAGCTTCGGCAGGCCAGGCAAATTGGCAGAAGACGAACCTTACCAACTTTGTTCTGCAACCAGGACAGTACTACCTGGTACAGCAGTCTCAGGGGGCCGGAGGCACTGATAATCTGCCTACGCCTGACGCCATCGGCGGCGGCGCGGTGAGCTCGACATCGGGGAAGGTCGCACTAGTCAGCAACCAAACTACATTGACTGGCAACTGCCCGGTCGGCGGCGGGATTGTCGACTTTGTCGGTTACGGCACGGAAACCTGCGCTGAGAGTTCGCCGGCTCCGGTACTTACCAACACGACCGCTAATTTGCGGAAGAACAACGGCTGCTTCGATACCGACAACAATGCTAACGACTTTGCGACCGGAGCACCCATTCCGCGCAACAGCTCAGCGCCAACAAACAACTGTACCGGCCTCTTCGCAATCGGGTCCGCTCAACCGAGCACTGTGCAAACTGGAAACAACACGACTCTAACCGTGTCCGTTTCTCCTGCCCAGGATCCAACCAGTACGGGGATAAGTGTTACGGCTGACCTGTCGTCAATTGGCGGATCGGCAACACAGGCCTTTTCTGGTGTGGGAAACACGTTTACGTTCGTCGCCACGATTCCTGTCAACAATACGCCTGGACCAAAGTCTCTTCCGGTGTTAGTTACGGATACTCAGGCTCGTAGCACTACCACGACGATCTTCCTAACCGTGCAGGAACCACACGTCACGATCAGTCAGATTTACGGTGGCGGCGGAAACGCCGGCGCCACGTTTAACCACGACTTCGTTGAACTCTTCAACCCCACGGCCAACACAGTCGATTTAACAGGCTGGTCGTTGCAGTACACGTCCGCAGCCGGCGACAGTTGGGATTTCACCTCGCAGCCGATCGGCGGCTTCATCGAGCCTGGTCAGTACTACTTGATCGCACTCGCTGGTGGCGCTACCGGAGCAAACTTGCCGGCCGCAAACATCAACGGCGACATCAATATGAGCGCCACAACGGGCAAGGTCGCACTCGTGAATGACTTCGATCCGCTCGAAGGTCAATGCCCTCTGGGTGACGTCAACATTGTAGATTTTGTCGGTTATGGCACGGGTGCCACTTGCGCAGAAACGGCAAACGCACCGGCGCCCAGCAATACCACGGCGATCTTCCGGCAAAACGGTGGAGCCCAGGATAACGACAACAATCAAACTGACTTCGCTACGGCGGTGCCAAATCCACGGCGCACTGCACCGATCGTGGAGATTGGCCCAGCCGTATTTCGTACCGATCCGCGCAGGAACGGCATCAACGCCCCGCGCGATGCAAGTATCACGATCAACTTCACCGAAGCAGTTAACGTTGATAGCTCATTCTTCAATATCAACTGCGTCTCTACCGGGCTTCACAACGACGCCACGGTTGCCGGTGCTGACAAGGTGTGGGTCATCACTCCTAATGTGAACTTCCAGGCCGGCGAGCAGTGCACCTTCACGATCTTCAGAGACAAGATTCACGATCAGGACACTGATGACGTTGGTCCAAATGACGACACGCTGATCGCAGACTACGTCGCGACATTCACTGTCGCGACCGGTACTGCGCCGCCGTATCCGCCGAGTGTTCACCTGACCTTCGGTAATCCAAACGGCGCCACGGCTGACATCAACCAGCCAAACAACTACCTGATGGAGAAACCTGAATTCACGATCTCCTACAACCGGGATAAGGGTGGGCCAAACTGGGTTAGCTGGCACCTCTCAGATGAATGGATCGGGACCCTGGCGCGTGTAGATACTTTCAGACCTGATCCGGCTGTGCTGCCGACCTGGTATCGCGTGCAGGCAACCGACTTCAGTAACAGTGGTTTCGATCGCGGTCACATGACACCAAACGCCGACCGCGATAAAGAGACTTCGATCCCGATCAACCAGGCGACGTTCCTGATGTCGAACATGGTCGCGCAGTCGCCTGACAACAATCAGGGACCATGGGCCGATCTGGAAAACTTCCTGCGCACGCTTACACCGGCAAACGAGCTCTATATTGTTGCCGGTCCAGCGGGCAGCGGCGGCACGGGTAGCAACGGTGGGGTTTCAACCACGATTGCAAACGGTCACGTCGCGGTTCCGTCTTCTACCTGGAAGGTCGTGCTCGTAATTCCGAAGGGCGACAACGACATCTCGCGCGTGACTGCCGCGACCCGAACTATCGCCGTGATCATGCCGAACGTTCAGGGAATCCGAAACACTCCGTGGGAGACTTACTTGACCACCGTCGATGCAGTCGAAAACCTGACTGGTTACGACTTCTTCGCTAACGTTCCCGACGCAGTCGAGAACGCGATCGAAGCAGGCACGAATGGTGATAACCCGCCGGGAACCGAAGGCCAGGCTGTGACCACGGCTGAAGACACGTCGAAGTCGATCACCCTTTCGGCAGTGAGTCCGATTCCGAGTGCCTCGTTCTCGTTCACGATTGTCACACCGCCTGCGCATGGTCAGTTGACGGGCACCGGAGCCAATCGTTCGTATCAACCCGATCCGGATTTCAACGGCAGCGACAGCTTCACGTTCAAGGCCAATGACGGAGCGCGCGATTCAAACACGTCGACCGTCAGCATCACGATCACCGATGTGAACGATTCACCATCGGCTACTGATGATACGGCCAGCACCGATGAAGACACGCCAGTCGAAATACCGGCGTCGAATCTAACATCGAACGACAGCGCTGGTCCGTTGAATGAGAACGTGCAGGTTCTGACGGTGACGAGTGTGTTGGCAACTGCGGACACACACGGAACCGTATCGCTGTCGAGTGGGACCATCACCTACTCGCCCGATCAGAACTACAACGGTCCTGCGAGTTTCACTTATCAGGTTTGTGATAATGGAACTACGAACGGTGCACCCGATTCACAGTGCGCCACCGCGACGGTCAACGTTACGGTAAATTCGGTGAATGATGCGCCGTCGCTCAACGCGATCGCGAATCAAAACATCGTTGTCGGTGACAACCTGAGCTTTACCGCAGTTGGCTGCGATACCGATCTCCCACCGCAAACGCTCAGCTACAGTCTCCAGGGATCTGTGCCGAGTGGAGCCACGATCAATTCGGCTTCAGGCGCTTTCAGTTGGACACCGAGTGCAGCGCAGGGCGGACAGATCTATACGATCACCGTTCGAGTGACTGACAACGGTAGTCCGGCGTTGTTTGCGGAGCGCACGTTTACTGTGGGTGTGGGCTATTCGTGGTCCGGCCTGCTGGCTCCGGTGCAAGCTGGAGGCACCTACAAGGTTGGACGCACACTCCCGATCAAGTTCCAACTGACCGGGGCGAGCGCCGGGATTACTGACGCGCAAATCAGACTGGTCGTGTACCAGATCAGCAATAACGTGCTCGGAGATCCGGTTGACGTCGAGTCTAACTCGGCGGCAACAACCGGCAATCTCTTCCGTTTCGTGAACGGCGAGTATGTATTCAACTGGAGTACAGCCGGGCTGTCTGCAGGTACGTATCAGTTGCAGATCGATATGGGTGACGGTGTCGTGCGCGCCGTCAGCATCTCACTGCGCTAAGTACACAAAAGGCACAAAGAAGAACACAAAAGCACAAAGCATATTAGTTGAGGTGAGTCGCTCGGGTGTATTGAGCGAGATCCCTTCGCTAATATGCTTTTTGTGCTTTTGTGTTCTTCTTTGTGCCTCTTGTGTACCCCACCAGAAAGACCGATCTCACCCTGCCTATGTGACCGATCTTTGTCTTGTTGACTAGAATCCTGTCATTCAACAAATAAAGGCTTTACCCGCCCTCAGACGCTCTGCTAAAAGCTTGGATTGGCCCTTGCCGGCCATGAACGATCAGACCGGTACCTCTCGAATTTTGCGACGTCCGTCAGGGAAGTTTTTGGGAGGATACCCATATGTTCGATCGTCCAAATCGACTGCCGCTGCGACGAACCCGCCAGCACAAAACTAACCGTCCACGTCTTGCAAGAACATGGCGCATCATTGCGACTGTGATACTGATCGCACTCGCATCAGTCTACGTCGCGTTTGCAGCAATCTCTCTTTCGACTTCAGTTCCCTACACCCAGGACTTCACCGGCATGGGCGTTCCCTCGACGAATGTGATCGACTCAGCCCTGCCTGCAAACTTTCGTCTGGACACGCTTGCAACGGTCAGGACGCTGGGCACCTTCTCTTCCGCCGTTACAACAACTGCTCGCGTCGCGGGCGCAAACGTTCTCACCAACGCGGCAAATGGTAGTTACAACTTCGGCGCAGGGACAGCGACGCTGGGCGATGCCGATCGCGCTGTCGGATTCATATCATCCGATACGTTCACGCGGAGCGGTAACCTATACGGTCAGTTTGTAAACAACACGGGCAGTGCGCTTGCAGGTCTGCAAATCTCCTACGACGTCGAAAAGTATCGCAACGGATCAAATCCCGCGGGCTTTGCTTACCAGCTCTTCTACTCGCTCGATGGCGTGAATTGGACCAACGCTGGGCCAGGCTTTTTTACTGCCTTCCCGGGTGACGCAAACAACAATGGATTCGCAACAGTACCCGGCGCGACTCTTTCTATAACGAATAAAACGCTCAACGTCCTGGTAGCGAACGGCGCCAACGTTTATCTCGCGTGGAACTATTCAGTCGCTTCAGGATCGTCGACCATCAACGCACAGGCGCTCGCGATCGACAACATCTCGGTGCTTGGGATCGGAATCGCACAGCCAACCAATCCAGCCGGAATAGGCGCCGCGAATCCGAACTCCGTTTTGCCAGGCGAAACGTCAACGCTGACCGTTAGCCTGACGCCGGGAGCGAATCCGACGAGCACCGGTTTGGCAGTCAGTGCCGATCTCTCTTCGATCGGCGGCTCCGCGACTCAGCAATTCTTTGACGATGGCGCGAACGGTGGCGACACAGTCGCAGGCAACAACGTTTTCACGTACACAGCGACGGTTGCTTTGCTCACGACGCCCGGAGCGAAGTCACTTCCCTTCACGATCACCGACGCTCAGGGCCGATCGGCCAGCGGCTCGATCAGTTTGACGGTTCAACAGCCACTGCAGCCGGTGGACCTTGGTCCAGGAGTCGCAGGCACTAATCCGATCTCCGATGGCTTCAACGTGCCTTACGACGCTACCGTAACCGTCGACTTCAGTGAACCAGTCGACTTAACCGGAAACTGGTTTGATATCACGTGCGCGAGTTCAGGCCAGCACAACAGCGCGACCGTCGCTTCTTATAACTCCGCGAAAGGTTTCCACATCACGCCGAACACGAGCTTCCAGTTTGGCGAACAGTGTACGGTCACTGTCTTTCATACGAACGTACACGATCAGGATCTTGACGACGGCTCACCAAATACTGACACGCTCTTCGCAGATCACTCGTGGACGTTCACAGTCGTGGCTGCGGGTGCGCCCGCGCCACATGCGCCGAGCGTCCATCTCGCGTTCGGCAATCCGTCGAATGCGGTTGCCGATCTGCAGCAGGGCAACAACTACCTGATGGAGAAACCGTCGTTCAGTCTTTCCTACAACAAAGACAAGGGCACGCCCAACTGGGTGAGCTGGCATCTCGAGAACGATTGGACCGGAAATCTGCCGCGCAACGACACGTTCCGCGCTGACCCGGCAGTTTCACCTGATTGGTATCGCGTACAATCGACTGACTACTTCGCGTCGGGCTTCGATCGCGGTCACATGACTCCGAACGCCGATCGCGACAATCCGGCGTCGTTACCGCTTAACCAGGAAACGTTCCTGATGTCGAACATGGTCCCGCAGGCTCCGAACAGCAGTCAGGGCCCGTGGGCCGATCTCGAAAACTTCCTGCGCACGCAGCTGCCGGCGAACGAGGTCTACATCATGGCTGGTCCAGCGGGCGTCGGTGGCTCTGGTGATAATGGGCCGGCAAACACGATCGCGAACGGTCACGTGACGGTTCCGGGCTATATGTGGAAAGTCGCGCTTGTCCTGCCGCTCGGCGACAGCGACGTCTCGCGCGTGAATGCATCAACGCGCGTGATCGCGGTGATCATGCCGAACAGCAACAGCGTCAACAGTGATTGGCATACTTATCTGACGACTGTCGACGCCGTCGAAGCATTGACTGGCTATGATTTCTTCGCAAACGTGCCGGACATCGTTGAGAACTCGATCGAGGCAGGTCTTGACGGAAACAATCCGCCGGGAACCGACAATCAATTTGCGACTACGGCCGAAGATATACCCGGCGACATCACGTTGAATGCGGTGAGTGCGAACGCGACTCCGACGTTTACTTACACGATCGTGACGCAGCCCGCGCATGGCGTCCTCTCAGGCACTGGACCAACGTTCACGTACACGCCTGCGCAGGACTACAACGGCGACGATAGCTTCACTTTCAAAGTCAACGACGGTAGTCACGACTCGAACACGTCGACAGTGAACATCACGGTTAGTGAAGTCAACGATGCTCCTGTCGCGAGTGACGATGCTGCGAGCACGAACGAGGATTCGCACGTGGATCTCTCCGCCATCGACTTCGCTGCTAACGACAGCACTGGTCCAGCGAACGAGAGTTTGCAGTTGTTGACCGTGACGAGTGTTTCGGCAACTGGGAATACACACGGAACCGTTTCGTTGTCGAACGGAATCGTGACTTACACGCCTGATGCGAACTTCAATGGCTCGGCGAGTTTCGAGTACCAGGTTTGCGACAACGGCAACACGAATGGCTCGCCCGATCCGCAATGCTCGAACGGCGTCGTAAATGTCACAGTCACTCCAGTGAACGATGCGCCGTCGGCTAACAGCCAGTCAGTGACGACCAATAGCAACACGCCTGCCGCAGTCACACTAAGCGGTAACGATCTGGAGACAGCTACAGCGGATCTCGTGTTTGAAGTTACGGTCAGCCCGGCGCACGGCAGCCTGTCAGGCTCTGGAGCAAACCTGACCTATACACCAAACACGAACTACAGCGGTCCGGACAGCTTCCAGTTCACGGCACGTGACTCTGGTGACGGCAGTGCGGCAGCCTTGACGAGCGCGGCGGCCACAGTCTCGATCACTGTTAACGACACGGTCGCACCCGTCTTAAACGCTCCTGCAAACGTGACAGTCAATACAGGCGCGGGTGCAACGACGTGCGGCGCAGTCGTAACCGAAGCACAACTAGGAACCGCGACAGCAACCGACAACGCCGGCAGTGTGAGTATCGAGCGCAGCGGCGTGCCGGCTGGCAATGTCTTCCCAGTTGGAACAACAACCATTTCCTACACCGCGACGGACGACGCCGGCAATTCATCGACTGCCACGCAAACCGTCACGGTAATCGATAACACAGCCCCGACAATAACCGTGCCGCCGCCAACCAGCGCTAACGCAGATGGCACTGGACACGCAACGATCCCCAACGTCGTTGCGGGGACGACAGCGAGTGACAACTGTGGACCAGTAACCGTCACACAGAGCCCGCTCGCCGGCACTGTCGTTGGCGTCGGCACGCACACGATCACCGTCACGGCGACCGATGCGGCCGGCAACACGCATACAGCTACGACGACGTTCACTGTTAACGGCCCTCAGTTGCTCTTCTCGCTCAGCGCTTCGCCTGACACAGTGGGTCGTAACAAGACCACCAAGGTCGAAGTCGTCTACACAAACACGACAAACCAAAAGCTGACAGTTTCATTCGTCGTGCGCTACGCGGGACCGTGCGATAGCGGCGTGATCGACCAAATTGGACCAAGCGGGATCAATCCTGGCCAGACTAAGAACGGCAACACGACTTTCCACGTCTCGAAGACAGCGTGTACGGGCGTGTATGTGTTGACGGCGGAGGCCTACGTCGGCAACACGCTGGTGGGAACCACGACGACAGAATTAGTCGTCGCTCCAGAGTTGGCCAAGAAAAGCAGGCACTAAACCCAGAACCGGGAGCGGTAGCGATCGGAACCTGTGCGCAGGATCAACCATTCGGCTCGATTGGTCCTGCGCCCCGGTCGCTACCCCTCCCGGTTCAATAGTGTCTTAAATCTTCTCTCTGCGGTTCTCGGCGCAGAGAATCGTCCAATCTTCCACAATGTGATATTCTGCGGGTCGCATCGGAGGTCAAATTATGAGATGTGCCCGCTCCCTTCTCATCTTCGCCAGCGTATTTTCAATTCTGTTTCTTCACGCTCGTTCAACAAGCTCCAAACCGAGCAGCAATGTGATCCGAGTGTGGACCGTCGGTTCGCCTCACACCGATGAATTACCGACGGCAATCGCGCAGCCTGAGTTGCGTCAGCGCGCGGAGAGCCTCGGATACACGATCGAAGTCGAAACGTTCCGGGCCAGCGGATTCGCGGCCAAATTTCGTCAGGCTCTTCTGGACCGTAGCGAGCCGGAAATCCTGACGTTCGACAATTACGGTGTGATTTCCGGTGTGCAGACTCAAAAGGGTTGGGTCGAAGGCGTGGATTCGGATCGCGGAGTAGCTTCGTCTCTTGCGTTAGTACACGAGACGCTGTCTTCCCTACAGCGGCGGGGCTGGGTGATGTTGGTACGTTCAGCCGCCAATTACGAAGCGGCGCTGGCTTTGTCGATGCGACCGGCAGAATGTGAGTCTCCCCTGACCGTCGACCCCGCACTGCAGCGGCTAGAGGAGAAAGCGGTGTTGGCCACGCGCGCGTATCTCGATTGTGATCGGTCCACGCTCGCAGGGATTTCAGATGAATCTCGTGTGGTCCAGCAGTGCTTCTTGCCCAAGAGCGATGTGAAGGTTGAGTCGGTAAAGGCTTGTAGAGTATCGGGTCCTCACAATCTTGCGTTCGTCTCGCTCGTGAGTAATTTCACGGCGAAGGTACGCGAGCCCGACACGATTTATCGATCGAAGCAGGGAATGGACCTCGGGCAACAGTCAATTCTCGCCGTGCTTAGAAACCAGGGTGGGATCTGGCGGTTGTTGGCAATCACCCACGATCAAATGAGGACCATCATCCGAATGCCCGTGGCGAATGTTAACGCCTCCGAGAACGCATTGGACCAGGAACGACCTGCCGGGATTCCGCTTGAGCCCGCCCGACCTCTTATACCGGATGGAATGTTCCCTTTGCCCAAAAAAGGCGAACGATTCGGTGATTTCATCTGGCAACCGAGCCCAAGCAGTGACGTGACCGCACAGGTCGTCGAGTTTACATTGGGAAGAGACAAAAATGGTGGGCTAACGCGATTGTTCTTTTTACCTCCCGGTGAAAACAAAATCTCGAGCGGCTTGTTAATGAGTGGAGGAACGAGCGATTGGCGAGTATGGTCCATCAGTAAGAGCGGCGAGGTAGTTTTTTCCGAGTCGCATTCTTTCAAGTATTGATGCCAGATTTTATCCCAGGGTTAAAACTCAGCGAGCTCTTCTATTCGGAAGCAGCAAAGCCAATCCTCGACAACTTTTTTCCTCAAATCCCATACTCTGCTGCGTTGCTCGGCTGGGGCTCCGAAGTCTTGGGTTATGACGACGTTCGATCTTCCGATCATCACTGGGGACCAAGATTCCTGCTATTCCTCTCTCCCCAGGATCACCAGCAACACAAGACTGCTATTTACGAAACACTGAGCCAGAATCTGCCTCACCGCTTTAGAGGTTACTCAACGAGTTTTGGCGAGCCTGATGAGGTTGGCGTGCGTCATCAGATTGAGACCGATTCAGGCCCGGTGAATCACATGATTCACATTGAAACCATCGAAGGCTTTTTCGGATGGTATCTCGGATGTAATCCTTATGAACCAGTCACCGCCGCCGACTGGTTGTCATTCTCAGAACATAAACTGCTTGCGGTCACGAGCGGTAAAGTCTTTCACGACGGTCTGGGCGAGCTGGAAGAGATACGGCGGAAGTTTGCTTACTACCCGCGGGATGTTTGGCTGTATCAACTTGTGGCTCAGTGGATCAAGATCTTCGAGGACCGCGAGTTTGTCAGTAGATCTGGAGACGTTGGCGATGAGCTGGGTTCAATGGTTATTGCTTCGCGTCAGGTAAAGAGATTGATGCAGCTCTGTTTCTTGATGGAGCGCAAGTATGCTCCTTACACCAAGTGGTTTGGAACCGCCTTTTCAAAACTCGAATGTGCTGCAGAGCTGGGCCCGATCTTCAGGGACGTGCTCTTATCGTTGACGTGGAAAGAGAGGGAGAGCAACCTGGCGAGGGCTTATCGCGTGATTGCGCGTATGCACAATGGATTGAAAATCACGCCGCCGATCGTCGAAGACGTGAGCAATTATGGTGGACGACCATACCTCGTCTTTGAACCTCCAGACTTGCTGCGCGACATCTTGAGCTGCTTTACCGATGAGGAAGTCAAAGCCATCAAGCATGGCCTTGGTTCGGTGAACCAGTTTGTTGATTCGACTGATCAGTTATCAAACAATGGGTTAGTCAAAGTGTTGAAGGCGGTATACAAGTGACACTAGCTGGTCCTTTTGATTTTTCCGGGAACCACAAGCGGCTTGGTGAGTTTAAACCGCATGTGGAGAGCAGTGGAGTATTATTCCGTAGCGATCTGTTTCCCCGCCTTTCTTTTCGGTCTGATAGTCCTCTACCTCTATTTTAAGGATCGTAATAAACTATGTTGAGACACTTATGCCATAGGTTCTGCTGATTTTGAGCTTTTTGTGCTTCTTTGTGGCTAAATTCAAAGTCATGAAAGCTGTTGTTATTAATCGTTTCGGTGGCCCTGAAGTTCTGGAAATCCAGGACGTTCCGACACCACAGCCGGGGCCGGAGGAAGTCCTTGTTCACGTGCGAAGCACCGCGCTAAATCGCGCGGATCTTTTACAGAGACAAGGTCGATATGCCGCACCAACGGGCGTCGCGCAAAACATCCCCGGGCTGGAATTTGCCGGCGAAGTGACGGACTTAGGCCCGAACACTCAACGTTGGCATAAAGGCGATCGCGTCATGGGGATCATCGGTGGCGGAGCTCATGCTGAATTCGTGACGACGCATCAGGATGCAGTTTGCGTCGTGCCGCCGAATCTCGAATGGCCGGCGGCGGGCGCCGTTCCTGAGGTCTTCATAACGGCCTATGACGCCCTTCAGCAGGCAGGCTTCAAAGCTGGTGAAAACGTCCTGGTCCATGCAGTTGGCAGCGGAGTCGGGCTGAGTGCAACGCAACTCGTCAAAGCTTTGGGAGGACGTGCGTTCGGCACTTCGCGCACGCCCGACAAGATCGAGCGCGCGAAACCATTTGGTCTGGAGTCAGGATATGCAGTTCCGGAGCCGGGCGCGTTAAAAGGTCTTTCTGATTTCGCGAAAAGTGTGACTAGCGGTGGCTTTGATGTCGTACTCGATCTAAATGGTGGACCATATTTCGCGGCGAGTCTCGAAGCAATGGCGCTGCGCGGCCGGCTCATCCTCATCGGTGGAGTTGCAGGTGGCAAGACCGTGATCGATCTTTATCAGATCCTTGGCAAACGTCTCCACATCATCGGTACAGTGCTGCGCGCGCGAACTCTTGAGGAGAAGATCGCAATCACCGCCGCCTTCGCAAAAGAAGTTGTGCCCTTGCTAGCTAATGGAACTATTCAACCAGTGATCGATTCCATCTTCCCTCTCGACCAAATCCAGAACGCCCACCGCCGCCTCGAATCCAACGAGACCTTCGGCAAGATCGTACTCACGATGTAGCTGAGCCGCTATGTGCGGTCCGAGCGCTTTTGCATCTCGCTCCAAGCATGAAACTCCGAAGGCCGTAGCCTAAACCTTGCGAAATTTCCTTCGTGGAGATTCTCAAGATCGTTAATCGTCAGGCGAACAAAATCATCCAGTTGTTCAGCCGGCACACGTTCGCGTGCCACCTTCGTTACTGCGTCAACAGTTGGAGCCAGTCCGCCACGAAAAATATTACCCACTACATCCGTAATCTCATTGCGAAACTTTAGTCTGAATTTGTCAGGTTCTCCCAACGATTGTCGCACTGCCACATAGCGCTTAGCTGATCGCTCGTACGCCCAAACAAAAACATCGCGCAGCAGCTCAACCCGGTTGAGTTCGTAAACACCTAATAGTCCTTCTACGTAGGCTCGTTCCGGTACGTCTATAAAAGAAAGTGGCGATAGATTATGACGAATAAAAGGAATGTTTGCCGCCAGTCGCGATACTCGCTTGTTCACATCTTCAAACGGCTGCAAATATGGCAGGTGGACCATTGCGAAGAAAGCTTGCTCAAATGAATTCTGGATCGCTGACCCTGTGTTGATGATTTGTTGGAAGCATTCTTCAATTAAAGGCGGAATTTCGACCGGATAATAAACTGAGTTATATATACCGACAGCAATGCGACGCAGACGGCCTCCAGCAGCGGGATCTGGTAATAAATTGTCCGACAGCAGCGCATGTAGATTCAAAACTGTCTGGCGGTCGAAGGCCAATTCATCACCTTGGTCCACCATGAACTCGATCGCCGCTTTGTGATTCAGGATCATTTGCGTCTCGATCGCATCTTTCCCTTCGGCTGCTTCTCCAAATTGGATAAGCCGTTGCGTATCGAGTAATGAATACGTGTTGCCTTCGAGTCGAGAAGAGGCCCAGGAAAGATCCACGAGCAGTCGATCCAGAATATGACGAGCATATGTACCGGCAGGTCGCTCCAAGTCTGCCGTTGCACCGATACGAGTGAGATGGGCTTTGCCTCAAAAGTCAGGATCGCACTTGGATCGGGTCAGTACAGGGAGCGGTAGCGACCTGGTCAGTGATCACCATGCGATATTTCCTGGCGATTATTGACTCCATGGTATAACCAGGTCGCTACCGCTCCCTGTACCGACCCGATCCAAGAATAGTTTCGGACTTTTGAGGCAAAGCCACTGAGATGTGCAATTGTTTCTGCAGTGAGGTAACGGCTTTCGTTAGGTCTATATTGATCGAGAAACTCGCGGTTGTAGCTAACCGGCGTGCGCTCACTCTGTGGCCTTCGTATAAGTTGTCGAACCTCAGCACCTGATGGTGATAGAGGAACGTATTGTTCTTCCAAGCCGCTGGGCTTGGACAAGAGATAAATGGTCGATCGCCCGGCGCCTTCGTTGATGAGCCTTCCAGTTCTTACAAGCGCAGATAACTGACGTTGGAGCGTCCGACGACTGACTTTCCCCTCAAGTTGACGAAGCAACTCTTCGACACCAATGCCCTTTTGGGTTACTCTTCACGTACCCGATTAAGCGTTCAGTCAGATCCACAGATGGCTGTCTCGGCATATTACCAATCACCTATTGGCGCAATTTAGCCCAATCGCGCCACTAAAAATGTGGGGTAAGTGGCGCGATTCGGGGATAAAATGGCGCGATTTCGGCAAGTCGGGCAGTTCACCGACCCTTCCACAATCCGCGAGCGACGAGGGGGACGTAGGTTTCGAGGGCTTCGGGGCGGAAGGGGATTGTGCGTTCCTGCTCGGCGCTCATGTAGGCCGTCATTAGGAGTTCGGTTATTTCCAGGCCGTCGTAAAAATTCTCGTCCGGTTGCTTGCCATCGAGGAAGCATTGAACGAAATACCGATCCTGGGACTCGTAGCCATACTCTGCGGCTTCGTTCCCGAGGACCGGCATCAGACCCTGTTCAGCGTTCTGTTTTTCCACCAGATCTTCACCGGCCGAGCCTTTCACCTCACGGCTCATGAATAGCTTCAAGCCACTATCGAGCGAGTTCATGCTCAGTGAGTATTCAGGACCAAGTACTTCGAGACTCAAACGCAGGCCAGCACCGACGTAGCTCCATGAAGTTGTAACTTCGACGATCAGCGGTTTGTTATCCTCGTCGACATAGTTAATCGTGGCCCGCGCAAAATCTTCCGAGGGCTTGTTTTTATAATCGACGCCCATGTTCTGCTTGAGAATCTCAACATATTCAGGCCGCGACCATTTTAAACTCGCGATCTGCGCTGACACCTTCACGGGCCGGATACTCCCGCGCGGCGCACCGGGTTTGGTCAGCATGAAACGACCGACTTCGATGCTGTGACACATCATGTCGTTGAGCACACCACCGCCCTGTAGCTCGCCCTGCCAGAACCACGGTGAGTGTGGACCACTGTGTTCTTCGGCTGCGCGCGCGAGATACGGGCGGCCAGTCAACGCTGCGGCACGGCTCCACATGATCTCTCGACCACGCGTCACACTCGGCGCGAATATCTGGTCTTCGAGATAGCCGTGTAGCAATCCCGACTGTTCCACCAGCTGGACCATCTGTCGCGCTTCTGCCACATTACGCGCCAACGGCTTCTCGCAGGCAATTCCAATCAGCTTCCCTTTCCCTGATTGAATCGTATCGCTGATTGCCTGCATGTTCTGTACACGCAAATGATTTGGACCACACAGCCACACGCAATCGATCTCAGGAGCCGCAATCATCTCCTCGATGGATTTGAAAGCACGGGCATTGCCGACGCGAAGCTCTCGCGTTCTGGCAGCCGCCGCTTCAGCGTGCGCCGTGTTTGGACTGTACACGCCAAGCACGTCCGCATCGCGAACCCCACGCCAGGCTTCAAGGTGAAACTTCGTCACGAAACCGCTGCCGATGAATCCGACTCCCAATTTGCTTCCTGTCATGTATCGTCTCCCGGTAAATTGTAGCCTATGAACAAGAGCCACATTCTATTCTTAACTGCTGTTGTTGCTCTCCTGACTGTCTTTTCTCAGCAAAGCTCGGTCGGTGATTTCGCTGAACAAAGCGACGTCGGCAATCCGATTCGCACAGGTCGGGCCACCTATGACAGTGACAAACAGGAGTACACAATCGAAGGCGCTGGGACCAATATGTGGGCCGACCGCGATGAGTTTCATTTCGTCTGGCGGCGTTTGCAGGGCAACTTCATTCTAAACACCCACGCTGCTTTCATCGGCAAGGGTGTCGAGCCACATCGAAAAATGGGATGGATGGTGCGCACCAGTCTCGATGCGGACTCACCGCACGCAGTGGTTGTCGTTCATGGTGATGGACTGACATCGTTGCAATTTCGGCGGACGAAAGGCGCGGCGACCGAAGAAATCGTCTCGAAAGTAAAAGGTGCTGATGTGTTACAACTCGAAAGAAAAGGCAACACCTATTACGTGTCGGCCGCTCGGTTCGGCGACGTGTTCACGAGTGAAGAAGTGTCGCTCGATTTAGGAGATGAGGTATACGTCGGACTTTTTGTGTGTTCGCATAACAAGGATGTGACCGAGAAGGCGGTGTTCAGCAATGTTCGCATCACAGTGCCCGCGAAAGACAACTTTGTTCCGTACCGCGATTACATCGGAAGCAGTCTTGAAGTGATGGAGGTCGAGACCGGCAAACGCAAGATTCTCTACACCGCTGCTGACTCTTTTCAGGCGCCTAACTGGACCAAAGATGGTCAAGCGCTGATCTATAACCGCAACGGTCGTTTATATCGTTTCGACCTGGCGAAGAAAGCTCCGGAGCCGATCGATACCGGGTTTGCGATCAATAACAACAACGATCACGTCCTCTCGTTCGACGGAAAGATGCTCGCTATCAGTCATCACAGTAAAGATGACGGCAATGCATCGATCGTCTACACCGTACCAGTCAATGGCGGCACGCCGCGCAGAGTCACGGCTAAAGGACCTTCGTATTTACACGGCTGGTCACCTGACGGTAAATACCTCGTCTATACGGGGGAACGAGATGGCGAGCTCGACATTTACAAGATCTCAGTTGGCGGGGGTGCTGAGACTAAGCTTACCAATGCGAAGGGACTCGATGATGGACCAGAGTTCACACCTGACGGCAGGTATATCTACTTCAATTCGACGCGCTCGGGGATGATGCAAATCTGGCGCATGAAGCCGGATGGCAGCCATCAGGAACAGGTTACGAATGATGAGTACAACAACTGGTTCCCGCATATCTCGCCCGACGGGCGGTGGATTGTTTTCCTGTCGTTCTTGAAAGATGTGGAGCCAAGTGATCATCCCTTCTATAAGCAGGTTTATATCCGGCTCATGCCCGTCAATACGATGAAGGCGAGAGTGATTGCGTATGTGTACGGAGGTCAGGGAACGATTAATGTTCCCTCGTGGTCACCGGATGGGAAGCGGATAGCTTTTGTGAGTAACACTGCTGACCTAAAATGAGCTTTATCCACAGATTACACAGATATTATAAACAGTCTGTGTAATCTGTGGATGGCTTTTAGAACCTTAGCGTCTCGAGGTAACGGAGGCTCTGCGGGATTTGCGCAACGGAGGTTGGCGATTCGTCTTCGATGAAGTACCACTTAACACCGGCTTTCTTCGCCGCTCGAAACACGTTGGGCCAGTCGATGATGCCTTGGCCTACGGCCACGTTGTTGGTCACGTCTGACTGTCCGGTGAACCCACCCGGTGTACCGCGCTTCATATCTTTAACGTGCATCAGCTCGAAGCGCTTTCCATACTTCTCCAGCAACTTCACCGGATCCTGTCCGGGATGAATGATCCAATAGACGTCCATTTCGATGCGCACATACTCAGGGTTCGTCTCGGCCATTAGTAAGTCGAACAACGTCCCGTCACGGTACGGCAGAAATTCATAACCGTGCGTGTGGTAGAAGAACTTGATTCCATGTTTCGCAAGCGCCTCACCAGCACGGTTGAATACTGCAGCAGCCTCGCGACAGGTCTTTTCGTCGAAAGGATCTTTATGTGGAATCCACGCGCAACCGGCGTACTCCAGGCCTAACAACTTTGCCTCGCGCGCGACACCTTCAATATCGTCGCGGCATTGTTCGTACGAAAAATGCCCGCTAATAGCTTTGATCTGGCGCGCGTCGAGTTGTTCTTTGAACTTCTCAGGCGCGACACCGTAAGTTCCGGCCAGCTCAACGTTAGTGATGCCAAAAGCACGAACCTGGTCCAACGTCTGGGCCACATCCTTCTTGAACCGATCGCGCATACTGTAAAGCTGAAGTCCCACAGCTTTTCGTGGGACGGTTTCAATAGAACTGGGCCACGTAGAAGCTACGCAGCCCAGTACAAGTGATGCGAGTGCGATTTTAAGTTTCACACAGCTACTACTACGGTCTGAGAATATCGAGCGTTGTGCTGATGCTGCTGTTGCCAAGTGTGGCAGTGATAGTAACAGTATTCCTACCGCCGCCCAATCTGCCCGTAAAAGTGGTGATGACAAAGGTCGCTGATTTGCTCCCCTCAGGGACGATGACGCTGGGAGGAACCGTGGCTTTTCCCGTGTCACTACTCCTCAGCGTTACCGTGACTCCGCCCGCAGGCGCCGCACCATTCAAGGTAACTGTTCCAGTCGAGGGAGCAGGAGCGGTCACGGTCGTTGGACTCACGGTCAGGTTCTCGATAGTCGAACCCTCCGGGATGGTGACCGTTGCCGTAGCGCTGTTCGACATCGCCGATTGATTACCCGCCGCATCAAGAGCCGCCACTGTGTAGACGTGAGTGCCCAATTGATTCGAATCATTGAACGTCGTTCCGGTGACGTTACTGATCGGCGTCGTTCCATTGTCACGGAAGACCCTATAGCCTACGACACCAACGTCATCAGTCGATGCGGTCCACGAAAGCGCGATCGTACGCGTGGCCAGATCAGCGGTTGCCGTAAGACCGGTTGGCGCTGCCGGTGGCGTGACGTCGCCACCCACAACCGTGGCGCTCGCAATGTTCGAGAGACCCGACTCGTTGCCTGCCGCGTCTATCGCGGTCACTCCGTAACTGTGAGTTCCCGACAGCCCTGCATCAGAGAACGTAGTGCCGTTCACTGTATTGATCGGAGCTGCTCCACCATCGCGGTAGATCCGGTAACCTGTGACAGCAACGTTATCAGTTGCGGCAGTCCACGAAAGATCGATCGTGTTGGTAGTGGAATTGAAAGTTGCAGTAAGGTTCGTTGGCGCTGTTGGTGGGATCGTGTCGCCCACGGGTATGGGTCCAGCTTCGATGCTGTAACGCGCGAGCGTTAGATCGAAATTGCTGCGAAAAGATCTTCCCGCCAACACGACCTTTCCGTCGGATTGGATCGCTAAGCCCAAGGCCTCATCGGTGCCGCCGGCAATATCAGTGGTCTGTATGCCATCAAGGCTGCCATCAGCGTTGTAACGCACGAGAGCAAAATCCGGTGGCGTTGCGAACGTCTTGAAGGCTGTGCCGGCCACAATGATCTTGCCGTCCGGTAAAAGGGCCACGGCGTTACCTTGTTCGGTGGCGCTGTCAGGAAAAGGAATGGCGGTTTCTCCACCAGTGCCGAAAGCTGAATCAAGACTGCCGTCCGCGTTATAACGAGCCAAAGCTACATCAGTCGCCACCGGACGAGTCGCGCTATCCGAAGCAGTGCCTGCCACAACGAATTTGCCATCCGGTTGCAGCACGACGCCATTCGCCTTTGCGCCCGCTCCAAAGAAATCACTGATCTGCTTGCCGCCGGTGCCAAAACCAAAGTCAATACTGCCGTCTGTGTTGAAGCGCGCGAGTGCGAATCCGATATCACGGTTGTTGGCGTCGTAAGAAGCGCTACCGACGACGATGATCTTGCCGTCTGGTTGAAGCACCGCAGCATTCGCTTGATCGAAGCTGCCGAAGAAATCGAAAACGACTTTGCCGCCCTTTCCAAAACTGCCGTCGAGTGCACCGTTGGAGGTATAACGGGCCAGAGCGAAATCAAGGCCGCTGCCGGGAAGGTCGGGATTGAAATCAACTGTTCCAGCGACGACGATCTTGCCATCCGGCTGGAGCATGAGAGCGCTGGCTGCAGCAAAGTTGCCGCCAAAGCTGGTCGTGAGTGAACCACCATTGCCGAAACTCGTGTCAGGGCTGCCGTCATTGCGATAGCGTGCTAATGCGAAGACGCGTGGTGTACCACCGTTGCCGCCGAGTTGTGCAAAGCCCGCAACTACGATGCGGCCATCCGGTTGAATAGCGATAGCGCTGATTGAATCAACGTTGCGAAAAAAATCGGTTGTGATCTTACCGTTCTTACCAAAGCGTTTGTCGAGCGAGCCGTTCGCGTTGTAACGCGCGACGATAAAGTCCTCGACCGTCTTCGAATTGCTGAAACTCGAGCCGGCGGCAACGATCTGACCATTCGATTGAATGGCAACGGCGTTCGCCTGATCGATGTTTCCCGCGAAGTCAGTTCTAACAGTGCCGCCCGTCCCGAAGGTCGGGTCGAGATTGCCAGCCGTAGTTTGTGCGTGACTCACAACTGCGGCAGCCATAATTATCAATACCAGAAACGTGTTCATTATTTTCATTGCTGTTTTATCCCTCCCACTGGTTCAAACAGTGCGTCGTCTGCTGCGAGAAATACTTTGAAGTTAAAAATCTTCTCTGCGGCACTCGGCGTACTCTGCGCCCTCTGCGTTTAAGTTTGCTGGTTAACGCAGAGAACGATGAGATACGCCGAGGCCGCAGAGAAAATCGATCAATGGACCATCAAACTATGGTCTAAGAACATTGAGTACGGCTGTCCTACCGGTTCCGGCGAGAGTCGCCGTGATGGTGACAGGGTTCTGTCCTCCACCCAGTTGTCCCGTCAGGGTTGTGACCGTAAAGGTCCCCGTGCTCTGGCCAGCGGCCACGGTTACCGTCGCCGGTACCCGGGCTTTTCGTGTGTCACTGCTGGTCAGTGTTACGGTTAGGCCACCTGCCGGTGCTGGACCACTTAAAGTGACCGTGCCGGTTGAAGGCGCCGGAGCCGTCACTGTCGTTGGATTCAACGAAAGCGACACCAGGGCACCTGCGAGTTGAGTAGTTGCCGAGGCCGTATTCGATTTCGCGGAGGTGTTGTTCGCTGCATCGAATGCCGCAACCTGGTAACTATGCGTAGAGTTGATCGCCAGACCCGTGTCAGAGTATGACGTGGTGGTAACCGTGGCGATTTCCGTCGCTCCGCCGTCGCGATAGACTTTGTAACCCGTCACCGCGAAGTTATCGGTCGAAGCTGTCCAATTCAGGTCGATAGTCGTCGTGCTCGAGCCCGTCGCCGTAAGACCTGCTGGAACAGTAGGCGGAGTAGTGTCGTTGCCCAACGTCGTAGCCGTAGCGGTGTTCGACGCCAGCGACGAATTATTCGACCCGTCAAAAGCCTTCACCGTATACGAGTGCGTTGAGCTGATCCCAAGGCCGGTATCGGAGAAGTTGGTTGCCGAAACCGTGGCGATCGGAAGGGTCCCACCGTCACGGAAAACGTTGTAACCGACGACACCAACATTATCGGTCGAAGCCGTCCACGAAAGATTGATCGTGGTTGAGTTTGATCCCACCGCAGTTAGATTGGTTGGTGCACTCGGGCCTGTTGTATCTGCTGGCGTGTTAGCGGTCGCAGTATTTGAGAAGCCCGAGAGATTTCCGGCGCCATCGCTCGCGATCACACGATAACTGTGTGACGACTGTGGCGTAAGCCCGGTATCAGAAAATGTTGTTCCAACTACCGAGGCGATCGGCGACGGTAATGTGTCGCGGAAGACCAGGTAGTTAGTAACACCGATGTTATCGGTCGAAGCCGTCCATGAAAGATTGATCGTGGTCGGATTCGGAGCACCAGCGACGAGGTTCGTTGGAGTCGACGGCGCCGTCAGATCGCACACCGTGGGCTGCACGAAGAAGTTGGTCGCAGTGATTGGCTGCAACGCTGGATTGGCCGGCGGCCAAGGCATCACAGTGGCGTCCCCATTGAAATTGCCAATGTTGGCGTCCACATAAGAGAGAATCCGGTTCGAAGCGTTCGACAGCGGGCTCGCCGTAAACGTCGGGTCGTTGTATGGACCAGTCGGGACAGGAGCTTGCGTGCGCGGATCGATGATTTCGAACGGGAATGGATCGAGTGGTTGCGCTGTCGCTTCACATGGACCATTGCAACCGCCCGGACCGAGCCGCCTGTCGAGATTCCACGTCAGGCCGGAGAAGCTGAATGGAGTGTCGAGCGCGTTCAGGTCGATTTCTACGAACTCCGGACCAACGATGCCGCCAAGACCGAGGCCCAACGGGAATAAGTACTCGCCGTTGGTTGCGGCATTACCGAGGATATCGATGGTCTTGAGTGTCCCGGTCGAATCAGCAAACTTCTTGCCCGTGCGCGCGATAATCTCGTGCGGAACAGGACTCAGAACGCCGAACTGCTCGTCGAAGGTGCCGCCGGCAGGACATGGGTTTGAAGCCGCGAATCTCGGATCGGCGCGCAAGTGAGCGCAGGGGTCAAGTCTTGGTTTAGTTGCAGGGTCGAGGAAATCCACGTCGTGGCGGATTTTCCAGATGTTGCCGCCGACGCCCGCGACGAGACCATTCTGTCCGCAGGTGCCCGCGCCACCGGCATTGTCACAACCGACGACGGTCGCGAGGGGAAGCTCGTGAGCTGCGTTGGCCTGATCGTAATGAAGCCCCCAGACCATGACGTCTGTGTTCAGACTTGCGAAACCGATGAAGAGGGTTCGTGCGCGTTGATTTTGAAAACCCGGTGCGTCGATTCCGACTTCGTCGAGTGTCAGGTAGTCAGGCTGGCCAGCCACAGCTTTGGTGGCGAGCGCACGACCAACCATGGTGGTGTGCGCGGAAAGGAATCTCACGCCATTGATCGTCTCGAAGTTACCCTCCGCTTCGACGCTGTCTCCGATCTGAATCGGCGCGAAACGTCTCGAGTCGGCGACGATCAAATCAGCGGTCCGGTTCGTGGACGGACAGAGCAAGTCACCGGTGCCGGTGGCTGAGCCCGTTGTCGTGAGAGTCTCAGTAATGTTGCCGTCAGCGTCGAGATCGATAGTATCGATGAACGAACGCGTGACTGTGCTCGGGAGACAACTGGGAACGCCAGTCGAGAAAGTGTTTGTATAGTTGTCAGGGTCGAGACCGAAACGCCGGTCCGGACTACAGTTGACTGTACCAGCCTGGCAGCCGGCTCCCTGTTGGACCGTGTGGCGGTTTTCGGGATCGTTGATACGGACCATGACGCCGGTCGTGGCGCTGTTCAATGTGCCGTTCAGGCGAAAGTAACCATCGGTATAATTGATGTAAGTGACGTTACCCTTCACCGTCTCAGTACCTTTTTGAATAAAGATGTCGCCGGCGATGATGTTTCCGGCGCTGGTGCGGTTGGCGTGAATCGTGATGATGGCGCCTGTCCTGTTGGCGTTACACACATCTGCCTTCGCCAGGCCGCTCTCAGCTCGCTGCAAACATGCAGCAGGCGCCTGGAAAAACAACTGGTTCAGTGTTAGACGGTTGGCCGGCAAATCCATCAGCAGGTTGCGGGGAATGATGATGTTCTGTCCGCCAACAACGACGATGCCGCCGGACCATGGATCCTTCTGGCTGTTAAGTGTGAGTCGCTCGATCTCACCTGTGATTGGGGCCGCCGACGCAGTTTGCGCGTGTGCTGTGCCGGCGGGCACAAGCATGAACGCGAACAACATCAGCAACATGGCGCTGTTCCAATAAATATTAGTGGATTGATGGGAAGTCAGCTTTCGTGCTGTTCCACTGCTAACTTTGGTGGGGCACACCTTCATGGGGTTCTCCTTGTTTATTTATTTCTACAGAGATGGACACACTGAGCCGCGCTGAGGCGCCATCATTAATGCGATGTGTGATCGACTTTGGAGTGGAGATCCGTGGGGGATACAGACCTCCGGATAGAGCCGCAAATGCGACTACTTCCTTCTCGGATTCTTTCAGAGTTTTATGGGCTCGAGAGCTATCCCGCTTTACTAAAAACAGGATCGAATAAATCGATGAAGAACGTAAGAAAAGCTTCTCGAGCCAAAGGTCGAAAAGCAACGTTCATGCCCGAACGTGAGATTGAGGCTATTCGCCCCGAAGTTTAAAGTTTTCGCAGTTGAGGAAGAAAAAAGTGTCTCATCTAGAATCACTGTTAGGAACCGGCATGTTTCACATTGAACCTGTTTCGGTCTGGTGAGTTCTTCAACTCTGCGTAACCTCTGCGTCCTCTGCGCCTCTGCGGTAAAAGCAAGATGTAAACCGCAGAGACGCAGTGAACGCAGAGGTTACGCAGAATTACTCTGTGGAGACTTGTGCTTCTTGGTTGAGTGCGGCATGGAGGGTGTGCCAGGCAAGGGTGGCGCATTTGACGCGCACTGGAAATTCGCGCACGCCCGCGAAGATCTTAAGGTTGCCGAGACTGTTTTCCTCTGTCTCCTCATTCAGCTCACCCGTAACCATCGAATGAAATTCCTGAAAGAGGTTCTCGACTTCTTCTTTGCTTTTTCCTTTGACGGCTTGCGTCATCATGCTCGCCGCGGCTTTCGAGATCGCGCAGCCTGATCCTTCAAACCCGACTTCCTTCACCTGATCGTCTTCGAGATTGATGTAGATAGTCAGTTGATCGCCGCAGAGTGGATTGTAGCCTTCAGCGCTGTGGTTAGCCGTTTCGAGCTTGCGAAAGTTTCGCGGCTTCTTGTTATGGTCGAGGATTACCTGCTGGTAGAGTTCGCTCAGTTCAGACATTAGCTAAATATCTCAATCACACGTTCGATCGTGCGCGCGAGCACATCGATCTCTTCCTTCGTGTTGTAAAAAGCAAACGACGCGCGCGCCGTCGCCGGCACTTTGAACCGCTGCATCACGGGTTGCGCACAGTGGTGACCGGCGCGGACTGCGATGCCTTCCTGGTCCAGGATCGTGCCGATGTCGTGCGGGTGAATGTCGTCGATCACGAACGACAACACACTCGCCTTGTTCTTGGCGGTGCCGATGATTCGCACGCCTTCGATTGCAGAGACTTTTGCGGTGGCGTAGCGCAGCAACTCCATCTCGTATGCCGCCGCAGCTTCACGGCCGATGCTGTTGAGATAATCGATCGACGCGCCGAGACCGATCTGCGAGGCGATAGCTGGTGTGCCTGCTTCGAAACGATTGGGCGGATCCGCGTACGTGGTCTTCTCGAAAGTGACGGTCTTGATCATGTCGCCGCCGCCCTGGAACGGGTTCATCTTTTCCAGCAGCTCGAGCTTGCCGTAAACAACGCCGCTGCCAGTTGGCGCAAACATCTTGTGACCTGAGAAGACGTAAAAATCAGCATCGAGATCCTGCATATCGATCGGCATGTGCGGCGCGGCCTGCGCGCCGTCGATCAGCACGGGCACACCGTACTTATGCGCGGTGGCAATCATCTTTTTGATCGGATTGATCGTGCCGAGGGCGTTTGAGACATGCATCACCGCGACGAGCTTCGTGCGCTCATTGAGCAGTCCATCGTACTCATCGATCAGCAACTCGCCTGCGTCGTTCATCGGAATCACACGGAGCCGCGCGCCTTTTTCTTCGCAAAGCATCTGCCAGGGGACGATGTTGGCGTGATGCTCCATCGCGGAGATGATGATCTCGTCGCCTGCGCCGATGAACTTGCGGCCGTAGCTGTGCATCACGAGATTGATTCCCTCGGTGGCGCCACGCACGAAGATGCACTCACGGACGTCACGCGCGTTGATGAAGCGTTTCACCTTTTCACGCGCGCCTTCGTAAGCGGTCGTGGCTTTCTGGCTCAGATAGTGAACGCCGCGATGGATGTTCGAGTGTTCCTGTTCGAGATAGATGCTGCCGCGATCGATGACGACTTGTGGGACTTGTGACGAGGCGGAGTTGTCGAGATAGATAAGCGGTTTGCCGTTGACTGTTTGTTGCAGGACGGGAAAGTCAGCTCGAATCCGTTCAATGGGCCATGTGGAAACGGGGGATTCCGGGGTTATTAAAGTTCCAGCACTCACAGTTCTAACTCCTAAAGAATTTAGCCGCGGATTCACGCGGATAAACGCGGATCTGCGTTCATCTGCGTTAATCCGCGGCTAAAACTATACCTGTATGCAACTGCCGCAGCACAAACTCATCAAGCTGCGTACGGATCGAGTCGATCTTGATCTTTCCGATCACCTCTTCAGCAAATCCGTACGTCAACAAGCTGCGGCCAAGCTCCGGGCCGATGCCACGCGCCTCCAGATAAAACAACTCTTCCGGATCGATCTGACCGACTGCCGCCCCGTGCGCACACTTCACATCGTCCGCATAAATCTCTAGCTGCGGCTTCGTATCCACGCGCGCCTTGTCCGACAGCAAAAGGTTCTTGTTCGTCTGCTGCGCGTCAGTCTTCTGCGCACCTTCGCGAACGAACACTTTACCGTTGAAGACGGCGCGTCCGTTGCCGTCGAGAATTCCCTTGTATAACTGGTGACTGGTGCAATGCGGCTGCTTGTGGTCGATCACTGAATGCGTGTCGCTATGCTGATCGGATCCAACCATGTAGAGACCATCGACAGCAGTCTCCGCACCTTCGTGATCCATTACGACTGAAACATCGTGTCGCGACAGTTGCGCGCCGAGATTGATCGACGTCGTATCGTAACGGCTCGATCGTCCCAGCTCAGCGCTCGTCGTCGAAACGTGATACGAGTTGTTGCTCTCGCGCTGTACGCGATAGTGTTCGAGTTGTGCGCCGTCTTTCACAACGATCTCTGCAACCGCGTTCGTGAAATACTTTCCGCTGTGGCTCGAGACGAAACTCTCAATCAACGTCGCTGAGCTGTTTTCTTCGGCAACGACCAGCAGTCGCGGGAAATTGGCGCCGGCATCGGCGACGAACGTGATCTGCATCGGCCGTTCGAGTTTTACGTTCTTCGGAATCCAAAGAAAGACGCCGGACTGAAGAAACGCCGTGTTCAGCGCAGTCAGTCCGTTGTTGTGATAGCCGGCGTTCCGCGCCAGGTACTTCCGAACGATCTTGTTGTAACGCGCGTCTTCCGCTGCGCTGAAAAGATCGATCGCGACCACATCGCCGAGTCCGGTCTTGGTCGATAAATCTTCACGCAGGAAACCGTCTACAACGACGAGATGAGTCTCAGCCGTTTCCGGATATCCCTCGACTTCGCGCACGTCAGTGGACCCACTCGTGACCGGCACAAATTCTTCTTTCGCGAGCGTTGCGAGGTTCGTGTACTTCCAGTCCTCTTCTTTGACTGACGGAAAACCGAGCTGCTCGAAACGATCCATCGCGCTATTGCGCACGAGCTCGAGCCACGCCAGCGTCGGACGCACCGACCGAAACGCCGCTTGATAACTATTTTCTGACTTGACGAGTTCAGTAACCATTCCTAGTTCGCCGGCGCGCCCGCTCCTTTGTCTACAGTCCTGATCCAGTCGTATCCCTTCGCTTCGAGCTCGAGCGCGAGCTCCTTGCCGCCTTCGCGCGCGATGAGCCCATCGGCCAGCACGTGCACGAAATGCGGAACGATGTAGTTCAACAGTCGCTGGTAGTGCGTGACCACGATGATTGCATTCTCGGGCGTGAATAGTTGATTCACTCCGTTCGCTACAACACGTAATGCATCGATGTCGAGACCTGAATCAGTCTCATCGAGTACGGCAAGCTTTGGCTCGAGCACAGCCATCTGCAAGATCTCGTTGCGTTTCTTTTCACCGCCCGAAAAACCTTCGTTGACCGAACGCGTCATGAAGCTCGCATCCATCTCGACCACTTTCGCGCGCTCTTTCAGAAGATCCTTGAACTCGAGTGGATCGAGCTCCTCTTCACCGAGATGCTTACGCTTCTCGTTGTAAGCAAGTCGCAGAAACTGCGCATTCGAAACGCCCGGCACCTCAATCGGATACTGAAACGCCATGAACACGCCTTCGCGCGCACGTTCGTCCGGCGCCATCTCGAGAAGATTCCGTCCCTCGTAAATAATCTCGCCGCCAGTCACTTCATACTGCGGATGTCCCGCGAGCACCTTCGCAAGCGTCGATTTCCCGGAACCATTCGGTCCCATGATCGCGTGAATCTCGCCTTTGTTAATTGTCAGGTTGATGCCCTTGAGGATCTCTCTGCCTTCAATCCCTGCACGTAAATTTTTAATCTCTAACATTCGTTAACCTACGCTGCCTTCCAACTTAAGTCCCAACAATCTTGTCGCTTCAACCGCAAACTCCATTGGCAACTGCAGGAACACATCCTTACAAAAGCCGTTGATGATCAGCGATACCGCGTCTTCCTGCGAAATGCCACGCTGCTGCAAGTAGAACAACTGCTCTTCGCTGATCTTCGACGTCGACGCTTCATGCTCGACACTCGAGCTGTTGTTCATGACTTCGATATACGGGAACGTGTTTGCGCCGCACGTCGATCCGATCAGCATCGAGTCGCATTGCGTATAGTTGCGCGCGCCCTCGGCCTTCGGCATCACCTTCACAAGACCGCGATAACTGTTGTTTGACTTCCCTGCCGCGATACCCTTCGAGATGATCGTGGAGCGCGTGTTCTTGCCGAGGTGAATCATCTTCGTGCCGGTGTCGGCCTGTTGCGCGTGATTCGTTAACGCCACCGAGTAAAACTCGCCGATCGAGTTGTCGCCCTGGAGAATGCACGACGGATACTTCCAAGTGATCGCTGATCCGGTTTCAACCTGCGTCCAGGAGATCTTCGAATTCTTGCCCGCGCACTTGCCACGCTTCGTCACGAAGTTATAAATGCCGCCAACTCCTTCTTCGTCACCGGCGTACCAGTTTTGCACTGTCGAGTATTTGATCTGCGCGTCGTCGAGTGCGATGAGCTCGACTACTGCAGCGTGCAACTGGTTCTTATCAAACTTCGGCGCCGTGCAGCCTTCGAGATACGAAACGTGCGAGCCCTCTTCGGCAACGATGAGGGTGCGCTCAAACTGTCCTGACTCGGCGTTGTTGATGCGGAAGTAAGTCGAGAGCTCCATCGGGCAGCGCACGCCTTTCGGAATGAAGCAGAAACTTCCATCCGAGAAGACCGCGCTGTTCAGCGCCGCGAAGAAGTTGTCGTTAGTCGGCACAACCGATCCGAGATACTTCTTCACGAGCTCTGGATAGTCTCTGATCGCTTCGGTGAACGAGCAGAAGATCACGCCGACCTTTTTGAGTTTCTCTTTGTAAGTTGTCGCTACCGAGACTGAGTCAAACACCGCATCAACCGCGACACCGGCGAGTTGCTTCTGCTCCGTTAACGGAATACCGAGCTTCTCGAACGTGCGCAGCAATTCCGGATCGACTTCATCCAGACTCTTCTTCGTCGCTTTTTGTTTCGGCGCGCTGTAATAGATGACGTCCTGGTAATCAATCTTCGGATACGTGAGATTGGGCCAGTGCTTCGGCTCCGTCATCGTCAGCCAGTGGCGATAAGCCTTCAGACGAAACTCCAGCATCCACTCCGGCTCGTTCTTCTTCTCGACGATCAGACGAATAGTGTCTTCGGTCAAGCCGCGCGGAATCATGTCCGACTCGATATCGGTTACGAAGCCGTATTTATATTCTTGTTTGGCTAAAAGTTCTGCTGTACTCATCACTAAACTCGATTATCTTTCTGCCTGGTCCCCTGAATCTGGTGTAGCGCCGCGTCGACGTTTGCTTCCGTTCCCAGCAACTGCGAAAGCGTAATCTCCCCGAGCGCGTTGTCGACAATCTGGTGCAACTCGATGATCACCGGACGAATGCCGCAGTCGCCCGTGTGAACGCAGGCATCGAGGACGCCCGCGTAGCTCTTGCAATGCGACTCGGCGGGTTCACCTTCGAGCACGCGTATCACCTGGTTCAAACGTATCTCGGAAGCAGGACGCTGTAGCGCGTAGCCACCCTTGATGCCGCGAGTGGAATTCACGAGTCCGGCTTTGGTCAAAATCCACATCAGCTTGCCGGCGTTCGCTGTCGAAATACCTTCGAGGCGGGCAAGCTGCGGGAGGGTTAGCGACTCGCCCAACTTCTCCGCGCGGGCTAACTGCAACAAGCAGCGCAGGCCATATTCTTCTTGAGCTGAGATCTTCATTGCACGTCTAAATCATTAACCTGACGCATCTTAAGTTAAACCTTACTTTTAAGTCAAGATTAGACGCGGATGCACGCGGATAAACGCAGATCAGCGTTAATCCGCGCAAAATCCGCGGCTAAAGTTTGAAGTCGAAGTCGATATACCCGGCGAGACGGACGGGTCTGTTATTCACGAGTGACGGCGGGAACGTCCAAGCGCGCGCGGCTTCTTCGGCGGCCTTTCGCAGCAATGTCGGACCTTCTGAGTTAGTCACCCAGATTTTTCCTTTTTCATCGATGATCGCAAACACACGGACCGTGCCGGTCACGTTGTGTGCCTTTGCCTGGGAGGGGTAAACCGGCGTGATGCGCTTTGTTTCGCGGCCGCTAAGCGATCCGGTGCTGACCAACTGTGGCTCGGGCCCGGACGTCGTCGCTGGAGCCACACTCTGCACCGGATCGGCAGAAGTGGTTGGTTTCGGACCCGTGGTGAACGGGTTTGGAATTCTGTTGGTAACTGCATCGAGTGCGGGCGAGCGACCGAGTGACGCCACCTGAATCTGCGACGAGGCCATTTTCTCTCTCGCTGCCGAGTACTCCGCCTGCCACTTCGTTCGGTCGTCTTCGTTTCTCGGGAGCGAGAGTCGAATGCCGAGCACGTCTTCCTGTAGCGCTAGTGCGTCGTAAGAGCGGCCCTGCTCGGTCGAGATCTCTTTCGCCTGCGCGATCAGTCTTTCGAGTAGCCCGCGCACGCGGTCGAGATCGACAATGGCTTCGGTAGGCAGATTCGAGTCGCCGGGATTGATGCCATAACTGCGATATCGAGCGAGGTGCGCGCGAATGCCGTTGACTGTTTGGCCCGCAGCCGCGAAATAAGTGCGAATAGATTCGTCTTTTTGCGCCGCGCGCGTTGTGAACGCCTCCTCGAGCAAGGCCTGCGAGCGGCCGTAGTTTCCCTCTTCGAGGTAAATTCCGAGCAACATCAGAGTCGTGACGTTGCGGAGCGTTACGTCGGTTGAGGACGCGCGAATGTTTTCAAGCTCAGTCGCGGCGGCTTGTAGCTGGTGCACGGCGGCAAGCGCACGGGCACGCTCAATTCGCGTCAAAACCGGATTGGCGGACGCGTCTTCACTGGAGCCAGTCGACTGGCCCAGCGCGAAAACGGCTGTAATTAGAATAAGAACTGTCGGGAGTGATGCATGAATATAGGATCTAAAATAGGAAAAAGACCTCAAATTGTTGGCTCCTGAAATACGAAAGCGAGCGTATGCCCGCTTGAGTTGGTATCAATTTGACCAGGGCATTATGGCCGCAACATGGCCAATGAGGCAAGCAGAGTCATCCACAGATTGCACAGAAGAGATAAAAATACCTGCGTAATCCGGGGATAAGAAAGTTTTACCGGTAAGCCAGTCGGCCACCAACGAAGTCAAAAATCCTGTCAGGCATCTTCATTTGCTCCCACGCTCCCATTCCAGCCGTTATTGCGAGAGGCCACAGGATGACCAAACTCACCGCCCCGACCGCAGCCTTATCAACCCACTTTCCGGCGCCAATCTCAACGATAAGCGTGTCATCATTGTGATGAAAGAGGATGTTCAGAGATGTGGCCATACCAACCAGGTCGCGCCAACCGCCACGCTTTTTGATCTGAACCAGCAGACTCTGATCGTCCGCGCTCAGTTGCTGGGTATCAAATCCTTGTGAATCAAGCCATCCTTTCACGTCCTGAATGAGGCGAACAGCGTCCTCTTCCGGACAGGTGTAGCGGCGGCTCGTGGAGCCGGGAATCTTTTGGACGTAGTTGCCATCGGCTGGAGCGGGAATGAAATTGCCGGCTTGCTGCTGGAGCGGCGTCCCACACTTCTGGCAGAAACGATATTCTGCCTGCACCGGGTGATGGCATTGCGGGCATTGATTGGGTCCGGTGACGGGATGGCTCATCTCCGGCTTCTTTATTCCGGCCGATGCTAATCCGGAACCGGCGGGCGTAGCCTTTTTCCGGAGCTGCATGGCAGCCTTTTCATCGAGACTCTTCAGCGCCGCATCCACTTTGACTGCCACCTTCGCAAGTAGATCGTCTCGGCGCTTCAGACTCAACAACAGCTCGCGTACTTCAGTGGGTGAACGGCCTTCGTCCATCGCCTCTTCAAGTTCAAGGAACAATAGGTTCTGTTCCTGCGCGCCGAGTGTCCCGTTGAAATCGATGCGTTCCTTGAGAGTGCCGAGATATGAAACCGGAACTGCCGGTGGTGGAGGCAGCGGCTCGGGTAACGGCGGGCATGCCTGCGCAGCGTTGAGAGCCTTCAACAGTGCGAACGCCGCGCCCTTGTCGCGCGAACGATAATCGGTGACCTGGATTTCATGGAGTGGCGCAGACAGGAGGTTGAGATTGATACCGTCTGAAACTAAGACCGGAAGAATGGGCTTGCCGAGTCCACAAACATACGCCAACTCGCTCCGGCATGCCTCTGACTCCCACGACTCCGGCGAAAGCGCGAAGATGAAGATCTCACAATCCCGAATATTGGCGAGAATATTATCCCACCAGCGCTGTCCACCGGTCAGCGTCTGGTCATGCCACGTAGTCATACCAACCGCCTGCAGGTCCTCGACCAGTTGGGTAACCACCTCAAGATTGTTTCGACTATAACTGACGAAGACCTTTCTCATGGACATCCCTCTTTTACTGAGCGCGAGGCAATCAGAGCGGCCTAAGTTCGGTACGGGAGTATACACCAGCGCAGCGCTTAGTTTATCTTCAAAAAGTTTAGTCAGATACGTGAGTGGTAGAATCTGCCTATGGATGCGTTACCGGGAAACGATTTGATTGTTATGGGAGTCGAGGATTTGCTGCATCAACGGCAGACAATCCCGGCGCTGTTAGTGGCGATCGGTGCACCCAAGCTTCGCAGTCTTGGTCTGGAAGTCCCGGAAGACCTACCCTCAATTCCGGAGCATCGCCTTTACGACCTCTTGTCTGACTCCGATCCCGATTCAGCACATTCCAAATACAACGCCTTGATTCGACGGCTTGTCAGTTTCGAGCGAGCAATGGCATGCGTGAAAAAGTAAGTGCAGAAGCAATAGAGCGCTTCATGAAAGCACTCGGTCGTACAGGTCGAACTAACGCTCGCATCTATTTTGTTGGCGGCGTGAGTGCTGTACTGCTCGGTTGGAGAGAAAGCACGATCGACATTGACTTGAAGTTGGTTCCCGAAGCGAATGAGATTCTCAAGGCGCTACCCGATTTAAAGGAGCGCTTGCAAATCAACGTCGAACTTGCTTCGCCCGACAATTTCATTCCTCCACTACCCGGGTGGGAGGAGCGCAGCGGATTCATAGCCCGCGAGGGGGGAATCGATTTCTTCCATTACGACTTCTATGCCCAGGCACTGGCGAAGATCGAGCGGGGCCACAACACTGATCTGCTTGATGTTCGGCAAATGATCGACCGTGGACTCGTGGAACCGTCTCGACTGCTGGAATACTTTTCACGCATCGAGGATCAACTCTATAAGTTTCCAGCGATCGATCCGAAATCGTTCCGGTCGGCAGTCATTGAGCTTGTAAGAAAAGCTGAATAGGTTTAACGACAAGTCTCTACATGCTCATGGTAGAGAATGCCTCAAACCACAATCATGGGTAGCTGGCGTGTTCAAGCTCATGGTGTGTTTCAACGAATATTCTCCAGTCTGGATTATCCATAGCCGAGAACAACCCGATATTTAGTCGCTTGTAGCTCGATGGAGTATGGGTTTTGGGAGTAGACAAGCGATCAAGACTCTTCCAAAAACGACTTCAAGAATCAGAGGAAAGCGGAAAATGAAAGTTCGGTTTGAGCTCGTTCGAGCGCATTTTATGACCCGCCCGAACTTCAAACCAATCATCATGCCTTGAGCGCAATCTGAGCTCATGGAAGCGAAGCGGTCGTGCTGAGGCTTTTGATGATTTTGTCGCGGAAGGTGCGGGCGTCGGATTTGATTGTGGTTTCGTTGAGAGTTAGGAGTCGCTTGTTGCGCATGACGATGCGGCCGTTGATGACGACGGTTTCGACGTCGGCAGCTTTGGTGGCGTAGACCAGATCGGAGTAGACGTTGTAGAGCGGAATCTGGTTGAGGGTGTCGCGATCGATAACTAAGAGATCTGCGCGCTTGCCGGTTTCGAGTGAGCCGATCTCTTTTTCGAGATGGAGCGCTTGAGCGCCGCGGATCGTCGCAAGCTCGAATGCTTCCTGCGCCGAAATTACTTTCGGATCGCCAGTGAACACTTTGTGCAACTTTGCGACAGTGTCCATCTCTTCCCACATGTTCAGATCATTGTTCGAGGCGGCTCCATCCGTACCCAACCCAACGAAAAGCTTCTCAGTCAACATGCGTGGGACAGGAGCCACGCCCGAGGCGAGCTTCATGTTCGACTGCGGATTGTGAACAACGCCCACGCCACGATTTTTCAAGATGGCGATGTCACTTCCCTGCGGCCAGACCATGTGCGCCGCGATCACGCGCTCATTGAGAAAACCAATACGCTCAAGATACGCAACCGGGCTCGCGCCCTTCGCTTTCACACTGTCGTCGACTTCGCGCTTCGTCTCGGAAATGTGAGTCACGATCGGCGCGCCGGTGCGATCAGAAAACGCGCGCGCGGCTTTCAGATGTTCTTCTGAGACTGTGTACGGAGCGTGCGGCGCGATCGCCGCAACGATCAGGTCGTGTCCTTTCCAGCGCGCCACAAACTTCTCGACGTAAGCCATGCCTTCGGCGTTTGTCTTGTTGTCAGCGACAGGAAAGTCGATGATGGTTTCACCAAGAACACCACGAACACCCGCTTTCGCAGTCTCATCCGCGATCGCGTCTTCGAAGTAATACATGTCGCAGTAGGTCGTAGTCCCACCGCGAATCATTTCAGCAAGACCGAGACGAGTGCCGACACGCACAAACTCTTCCGTGACGTTCTTGGCTTCAGCCGGAAAGATGTACTTCGTCAACCACTCCTGAAGATCGAGATCATCCGCCAGACCACGAAACAGGACCATCGGCACGTGCGTGTGACCATTAATTAAACCCGGTGTAATGACCTTGCCGCTCGCGTTGAGCTTTTGCCGTGACGTGTATCGAGATTCAATATCAGCGCGGGGACCAATGGCGACGATCCGACCCTGCGACACCGCAATGCCGCCGTCTTCGATAACCCGCCGCGTCTGGTCCATCGTCACAATCGTGCCACCGACTACGAGAAGCTCGACTGGTTGCCGGCGAGTCTGGGCGGTGGCGTTAGAAAGTGTGGTCATTACGATCAGGAAAACACACATTAAGACGGATTTATTCACGGATTGGTTCTCTTTAAGAATTTGGCGTCAAAGGCGTGTGGTAATAACTCGGCCATGTGAAATTCCTCGCTCTTGCCGGCGAGGTTGGCGAATACGATATTGGCGTTACGCGCAAACTCCCAGATGATCTGGCGGCAGGTTCCACATGGCGGCGTCAGTGTCTCAGTGTCTGCGACCACCGCGAGATCCGTAAACTGGCGTTCACCTTCCGACAACGCCTTCCAGATCGCGACGCGCTCGGCACAAACCGTTAAACCATAACTCGCACTCTCGACGTTGCAGCCGGTGTAAACCTTGCCGTCCGCGGTCCTCACCGCCGCACCGACTTGGAAATTCGAAAACGGCGCCACTGATTGCAAGCGTGCACGCTTCGCCGCTTCAATCAGCGACTCTGTCTCTTCGCTCAAAGTTGACCTCCAACAGTTGATACAGCACTGGCCAGCCTCTCGCGAATTTTCAAGCTCAATAGATCGATACTAACGAGATTATGACCACCTTCAGGAATGATGACGTCGGCATGACGTTTCGACGGCTCGACAAACTGCATGTGCATGGGCCGGACCGTCCCTATGTATTGTTCGATAACTGACTCCACTGTGCGCCCGCGCTCGGCGAGATCGCGACGCAGGCGACGAATGAAACGAATGTCGTCGGGCGTGTCGACAAAAACTTTTATGTCCATCTGCTCGAGCAGGCGCGGCTCAGCGAAGATCAGAATGCCTTCCACGATGACGATCGGTTTAGGCTCGACTGTACGCGTCTCGTTTAGACGCGAGTTGGTTTTGAAATCGTAAAGCGGCAGCTCGATCGGTTCACCGGATTTCAGTCGACGCACGTGATTGACGAGCAACTCGTTGTCGAGCGCATCGGGATGATCGAAGTTGGCGACGCCGCGGTAATCGAGCGGCAGATCACTGACGTTGCGGTAGTAAGAATCTTGCTGGATGAAAACTACTTCGCTGGCGCTGACCGATTCAAGGATGCGATTGGCGACTGTGGTTTTGCCCGAGCCTGTTCCGCCTGAGATACCGATGATCATGAAGTTTTCCACAGATTGCACAGATTACACAGAAGGTTCTGTGTAATCTGTGGATACAACTCTTTAGACCCTGCTATTGATCGCGCTGATTACTCGTCGAAGCAGGTCTGCAAACGTCTCGCGAACGCGATTGCCTGTCTCCATCACCTCTTCATGATTGATCGGTGCGTCACTAATTCCGGCAGCCATGTTGGTGATGCAGGAGATGCCCAGCACTTCGAGGCCCATGTGACGCGCGACGATCGCCTCCGGCACGGTGCTCATCCCGACAGCATCAGCGCCAAGGTTGCGCAGCAAGTGGATCTCGGAAGGCGTCTCGTAGCTTGGACCAGACAGCGCGCCGTAGATCCCGCGCCGCACTTCCACACCGATCGCTTTCGCTTCATCGATGACCAGTTCCTGCAACTCATGCGAGTAGACTGCCGACATATCCGGAAAGCGTGGTCCAAATCGCTCATCGTTAGGACCACGCAGCGGATTAACACCCATCAGATTGAGATGATCGCTGATCACCATCAACGCTCCCTGCGTTAGCTGAACGTTGATGCCGCCAGCGGCATTCGTGAGCACGAGTGTTTTGCACCCGAGCAAACCGAAAGTGCGTACGGGAAACGTGACTTCTTCGAGTGAATAACCTTCGTAGTAATGAACGCGCCCCTGCATCGCCAAAACAGGCACACTACCAATCTTGCCGATCACGAGCCGCCCGGCGTGGCCCTGCGCGGTCGAGCGCACGAAACCCGGAATGTCCTCATAAGGAATGCCGACAGCTTCTTCGAAGTCGTCAGCGAATCCGCCCAGTCCACTACCGAGCACGAGGGCGATGCGCGGCTCAACACTGATTCGCGATCGAATAACCCTGGTGGCGTGTTCGGCGCGTTCGTAAAGACCAGTACTTGCCATTCGCTCAACCATTTACTTCTCTTTCTGATACGGAATACCGAGCGCGCGCGGTGGCCGGGACGATCCAATAAAGCCCGCCAGCACCACAATGGTCAAGACGTACGGCACCATTTGAATAAACTGCACCGGAATATCTTCGCCCGACGGTAATTTAACAACTCCCTGCATCCGGATTGAAATAGCCTCAGTGAGACCGAAGAAAAGACACGCCAAGAGCGTCGGCACCGGCTTCCACTTGCCGAAGATCAACGCCGCGAGCGCGATGAAGCCGCGGCCCGCAGTCATGTTTCGTGCAAACAACGACGACTGGCCAATCGAAAGATACGCTCCAGCAAGCCCCGCGAGAACGCCGGCAAGCAGCACACCCGAATACCTGATTTTACTCACGCTCACACCCGCTGCGTCCGCGGCCTCGGGATTCTCACCAACCGATCTGAGTCGCAGACCGAATGGCGTTTTGTAAAGCACGTACCAGATCACAGCCACGAGTACGAGGATCGTGAGAGCGATTACAACGGGCGACTGCGGCAGCAGATGGTCCTTCGGAATCTGCGGCGTTGAACCGGATGAGAGGAAGAATGCGCCGCTCAGAAATCCCGGCATACCAATCATCAGGATATTGATCGCGGCGCCACTCACCACCTGATCGGCTTTGAACTTGATACAAGTCACCGCGTAGATCGCTGCGATGAACAATCCCGCCAGCATGCCCGCGAGCAATCCGGCCCACGGACTCGCATTGCCAAGCCCGAGACCCTTGTCAGCAGCGTAAGTCACAGCGGCTGCGGTAAACGCTCCGGCGAGCATCTTTCCTTCGAGCGCGATATTGATAACGCCCGAGCGCTCTGAAAACAGACCACCAAGTGCAGCGAGCACGAGTGGAGTGGCCAGCCGGATCGTGGAAGCGATGAGTGAGAGAGTGAAAATGTCTCGCATGGGTTTACGCTCGCAAACGTTCCATCGACGCTCTTCGTTGCAAGAGCCATTTGAAAAAAGCTTCAGCAGCAACGAACAAAATGATGATGCCTTGCAGTACCTGGACGATGTCTTTTGTTACATGCTCGGAGAAACCGTCGACGTAGATACCACCGTGTTGTAGTGCAGCAAATAACAACGCCGCGAGAATCACGCCGACTGGATGATTGCGCCCGAGTAGTGCGACAGCGATGCCGGTGAATCCGTAGTTGTCCGAGAAGCCGTCGTAATAACGATGACGATTACCGAGCACCTCGTTGATACCGACCATGCCCGCCAGCGCGCCCGACACAGCCATCGCGAGAATGATCTGTTTGCCAATCGAGATGCCGCCGTATTCTGCGGCGAAAGGATTGCTGCCTGTAGCGCGGATCTCGTAACCCCACTTCGTGCGCCAGAGAAAGAGATAGACCAGGAAACAACAAAGCAGCGCGAGCAGAAATGCGACATTCAACGGAATGCGCTCGGGAAAGCCGGGAATGAATTTACCAAGCGGCGGAATGTATGCGTTTTGGCCGATCGGCACCGTTTGCAGAATCGGATCGCCTCGCTCTTTGTAGTGATACTGCGTGAAGTAACTGACAAGCGCGACGGCAATGAAGTTCAACATGATCGTGTTGATGACTTCATGCGACCCAAACTTCGCTTTCAAGACACCTGGAATCGCGGCCCAGAACGCGCCGGACAGGATCGCAGCCGCGCAGCAAAACGGGATCAGGATCCAGGGTGAAAGGTTCGCAAACTTGATCCCGACCCACGCGGTCGCGAATGCTGCGATGTAAAGCTGTCCTTCGGCGCCGATGTTAAAGAGACCGCAGCGAAAGCCGACGAGAACGGCGAGTCCGGTGAAGATCAGCGGTGTAGCCTGGAAGAGTGTGTAGCCGATTCCGTCGGGCCAGGACAGCGCGCTGCCGAGTAGCAGGCCGTATGCTTCGAATGGATTGTCGCCGACGATCAGAATGAGAATGCCGCCGACGATGAAGGCAGCCACCACCGCGATTAGGGGAAACAGTAGATCACGCGCGAGTTTTGACATATCAAGCAGGTGTCCACAGATTACACAGAATTAATCTGCGAAATCTGTGAATCGGTTTAATGGCCGCGGGTCATTAACAGTCCGATTTCTTCGACCGTCGCGACTTTCGGATCGACTTCGCCCGCGATCTTTCCGTCATGAATGATCAGCAAACGATCGGAAAGACTCGTCACTTCCTCGAGCTCGGCGGACACGAGCAGAATTGCGCACCCGTTGTCACGCAAAGTCACGAGCTGACGATGTATGAACTCGATCGCGCCGATGTCGACGCCGCGCGTCGGTTGCGACACGAGCAGCAGCTTCGGCGCGACGTGATACTCACGACCGATGATCAGCTTCTGCTGGTTACCACCCGACAGCGCGCGCGCAGGTAGCGCTGCATTTGGTGGACGAACGTCAAAGCCCTGAATGATCTCCGCGGCGCGTCGCTGCACGGCGTTCTCGTCAATCAAAATTCCTGCTATGGGCGGACGATAATGAACTCCGAGTATCGAGTTTTCCGCGAGACTGAAGTCGAGCAATAGCCCGCGTCGATGACGATCTTCCGGGATGTGTGCGATGCCGAGCTCACGACGCACGCGCGCGCCGAGAGCTTTGAGATCTCTGCCTTCGAAGTTGATCGCACCCGTGATGCGCGCCGGATCGATGAGTCCCGCGAGGGCTTCGATCAACTCACTCTGGCCATTGCCTTCAACACCGGCGATGCCGACGATCTCGCCGCGACGTACTTCAAATGAAACTCCGTTAACGCGCTTCGTTCCGGCTACATCGACAACGGAAAGGTCTTTGATTTCGAGTTCCGTTTCTCCGATCTTAGGCTCAGGCTTCTCAACTCGCAGCAACACTTCACGACCGACCATCAATCGCGCCAGCTCAGCCGCATTCGTGTCTTTCGTTTGCACTCGCCCGACAACTCGACCATCACGCATCACCGTGACTTCATCCGAGATCGCAAGCACTTCCGAAAGTTTGTGCGTGATGATGATGACTGTTTTGCCCTGCTCGCGCATGCGACGCAGGATCACAAAAAACTCTTCGACTTCCAGCGGCGTTAACACAGCCGTCGGCTCGTCCAGAATCAATAGCTTCGCGTGACGATAAAGCGCCTTCAACAACTCGACGCGTTGCTGCTGGCCCACTGATAAATGCTCGATCGGCTCGTTAGGATTTACGGCGAGCTTGAATTCTTCGGAGAGCTGCCTGATCTGCGCGGCGGCGCTTTTGAGATCGAGTGCGACGCTGCTGCCAGGCTCGGCGCCGAGAACGATGTTCTCCGCGACGGTCATCGTCTCAACCAGCATGAAATGCTGGTGGACCATGCCGATGCCGAGTGCGATCGCGTCGTGAGGAGAATTGATGTCCTGGACCTGCCCATTGACGAGAATCTCGCCACTGTCAGCGGTATAGAATCCGTAGGCGATGCGCATCGCCGTCGACTTCCCGGCGCCATTCTCACCGACGATGGCATGGATCGTCCCGGGCTTAACGACGATGTCGACGTGGTCGTTTGCGAGTACGTCGCCGAAGCGTTTGGTTATCTGTCGGAGTTCGAGCATTAAAGAGTTTCAGCCGCGGATGAACGCGGATGAACGCAGATCAGATTTATGTTCCCATTGCGTCGGTTACTTTAATCTCGCCTGCAATGATCTTTTTCTTTGCTTCTTCTGCTAACTGAATCGATTCTGGCGTGACGAGATCGTTGTTGTTCTCGTCCATCGCGTAGCCAACGCCGTCTTTGTCCAGGCCAAAGACGTGGATGCCGGGTGAGAAGCGGTGATTCACAACGTCTGTGACGATGTCGTAGACCGCGTTGTCAACACGCTTAACCATGCTCGTGAGAACAAAGCCCGGCTTCACCATGTTTTGATTCGAATCCACACCAATCACGAAATGCGTGGCGCGACCGTTCTGTTTGCCCTGTTGTTCGACGGCGTCAAAAGCTCCGAGTCCGGAGTTACCAGCAGCGGTGAAGATCACGTCAGCGCCCTTGCCGATCTGCGCGAGCGAAAGCTCTTTGCCTTTGCCGGGGTTGTTCCACGCAGCGTCAGTTACGCCCACGTAGTTTGCGATCACATTAATGTTTGGATTAACTGATTTCGCGCCTTCCTCGTAGCCTTTCGCGAAACGATGAATCAGACCGATGTCCATGCCGCCGAGAAAACCGATCGTGCCGGTCTTCGAAGCCTTCGCAGCGAGTATGCCGACGAGATACGAGCCTTCGTGCTCTTTAAAGACCAAAGAGGCGACGTTTGGTAGTTTGCTGACACCGTCGATGATCGCAAACTGGATGTTTGGATAGTCTTTCGCAACATGCTCCATGATCGGAGCCTGCGCGAAACCGACGCCGATGATGAGATCGAAATTGCGTTCGGCAAAAGCGCGCATGGCGGGCTCGATGGCGTTCGGCGTGCCGGGTTCGATGTCGCGCAGTACGATCGGAAGATCCTTGGCAGCACGCTGCACACCTTCCCACGCAGCCGCATTGAACGATCGATCGTCTTTACCACCGATATCGAAGACGATACCGACTTTGATCTTCGATTTGTCTTCAGCGGCGGAGGTGCCACCACAGCCGGAGATGAAGAGAGCGGTGAGACACAGAAGTGCTGCTAATCCAAAAAATGTTCCTCCCGCAGCGGCGCAGCGGCGGAACGAAAGCTTAAAAGAACGCTTAGAGCCTGGAACACGTTGCGCCGCTGCGTCGCTGCGGGAGAAATTCTTTTTCATTCGTTAATGATCTCCTTAACTAGCTTCGGCGTCTCTTTCGGTGGTGCGTCTCCGATCTGGTACGACGTCTGGATACGTCGCGCTGCTTCGGCAGCGGCCGAGGCGTCGGCGCTGTACACAATTCCGATCGCGTCACCCGCGCGGACCTCGTCTCCCAGTTTCAAATCGGAAGTAAAACCAACCGTGGGATCCACTGTGTCTTCGATGCGCACGCGCCCGCCGCCGATTGCCGCGATCGCGTGACCAATCTCCGTGGTATCGACTCTCGTAATGAAGCCAGAGCGCGGGGATTCTACCTTAACGTTTTCGCTTACCAAAGGCAGAAACTGCCTTGGCGCATCGCAAACACGCGGGTCACCGCCCTGCGCCTCAATATTGCTTCGCAAACACTCGAGGGCTTGGCCCGACACGAGCACGTTATTCAAACGCGCATGCGCCGCTTCGATCGTGTGATCGACGTTCGCCAGCATCAGCATTTGCGCGCACAACTCGAGCGACAGATCGAGCACCGGTCGCGCCGCTTCGTTCGCTTCACCACGAAGGATCTCAATGCACTCTTGAATTTCTAATGAGTTACCGACGGCGCCACCGAGCGGCTGGTTCATGTCAGTCAACAAAGCGCGCGTTTTGATGCCGCACGAGTTACCAGTGCTCACAAGCGCATGAGCCAACGCTTCAGCCCGCGCTTCTTCGCGCATGAACGCACCATTGCCGACTTTGACATCGATGATCATCGCATCAAGGCCCGCCGCGCCTTTTTTCGAAATGATCGACGCGACGATCAACGGTATGGCTTCGACAGTCGCGGTCGCATCGCGTAGCGCATACATCTTCTTGTCGGCCGGCGCGAGCTCAGCAGTTTGTCCCGCCATCGCATAACCAACTCTGTCGAGAACTTTCTTAAACTCAGTCGCACTGAGCGCGACGCGATAGCCCGGAATCGACTCGAGTTTATCGAGCGTGCCGCCAGTGTGGCCCAGGCCGCGACCAGAGATCATCGGCACACAAACACCACACGCCGCTACGAGTGGAGCGATGATGATCGAAGTCTTATCACCGACACCGCCAGTCGAGTGTTTGTCGGCTTTTGGTTTGGGAATGTCTGAAAAGTCGAGGATGTTACCGGAGTTAAGCATGGCTTCAGTCAAAGCCTGCTGCTCAGACCCGTCCATGCCGTTCAGGTAAATGGCCATGAGGAGCGCGCTGACCTGATAGTCGGCAATGCGGCCGCTGGTGACGCCGGCGATGAAGAAATCGATCTCTTCACGCGATAAACTCAGCCCGTCTCTCTTTTTTCTTATGACGTCCTGTGGTCTCAAGCTGTTTCCTTAATTACTCTCCATAAGAACAGCGGCCTGGGCGGTCACAGCTAACCCCTGCCCCACCGCATCGACTTCTTCACCCGTCTTTGCTTTGACACTCACGCACGCTATGTCGATTCCAAGCACACTCGCGATGTTTTGGCGCATCGTGTCGACGTAGCTCCTGAGTCTTGGCCTTTCGAGCAAAATTGTCGAGTCAACATTCACAACGTGGAGACTGCGTTCGCGCGCCAACCACATCACACGCGACAACAGATCGAGACTATTCGCATTACTCCACTGTGGATCCTTGTCGGGAAAATGAACTCCGATGTCGCCCTCGCAGAGCGCGCCGAGAATCGCATCGGCAATCGCATGTGACAAGGCATCAGCATCCGAGTGTCCCTCAGCACCACGATCGGAAGCAATATGCACACCACCAAGAACCAGCTCGCGCCCCTCAACCAGCCGGTGCGTATCAGTCCCTATTCCGATCCGTATCATCTCACTCTGCACTCAGGATCGCTTCAGCAATCAAGAGATCCTCGGCGGTAGTTACTTTAATATTCCGCGGACTCCCTTCAACAATGCGTACGGGAATACCAAGCTTCTCTACCAACACGCTCTCATCCGTCACCGAAGGATCCGTAACATCCGCCGCCTCGTATGCCTGCCGCAGCACGTCATAACGAAAACACTGCGGCGTCAATGCTCTCCGTAATCCACCACGGTCCAGAGTTCTTTCAATTCGCTGATCACGAACCTGCTTGATCGTGTCAGTAACCGGAGCGACGAGGATCGCAGCACCATCAGTCTGCGCTGCAGCAACTGTCGCATCAATCTCTTCAGCAGTCACAAACGGACGCACACCATCGTGTACCGCAACTATCTCAGCAGTCGCAGCCCGAATCGCCATCAAGCCACGCTTCACAGAATCAGCCCGCGTCACACCACCCGGAACAACACGCGCGACTTTTCGCAATCCAAACTTCGTCGCGAGCGAAAGGAAGCCCGCAGACTCGGCTGCGGGCAGGACGAGGATCACCTCGTTAATACTCTCACACTGCTCAAACACCTTGAGCGTGTGAATGATTACCGGCGTTCCTGCGAGTTGCAGAAACTGCTTGGGCCGATCGCTCGCCATCCGGGTGCCGGAGCCGGCAGCGGCAATAATCGCGATGTTCATGAAAGGAGTTAGGAATTCGCGGGCAGCGTGCGGGCGGATTAGCTCTCCGTGATCGGCTCGCTCTCCGAAATGCGCACCGGCGACGGAGTATTGCGCGACTCGCCGCGCAACTGGCGCCGCGAAGCACCGTTGGTCCGATGAATTTCGCTGTGTCCGCCGTTTTCCGCTTCTTCCCAGAGACGGCCGAAGATCATCTTGCCGGCAGTTGTTTGCAACACGCTCGTCACTGCGATGTCGGCGTTCTTGCCGATCAACTTGCGCGCATTATCAACCACCACCATCGTGCCATCGTCGAGATAGGCCACGCCCTGATTGTATTCCTTGCCTTCCTTCAGGATGAAAACCCGCATCGCCTCGCCTGGGAGCACGACTGGCTTGAGCGCATTTGCCAACTCATTAATATTGAGTACGCTGACTCCGCGCAACTGGGAGACTTTATTCAAATTGAAATCATTCGTGACGATCACCGCGTCCAGTTGCTTGCCGAGCTCGATCAGCTTCAGGTCCACCTCACGCACGGAGGGAAAGTCAGTCTCGACGATTTGGATGTCGAGCGAGCTGTTGTTCTGAAGACGATTGAGCATGTCCAGGCCGCGCCGGCCGCGCTGGCGCTTGGACGAGTCAGGCGAGTCAGCCACCTGTTGCAACTCGCGCAGGATGAACTGTGGAATGATTAACGAGCCCGTCAGAAAACCTGTCTCAGCGACGTCGGCGATCCGCCCGTCGATGATCACTGAAGTATCCAGAATCTTTAGATCGCGCCGCGCGACTTTGTCACTGAAAATTCCGCCGAGTGCCGAGAGATCGAGATAGTCACCTTTCGCAGCACCGACCATCAACCCGACGTACGCCATGAAAAACGTCAGTGCGAGTGTCAGAAAAGTCTTTACCGGCTCTTCCAGAGCAGTTGCGTGTTGATGACTGATCAGGTTGCCGATCAGATAGGCGCCGATGATTCCGAGGATCGAACCCGAAGCCGCACCGATCAGAGTTTTGAGAGTGGCGCGGCGAATTCGCAGTTCAAAAACGATGATGCAGAGGGCAATTAGGCCGCCGAGCCCAGCGGAAGTCCACGGCCGCGCTTTTAAAGGGGAAAGATAATATCCCGCTAAAACTAAGACTGCCGTAAATAAAAGCCGTATGAGAACCACATCGGCACGCATGATAAGGCATACTACCACGCCGCTATCGGCAGCGTCACGGCAAACCTTTGCAATTGGGCGGTTTCAGCGCTTAAATGAGCGGTATGCGAATATCAATCCCCATCATTGTCGTGGCCGTGTTGTGTGTTGTGACTCTCGGCAACAATACAGCGGCGCAAAAAAGCGAATTGAAATTTAGAGTGCCGCCGGGCTGGGTGGAAGAAGAGAGGACCTCCAGCATGCGTGTGGCCCAGTATAGATTGCCGAAGGTAGAGGGCGACACCGAGGATGCGTCACTTGTCCTTTATTACTTCGGACAAGGCCAGGGCGGTTCGGTTACTGCGAATATCGATCGCTGGATCGCCCAGATGAAACAACCGGACGGCAGTCCCGTTAAGGGCGCGAAGGATGAACATCTCGAGGCAAATGGATTGAAAGTGACGACTGTAGATTTATCAGGGACGTATGTCGCTGAGACAGCGCCCGGAAGCGGCACTTTCAACAACAAGCCCGGTTACCGTCTGCGCGCGGCAGTCGTCGAAACTCCGAACGGCAATTACTACTTGAAGCTCATCGGACCTGAAAAGACAGTGACACAGTGGAACGACTCGTTCCTGAGCTACATAAAGTCGTTCGAGTTTAAGTGAAAGCACTTTTGTGCTTTTTCGTGGCTCTATTTGTAGCGGTAGGTAATTCGTCCGCGCGACAGGTCGTACGGCGACATCTCAACGCTCACGCGATCGCCCACCAGAATCCGGATTCTATTCTTCCGCATCTTGCCGGAAATAGCGGCTAATACTACGTGTTCACTGTTGTCGAGTTGGACTTTGAAGAAGGCGTTGGGTTGTTTATCGATGATGGTGCCTTGTGCGGGAATCAGATCTTCTGCTGCCAATCAGTTTCTCCTTTTGGGTGTTCTCACTGCGCCGCAACAATAACACATAAGTCCTACAGGACATATTCGACCCATCGTCGCCATTTTCGAACACGTTCAAAAACTTCTTGACACCCTCCGGCACGAGGCGTATTCTGCCGCTAGTTGAACGTGTTCAAATTCAGCTTAAAGGAGGCTGACCATGACCATCGGACTTAGCACATACCTGATTTACCTCGCCCTCAGCATCGCACTGACCATCTGGGTAGGCCGCACCCTCCACAAAAACGGACGCGTCTTCCTCGTTGACGTCTTCCACGGCAACGAAGCCCTCGCGGATTCAGTCAATCACCTGCTCGTCGTCGGCTTTTACCTGATCAACTTCGGCTACGTCAGTCTGGCCCTGAAACTTGGCTACACGATCGAGACGGCTGAGCAAAGCGTTGAGGCATTGTCAGTCAAAATCGGCATGGTGCTGCTCGTCCTCGGCGGCATGCACCTCTTCAATCTCTTCGTCTTCAGCCGCATGCGCCGCCGCGCCACCGCTCACCACCAACCACCCGTCGGTCCGGACGCGTTTACGCCCGTCCAGCAGGAGGCAGCGTGAGCCATGCTGTCCTTAACCGTGCTTTACGACCCTGAGTGCGGGTTGTGCAGGCGCGCGCACGAGTGGCTCAACGATCAGTTGAAACTCGTCGAGCTTAACTTCGTGGCCTGTGCTTCCGACGAGGCGCGCAAGCGCTACCCGCAACTCAATCACGACCTGACGAAGCAGGATCTGACTGTGATTACCGAGGACGGCTGGGTCTATTTCGGTCCAAAAGCATGGCTGATGGTGCTCTGGGCGCTCACGCGATATCGCGACTGGTCGTATCGACTCGCAGCGCCTGAGCTGTTGCCTACAACCAAGCGAGTGGTTTCTGTAATTTCCCAAAACCGTTACCAGATCAGTCGAGCAGCCGGACTCAGCAGATGAAGAAAAAGAAAGCGACAAAGACGGTCAAAGGCGATCAGACGAAGGCGCTGATCCTTGAGACTGCCCTTGAGATGTTTCGCGAGCGCGGGTACGACAACACGACGATGCGCGCTGTGGCAGAAAAGGCGGGCGTGTCGCTCGGCAATGCGTACTACTACTTCCGCTCGAAGGAATATCTGATCCAGGCTTTCTATCAACGCCTGCACGACAGTCATATCGAAGTCGCGCTGCCGGCGCTCGAACACGAAAAGACTTTGAAAGCACGCCTGCTGACCGTGATGCGAACGAAGATCGACACGATGAAACCGTATCACCAGTTCGCGGGCGTGCTTTTCAAAACTGCGGCGAATCCGGAAAGTCCTCTGAATCCTTTTGCCGATGATTCAGATCCGGTGCGCCAGCAAGCTATTCAATTGTTTGAAAAAGTGCTCGAAGGCACCACTGCACGAATTCCGAAAGACCTGAAAGCGGAGTTGCCTTATTTGCTCTGGGTTTACAGCATGGGCATCGTTCTATTTTGGATTCACGACTCGTCACCGAAGCATCGTCGCACCTACCGCATGATCGATCACACAGTCGATTTACTCGATAAGTTGATCCACCTCGCGAGTAATCCGTTCATGCGACCACTGCGGAAGCAGGCGCTGCGAATGGTTAATGAGATCAAATCTTTACCTGACGAGAGTGATCGCGAATTGCAAAAAACCACATAACTCTTTTTGTGCTTTTGTGCTTTTGTGCTTTTTTGTGGCTAAAAAGGAGAAGTAATGAAAGTCGCAATTACTGGCGCAAGCGGTTTCGTTGGTAGCCATTTAACCACTCGTCTAACCGGGGAGGGACACGAGGTAGTTCGCACCGCGAGACGTGATCTCTACGGCGTCGATCAACTGACTGCGGTGTTTGCGGACTGCAAAGTGGTCGCACACTGCGCCGGCATCAATCGTGAGATCGGCGATCAAACGTTTGCTCGCGTTCACGTTGAAATGACGCGCAACATCGTCGCGGCTGCGAAGAACGCCGGTGTCGAGAAGATCGTCTTTGTGAGTTTTCTGCGCGCACGGCCACATTGCGGCTCGCCGTATCACGAGTCGAAATGGGAAGCAGAAGAGATCGTCCGCAACTCCGGACTCGATTACACAGTCATCAAAGCGGGCATCGTCTACGGTCGCGGCGATCATATGCTCGATCACTTGAGCCACGCGCTGCACACGTTTCCCGTGTTCGGCCTTGTCGGTGTGAAAGACAAAAGCGTCCGGCCGCTCGCGATCGAAGATCTCATACACGTCATGCGAGCAGCACTCGTCGATCGACGCATGAAACGGCAAACAATCGCGCTGCTTGGCCCGGAAGAGATCTACCTGAGCGAAGCAGTGCGTCGTGTTGCTGAAGTTGTCGGCAAACGGCCGTTGATGTTACCGCTGCCGCTGGTCTGTCATGAGTTGATGGCGCGCGTGTTTGAAACGTTTATGAAAGTTCCACTCACCTCACTGGCGCAGATACGCATTTTGTCGGAAGGCGTCGTCGAGCCCGGCTCACCTGTAGTTCCAGTGCCATACGATCTGGTGCCGACACGCCGGTTCACGGTGGAGCAGATCCGCAGCGGACTGCCGCAGCCTGGTCCATTCTGTGCCGGTGATCTGCGCTGGTGTTCATAGGAGGAAAAGACAAATGTTGGACCTCTGGAGCTGGGAAGGCAAGGCTGGTCGCACGCGTTACCTCGTAACCGGTTTGGTTCTGTTCTTTGTAAAACATAACGTCGATCGCATCCTCGCCGCTTTCGCTGGTTACCCGTGGAGCCCGATTAGTTACTGGGTATTTATCGGTCCGGACGGCATCAGGTCGCTGGAGCCCGCCGACGCCATGTTCTACGTGGTCCTCCTCATATTTGCGATCCCGTTTATGTGGATCGGTACCGTGATGACGCTGCGACGATTACGCGATGCCGACTTACCGCTGTGGCTCGTCATGCTTTTCTACGTGCCGTTTCTCAACTTGATCTTCTTCGCCGTTCTCGCCGCGATTCCCTCACGACAACCAGGCGTTGAAGAATCGAAGTTCGGCTCGCGAGTCGGCCGGTTCATCCCGCAAAGCGAATTCGGCAGCGCCGCAATGGGCATCGCTGTGACAGCGTTACTCGCGGTGATCGAAATCGTGATCAGTACAACCGGTCTCGGTAAATACGGTTGGGGACTCTTCGTTGGCATTCCGTTTTTCCTCGGACTGAACTCAACGATGATCTACGGGTATCACTATCCGCGCTCGCTCGGTAACTGCGTGGTTGTGTCACTACTTTCAGTCGGACTTGTAGGACTTGCCCTTGTGGGTTTCGCGATCGAGGGCATCATCTGTCTCGCGATGGCGCTCCCGCTCGCCATCCCGCTCGCGCTGTTTGGTGGTGTGATTGGTTACGTGCTTCAGAAACGTGCCGTTGCGACCAGCACCTTGCGCGTGGCTTCGGTCGTCTGCCTTTTAATGCCGGGTCTGATTTTAATCGAATACGGTTTGGGTGAAACGCCGCCGCTCTACGAAGTGAAGACGTCTGTAGTTATCAAAAGCGATCTACAGACTGTTTGGACGCACGTCGTTACGTTTTCACAACTGCCGCCGCCGACCGAAGCAATGTTCAAGACTGGAATCGCGTATCCGATTCGCGCCGAGATGCATGGGCACGGTGTCGGCGCGGAGCGGCATTGTGTATTTTCTACTGGCGCATTCGTCGAGCCGATTACTGTGTGGGATGAGCCGCGTCTGCTGGCGTTTGGTGTTAGTGGCCAACCACCTGCGATGGAGGAGTTGTCAATCTACCGCAACCTCCACCCGCCGCACTTGGACAATTATTTCGTCGCGAAGCGTGGACAGTTTGAATTGAAGCCTCTGCCCGACGGCACGACCTTATTGGAAGGAACGACGTGGTACCAGAACCGCTACTGGCCCGCGGCTTACTGGCACTTATGGTCTGATCACGTTATCGAAACGATTCACAACCGAGTTCTTTTACACATCAAAACTCTCTCTGAAAAGTAGAGCCATCCACAGATTACGCAGATTTACTGCATCTGTGTAATCTGTGGATGGTTTTGTTTCTTTGTGCCTTTTTGTGGCAATCTCTGCCGAATGGTCCAGATCGCGATCATCGGTGGCGGTATCGGTGGCTTAACAGCAGCGCTTGCCCTGCAACAATTCGGTTTTCAAGCTGAAGTCTTCGAGCAAGCACCGGAGCTTCTCGAGGTCGGGTCAGCAATCGCCATCTGGTCCAACGCCACGCGTGTGCTTCAGCACGTGCAGTTAGCAGAGAGGATTTTTGAATGCGGCGGCATTGTCAAAGAGCTCTGCTGGATGGATCAAAACGGGTTTCTGCTGAATCGCGTTTCGATCGCAGACGATAAAAGTCCCGCCGTAGCTCTGCATCGTTCTGACTTACAGCGCACACTCCGGCAAGCGCTTCCTCAATCAATAATTCATCTCGGACACACACTCGTCGCTCATCGTCAACAAGGCGACAAAATGATCGCGACTTTCGCCAATGGTCGCTCTGTCGAATCTGATTTCTTGATTGGCGCCGACGGTGTTCACTCACGCGTGCGTGCGCAATTCATCAACGATGGCGAGCCACTCAATCGCGGCTACACGATCTGGCGCGGCACCTCTCCGATCACACCGTCTGTGATACCGCCCGCGACCGGAATGGAGTTGTACGGACGTGGCAAACGATTCGGCATTGGTCCAGTCGGCCTTGGACGCACGGGCTGGTGGGCCGCTGCGAACACGGATTACACGGATGAACTGCACGATCTGTTCGAAGGGTGGTATGCGCCCGTGATGGAATTGATCGAAGCGACGCCACCGGCAACGATACTGAAGACGGGCGCAACTGATAGAGAACCCAACAAACGCTGGGGCACCGGACGCATGACACTTCTCGGCGACGCCATCCATCCAACAACACCCAACCTCGGCCAGGGCGGCTGCCAGGCAATGGAAGACGCCCTCGTGCTCGCCCGTTGCTTTGAAAAGCATGGGGCAACTGAAGAGGCACTGCGAAACTACGAGCACCTTCGCCACTTTCGCACCGCCATCCTCACCAGAATCTCGCGTTATTACGGACGCGTCGGCCAGCTAGAACCCCCCCTCGCTCGCACCCTCCGCCGCGCCGCCCTCGCTCTCCCACCCGAAGCCATACTTCGGCGTTCGCTCCAGATAGTCTTCGACTACGACGCCACGAAAGTGGTCCTTTGAACTATAATCCCACCAAGTCTCACGATGGCAGGTTAACCAACATGACGAACAAACCCCGCGCGGCGTTAATGAGCTATGCTCATCACGACGATTTGGATCGACATCTAACGACTTTTCGCGAACGCTTGAGCCGCGAAGTCCAGATTCAGACCGGGCTTGAATTTCCAATATTTCAGGACATCAAAGATATTCATTGGGGACAAGCATGGCAGGAGCGCATTGACGACACTCTCGATGAAATAATCTTTCTTATTCCCATCGTAACTCCTAGCTTCTTCAAGAGTGATGCTTGCCGGGCTGAACTTAAGAGATTTATTGACCGAGAGAAGGAGCTAGGTCGCAGTGACCTGATACTGCCAGTTTACTTCGTGGAAACCGATCTCTTATCCGACACGGAGTTACGTGCGACGGACGAACTGGCTGAACTGATTGCCTCGCGCCAGTATGTCGACTGGCGGGAGTTACGTTTCGAGCCTTTCACCAATCCCCAAGTAAGTAAGACATTAGCCAAACTCGCGATTCAAATCCGCGACGCTTTGCCCCGTGCTCAGACGAAGAAGAGAGCTCCTGCTAAGTCTTCTATTGATCCTCGACTGAACGAGGCAACTAAAACCGAAGGCGGAGAGCAATCGACAGAAGGCCCAACCGCGAAAAAAGACCCGCCGACGGTCATTGTTGATCCCATGCATCGAGGAAACTTCGTCACTATTTCGGACGCGATCAAGAGTGTGGAGCCCGGAACCAGAATCCTCGTGCGACGCGGTCTTTATGTAGAAGGTTTAGTTATCGATAAGCCGCTTGAGATTATCGGCGACGGTCATCCTGGTGACGTTGTGGTGCAGATTGCTGGCATGGATGTGATGCTGTTTCAAACGACGATGGGCCGGGTCGTTAATCTGACATTGCGACAAATGGGCGGAGGCAACTGGTATTGTATCGATATTGCTCAAGGTCGCCTCGAACTGGAAGACTGTGACATTACCAGTCAGAGCCTAGCATGCGTGGGTATACATAGTGGCGCCGACCCAAGACTACGTCGAAACCAGATTCACAATGGCCAAGAAGGTGGGGTGCGCGTTTACGATAATGGACAAGGAACGCTCGAAGATAACGATATATTCGGCAACGAACTAGCAGGGGTTCAAATCAAGGCGTTGGGCAACCCTACCTTACGTCGGAATCGTATACATCACAGTAAAAAAGGTAGCGGTGTAAACGCATTTGAGGGCGGCCAAGGCATACTAGAAGACAATGACATTTTCGACAACGCGCTTTCAGGGGTCCAGATCAAAACCGAGGCGAACCCGATTTTAAGACGAAATAGGATTCACAATAATAAGCAAAATGGCGTGTATGTTCATGAGAAAGGTCAAGGAACCGTCGAGGACAATGACATTTTCGACAATGGTTTTTCCGGAATACGCTCACACACCAGCGGCAACCCCGTGGTTAGAAACAATCGTGTTAACAAGAATGCACGCTTCGGAATCGGCGTAGACAAGAACGGTGGTGGCACCTTCGAGGATAATGACCTTACTGAAAATACCAAAGGCGCATGGTACATTGCTGCTGATAGCAAGACGAACATTAAGCGGATTAACAACAAAGTGTAGCCACGAAAAGGCACAAAAAGCACAAAATAATTCTGTGCCTTCTGTGCCTTTTGTGGCTAATTAATTTCCCGCCGGATTGCCCTCGATGTCGATGAATGTGATCGGGGCGATGCCCGTGGCTTTCAATGATGCTTCCACCTGGGCTCGATCGCCGACGATCACGATCGCGAGGTGATTCAGATCGATATACTGCTTCGCGACCCGCAAAACGTCTTCCTTCGTCACGGCTGAGACGTTCTTCGCGTATTGCTGGAAGTAATCGTCCGGTAGACCCTGCGTGACGAGCGAGGTGATCGCGTTGCTGATGGCCGTAACGGAAGCGAAACGTTGCGGCAGGCCCTGTATCAATGACTCTTTCGCGGTTTTCAGTTCGTCGTCTGTGATTGGTTTCTCGCCGACGATTCCCTTCAGCTCCTTCATAAACTCGATCAGTGCCGCATCAGTCTTGGCGGAAAAGATCGAGCCACCCGCACGAAACGCACCTGGTCCTTTTCCGTAACCGAAGTTTGAGTTCACGCCGTAGCTGTAGCCCTTCTGCTCGCGAATATTTGCATTCAGCCGCGACTGAAACTGACCACCGAGAATCGTGTTCAGCACTTGCAGCGCGAAATAGTCGGGCGTGTTGCGTGGTGGACCAGGCAGTCCAATGTTAAAGACTGACTGCGCCGCGCCCGGCTTATCGACGAGATAAATCTTCGCAGGCTGAAGCTCGGGCAGCTTCGGATAATCAAACGACGGCTTGTCACCAGCCTTGGCCCACGCAGCCAGACCTTTCTCGACCACAGCCTTGGCTTTCCCCGCCGTGATATCACCGACCACCGTAATGATCGCGCGGCCCGGCTGGTAGTAAGCCTTCGCAAATGCGACCACATCATCACGCGTGACTGCTTTGACTGAAGTCTCGGTCATGCGCTGGCCGTATGGGTGCGCGTTACCGTAAAGAATCTTGTTGAAGACCTGTGCGCCGACGACGACCGGTTGATCTTTCGCCTGCGTCAGGTTGACGAGCGTGCGGCCACGCAACCGTTCGAGCGCGTCAGCAGGAAACGTCGAATTGAGCATCTCGTCAGCAAGAATCCCGAGCGTCGCCTCGAAGTTTTTCGTAGTTGAGACAAAGCCGAGCGAGCCTTCCTCGCCGCCGATTCCGCTGCTGATTCCAGTCCCTAACAATTGCAGCGCGTCGGAAAGCTGGTCGCCGGTCTTTGTGGCAGTGCCTTCGCTCAACATCGATGCAGTCGCCGACGCGACACCGCGTTTCCCTTCCGGCTCAAACTGATTCGCGCCACCGAGAAACGTGATCTGGAACGAGACGAGCGGCAAGCCGTGACGCTCCGAGACGATCAAGGTAGCGCCATTCGCGAGTTGCGTCCTGGTCCATGTGGGAACATGCAGGACTGGAGTTGGCCCAGGCGGTGGAACAACTGTGCGATCGAGCGTCTGTTGCGCAATCGCGGCGATGTTCGCGAGACTGATGACGAGTGCGGCCGCAAGGGCAAGTACTTTCTTCTGTGCTTTCATCATCGACCTCCTTTTTCAACGACCATGCTCACAGCTTCACTCTCGGTCGCTTTCGACGCCTGATCTTTCTTGCCCTTGGGCACGACGCTCAACACGATGCGTGAACGCGTCAGGTATTGACTCGCAACGCGCTTCACATCAGCAGCCGTGACTGCAAGCGTCTTCTGATAATCGGTGCTGAAGTAGCCCGGGTTGCCATAAAAAATCGCGCCATTGATCAGTTGATTCGCTTTGCCGAGATTCGATTCGAGCCCGCGAATGAAACCAAGCTCGAGACCGCTCTTTGCTTTTTGCAACTCTTCGGCAGTTGGACCTTCACTGATGAACTTCTGAATCACTTCATCGACCGCACCTTCGAGCTCAGTAAGACTGTGCTCAGGACGCGGAATAACTACGACCTGGAACACACCAACATCTTCAGCCGAGTTTTGAAACGCGCCGATCTGCGACGCCATCTGCTTGTCATAGACGAGTGCTTTCGTCAAACGCGCCGTACGCGGCCCGGAAAGAATCGAGCCCATCACTGAAAGCGCATAATCGTCGTCACTCTTGAAACCGACGGTGGGCCACTGAATGTAAAGTCGCGGTACCTGCACGCGATCTTCGTAAACCAAACGCTTGTTCGCTTCTAACTTGCCGAGCGGAACTTTGGGACGCTCCACGGTTTTACCTTGCGGCAGGTCGGTGAAATATTTCTGAATCCACGCCTTCGCTTGTTTCGGATCGAAGTCGCCGACGACTGCGAGCGTCGCATTGTTGGGCGCGTAATAAAGACGGAAGAACGCCTTCACGTCTTCCTCGGCTGCGGCGCTGAGATCGGTCATCGAGCCGATCACGGGCCACGAGTAAGGGTGATCTTTCGGATACATCGCCGCCGAGAAAATCTCGCTCACGCGGCCATACGGTTGATTGTCGTAACTCTGCCGGCGCTCGTTCTTCACGACGTCGCGCTGGGCGTTGAGCTTCGCGATGTCGAGTTTGTCGAGCAGGAACCCCATGCGATCCGATTCCAGCCACAACGCGGATTCGAGATAGTTGGAAGGAATTGTCTCGTAGTAGTTGGTGCGATCGTTGTTTGTCGAACCATTGTTACCGCCGCCGACGCCTTCAGTGAGCTTGTCGTGTAGTCCGTACGGCACGTGGCCTGAGCCGGTAAACATCACGTGCTCGAACAGGTGCGCGAAGCCGGTGCGTCCGGGCATCTCGTTTTTCGAACCGACGTGATACCAGATGTCGACAGCAACAGTCGGCGTCGTGTGATCCTCGGAAAGGATCACGGTCAAACCGTTCGAGAGTTTGTAAGTTTCAAATGGGATCTTGATGGAGTCGGAAGCCGGCGACTTCTTTTGGCCCAACACGGGCGCGGATAACGAGATTGCCAGCATCAGGGCCAGAGCTGACAGTACTCTTCGTTTGTTAGTCACAAGAACTCCTTTCGACGTTGTGGTTGGATTCCGAGCCAGGCAGAAGATGGATTATCCGTGCTAAGCTGTGGCTATGCAAGCCATTCAAGTTTCGCAAACCGGCGGGCCGGAGGTGTTGGTTCCGATCGACCTGCCGAAGCCATCGCCGAAACCAAACGAAGCGCTGGTCAATATCAAAGCTGCGGGTGTTAATTTTATCGACGTTTACGTTCGTGAAGGGCGGTATCCAACGCCGCTGCCTTTCGTTAACGGACAGGAAGGCGCGGGTGTCGTGACGGAAGTCGGGAGCGAGGTAACGACGCTGAAGCCTGGCGATCGCGTTTCTTACACGAGCGCGCTCGGAAGTTACGCGGAATATGCTGCGGTGCCTGCCAGTCGCTTAGTGAAAATTCCTGACGAGCTCGACTTCGAACAAGCAGCGGCGGCGATGTTACAGGGCATGACGGCGCACTATCTGCTACACAGCAGTTACCCGCTGAAAAAAGGTGAGACAGCGTTGATACATGCTGCGGCGGGCGGCGTCGGACTGCTGCTGGTGCAAATGGCGAAGAAGATCGGCGCGCGTGTTATTGCGACCGCAGGGACGCAGGAGAAAGCGCAGCTTGCACGCGATGCAGGCGCGGATGAATGCATCGTCTACACCGAAGCCGACTTTGAGACTGAAACGCGCAGTCTCACCGACGGTGTGCATGTTGTTTATGACGGTGTTGGGAAAGCGACGTTTGATAAGGATCTGAATGTGCTGCGACCGCGAGGGTATCTTGTGTTGTTTGGTGGATCGAGTGGTGCTGTGCCGCCTTTCGATCTGATCAAGCTCTCGCAGAAAGGATCGCTCTTCATCACGCGACCGACGCTGGCTCACTACACGTTAACGCGCGAGGAGCTCGAGTGGCGGGCGAATGACGTGTTGCAGTCGATCGCGCGGGAAGAACTCAAGCTGCGGATTCACAAAGTTTACCCACTCGCCGAGGCCGCGCAGGCGCATCGAGACCTTGAGGGGCGAAAAACCACTGGCAAGCTACTGCTCAAACCTTAGGAAACTATCCACAGATTACGCAGAAAGAAACCTGTGAAATCTGTGGACGGATTAGAAACTTCTTGACAGCGATTTTACGCCTTACCTATAGTAGGCCGAGGTTATGATTAGCACTCGCACATTTTTCTATTTCGCCTTTACGTACCGCTTCTTCTTTTCGAAGGAGAGCGGACCGGCGAAGTTTGAAAACGATGTGCTGACGGCCTGATAAAAAGCACAAACACCTTCAACGAGCCAGCCGCGATCCTAAAAGTCGCGGCTGGTTTTTTATTGCCCGGAGTTGGAACCATGGACATAAATCATTGGCGAAAAGAGATCGACGACATCGACGCTGAGCTGCTGCGACTGCTCAACATGCGCGCGCGTCTCGCACTCAAAGTCGGCGCCCTCAAACAGGCCGCAGACCTCCCTTGCCGGGATCCAGAGCGCGAACGCAACGTGCTGCAGAGACTTCAGGAAATCAACGACGGGCCTCTGGACGAACGGGCGATAGGAAGAGTTTTTCGCCGGATCATCCGCGAATCAAGACGAGTTCAGGCAGCTATACCGCAATGATCACCCCGGCGAAAAAACCGAGAGTAGCGTTTCAGGGTGAGCGCGGCGCGTTCAGCGAAGAGGCTGCACTCAAACTGCTCGGCGACGAAATCGAGCTCGTGCCCCGACGGACGTTCGTCGACCTATACGAGAGCCTCGATAACGGCGTCGCTGATTACCTTCTCGCACCGGTGGAAAACAGCATAGCCGGTGTCGTTCACGCTTCAGTCGATCTACTAAACGCAAAATCGCTTCAGAAGCTCGATGAGATTCAGATCAAGATCGAACAACATTTGATCGGTTGTCCTGGCGCAAACTTCGACACGATTGAAACCGTCCAGTCACACCCGACAGCACTCGCGCAGTGCAGCGTCTTTTTCACAACCCATTCCCGACTCAAACCAGTCGCTGCTGACGACACCGCCGGCAGCGTCGCCGAAGTGATTCGGCTTAATGATCCAAAACGCGCTGCCATTGCGGGCCAACGCGCCGCCGAGCTCTACGGCGCAAGCATCCTCCGCAAAAGCATTCAGGACCATGCAGATAACTACACCCGATTTATTCTGTTAGCAAAGGAACACGCATCATGATCGTTAACATGCAAAACAACGCAACCCCCGACGAAATCAACCACATCATCGACCGCATCAGGGAATGTGGCTTCCAGGCTCACGTAGTTCAGGGCGCGGAACGCACCATCATCGGCGCGATCGGCAGCAGCGGTCGACGCTCGGAGATCGAAGCGTTGCGCGCCGCTCCGGGCGTTGCCGAAGTGATTCAGATCTCGCACCCATTCAAATTGGTCAGCCGCCAGTTGCGACAGAAAGGGACAGTCGTCGACGTGCGCGGCACGAAGATCGGCGGCGGTGATCTGGTCGTGATTGCTGGACCATGCTCGGTCGAGTCGGAAGAGCAACTGCTACAAACGGCGCACGCAGTGAAAGCTTCAGGCGCGAACATGCTGCGCGGCGGCGCTTACAAACCGCGCACTTCGCCGTATGACTTTCAGGGACTCGGCGTCGAAGCGCTACGACTGCTTGAAAAAGCGAGTGGGGAGACCGGCTTGCCGATCGTGACCGAAGTCATGAGTGAAGCAGACGTCGAGATCGTCGAGGAGTACGCGGACATGATGCAGGTCGGCGCGCGCAACATGCAGAATTTTTCGTTGTTGAGAAAACTCGCAGGCGTTTCAAAGCCCGTACTTTTGAAACGTGGACCATCGGCGACTGTCAAAGAGTGGTTGCTCGCGGCTGAATACCTGCTCGCGGGTGGCAATGCGAACGTGGTGTTGTGTGAGCGCGGCATCAAAACGTTTGAGACGGCGACACGCAACACGCTCGATCTCGCGGCAGTGGCGCTCGTGAAAGAGTTGTCGCACTTGCCGGTGCTTGCCGATCCGTCGCATGGAACCGGGATGCGGAGTTTGATAACGCCGATGTCGAAAGCGGCGGTTGCGGCGGGTGCGGATGGATTGTTGATTGAGGTGCATCCGTGTCCGGAGCGGGCGCTCTCGGATGGACCACAGTCGCTGGATTTACCGGGATTTCAGGAACTAATGGAAAGTTTAGGGCCGCGGATAAACGCGGATAATCGCGGATCAGAAATCGGAAAGAGAGCGGCCTGATCAGCGTTCATCCGCGTAAATCCGCGTTCTAACACTATTGTTCCCGTTTCTGTTTGCGTGGCAGTTCTTTCTCGGTCTTTATGATCGTTCCGTCGATGGCATTGACCCAGATGTGTGTGGCGCCGGCTTCGCCTTCATTTGCAATCATGACGTGATAAAAAACAACTCCGTCTTTCGACAGTTCGCCGGGCTTTTCCCAACCCTTCGCTTCGAGCGAGCAAAGCATGACTTTTCCAGGTTGCTGACTTGTTGCGATCTGTATCGCCTGGTCCATGTTGATCTTCGCGAGGCGAACTAGCGCGGCCTGCCTGACCTCGCGCATTTCCATTTCCACACGTTCTTTGCGCTCCATTTCTTCGCGAAACTGAGGGTCGCTTTCCATGCGGAACTTAGTGTCTTCTATTTTGCGCCGCATCACTTCGCGCTTCTCTTTGTCCTTTTGAGTAAGCTCCTTTTCCTGCGGCTCCTGCGCATTTGTCTCGACATCGAAACGCATGGCAAAAGCTGCCGCAGCGGCGCACGGCACGAGCAATAGCAACGAAACAGCGACCAGCAACGACTTCTTCCAGCGTGTATGCAAATTCGGTTTCTTTAACAACGACATGATACGGGCCTCCAGGATGTCAGCATCGGCGATGCCTACGGTTGTGGTAACGGAGAGTCGACGCAGAGGTGGTGCGGAGCTGGCTAGTCTTACGAGCGAGCGCGCATAAACTTCCGCATTCAGGATGCGCTCTGCAACCAGCTCGTCGCAGCAGAGTTCTCGGGTCTCGCGGACCCGTCGTCTTAATAAAGCCGCAGCCGGATGAAATGAGACGGGGACGAACAATAACTCGTAGATCAGGTTGAGCAGGTAATCTTTTCGTGCAACATGAACGAACTCATGCCCGATTGCGGAAGTGAGTAGCTCGACATTTTCTTCGCGCAACAGCGAGTCGGGCAGAATAATGACCGGATTAAAGAGCCCTGTAGTCACGGGGACGGCCAGTGTTTGCGAGCGAATCACCCTTACCGTACCGGCGCGTGTGCCGAATTCCAATTCGCAGCGACGAATGACTTCTGCAACGCTGTCGTTCGGTTCGATCTCAATCGCATGACGTCGAATGGTTCGCGTAGTTCGCCATGCTTGAAGGAGTTTGAAGATGCTGTAGAGCAGAAACGTGAAATAGATTCCGAGTATGGTCAGTCCGAGAGATTGATTTATCTTGAATGTTGAAGCGAGCGCGGAAGTTTCTGTCTCAGGCAGCGGCGGCACCGCTTCGTTTATGAATAGCGGTACGCTTTGTCTTTCGAATGTTACCGGTGTGTTTGATTGTTTAATGTTGTCAACTAACGTTCGTGTTGTAGTGAAGGCTGGGACTAAAAACGCAAGACACAATGCAGTGGCCCAAACCCAGTGCCGGTAGCGTGCAAAGGAATTGCGCAGCAACCATGAACCGAGCGAAGCGAATGCCGCGATGAGCGCAATCTGCCAGAAGGCATTGAACAGAAACGTCAGCAGTAGTTGGCTACTCAGTCTCATCGGTTTTGTCCTCCTTCACTTGTTCGACCAGCTTCTGGAGTCGCGCGAGCTTTTCGGGTGTGAGGTGCTTGGTTTCCACCAGACTCATCACCAGGCTCTCGGCTGAGCCGCCGAAGAGTCGATCGACAACGTCTTTGACGTGCTTGCCGACGACTTGCTTGCGACTGACGGCGGGTTTGTAGAAGTAAGCGCGGTTTTTCAGAGTTCGTTTAGCTTTGCCTTTGCGCTCGAGGATGTTGAGCATCGTCTGGACGGTGGTGTACGCGAGTTCGCGTTTCAGTTTTTGCTGGACTGTCTGCACGTTTGCGGGGCCTGTTTCCCAGAGGACGTGCATGATCTCGAGCTCGAGCGGCGTCAGGTTCTCGGTTTTCGGTCGCGCCATATTGTCTCCTAAGTTTTTAGGAGTATAGGCATGCGACCAAAGCGTGTCAACTAATTTTTTAGGAGAAGATTTCTCACGCGGCGGCGCAACGACGCAGCGGAAGAAAGATTCTGCGTCTTCCGTTGCGTCGTTGCGCCGCTGCGGGAGAAAATGTTTTTCACACGTGAAGAAGCAGACAATAATACACCCGCTTATCTATGGCCTGTGCGGCGGGATACTGATCGTCTTGCTCAGGCTGATCGAGTTTCGCTTTCTCATCGTCGAGCACTCGATCGAGATTTACGGCGGACTCATTGCTGCGATGTTCGCCGGTCTTGGCATCTGGCTCGGTTTGAAGCTGACGAAGAAACGAGAAGTCGTCATCGTTAAGGAAGTGCCTGTCCCAACCACGCAGCCTTTCACATTAAATGAAGTGCGACTGAAAGACCTCGGCATCACGAGACGCGAGCTGGAGATCCTCGAGCTGATCGCTCAGGGCCTCAGCAACCGGGAGATCGCCGACAAACTCTTCGTCAGCGAAAACACCGTTAAGACTCACTCCAGCCGCCTCTTCGATAAACTCAGCGCCCGGCGCCGCACGCAAGCCGTACAGATCGGAAAAGAAATGGGCCTGATTCCTTAACGCTCCCTTAATGCTAAAGCATGATTTTGCGCCCAAACTCCCGAAATCATTCGAAAGTATGACGACAACTTTAAGCCGCAAAAGTAGATTGCGCCTCGAATTTTCCCAAATCACTGAGGAGACGCATGTATGAAAAGAATCGTTTTGACGTTTGGTTTGATCGCAGGCGCGATCATGTCGGCAATGATGGGCATTACGATGCCATTCCACGACAAAATCAGCCCCAACAATGGAATGGTCATCGGCTACACCACGATGGTGCTGGCCTTTCTGCTGGTGTTCTTTGGAATCCGTTCTTATCGAGACACGGTGGGCGCTGGAAAGATCAGTTTCGGCAGGGCGCTTGGGGTCGGGCTTCTAATAATGCTCATCGCCTCGGTCTGTTACGTCGTCACGTGGGAGATCATTTATTTCAACTTCCTGCCGGATTTTGGCGAGAAGTACGCGGCTCATGCAGTCGAGAGCATTCGCAATTCCGGAAAGCCGCCTGCGCAGATCCAAGAGGAAATCGACCAGATGACAAAGATGATGACGCTCTACAAGAACAACATCTTCTTCAATTTAGCAATTACTTTCAGCGAGCCGCTGCCCGTTGGACTCATAATGACGCTGATCTCCGCGCTCATACTTCGGAAGCGCGAGCCGAAAGCCAGCCTCGAGACAGGATTACCGCATTTACAGAATTAGCAGGATGAAGTAAAAAATCCTGTCTAACTTGTAAATCCTGTAATCCTGTCAAAACCTATGACCCATTTACTGCGCGGTTCCCTGCTCTGCCTGCTGGTTATCAGTCCCATCATTCATGCGCAAGTGCCAACCGAGAATCTCTCGCAGGCGATGAAGTGGCGCATGATCGGCCCGTTCCGCGCCGGCCGGACGGTCGGCGCCACCGGCGTTCCCGGCCAGCCGAATGTCTTTTATATAGGAGTAAACAACGGCGGCGTTTGGAAGACGACCGATTACGGCCACACTTGGAAACCGATCTTCGACGATCAACCAACGGGCTCGATCGGCGCGCTCGCAATCGCACCATCGAAGCCAGACACGATCTACGTCGGCAGTGGTGAAGGTCTGCAACGGCCCGATCTCTCCACCGGCGACGGCATGTACAAATCGACTGACGGTGGCAAGACGTGGCGACATCTCGGACTACGCAACGCACAACAGATCGGCGCGATACTCGTCGATCCTCGCGATCCGAATCTCGTTTACGTCGCGGCTCTCGGACATCCGTACGGCCCAAACGAAGAGCGCGGTGTGTTTCGATCGTCTGACGGCGGTGAGACGTGGCAGAAAGTTCTCTACAAAGACGAGAATACCGGCGCGATCGCGCTCGCCTTCGATCCGAAGAACTCGAAAGTTATTTATGCAGACTTGTGGTCCGCGCGTCAGGGCCCCTGGGAAAACGGCGCGTGGCAAGGTCCCGGCAGCGGGCTCTATAAAACTACTGACGGCGGCAACACCTGGCATCCATTAACAAAAGGTCTGCCAACGTTCGAGCAAGGTCTCGGACGCATCGGCATCGCTGTTGCGCCGAGTGACTCAAACACCGTGTATGCGACTGTCGATGCAACGCAGCTCGGCGGTATTTATCGATCCGATGATGCTGGTGAATCGTGGCGACGCGTCGGCACCGATCGACGTGCGTGGGCGCGCGGCAGTGACTTCGCGGAGATCGACGTCGATCCGCGCAATAAGGAGATCGTCTACACCGCCGCGATCGCAGCGTACAAATCGACTGACGGTGGCAAGACGTGGACCGCGTTCAAAGGCGCACCCGGCGGCGACGACTATCACACCCTCTGGATCAATCCCGAGAACCCGGACATCATGCTCTTCGCAACGGACCAGGGCGCTGCGATCAGTGTGAACGGCGGCGAGACGTGGAGCTCATGGTACAACCAACCCACCGCGCAGTTTTATCACGTCATTACTGACAATCAGTTTCCATACTGGGTTTACGGCGGGCAGCAGGAGAGCGGCTCTGCGGGTGTGAAGAGTCGTGGCGACAACGGCGCGATTACTTTTCGTGACTGGCGGACGGTTGGTGTTGAGGAATACGGCTATGTTGCGCCTGATCCGCTGCACCCGAATCTGATATACGGTGGCAAAGCAACGCGGTTTGACACGACGACGGGCCAGGTGCAGAACGTCGCGCCTGAGATTCTGCGCAGTGGGAAGTATAGGTTTCTTCGCACCGCGCCGATTCTCTTCTCGCCTGCTGATCCGCGCATTCTCTATCTCGCGGGAAATGTGTTGTTCAAGACGATGAATGGCGGTTCGAGTTGGGAGATCATCAGTCCTGATCTGTCACGTGAGAAGCCTGAGGTTCCGGCGAGTATCGGTGTGTTTCGTCGTCCTGAGATGGCGACGCAGCCACGACGCGGTGTGATCTACGCGGTCGCGCCCTCACCGAAAGACGTCAACGTGATCTGGGCGGGAACTGATGATGGACTGATCCACGTCACGAGAGACGGCGGCAAGAACTGGAAAAACGTTACGCCGCCGGCAATCGACTCGTGGAGCAAAATCTCGCAGATCGATGCGAGCCATTCCGACATCAACACGGCATACATTGCCGTCAACCGCATCCGGCTAGACGATCAGAAGCCACACATTTATCGCACGGTGGATGGTGGTACGACGTGGACAGAGATCGTGAAAGGCTTGCCAGATGGTCCAGTCAATACGGTGAAGGAAGATCCGAGGCGGCCCGGGTTGTTGTTTGCGGGAACTGAGCTCAACGTATTTGTCTCCTACAACAACGGCGATAGCTGGCAGTCGCTGCGACTGAACATGCCGGCAACGTCGATTCGCGATCTCGTGATTCACAACGATGATGTTGTGGTCGGCACACACGGGCGCTCGTTCTGGATCCTCGACGACATCACGCCACTCAGACAATACAACTCCGCGCTTCTCGATTCCCCTGTTCATCTCTTTATTCCGCAAGACGCGATTCGAGTTAAGCGCAACGTCAATACCGACACGCCGTTGCCGCCCGAAGAGCCCGCCGGACAAAACCCACCGGACGGCGCCATCATCGACTATTACTTGCGTCGCGACGCAACGACACCGGTCACGCTCGAAATCTTCGACAGCAGGAATCAACTCGTCCGACGCTATTCAAGTGACGACAAACCACCATCGATTAACCCGAGCGACTATGCGGTGCCTGAATACTGGTTCCAGCCGTATCAAACGCTAGGCACCAAAGCCGGTATGCAACGGTTTGTTTGGGACCTGAAATACGCTCCGCCACCTGCGTTTAGCCGCGGCTTTCCGATCTCCGCGATATACCGCGATACGCCGCTTTACCCGCTTGGTCCATCAGTGTTGCCGGGCGTTTACACACTGAAGTTAACGGCGAACGGTCAGACGCGTTCTGAGCCGTTGACTGTGAAGATGGATCCGCGCGTGAAGACGCTACCGCCTGCGCTGGCGCAACAGTTCAATCTCTCGCTCGAAGCGTATCGCGGGATGGAGAAAACCTTCGATACGGTCGAACAGATCAGAAAGCTGCGCGCACAGATCCGGGAAGCGATTTCGCGCGTCGATCGTGGTCCACTCGCTGAAGCATTGAACGGGCTCGATAAGAAAGCGGCTGCGATCGGTGGCGAAGGACGTGGCGACGCGAGCTCACCCGGACTGCCCGGCGGAACGATCGACATGCGCGAGCCCAATCTAACGCGTTTGAATAACGGCTTCTCGTCGTTGATCGAGCACTTGCAGACCGCGGACCTGGCGCCGACACAACCGATGATTACCGCCGCGACGGAGTTGCAGAAGACCTTAACGAAGCTGTTGGCGGATTGGGATCAGTTGAAGACGAAAGATATCGCGGCGCTCAACCAACAATTGCGCGCGGCAAATCAACCGCCGTTGAACCCGTGATGGCAGACGCAAATCCAATCATTCTTTACGACGGCGTGTGCGGACTCTGCAATAGCATGGTCCAGTTTTTACTGAAGCACGACAAAAGCGGCCGTTTGCGTTTTGCGTCTTTACAAAGCGACTTCGCGGAGAAGGTGTTGAGACGTCATGGCTTCGACGCAAAGGACCTCGACACGGTTCACGTAGTGGTGAATTACGACCAGCCAGGCGAGCAAGTGCTGCAACGCTCTGATGCGGTGCTACGAGCCGGGCGCGAACTGGGCGGTTTCTGGGGTGCATCTTCATCAGTCGCCCGCATCGTGCCACGCCCGCTGCGTGACCTGGTCTATCGCTTCGTAGCTACCAATCGTTATCGCGTATTCGGAAAATACGACACTTGCATGCTCCCCGATCCGGATCAAAGGAGTAGGTTTCTTGATGTTTAAATCCGTTTTCATCATCTGTGTTTATCTGTGGTCTAGTATGTTTCAAACACCGCAGTTCGATCTACTCATCAAAAACGGGCGCATCGTTGATGGCTCCGGACGCGCCGCCTACGTCGCTGATGTTGCGATCAAAGACGATCGCATCGTCACTATCGGCAAGCTTTCGCAAGCCACTGCGACACGCACTATCGATGCGCAAGGTCTCGTCGTGGCGCCTGGCTTTATCGACATGCTGGGCCAATCAGAAACCTACCTGCTGATCGATCCGCGCGCGAACAGCAAAGTGATGATGGGCGTCACCACTGAGATCACAGGCGAAGGTGAGTCGATTGCTCCGATCAACGAGCGACAGATCAAAGAGCAGGAAGACTTTCTCAAACGCTTCAATCTCACGATTGACTGGCGCACACTCGATGAGTACTTCAAACGCCTCGAGAAACAGGGCAGCGGCGTGAACCTCGGCACGTTTGTCGGCGCGACGCAGGTGCGCGAGTACGTGATCGGCTACGACGATCGCCCGCCCACGCCGCAGGAGTTGGACCAGATGAAGAAGCTGGTGACTGATGCGATGCGTGAAGGTGCGCTCGGGCTTTCGACTTCGCTCCAGTACGTGCCTGCGCGTTTTGCGAAGACAAACGAATTGATCGAGCTCGCCAAAGTAGCGCATCAGTACGGTGGCATTTACGCAACACACCAGCGCAGCGAAGCAAACACGATCGACGCTTCGCTTGACGAAGTGTTTGAGATCGCTCAAAAGGCGCAAATCCCTGTCGAGATCTGGCACCTCAAAACTGCGTACAAAAAGAACTGGGGAGCAATGCCGCATGTGCTGGCGCGAATCAAGCAGGCGCGCGATCGCGGGCTCGATGTCACTGCTGATATCTACCCATACATCGCAGGCAGCACGTCGCTAAGTGCATGTTTACCGCCGTGGGCGCAGGAAGGCGGAGTAGACAAGATGCTCGCTCGTTTGCGAGATCCGCAGACCCGCCAGCGTTTGAAGAAAGAGATCTCAGAAGAGCAGACGGAGTGGGAAAACATATATCTCGGCAGTGGTGGACCGAGCGGCGTTTTGATCGGCTCTGTCGTGAATCGCGAATTGGACTCATTGCAGGGTAAACGCATCTCTGAAATAGCCGCAGAGCAAAAGAAAGATCCGCTCGACACCTTATTTGATTTTATCCTCGCTGACCACGGCCAAACCGGCGCCATCTATTTCATGATGAGCGAGGATGACATGCGTGCGGCAATGCGGGCGCCGTTCGTCAGTTTCTGTACTGATAGTGGCTCGCGCGCGACCGATGGTCCACTCGCGGGATCGAAATCGCACCCGCGCGGCTGGGGCAGCTACCCGCGCATACTCGGCCGCTACGTGCGTGATGAGAAATTGTTATCGCTCGAGTCGGCAATTCATAAAATGACTGGCGCGCCCGCCGCGCGTGTTGGGTTGCGTGATCGTGGTTTGCTTAAGGAAGGAATGTTTGCTGACATGACAATCTTCGATCCCGCGAAGGTAATCGACAAAGCGACGTTCGAGTCACCAAATCAATACCCTACCGGCATCGAGTACGTGCTTGTGAACGGAAAGATCTCAGTTGATAAAGGACAGCGCACGAGCGCGCTTAGTGGTCGCGTACTTCGCGGCCCAGGCTACAAAAATCCGTAATCAATCCGTGTAATCTGTGGCTAACTACACCTTGATATAGATCCGCTTCCGATAAAGTAACCACATCAACACCAGCCACAACAAAATAAACGCGATCGCATAAAACAGCGATGCGTTGATCGGCTCCGCCCAACTCAAGAATAGATTCCTGAAGACCCATCCCTGCACGCGCCAGATGCCCATCAACTTCACCATCAATCCCGTTCCCACAAACAACGCTAGCGCATTCACACCGAAAACCTCAAACGGCCAGGCCCAGCGTCGATAACCCTGAATATCAATTACCCAGTAACACAGCGCGAGAAACTCCAACGCCAATCCCGCGGTGAACAGCACGTACGAACTGGTCCACAAAGCCTTATTGATCGGAAAGAACGGGTTCCAGGCCCAACCAAGCACGACACAAATCGCGCCTGCAACAAACATCCCCACCACTTTCTCAGTTCGTGCTCGCTCCGTGCGTAGCCAGTGACCCGTCAGAATTCCGAAGAGCGTTGTCACAACAGCGGGGATTGTGCTTAACAGTCCTTCCGGATCGTAAACGCGCCCTTGTCGCCAGATGTGTTGCCGCAGGATCACGCGATCTACGAACGAAGCGATGCTTCCTTCTTTGCTGAGATCGCCGGGCGCGTATCCCGGCGCGGCGAGCTTCGTCATCACCAAACAGTAAGCAATGAGCAAAGCAACAGCGATCAGCAGTTGTGTCCGCGCTTTTGTGGTTAGAAAAATCAATGAAGCGATCAAATAACAGATCGCGATGCGCTGGAGCACACCCGCAATGCGAATCGTTCCGAGATTAAAATACGGAAAGCCGTTGAGGAACAGACCCAGCCCGAAGATGATCGCGCTGCGCTTCAACACCTTCAGATACAGATCGCGTTTGACCCCACCTTCTTCTACGCGTCGTGCAAACGCGAGCGTGATCGAAACTCCGACGATGAAGAGAAAGAATGGAAAGACGAGATCGGTCGGCGTCCAGCCGTGCCACTCGGCGTGTTGCAGTGGCCAGTAAATACTGGACCACGTGCCGGGATTATTAACCAGCACCATTCCGGCAATCGTGATGCCGCGAAAGACGTCGAGCGAGACGAGACGACCAGCAGGGTTTGCTGCGAAAAGTTTGGGGGGCATTGGCCACAGATTACCACGGATGAATACGGATTCGTGTTAAAGTATCAGCCCGTACATGTCACTAATGCTTGCGGAGATCGCCGGGCAGCCTGCCGCACTCGAGCGCACGATTGCGGAAGAGCGCGCCAAGATCGCAAAGCTCGGAAACACGCTCAAGTCGCGCGACATCCATCTGATCGTTCTTGTCGCGCGCGGCAGCTCTGATAACGCTGCACTCTTCGGTCGCTACCTGCTCGAGATCACGACCGGAATTCCCGTCTCGCTTTCTGCCCCCTCAGTTCACACGATCTACAACGCAGAGCTGCGACTGGACCACGCGCTCGTGGTCGGCGTCTCGCAGTCGGGCGAAGGCGAAGACATCAATCACGTTCTCGAAAGCGCGCGACGGTCCGGCGCTTACACGATCGGCATTACAAACGAGCCGGGTTCGTCGATGACTCGCCTCGTTGACGAGACACTGCTCACACATGGCGGGCGCGAGCGCTCTGTCGCGGCCACGAAGACTTTCACGGGCCAGATGCTCCTCTTTTATATGCTCGCCGCCGAGCTTGCGCGGAACGCAGCGCCGTTTTCGTATGAGTCGATTCCGGAATTCGTCGCGAGCGCGCTCGAACAAAAGCCTGCGATCTCCGAACTCGTCGAGCGCTACGTCTTCATGGAAAACTGTGTCGTCGTCGGCCGCGGCCTCGCTTACGCAAACGCGTACGAGCTCGCGCTGAAGTTGATGGAGACGTGTTACGTAGTCGCGGAGCGATTCTCGTCGGCAGACTTCCTGCATGGTCCACTGGCGATGGTCGAGCGACATTTTCCGGTGATACTTTTCGCTCCGCCCGGAGTGATGTTGCCGGGCGTCAAAAGCCTGATTGAGCGTTTGCGAGAACTGCACGCAGATACACTGGCTATCACAAGCGACACGCATGCAGCCCGAATGTGTACGCGCTCGATCTTGATGCCACGCGAGATCGATGAGTTTCTCGCGCCGATTCCATACATCGTTCCCGGTCAACTATTCGCGGCACTCCTGGCCGAAGCAAAAGGACTCAACCCGGACGCGCCACGCTCGTTGTCCAAAGTGACGCGCACACTCTGAGACGTTTGCTATGAATATTGAACTGAAAGATCTCTCCCACAATCCCGTCTACGCCCAGGTTCGCGAACAGATCGAGAATCAGATCAAGAACAACACGTTGGCGGCGGGCGAACAACTCCCGTCACCCGCGGCTCTCGGTCAAAAACTCTCCGTCGACAAAGGTGAGATCCAGCGCGCGTATTACGAGCTCGAACAGCTCGGTTTGATCACAAAGCAAACGGGTAAGGACTTTCTCGGCAAGCCACGAATAGACTATCGCGTCGCGGCTTCGAACAGAAGATAGACCAGAGGCCGAATAATAAAGCCGAGCGGTATCGCAACGATCCAGAGCACTAGCGCGAACCTCCACGATCGCCGTGCTTTTAGATAATCAGCATCGTTGGTGATGAGCCTGCCAAAGCTCAACTGCCAACGAATCAATAACACCAACACCACGAAAAAAGCCGCCAGGAAACCCCACCCGACAACCGGCAGGATTGGAATGAAGCTGAGCCCCATGAACACATACATCGCGACGGCGGCCGTCCGCAGGAAACTCGCGTCGCTGTATGACTGATTCGCTTTTTCCTGTCTCTCCGCGACGAGTTGGGCCACAGCAGGATCGACAGCCACGTTGCAGTAACGACACTGCGTCATGCTGTCATTGATCATCTCGTTACAATTGGGACAGCGGAAGGTACGGGGGTTGGCGATCACTATCTTCTCCTGGGTCCGAGATAGAGGAACGTCTGCGCATTATATAGTTTCATGCAATGGAAATGTAACGAACACTTCCATTGACAGTGGTCCTATGTCAGAGTAAATTTCCGACACCTTACGGATCCCGAGTCATACCTTCCCAACGTATGAGAAGCAGCTAGCCTTAGTCCGTTAAGTAATCTGCCTGTAAGTGTGTTCGTCTGGGGTAAGGGCCAATTGCTGCCGGCGATAGGCTGTTCCCAGGTATGCTCGACGCGACGGAGGATAGTTGTGCCATTAGTGTCGAAGGTCTCGGTTTTGTATTCCTTGCCGTCCTTCCAGCTTGGGTAAGTATCACCGGCCTGTTTTTTCAGCGATGCACCGGCACTCCCAAAATAGTAGTGCTTGTCGCGACTCAGCAGAGTGCCGGCAGCATTGGTCTGCTCGACGATCACATAACCATCGGTTTGAACATCACCTGAAGTGTCGACAGTCTCAGGCCGGCTGATCGTCGTTTTACTTTCGTAAGAACTGCCAGTGCCGCCATTTGGATATACCCTGCGCTCTACCATACTACTTGCACTCATAGCCTGCACCGTCGTTTCTGTACTGGTAACTGTAAGCGGTCACTCCGGCAGAAAGGTCACGGGCCCGGTTCTTACACCCCAGGGAAAGAAAGATCAGAAGCTCGAGATCGAATCCAAATACCGGGGACATCCAGTATGTGTACGACAACGCCGCCTATGGCATAGGTCGCTTGTGGCTGACTTACCGGTGGGGAGCCAAACCCTCGCACAGTTCCTCCACCTATACTTACAACGCGAACGCGCAACGCGTCAGGCGCAGGATCAACAATCAGGAGACGTGGCAGATCTACGGTATCGATGGCGAGCTAGTGGCGGAGTATCCAGCCAGTGGCGCGGTTGCGAGTCCGCAGAAGGAGTACGGCTATCGCGACGGGCAGTTGTTGATTACTGCTGAGGCACCGCTGACGAACAGAACCAATGTGGCATTGTCAGCGAATGGGGCAACGGCGACCGCCTCCAGTTATTTGGGAGCGCCTTATAACTACTACGCGAGCTACGTTAATGATGGACAACGAACGGCTGCCAACGGCAACATTTGGCTGGACAATACCTATCAGAGCTTTCCGGATTGGGTGGAAATCAACTTCAACGGTACGAAGACCATCAACGAGATTGACGTGGTAACGCAGCAGGACAGTAATGGTAATCCGGTTGAGCCAACACTAAACATGACCTTCGCCAGTTGGGGCATCACTGCGTTTGAGGTGCAGTATTGGAACGGAACGAGTTGGGCTACAGTGCCGAATGGGAGCGTTACTGGCAACAATAAAGTCTGGCGGCAATTCACGTTCGCGAACATCACAACCAGTAAGATTAGAGTCACCGTGAATGCCGGAGTCGACAACGTCTACAGCCGCGTGGTGGAAGTAGAAGCGTGGACACCGGCCTCGCCACCAAGGA